>SDGW01000516.1_pt1 | contig 16272 bp, 14 predicted proteins | sample 2873831 | NCBI WGS metagenome assembly SDGW01 (sample SAMN08132700, study PRJNA421101) | hypersaline lake metagenome | isolation source: celular fraction 0.22 microns magnesium sulfate-rich crust from ephemeral... | place: Spain: Penahueca Lagoon, Toledo | collected 2011-07
CATCCGACCGTTCTATATCGCAGCATAGGATTTACAAATAGCGGCTATATGCTCTATTTCACGAATTCAGTCGATTCAACAGTTACAAACCTCATTCTACTTTTCGACAATCTACTATTGCTTACTCTGCTAATACACGGTAGTTCTTAGTAGGTCGCTACTGTACCCCGAAGCATGGTTGCTGGAATCGCTCATCAAGACGCTTCCTCTGGGGGTCAAGCGGCTAGAAGCCTCCTTCTCGAGGGATCCAATGAGTGACGACCTGAACGCCGAGGACTATCCGGCTGTCGACAACCAACTCGTTGACGCAGCTGATCGGTTTCTGGAGTCGAAAGGTAACGGCTCGACCGGAAATTATCGGCGGAATTGTGCCCGTGCGCTGCGAGCCTTCTTCGAATATCTCGATAGAGAGGATCTCAATCCACCGAAAGAAGCTGCAAATCTCGACGAGGGTCACTTCAGACGCTTTGCCCGATACCTTGCCGTCGAAGACTGGCTCGGGCCACGAGGGGAACCGAAATCTGGCGATAAAACCAGCTTCACCGATTCGATCTCGCCATCAACGATGCGAACCTACTACAGCATGATCTCAGCATGGTGTGGCTGGTGCACCCGAGAGGGAGTAATCTCGACGCACTATGCCGTCCGTGAGGCCGCCCGTGAGCCGCTTCCTGAGGGGGACGACGGTTCTGTACGTGACCAACAGACGTGGAGTCAGAAACAACGTGAGACGATTACGCGCTACACCGACCATCTTGCTGATCGGGCGCTTGATGACGTCGGTCGAGCTGCAGATGCCGTGAAGGAGCTTCGAGATCGAGCGTTCGTGTATGTACTCGCCTTTACCGGTGTCCGTGGGGGAGAGATTCTTCGAGATCCCAACGACCCAGACCGTGAGGGTCTGCGGTGGGGAGAAGTAAACCTTGATCAGGAACTCATCTGGGTTGTCCCCAAGAAACGAGGAAGTAGTCTCGACGATCGACCGTTGACGCCGAAGCCAGTACCAGCACTAAGGCGGCTACAGACAGCGCTCAATCCAGGTGAGGAGTGGCCAGTGTTTCCCTCGCTTGCGTGGCCCACATTATACGGGGACCTCCGCAGTGGAGCACCAGACCACCTCTCGGAGCAAGCTGTCGAGAACGCTCTTGATGACGCCGACAGCCGAGCTGATTTCTTCGATCTGTATCGGGAGTGGGATGTGACACCGTCGGCGATGAACACGGCTTCGGGCCGGAACACGATGCAGCGGCTCTGTGAAGAACTCAACACCGATGACGGATTCATTGGTGAACTCGACTTCACCGACTCGAAACATGACTACCTTGCTCCACACGGTGCCCGACGGGGGGTCGGAAAGGTACTCGTGAAGCAGCGGGGATACGATCGTGCGGCCGAGCAGTTGGACAATACACCCGGCGTCGTACAGCAGCATTACTCCCACATCAAGGCACCCGAACGCTCGGCTGACGTGGGAGCGGCATTCGACGAAACTGCAGATCAGGAATAGGCCAATCGTTTAACCAACTAACTCGGGTCCGATCGCTTAATAATTGGTTAATTTTCAGTACCGCTGATACCGCAGTGTCCCGTCCTGGTGCAGCCGTACGTCCCGGTCAAGCAGTTGATCCAGTTTTTCAACGACGATCTCAGGCGGGTATCGGAAGCCCTCATCATGTACTAGCCGGCGGTAAAGCGCCTGAATATCGAGTTCGCCCCTTCGTTTGAGGTTCTCCTCCAGTCGGAGTTTACAGTCTCCACGAGCCCGGTCGAGTGATCGTTCGAGATCAACACGGCCTTCCTGAATATCCTGAGCGTACCACTCAGATACCGTTGCCGGTGGGTCGTCGTTTGTTCGGATCGCCCGCATGACGGTTAACACGTCTTCTTTCAGCTTCTGTTGCTCACGATGAGCAAGGCGAATGTCGTCAATCTCGACGAGATAAAGTCGCTGGCCGTCGGCATCGGTCGTTTGTAGACAGCGGACGATGATCCCATTAGTGATCGATCGGACGCGGGTCGCCAGGGCCCGATGATGCGGCATCGGAATTTGGCCCCCGAGTCGGTGCCCGATCTCGATCCAGACGTCTTCGACGGCCGGGTAGTCGGCCATGAAGATCGGCCGGACACGCTTCAGCTGCCTAAATCCGTCTTCGATAGCTGCTGAATGTTTTCGTTCTTGGGGCGTCGGCCCGGCACGAAGCTGCCAGTACCAAGCGATGACTGTGATGAGGACAACTGTGCCGCCGATGAGATAGCCAAACTCACGGGTGAATGGATTCTCACTCACCTGCAGCAGCTCGATCATGACTCTTCACCTCGGGGGTTGCGGGCAGCATGCTCTCCGAGTTGGTTGTCTCGACTCCGATCTGCGAGATCAGCCAGTCGCTCGCCAGCGTCGAGTTTCTGCCGTGAACGGAGGAGGATATCCCGCATGTCCCACAGACTAAAGCGATACTGCTCAGCGCCGACGGAGGTGAACGTATAGAGGAAGTCCAGGAGGTCAGCTTCAGGCCGGACCCGCCCCTCCTCGTCAGTGAACTCCGACGATGCGATGCCCTCAATGATTTTGATCAGAATCTCCGCAAACTCTTCACGCCGCTCGATCACGTGATACTGGTGGCCGTCTTCGCCGATCGGAATACCGAACTCGTCGATAAGATCCTCTCCCTCACTTTCGGCATCGTTGTTGATCGGGAGATCCAACTTCGACACATCGACGTCATCCTGCCAGAGCACGTTGGGAGTGAGTTCGCTCCAATCGAGTGCTTTGATCACGACCTCATCGGCGTCTGAGGGACGGATGGTATCCTCCATCTCATTGCCGTCATTGCCTGCATCGGCCGAGACACCGCCATCGGCGATCGCTGAATCGTCAACAAGTTCGGCGTCGATAATCTCGCCATCGCGACGCGTGACTGAGATCGTGTGGTCGAGTTGATCGTAGGCACTTAGCAGCAGCCCAACAGCCTGAATTTCGGTAAAGAAGCTTGTAAAGCGATCAAGGAACTGCCGCGGGTTTTCGACGCCACAGTGTTCTTTCACCGCCTGTGCGTCGGTATCGGTCAGCCCGAGATCCTGAAACGTTTTCATCGACAGGATGCGCTTCAACTCTCGCTCTTGGGCTTCGCGCTTGGACTCGTCGATGTTTTCGATATCCGCGAACTGGCGTTTGAGCTTACGATTCTCCTTCTTCGTCGCCCCGACACGCCAGAACGCGAGGGTGGCTATCGCTCCGAGGATGATCCAGCCGGCTGGCCATTTGGCCAGCATGATCGCAAACGTGAGGAACTGACCAGAGAGGCCACTTAGTGGGTTGTCGTAGAACTTGTACCACGTAACGGCATCCTCGATGACGGCCTGCACCTGTTCTACGTCGGCACCGTCACTGACGAGCCCAGCACCTTGGAACTCATCGACCACCCATTCCCAGTTCTCGGCCTGCTCTTCCATCCCGTCAACCTGGGCCGGTGGGAGGTGGGCATAATCGGCTTGTTCGACGTTGATGGTGGCGTGATAGGTGGTGTAGGTCCCATTCGCACGGGTGCGGAACGTGAGCCGGTAGCTGCCAGCCACCCCCTGTGTGTCCAGCAGCCAGCGCCCGATCCCATCGTCGAACCGCAGCGTTGCTTCATTTTCGCGAACGCTTGCCTCAACAACAGTCCCGGCATCGAAGTTCAGTGGTTCGACTTCGATGATTTCTCCTGAGACGGTGTATGTGATCGCTGAGTCGTCACTGGTTGTTCGGACGGTCGAGGTAACGTGTCTCGGCTGTTCGACGTATAGCTCAGCCTGCTTCGGTTCTGTCTGGCCTTGCTCACTGTTGTTGTCGTTCGTTAGGGTCGTATTCGCTGACTCGTTCGGTGTTCCTGTTGGTGTCGGCGTTGTTGTCTCCTCTGTCGGCGTCGGATCGGCAGCAACGACGCCGATACTGCCAGAGCTGAGCAGACAGAGCACAACCAGTGAAGTGGCGATCCGTTTCATTGGCGGTCACCCTGCGGATTCGGGCTGTTCGACATGTCCAGAGCGACCTCTTCGTCACCGTTTGTCCGCCGTTCACGGGTCAAGCCGAGATCACCAAGCAGGCCAGTCGTTGCCTCGAAGATGGGCTGGCCGCCAGGGTCAACGTATTCTTCGAGTTCGTCGACGTAATCGGTGAGCTGATTCGCGTAGGCCTCTGCCTGTTCAGTGCCTCGCACTTGGTTCTGGAACGCCATCTGGACCAGGTGGCCAGTCCGCTTATCGATCACTGGCGGGAGCGTCGTCATGCTCTCGCGATTCTTGCTATCGAGGTCGTCGTCAAGGTCGCCTGCATGGGTCACAGATACCGAATTGAATAGACTGATATCGTTTTTCAACCGGTCTGCAGTGAACGTCGTGTGCTTCAGTAGGCCATCGACGACAGCTCCGCCCCCGTCAGACGTCACCCGGTGGTACTTCTCTTTGTGTTCGCCAATCTCTGTCCGCGCGAACCGGTCACGGAACTGCTCGAATGAGACTGATAGACCGCCGTGGCCAAACGATTTTGCCACTTTGAACCCTGTCGATTTCTCGTCGATCTCCCCGGTTCGCTGCCCGAGCCGCGGCCGGATCCCATTCCCGGTAAAAACGATGTGGAGATCATAGTTTTCGAGCGTCTGGATCCCGTCACCGCGACCCTTCGCGTAGGCGACAGCGACACTCACGAGCCACAACCCAGCTCCCAGAACACCGATGTTGTGGTGAGCACTAGGGAGAATGGGAATGAAAAATATCGCTGCGGCGATCGCGAACATCGTCCCAGCAATCCACAGGTACGAGTAGTACCGCATCGACGCGCCAATCCTTCCGGAAAGGGTCTTATCCTCCCATCTCTCTGGCGTTCCATCTTCGCCAGTCCCGGTCAGTAGGTTGCTGACCAGCGACTGCCCGTGTTTCAATGGGTTCAACCCCATGCTTCGATGCCTCCGATTGTTCCGATAATGTCACTCATGGCTGTCTCGAGTTGTCTACTGGCTAATTTCCGTCGCGAGCGCGCAGTACCGCGCACGCATTGAGTACTGTGCCGTACCGTCCCTGCTTTCATGACCTTCACAGGGATCGAATACCGCCCGCTTCCGGTGGTTTTCAGGTATGTTTAGGCAGCACTATTCCTGCTCGCAACTGTGCAACCTAGTCGGCTGACGCTGTCGGCGCGCTGTGCGTTGCGCTCCCGTAATCCTCGTAACTGAGCTTGAGGCACCGATGAGCCTTCTTGCGACCGCGCTCTGGATGCGTGATGGTTGCGTCGGTGCTATCGTCGATCGTGTCGAAGTAGTTCTTGATCGTCCGGTGGATCGCTTGGTGGCTCATCGTCTCGTAGTCGTTCTCCTTCGCCCAGGCGTTGTAGGCCTCTGTGACCTCGAATTTGAACTCGTACTGTTCGCGATCCTTGACTACGGTGAGCCAGCGCTGGGCAAACTTCTCGGCCGGGTTATTCGTCTCGTCACGGAACGCGAGATGTGGTGGCACCGTCGACGCCCACGGTGCATCGGCGAATTCCTCGTGATCGAGGAAGGCAACACGGGCCGAGAGGCCATCACCATCGCCGCCAGTGTCGAGATGGTGGCTTCGTGGCGGCGCCGTCGAGATCGGCATCACGTACCCCGCGCCGGAGACCATCGCACACTCGCCAGGTTCGAACTGTGCCACCGTTTCGGCCGGTTCTGTGTCGTCGACTCGTGTCTTGAACACCTCTCGAACGTCGGGTTTCTGGCCACTGAAGGCGAACACGCGGTGGAACATCCCCGAAACGTCCGATGAGAGTTGCTGCTTGAACTTTTGGGTGTCCGCAATGATCTCCATGTCGACGTGGCGGGTCAGCGCCAACAGATCCGACATGGTGTCGATCATGTAGGATTCGATTGTGGCGACTGAGTCCTGTTCAGACTTCGATCGGGGAACGATTTTGTGCAGCTCTCGCATCACGACGGTGAGCGTCTTGCTCTCCTGCAGTTTCCGCTGCTGGATCAGCCCTTTTCGGTACTCGTAGAGGCTGTCGAGCAAGTAGGAGGCGATAACCTTCTGATCAGCACTTTCTCGGACCATATGGATCGTGAACGACGCGATTGTCGCGGGATCCGACGCCACCTCACTCCAGTCGAGCGTATGATCATCGTCTTGGTCGCGGATGTACCCTGTTTCTTGGGCGGTTTGGAGCGCTCGCTCGATTCGGTCAGCGACTGTCTCACCAGCGTTGGTCTCGTTGCGTACGACACGCGCGATATCTCGGAGTGTCCAGTCCTCGCCGGTCTGTGAGAGCTTTTGATGGGCGCTCTTGAGGTAGTTCTCCTGGGTCCGTGTCGAGTGTGGCAGGAGCATCACGAGTTGCCGGTAGGTCAACTCCGAGGCTGGGATGGTGAACGGCTTGAGAACGTATTCCTCTGTCTCAGTGTCGAACGGCACCTTCGAAGCGGCTAGCCCATCAGTCAGCGGTGCATACACTTCCACAGACGGTGGATCGTGATCCTCGAAGCCACTCTCGAGTCCCATTTCCTCACGAATCTCATTCAGTATCTCCTGTCGCTGCTCAATATCGTACATCGCATTCTCACTCTTCACGAAATCGAGCAAATCGACAACAACGTGGCCTCGAGCCATCCGATCTTCGACGAGTGTTTCGACGAACGTCGACTTCCCCGATCCCTGCCCTCCTGTGACGAGTGTCGCTTTCAGTTCAGCATCCGGATCGGGATCGATGAGCTGTGGCTCCTTATCTGCACTACTCGTCGGTGAGTAATGGCGGACGCCGACCTGGTGTTCGTATTCCCACGCCGGTACTTCACTGACGAGCGTCGAGTCGATTAGACCCTCGACAGCTGCAATTGATACGGCCGACTCGAATGCATCAGTCAGCCGTTGGGTTTGCTCACGAGTCAGACTGGAATGCTGTGCTGCCTTGAGATACCGGTTGATATGCTTTGAGACCGTCTGGAGGGCGTCTGGGGCCCAGGTCTCGTCCGTGCCTCGGAGTTTGCGGTTGTATCGTGGGTAATCTCGTCTGGAAACATCCAACTCTGGAAGTAGTACGTCACGGAGAATGAGGCCAACCTGCAGCCAGCGATCATCGGCGACTGCACGGCTACCCTTATCGACCCATTCCTTGATCGTCGCCCGTTTTGCGTCGAGACGACGCTGTCGCTGGTCGTCTTCGAAGTACTGTGTCCTGTCCATGTTCAGTTGTGGGTCTCGGTGTCGTCAACTCGGCCGTCGATCACGGCTTCAATCGCTGCGGCGATGTCGCGCTGGAGTTGGCGGAACTCTCGCGCGAGTTCGGTCGCCAACGCCGCTTGCTTATCAAGTGCTTCGTCAATGATAACCGCCTGCGGATGGCTGTCGAGGTACCCTGAGAGCACCTCCCGGCCCGTGCCACCGTCGGCACGGATCTGGGAGTCTCGACGTCGAAGGCGGTACGGAATGTCGCCTCGCTTCAGCGGACACCGGGGATTTTCACACCGACACAGCGGTTTCTCCCGGTCACCAGACTGCCACCGATGGTAGCGCTTGCGGTAGAAGCGTCCCACCCACTCCGAGATGTCGCCGACGAGGATCTGCTCAAGTTTGTCGGCTGCATCGTCGAAGCGCTCGTCGAACGCCTCGGCGTCGGGATGTTCACCAAGTTCAGTTGCCTTCAACATGTCCTCTGTCTCGTCCCGAAGGTCGATGAGTCGTTCCTGATCCATTATCGGATCTCCTTGTGCGGCTGCTCGAAGTAGACGAACAGGGTCATGAACGCTACCGCTCCCAGTGCGAGTGCCATCATCCACGCGATACCCGACCGCAGCGCCGTCCAGGCACCCACGATGATGATCAGGCCACCGAGGAGCGTACGACCCTTCTCAACGGTCATGAACATCCGATGAGCAGTGTCGCCACGGAACACCGCCAGCAATAACGAGGCGAGTACCGTGACCACGACGAGGCCGAGGATCGTCATCGTGTCAGCCACTACTCCCACCTCTGCTCACTACGCTTCGTTGGGCGAGAGCGCTTCAGGAACTGTTCGTCAAGGTAGCGGTATAGCCGGCGACCACCGAAGTACAGCATGATTGAACCTAGCAACACGATCGCACTCCACAGTAGGATGGCGTAGAGCCCTGACAGCAGGAACACGCCGATCAGGAGCGCGATCACGCCGAGGAGGGTGGTCAAGCCGCCGAGTGTGTCAACATCGATATCGAATCCGATCATGGGTTATCCGCCTCTTCACCGCCGACAAACGGGATGTCGATGTTCAGGATCTCCTCAAGCCGGTCGTCGATCTGCCTGATCTCACGGAGTGCGGAACCGATTCGGTCGGTGCTGGTGGCGTCCGTCTTGTAACGCACGTCAAGCGGCGTTTTCCTGCTGTTAGTCGTGATCAGAACGACCCGGTCGTCGCGACCCTCGTACTCCTGGGCGTAGACCGGCGCGTAGGATGTCTCCTCGTCGGGTACAGTCACCCAGCCGTCGGTAGTATTGTACTCGAGGGTGAGTGCGTCCGTCCCGTTGGGCGCTCGGACTGAGTACCCCGTTCCGTTGCCAGTCAGCGTCGCATACTGCCATGTGTCTGTCTCGGCGACGCCAACACCGGTCAACTCTTCGACGTTCGAGATGGTCGAGTCCTTCCGCTGGGCAAACCACGATGACTCCGCGTTGACTGGCCAGACGATCGTCGACGGCTTATCGACCGTCGCGGTGATGGCCGTGTACTCGCTATCCTCAACCGGTTCGAACGATGCACTGGCGTCTCCATGAACCGGGTCGACGGTTTCTCGAATGTAGGGGTGCCAGTACTCGTTCGGTACAAAGAACCGCAATGTCCGATCAATCTCTTCCCCGTACTCGAGGCAGACGAAGTCGTTCCGAACGTCGCTGACTGTCCAGTCTTCGACGCCACACTGTGAGAGTTCGCTCGCGATGGTGATTGTCACGTCCGGTGCAGACAATGACGTTGTGGCGATGCCGTCCTCCTCGAACGATGCCTTCGCGGCGTCGCTCGTCAGCCCGTGATCGGCATCGATGGTTGTCATCGTCTGGGCCGATGCCGGGGCGACGACGAGTGATACCATGAGCAAGAGTACGACTCGGCGTTTCATACTGATTCCTCAAAACCGGTTGTTGAGGGTTCGATCATCGTCGCCACGTCCAGAAATCCCGCTGGTAGGTGTCTGCGATGGTGCCTTCGATGTAGTCTCGTAGGAGGTACCCCGCCAATGCGATGAGGATAAGCCCACCAAGCACCGGCATGGCAGAGACGATCGTGGACGCTACCAGGAGTAACATGATCGTGACACCAACGATCCAGACGATGTCGATCACCGAACTCCTGTAGGCTGTCTTCCCGAGATCGGCGATCGTCTGCGGGATCAGCGTTGGAACGGCCATAGTCAGTTGCTCACCCACTGGTAGAGCAGCCGCCCCACGCCGATCGTGAAGGTGATGCTGAACAGGATCACCAGTACGGCCGTCGCACCGAAGCTGAACAGTGCCGAGACGTAGGCAAACACCGCGGCGATGAATGAGTAGACGACCTGGTCGCGCGGCTCGCCCGCGAAGACGGCAAACAGCACCTGCTGGCCGAAGTCCAGCGGCTTGGACTGCGGGTCAGCACTCACTTTGACCGCCATCAGTTCACAACCTCCTTGGGCAGATCGACGTTGGGTGCGTAGGCCTGCAGCCGCGTCATGAGCGAGCCGTCGACGTTTCTGTCCACTGCCGCGTACTCCTCCGCGAAGTAAGACAATTCCTTGCCAGCATTCTTCGCGGCGTAGCCGTCCAGTTCGAGGGTATGATCAACGTCGCGTGTGGTGTCGTTGACCATCTTCGAGTTCACGAAGTTGCCGTTCTCCGCGTCCGCAACGAGGTAGCGCGTCGCAGTGGCCTCTCCGACACCGAACTCCACGGCGATCGTGTCCCAGTTCGCGACTGTCACATTGACGCGTTTGTTCGTGTAGGACTCGATGGTCTCGTTGTGCGTGTTGTACACCTCAGTCGCGTTGGTGGCGTATCCCTGCGCTCGCTCGGCATCGCTTGTGCCGTCGAGTGTCGCCTGAGTCGAGCTGGCGGCATACGTGGCTCGCTCGAGGTAGCCATCGATCGCGGCCGTCACCGCGTCGACGCGATCGCCGAGTGTCTTGTCGTCGGTATCCTCTCCAGTGAGTTGTTCGAACAGGCTATTCTCGTCCTCGGTTTGTGCGGTGACGCCGCCGCTGATGCTCGCGATGAGCAGCAGCGCAACGACGCCGACGCTGGTGATGACTCGTCGCATGGTGGGGAAAGAGTCCCTCGGGCCGGAGTCGACCTGGCTTCCTATCCGAGGGATGACGGGCATGATGCCCATCGACGCTACAGGAATCGAACCTGCATGCGTCGAGGCGACGCTCTATGGGGGTCGCCATCTAGGGGTTTTGTCGATCTCCGAGGATAGCCAGCGCGATGCAGCCGAGTGTTGCCTGTCAGAGAAGACCGAGTACGCGCCAGATTGCGTCAGCCCGTTCTCCCAGGGCGTTAGGCATCTAGTACGTCGTTGACGAACGCCGGATCGCCATTGGTGTCGAGTGCACCGAGCGAGCCGATGTTCGTCTTGACAAACCCAGCATCGTAGTTCGAGAACATCTCTGCGGAGTTGCTCAGACCGAGCTGTTCATCGCCCACGGTCGTTACGTCCATCGTGGCCGAGGATTGCCCATCATCGAGCAGTGTGTCGGGGTTGTGGACCGTCATGGTCTGGCCGTCCGAGGAGATCGTCGCGTAGGTATCCTCGGTAGAGTTGAGCCACTCATGGTCCTCATTGGCGGACTGGTAGTAGACCGGAACGTACTGGCTGTCGTCGCCCACAGTCAGCTGCGTGTAGCTCGACCAGACGAGATCGCCCGCATTGGCATCCGATGTGGACTCACTGAATGCGGTCGTGAGGTTGCTGTTCAACGTGTCCAGCGTGACTGTTGAAGTATTCTGGCTGACCGTCGTTGAGTCCGTCGAGAGGACAGTCCCGACATCTTCAGTCTCCCCGCTGGAGTTACTAAAGACGTTGAAGGTTGACAGCGAGAAGCCGCCGAAGAGACCGACGTCCGTGTTCTCACTTTCGGGGTTCTCACTGGCGATCAGTGCGCGATCCTCAGTGTTGCTGTAGGTGTAGCTGATGTTGGTGGTGTCCGGGATCGAGGCTTCGGTGTCGTTCCTCAGCGTGACGTTAAGCGTCACGGACTCGCCGGCACCGACTTCGAGACCGTTGTAGTCGCTTGCGTCGTCGGCGAGACTGACGTTGTAGTACCAGGTATCGGTTGTGCCGCTGGAGTCTGTGTCCGCGGAATCATAGTGGTCCGGTGAGGCCGAGTAGATCGTCTCGCCATCCTGCGTGATCTCGATCGTCGAGTTTTCCGAGTCAGCCGACCATGCAAGAAGGGAACTGGTTGTGTCGTTGTACACCTGGGTACCAGCGTCCGTGATTTCGCTGGTAGTCGTCGTGTTGGTCGTCTCAGTGTCGACCGTTGGCGCCGCCGCGAGGGCGCCACCCGTCGCTGCGACGACTAGCACGAGAACGAGCAGCAAGGTCTTCGTTGTCGTTGTGTTGAACATCGATGATGAAGGGATGGAGTTGGTGCGCGAGCGGTACTTCTGATAGGAGTTGGAGTAGCCGTAAGGCGGTGGTACCCCACGGCCGCTCCAGTGGTGCCGGGGTTGGTCGGTCATAACCGAGGCCCGCGGCCGGAGTCGAACCGGCCTGCTCCAAGCGGGTTAGAACGCGAGAGCGCTGCTGTCAGCTTGGTCGGCGCCGACCCAGCCGAGATCATAGACCACCGAGGCCAGCATCGCGTCGGTCGATAACTCGCCAATGGCCGACCGCCACCAATGGTTCCGAGCCTGCATTGTCGCGGGATCGGTCACTGTCCCCGGTTCGAGGCTCTCGGCCAATCCGTTCGAGAGCAGCGCGTCGAACTCTGCCGTGAGGTCGTGAACCTGCTCAAAGGCAGTCGCCGCGCCAGTATCGGTGTTCGAAAAACTGTAGAAGTGCCACGGGTCGATCACGCGGCCAACAGGGTGCTGGCCGTCCATCGTGATCGACGATGAATTCAGGCGACCGGCGACCCAGTGGTAAGCATCGTAGATCACGTGCTGTGTCTCACCCGTCTCTGAGTCCGAGAGAACGTACGCCCACTCGGTGTCCGCAACGTGAGAGTCCGAGAGGAGCTTGCCTATCGAGCCGACCCCATCTTGGTGTGTGTAGAGTGCGACGTAGACATGATGATCGAGTTCGTACTCCGGCGAGGTAGCTGTCCAGCCCCAGAGTCCGCGCCACTTCTCGCGAGCGTTCTGAGTGAGTACGAGCCGCGGTGCGTACTCCAGTAGCGTCTGTTCTGAGTAGTTCAGTGTGACATGGTCCGGCTGTGCCTGCCAGTGGTCGTACTCCGACTGTGCGGTCACGGTACCGACGGTCAGCGACGCCCCCGCGGCGCCGGCAGCGCCTCGCAGCACGTCACGTCGGGTGTAGCTCATCCGCTGATTGCCTCCTGAATACTGGGCCACTGCCCGCGAGCATCGGCGGCCAGCGTCTCGTAGATCCGATCGCGGGCTTGGGCCGCGTCGATACGGGCCTCCCGCTGATCATCGTAGTAGTCAGCGTCTGGATCAGGCTGGGTTTCGAGTGCCTGCTCGACGTTGACCATGCCGGCTCCGACCTCGTGATAGCCGCTGCCGTTGATCGGCGTCGCACCGTGGGCCAGGTGCTGTTCGATCTCCCCTACGTCAGCGTTCGGATACTGTTCCAGCAGCAGTGCCGCCGACCCACTTACCAGCGGCGTCGCCATCGAGGTACCCGAGAGTGTGCTCTCGCCGTCGGCGGTCTGGGCGCTGATCTCCATGCCCGGCGCTGCGACGGTCGGGTCAGCGCCGCGGGTCGCCCCAAACGTCGTCGACGCGGCACCCGGATCCGGACCGCGTTGTGAGAAGTGTGCGACGCCGGCGTCCGAGGCGTTCTGGGTGATGTTCGTCGCCGCGACGGTGATGATGCCGTCCTGCTGGGGGTCCTTGCCTAGTGAGTCCGCCGGCGACGCAATGCCGATCGGGACCGTCCCAGCGGCGTTGCCGGCAGCGACCACTACTAATGTTCCGTTATTGACGCATTCCTGCACAGCGGCATCGATGGGGGCGTTGTAAACTCGTGAGCCAAGACTCATCGAGACGATGTCGGCCTCCTCCTCGCCGCAGGCCCACCGTAGACCGTCGACGATATCTGCTGACGTTCCTCCATTGTTGCTCAACACCTTCCCGATTGCCAGCTGAACCTGCGGGGCTACCCCATCGTAGCTATCGTTGGTTGCGTTGGCTGCGATCGCCGACGCCACCCAACTCCCGTGCCCGCCCGCGGAGGAGACGTTCTGCCAGCCGTTCGCGGCGCTTGCGTTCCGGTCGGCCACGAAGTCGTAGCCAGCGGCGACCCGGCTGCCGTACAGCGTCGAGTCGTAGGTGACGCCGTCGTCGAGAATTGCGACCGTGACGCCACTTCCGTCGGCGCCCGTCGTGTCGGCGTTGATCGTCGCCTGGGCTTCGGCCAGCGTGCTCTGGGTGGCGTCTTCGGTGAACGCGATACCCTCCGTTGCGTACGGGGGCCCTCGGAATTGATCAAGCAAGCCCCGCTCGGGTGCATCGAACGTCTCACGACTCACGTGCTCTGGCGGCTCCGGTATGTCGACTTGCTGCACGACAGCGGTCGACTGGACGTAGTCCCGCGTGTGGAGGCCGTTCCCGAGTAGGCGATTAATGAACCCGACGCCGATGTGGCTTGCCGGTGCAGCGACGACGGATGTGTTGTGCGCGGCGTCGTAGCTCAGAATCTCTCGCTGGTCGGAACTGTTGGCCCAGTTCTCGAGTGCGGCGCGATCGTGGACGGTGACGTGCCAGCCAGGGTTGCCGCCGAAGGTCGCGACCTCGTCGGGTAGCTGCTCACCGCCGAAGAGGCCGCCGCCCGTCTGCTGGGCGAGCCCGCCGAGGCCGGTCTCCGGATCGACGCCCGCCTGACCGAACGCCACGGCGGAGGCCCCGCCGATTGACGCTAGGAGAGTGAGCGATGCGACTACCAGAACGAGTGTTTTGCGTGGCATGGGTTGATCACCTCGGAAGAACAGCGGACGCGGTGGGGGTGATGATGGTGGACGTCGACGCCGCCTGCGGCGGGCCGACCCAGCCGAGCGGCCTACTCACATCCGGGAACGGGACGGTGGGGTGTGCAGGGAACTGCAGGATTCCCAGTGAGAACTCCGGCGTGTTGCGGTCAATCCACCACCCCATGCGTTCGGAGAGCCCGGGGTTGCTGTTCGTCTGTAGTTCGAGCGACCCACGGGCGTCGGTCACCGTCACGATTGTTGTTTCGTCGCTGCTGGTCGACACCGACGCAAGTTGCCCCTCGCCCTCTCGCGGGAGGGCGTCCTCACCCCGGTAGAGGGTTGGGTTCTCCGAGGTGATTGTCGGGAGGTGCGCCGTGATCTTGACGTGGCGCTGGACCGAGCGCTGGTTCCCCCCGCGCACGATATTCACCGTCAGCGTGCTGGTTGGTGGGAGATCGGTTGAGTGTGCGTAGAGGTGAGTGCGCGCCGGTGCCTCCTGATCGGCGCCGATCTGGGCGCTCACGTCAATGGTGGCCCCGCCGTTGCGTACGTCGACGCTACCGGCCTCGTAGCCGTCACCGACGACCGCGAGCGTGCCAAAGGGCGTGTCCTTGATACGGATGCCAGGCGGCATGGCCTGATCCGTCTCGCCGGCGGCGATGCGGTGGGTCAGCGTTCCCTGTTCGCCGCTGGCGGTCTCGAATGTAACCTCTACGTAGTGCCGGCCCTCGTCGCTGGTCGTGAACGTCGCTGTTCGCGTGCCCGTAGTCGTGTCGAGCGTGGTGCCGTCCGGCGCGACCGCGCGGGCGCTCGTCACGTTCGCGATCTGAGTTTCATCGTCACCGATCAGTGTCACGTCGACCCGTTCGTCCGGCCCGGGGCGGAGTGAGGAGAGACTGATTGCGTCCAGGCCGATGGTGTTGGCGCCCGGTTTGAGTGCGGTGGTGGTCGTCTCGCCGATCCCGTTCGGTGTGACGACGACGTAGTCGAAGGTGACACCGCTGGCGTCGCCGAGCGGGTAGTCATCGACGGTAATCTGGGTGCCACCCTGCCCGACGAACGTAGCAGCGGACTGATCCAGCGTGATGTACTCGTTCGCGACCTCATAGCTCGTGCCATTTCGGAAATTCGCCACGACGCGAACTTGGTCTTCGGTGAGTTCCTGTGCAAACGTCGCCGTCGACGACGCAACACTCTCGTTGATCTCGGTATCAGTCTCGGTGGCTTCGATCGTCGACCGAAGTTCGGAGATGGCCTGCTGTTGGGCCTGAATCTGCTCGCGCAGTTCCGCGTCGCTGGAGTCGTTAATCTTGATATCCGAGAAATCGCGATCACTCAACTCCTGGACGCGGTTTTCCAGTCGGGAGTTCTCGTTCGTCAGCCGTTGGAGCTCCGCTGCAGTCTCTTCGAGCCGGTCGCGGTCGAGGTCCTCAAGGCGCTGCTGGATAGTACTCGGGAGTTCCGAGTAGGAGAGGTTGTCCAGCAGGCTTCGAAACGCTTCGGTCGCGTTGTGGAATCGGCCGAGGTCGGCAAACTGCGGCGCTTTGGTCTCGACAACTTCCACGCGGATGTCGCTATCCGGCACCTCGTAGGTGCCCGCGTCAGCCGGCATCACGTAGCTACCGTTGTAGTTGGTAACGGCGTAGAACTCCCGCACGTCCTGTAGGGAGGCATTCTCCGGATTCTGGTTCAGTCCGGGCGGGGCTTTGTGTGCCTGCACGCTCACGCGGGCGACGCTCGCCCGCACGTCCGTGGACCACTCCCCCTGACTGTTGGTGGTCACCGTGTACTGCCGGAGGATATTCTGGTCTAGGTAGTCACGTGCCTCCTGAGCCTGTTCGGTAAGCTGGCCGGCCTCGTTCTCGAGGTCGGCGCGGATCGACGCCGCGATTTCGTCCGGATCACCGACGACGATCACGTAGCCCGTTTCTGGGCTCCCCTCGGGGTAGATCCTGTAGAACCCGGGTGGCAGTTCGACCGTGGCGAGATCGTGACTGCCGCCTGTCAACCCCACGTCGTAGGTGGTCTGGGTCTGGAACGTCATCGTGTCGACTGTCCCGCCAGCGTGGTCGATCGACTCGACGACGATCGACGTGTCGTCGTTGACGGCGCCGGGGAGGTCGCTGTTCACACCGTCCTGTACGAACCCGCCCGCCGTCGGGTCCCACACGCT
>SDGW01000517.1_pt1 | contig 16268 bp, 16 predicted proteins | sample 2873831 | NCBI WGS metagenome assembly SDGW01 (sample SAMN08132700, study PRJNA421101) | hypersaline lake metagenome | isolation source: celular fraction 0.22 microns magnesium sulfate-rich crust from ephemeral... | place: Spain: Penahueca Lagoon, Toledo | collected 2011-07
GTGCCCACGCGTCACGGCCGACCGCGCTCGTGACACGAAACGCGAACTCGAGCGGATCGACGCCGTCCTCGGCGCCACCGTGCTCGACCCGAACGAGGGGCCACGACCCGAGTGGACGATTGAGGCGACGATCACTGGCGATCGACTACCGGCCGCGGCGGTCGAGGTGTTAGCCGGCCAGGACTGCGCCGTCATATCGACGACACTGCGTGCGCCGGAGGTTACGCAAGCAATCATCGCGATCTAAAGCCCGAGCTGGCGTTCAATTGCTTCGCGAACCACCGCCACCCACTCGGGGAGTTCCTCTTTCTGTGCGCGCATCCCCTCGATGTAGGCCTTCGTGATCTCGATGCCACTGGTGCCGATCGCGAAATCGAAACTATACCGACCCTCGGCACCTGCGGCGAGCATCGCCATGCCGCGACTGTCGGCCAGACCGTTGATTTCGACGTGCACAGTGGCCGGCCCATCGGGGTGACCGTGCTCGCGGGCGTCGATAGTCATCGTCGTCGTTGCTGTCTCGGTTGGCTTCGTGGAGGCCATACTTCCACTCACTAACGTGGTAACTATAACTGTCCGCCGGGTGGTTCCGAACGGTTCCGAATGGTCAGAGTCGGGAGACGCAAGCCAGGTGGGAGGTTCCGATCAGGGTTCCGTTCGGATGTTTAACCAACAGGCCGCGGATTTTAGTTGGTTAATATTCTGAGTGCCTACCTTCATTCGCCAGGAAGTCAAAAGTGATGCTGTTGATTGGGGGCGAGCGCAGCGGAAAATCCTAATCGCTGAACACCAATTCGTAGACTCAGTCACTACATATTCAGTAGTTTCGGATATCACCGCTACCTACTCTACATGGTCTCCTACCCCGAATATCCTACATACCGAAAAACAAGTTTTCAGTACTCGTTCTGCATCCCCCTGAAGCATCTCATGTGTTGTCGGGGCTTCTGTCTCAGGTTCTTGCCGGACGCTTTCCATCTTTCTATTTAATATTGTACCCTCGTCCGTTGGCTGTCTGAAATGTACCAGCGGATTTCGGAGATTATGTAATTCATCGAGTGGAACGCCTTCAATGTCCTCCGGTTCAATAAGGTCGTTTTCCTCAAGGAAGTTCCTGGCCTCATGGTAACCTGGGCGGTCATTTTTCTCAAATTCGCCTGCTCCGTATGCGAGAGCGGAAATTGACTGCTCTATAAAAGATTGACCTAGGATTATACTCCCCGCGAATGTTCCGTGAATGTAACAGAGCTGGGAGTCTTCGAAGAGAATCGATGCTTCTTCGCCACCAAATATTGCCATACCCGCTGAAAACTGTGGCCTGTGCTCATGAATCCACTCTGCTCGTTCAACCATCCCCTCTCTGTCTGCTACAATAAGCTCATCTACGCATTGCTCTGCGTCCATACAGGGAATTCCCTTCTGCAGTGACGTTATATTTTGCTGAATATTTCATCTGTATTCAATACTGACGCAGAACACTCCATGATAGAGGCATTTGGATAGTAGAACCTATCCAAGCACGTCAATATTTCCCCAGTTCACTAAAATCACAGAACTTGCGATATCGATAGTTGAGAGTTATTCATCGGTCACGAAGTAGCTGCCCGCATGAAGCGGTTCCTCAAGGACTGCGGGGACTTACTCGGCCCCGGCGATGCAGGTGCTGGTCGACCACGATTACGGCGTTATGTCGTGGTCAGGATCGCGAGACGTACGGGGCAAGTAGTTCCGACTTTATTTCCCCCGAATGTTAACCAACAGCCAGGGTAATAATTTGCCTTTGTTGGTTAAGAGATTGGTTGAGGCTGCCGGTTACTTAACCAATTTCGGCTACTGTCCGGGATTCCACGTTGGTTAACAACCAAAGGCCAACCCGCTGTCTCACCGCAGAGCATATAGTGGTTGGCTGGCACCTCCGTGTATGGCTATTTCGCTGGACGACCTGGAATCTCACCTCTTCAAATGTGCCGACATAATCCGGGACGCTGTCGACCCGACCGATTATAAGGAGTTCATCCTCCCACTCGTTTACTACAAGTCTATCTCCGACGAGTTCGAGGTGCAGTACGAACAGAACGTCGAGGAGTACGGCGAGGACTTCGGCCGTCGAGAGAACCTCTACGACATTCCCGTCGTCCCAGAGGGCTATCTGTGGGACGACCTTCGCGCTGTCAGCGATAACGTCGATCAAGCCCTCAACGAAGCCTTCGACGCGCTCGTCGAGGAGAACCCCGAACTCTCCGGCGTCTTCCGAGCCAACTTCATCGACGCCGGCGCCCTCGACGATGACCGCCTCGGGCGGTTGATCGAACACCTCGATACCTACGACCTCGATCGTGACAGTGTCCCGGCGGACATGCTCGGAGAGGCCTACATGGACCTCGTCCGCCACTTCGCTGAGGAAGAGGGCAAGTCTGGCGGGCAGTTCTTCACGCCGCCACACATCGTCAACCTCTGTGTTCGACTTGTCGACGAGTTTGAGGATGGGATGACGTTCCACGACCCGACGGTCGGATCCGGGGGTATGCTCATCGAGGCGGCGCGGTACTACCGCGAGGTGCAGGAGGGGGACCCGTCGAAGATTAAGTTCACCGGGCAAGAGATCAACCCCGACATTGCCGCGATTGCGAAGATGAACCTCTCCATCCACGGCCTCGATGGGGAGATTCAGCGCGAAGACTCACTCTCCAACCCCGCGTTCACGAACGACGAGGAGAACGAACTCACGCGCTTCGATCGTGTGCTGGCGAACTTCCCGTTCTCCGCCGATTGGGACAAGGACAGCCTTCAGGACGACCCGTACGACCGCTTCGATTGGCACGAGAAACTCCCGCGTGCCGACCGTGGTGACTACGCCTTCATCATGCACATGGCGAAGCAATTGAAGCGGCCCGATCAGGACGGTACTGGTGGAAAGGCGGCCATCGTCGTTCCGCACGGCGTCCTGTTCCGAAAGCACGAGGGCCGCTATCGGACGCATATGCTGGAGGAGGATATGGTGGAGGCCATCGTCGGCCTTCCCGAGAATCTGTTCCAGAATAACTCGATTCCCTCGGCGGTTATCGTTCTGAACAGGGACAAGCCTGAGGAACGTTCCGAGGAAGTGCAGTTCATCCACGCCGCTGATGAGGACTTCTACGAGGAACTGTCGAACCAGAACGAACTCACGGAGGACGGCCTCAATCACATCGTCGACAACTTCCGCGAGTGGGCGACCGAGGAGCGTGTGAGTCGGACAGTGTCGCTGGACGAGATTCGAGAGAACGACTACAACCTGAATATTGCGCTGTACGTCGATACGACTGAGCCCGAAGAGGATATTGACGTCGAGGAGGAACTGGCCAAATTACGCGAGTTGCAGGCCGAGCGTGACGAGATAGAAGCGGCGATGACGGAGCATATGGAGGTGTTGAACTATGAGTGACCAACAAAAGATTACAGAATTTAGTCAGTCTGCCGAGCAGAGCGACTCGGTCGAATCCGACGAGGAACCAGACGAATTTGGTTGGGGGAGTTTTGGAAATCCGCCGGAAGACTGGCCAGTTAGCCGTGTTGAAGAACTTTTTGAGATTCAGAAAGACTCCGCTGACCCTGACGAACTTGACGAGGAAGAATTGGTTCGGCTCTATTCTATGCCGGCTTTTGATGATGGTGAGGAACCGGAACTAACCAAGGCGGGAGACATTGGGAGTAAAAAATTCCACGTTCCAAATCAGGCACTTCTGTTCTCTAAACTCAATATCTCGAAGAAACGGTTTTGGCTCGTTAACCACTCCCATGATGAGCCAGCATTGTGCTCGACAGAGTATTGGCCACTACTCCCGGCTGATGGACTCAATTTAGAGTTCTATCTTCAGTACTTCAATTCGGATTCGTTCATCGACCGTCCCCGACTCTCTACATCTTCCACGACAAACAGCCATCAGCGAATCAAGAGCAATCTTTTCGATAAAGTTCGGCTTCCTGTTCCACCACTCCTTGAACAGCGCAAAATCGCCACCGTACTATACACGGTTGACCGGGCGATTGAGAAGACTGAGAAATTGGAGAGCCAGACGGAACGAGTGAAGACGGGATTAACTCAAGACCTACTCAAGCGCGGTATCAACAATCAGCAGATGGTGGAAACGGACTCAAGATTTGGCTTACTGCCAGAGTCTTGGGAATTGCGACCTTTAAAAGAGGTTGGTGAAATTGCAGGGCGAACCGCTCCTGAAAAGGATGATACTGAGTGTTGGGGTGGTGATATTCCGTGGGCTACTCCGAGTGAAATCACATCGTTGGTTGGTCAGACAATTGATAATTCCGAGGAGTATCTAACTGAGTTGGCTTTGGAAAAAGTTTCTTCTAATCTCTTGCCACCAATGTCTGTACTAATGACTACACGCGCGACAATCGGCGAGTGTGCCGTCAACACAGTTGAAATGACGACAAATCAGGGATTCAAGAATGTCATCCCCGGAGAAAGACTTGATACCTGGTACGCGTATTATCGCTTAGATTACGAGAGGGACTACTTAGCAAGCCTCTCGAAGGGTAGTACGTTCCCCGAAGTTGGTAAGGACACCGTAGAGAATTTCGCAATTCCAATTCCTCCAATAGAGGAACAGCGTGAGATTGGGGAACAACTCCGGTCTGTGGACGAGCAAATTCTATCGTATAAAGAAAGTAAGTCTCAGTACGAGCGCCTCAAACAGGGCCTCATGCAAGACCTCCTCTCGGGGAAAGTCCGAACCACCGACACTAACATAGAGGTCCCCGAAGAAATCGCCCAACATGGTTAGCGTCCCATCCGAGTACGGAGTCGAACGATCAGTTCTCTCGTGGCTCGACGGCGTCGGATGGGAAACCCACGGCCAAGACGGCAACAGAGGCGCGAAAACCCTCGATAACGCCTACGGACGCGAAAGCCACGAGGTCATCTACTGGGACCTCCTTGCAGAACAAGTAATCGAGATCAACGACGCCGTCACCGAGGACAACGTCGAGAAGTTCATCGCCTCCCTCCGCCGCGACCTCGATGCAGAGCACCTGATGGACGGCAACCGCGAGTTCTACCAACTGCTCACCAAGGGCAAGACCTTCTCCGTCCAACGGCCGGACGGCACCACCGAAACCGTCTACGTCGACCTGATCGACTACGAGAACCCCGACACCAACCGCTTCCACGCAATCAATCAGTTCTCGGTCTCCCGCGAGACGACCATCCGCCCGGACGTGAACCTATTCGTCAACGGCATTCCGCTGGTGACGATGGAACTCAAAAGTCTCGCACAGGACAACGATTGGCACGACGCCGTCCGCGACCTGCAGGACTACCAGGACGACGTGCCACGGCTCTTTGTCCCGGGCCTGTTCAACATCGCCGCCGACACGATGGAACTCCGCTACGGCGCCGTCGGCGCCCCGAAGGAGTTCTACGAGCCCTGGAACGACGCCCCCGCGGCGTTCGAGGGCGGCACCGAGATGCAGCAGGCGGTGAAGGCGGTGTGCAACCCCTCGACGCTGCTCGATTTGGTGAAGCACTTCGTCTTCTACGAGCGCCGCGCCGGCGGCGACGCGAAGATCGTCCCACGCTATATGCAGTACTACGCGGTCAACCGCATCCTCGACCGCGTCGATGCTGGCGAGCACAAACGCGGCCTCATCTGGCACACCCAAGGCTCGGGGAAGTCCTTCACGATGCTGTATGCCGCCGCGAACCTGCTCAAACGCGCCGACGTGGCGACGAACCCGCAGGTGTTCATCATCGTCGATACGGACAAGCTGAACAGCCAGATGCGCGACCAGCTGGCGAACCTCTCGCTGGAGCGCTGGACAGAAGCGGAGAGTATCGACCACCTGCAGGAGCTTATTGAGCGCGGGCAGAGCGAGCTGGTTCTCACGACGATCCAGAAGTTCGAGAACGTCGACCCCGATACGCAGGGCAACGACGAGGTGGTGGTCATGTCCGACGAGGCCCACCGGTTCATGGAGGCCGACCTCGGGAGCCGTCTGGATGCAGCCCTCCCCAACTGCTATCACTTCGGGTTCACTGGCACGCCGGTCCGCGAGGGCGAGAAACACGAAGATCGCAACACGTTCCGCGAGTTCTCTCCAGAGGGCGAGGACTACCTGCACCGCTACTCCGTGAAACAGGGCATCGAGGACGGGTTGATTCTCCCCGTGTACTTCACGCTCCGTCACGAGATGGAGTGGGAGATTGACGAGGCGGCCCTCGACGAGGAGTTCGAGTCGGAGTTCCAGCGGATGACGACCGAGCAGCAACGCGAGTTCATCCGCGACAACGTGAACGCGACGACGCTTGCGGAGATCGAGCCGCGTGTCGACCGCGCCGTCGAGGAAATCGACTGCCACTACGACAACCACGTCGCCCCGAACGGCTGGAAAGGGATGGTCGTCACCCCGAGTCGGCGGTCGGCGGCGATGTACGGCGAGCGACTCATCGAACGCCGTGGCGCGGACGCGGTCGAAGTGCTCTACACCGCCACCAAGGACGACCCCGACATCATCGAGCAGTTTCACACCGATTCAGAGGAGCGTGACAGCATCGTCACGGCGTTCAAGGAGGACGGAGACCCCGAACTCCTCGTCGTCCACAACATGCTCCTGACGGGGTTCGATGCGCCCATCCTCAAGACGATGTACCTCGATCGGAATCTGAAAAACCACAACCTCATGCAGGCGATTGCCCGAACAAATCGCCCTGCCGCGGGGAAGGAAAACGGAGAGATCGTCGACTTCCAAGGCGTATTCGACAATATCGACGAGGCATTGGATTACGACGCCGAGACGAAGGAGTACGCCGCCCGCGACAAGGACGAGCTCTTCGAGGACCTCCTCGACCGGGTCGAATCGGTGATGGCCATTTTCGAGGGGATTCCGAAAACCGATACCCAAGAAGCGACCTCCGAAGCCGTAAACCGGGTGAGCACCCATCCCGAACGGCGTGAGTTCAAACAGGGCTTTCGCCGGCTCCAGAACCTCTACGAGGCCGTCGCACCGGATGGCCGATTGGTGAACCAGGAGGTCGAGCAGAACTACAAGTGGCTCAGTGGGATTCACGTTGCCTTCAAGCGCACCACGTCGGGCGACCCGGACCCCGAGGAGGAGATGCGGGAGAAAACACGAGAAATACTCGACGAGCACGTCGAAATCACGGCCATCAAGGACGACTTCCCCACCTACAAGCTCGGGGATGATTACCTCGAAGACGTTGAAAACCTCGAGAACCCCGGCGTGAAGGCATCACAAATCGCTCACGCCACTCGTGAACATCTCCATCCACGAGAGAACCAGAACCCGCGGTACAAGCGCTTGAGCGAACGTGTGACCGATATCGTCGAACGCTGGCAGAACGAGCAGATCAGCGACCCGGAGGCTGTCGAGGCGCTGCAATCTGTCGAAAAGTCGGTGCAGCAGGTCGAAGAAGACGCCGATGAAGAGGGAATGGGCGACGCCGAGTTCGCCATTTACACGCACCTCACCGAGGAGACGCCCGACGCCGTCGAGTCCGAGGACCAAGCAGCGGAAATCGCAGCGGAAGTCGTGTCACAGTTCCATGCCCGTGTTGATCGCGACTATCCGGGCTGGCAGACGAACCAACAGACCATCTCAGAGATCGAGCGCATCCTGTTGGACGTAATCGTCAAGCAGTACGAGCTCGGCCACCTGATCCAAGACGACGAGTTCGTGGATGCCCTTCGCAATTACCTCATCCAGAACCATGGCTAAGGCCCATCAACAGATTGAGCTCTTGGGGACCTCCCTCGAGTACGAGGTCCGACAGAGTTCGGACGCCTCCGAACCACGGATCGATGTGGACATTCACGGCGTGACTGTCGTGCTTCCCGAGTCATCGGCAGAGACGCCGGTCGACCTGCTCCGTGACAATGCCGCCTGGGTCGTCGAGAAGACGCGAAAATACGAGACTTACCGCGACCAAGTCCCAGCGCGTCGGTTCGAAGCGGGTGAGACCTTCCCGTATCTCGGCACTCCCCACGAGGTTGTCGTCGAACAGCGGCCGTCGTCGAGTGTCGTCGACGACATGCTCCGTCTCGCGAAACACCACGTCGAGGAGACCTCAATCAAGCGCGCGCTGGAGACACTGTACCGACGAAATGCCCGCCAACGGTTCGAGCGCCGAGCCGACCATTTCGCGGCACAGATGGGCCTCGAGTACGAGCAAATCGAGGTGCGGAATCAGCGCACCAAGTGGGGCAGCTGTTCCTCAAACGGCACACTCGGGCTCAACTGGCGGCTACTGATGGCGCCCCCGGAGATTCTCGATTACGTCGTCGTGCACGAACTCGCCCATCTCCGAGAGGCCAACCACAGTGCAGAGTTCTGGGCGCTCGTGGCCGAGCACGACCCCGAGTACGAAGCCCATTCCGAATGGCTCACCGAGAACAGCGCCCGCCTGGTGTTCTCGAAGGCCGACCTCTGAGGCCCGGGACCGGACAAAGCGATACCCCACCCACGTTAGCGTCCAAGCACGCCGCGTGACTGTTCAATCGAGTCGCCGCCGGCTAGTCCGCACTGAGAGACGACGAGTAAGGGCGGTGGCACTGCCCCACTACAAGCGTTCTCTCGAAGCCGTCGACACTACCAAGACTCGAGTTCGTCGAGTACACCCGCGTCGTATGCATCGAACCCACCAGCGGCCTCGAAGCGAGAGAGCGTCGTCTCTATTTGTAACTCCGTGTACGAACAGTTTTGCCTGAGAAGAAACGCGACCTGCGCTTGTGAGTCGGGATCGTTCTTGATCCAGTACCCTCGGTCACGCTGATGCGTAATGTACGGCTCCGACGCCAGTTCGTCGACGACTTCCGCCCCTGCACCCTGCTCGGAATCTTCGAGCGCCAGATCCAGAATCCCATCCTTCGTAATCGGGTTCCCCCAGCCGTGACGCCGCGCCATCGTGAACAGAATCCGACATCGGATAGAGATTCTGGCAGTCATTGTTTGTATGTAGGTACCCCATACCTTTATATCTGGTGCCATTTCAGACACCACGAACGACAAACGAGTTGGTAAGTGATGTACAACAGATTTAACAACGGAGCCATCGTAGTGGTGGTTGAAGAAGGAGACTGTGTGGGGTATAGCCCCCCCACTCTGGTGTCCACATCCACCCATGATTGAACCCAAAGCTGACGACGATGGGGAGGCCACCCGCGAATCATATCCAACGGGGTGGCTCGTCCTCACCAAAAACGAGAGTGCAGCGAAGATCGTCGATGCACTCCTCGACCTCCCGCCGACTCGGGAGTTCAACCAGACGGAACTCGCGGAGCAGGCTGACGTGAGCCGACAGTCAGTCAAGAACCATCTTGACCTGCTGTTAGGGCTCAATGTGCTCGAACCGGTTGAGGGAACGCGCCCCCAGCGGTACCGCTTCAACGCCGAGAGTGATGTGAGCGAGGCGATCATCACGCTCGACGCCGCGGTGAACGCTGCTGGGCCGGGCGTCGACGCGTAAGCTGCACACTGTCTTTTTCACCGCCGGATCCAGCGCAGTGCCGCCGATGGGCTGTTGTGGTCTCGGCACAACTGGATGAATATGCAACTGTCTCCCGAGCAGCGCCAGGCCCGCCGCGCCGAGATGGCGACGGCGCTTGCCCGGGGCGGTATGGAGGGCGTCCACGTCCTCTCACTCGAGCAGGCCGACGAAGTGCTAACGCCGAAGCGACAGGAGATCATCGAGGCACTCGGTCACGGTGAGTACGAGTCCGTCCGCCAGCTCGCCCGCGAACTCGATCGAGACAAGGGGCAGGTGAGCCGTGATTTGACGGTGCTGTCAACGCACGCGATCATCACCTACGAGGAAGATGGTCGCTCGAAGAGCCCCCGACTCACGCAGGACCATGTCGTCGTCGAGCCGATCGTCTAGGCCGCCTCGACTGTTTCCCAACTCGAGTGTGGGCCACGCCGGCCCTTACACAAACATCACTCCGTCACGACTTTCCTGTCCGCAACCACGCCAGCCAGCACTCCGACCCACAGAATACCGGTTTGTGCATCATCCGGCCTGTTTTCGCCGGCACCCAGAGGCAGGCGTAGGCGTGTGGCTGGAGTAAGTCGACGGCGTCGCCACAGTGCTGACAGGCCTTGAGGTGGAGAGTGGCCCCGAGGCGGCTGTCCTCGACGTGTTCGAGGTCCACGTCGACGATTTGGCGCTTGTGTCGTGGCGGCGCCGTATCGAGTCCTCCGGCTGGGATAACGGCCGCATCGTCGCGGTCGATCATGCGGCCACCCCAGTGCAGCGTCTGTAGCTGCAGCCGTGACGTGGCTTGATCCACGCCTGCAGTTCGTCCGCCCGAGCGTCGATGCGCATCGGCGTGCCGGATGTCTTCGTTGCGGCCATACCTCGATACACCACCGTTGGGGTCATAACTCTCGTCTGGGTGGTTCCGGACGCTTCCGAGTGGGCAGAATCATGCGACGTACACGGGGTGAGTGGTTCCGCTGGGGGTTCGCCCCCAGATTTAACCAACAACCTCCAGGAATTCCGGCGTCCTTGTTGGTTACGTGTCGGGGGGTCTCCAGCTTAATCGGATTGCGGAACAGGTTGGCGCCGTCGACGAAGCATTTCGGAATTCCGTGACGGAACTATCGATCGTCGATCCCTTACCCAGTAATTCCGAGTTTTCGTCGAATATGGCTCTGTTTGAGAGCGTTCGCATTCGTTGCTAAGCCTACTTCGGACGGACGCAAATCGTTGGTCTCCAAGCGGGAATCGAATGCACCACGCATTTGAATATAGAAATGGGGAAATATATTTCTGCATTCGATACGTAGTGGATGACGAGGAGCCAGATGACCCCAGACCATACTCCCGACCGTCCCGACGTAGAGACCGGCACTTACGCGCTCGTGATCCACCAGGACGGTCAAGTTCTGTACCAGTTCGAAAAGCCGACACCGTGGGAGGAGCCCCAATGGATCGAGAAGCGGCAGTACGACCATGGCGACGTTCCCCCGTTGAACCTCGAGCAGACGCAAGTAGAACAACAGACGAGGGGAGATAGCCTCCGGACCGTCACACTGTATGCAACTGGTCTCGATGCGGATACCACGCAGACGAGTACAACTTCCACAGAAGGCTCAGAGACCGGGGCAGAGTCTCACCGAGGGTATGTGATCCGATTCTCCGATGGGAAGGTAATCCCCGACGAGGATCACACCGTCCACACTACTCAAGAGCAGAATATGGGTACTGCGGTCGATTATTTGGTCACTGACCACAAACTCATCGACGCGATTGACCTGCCGTATTTCCCGCCTCAGGCTCGAAAAAACTGCTCTATCAATACCGAGCCTGTTCACCCAAACGGAGATGAGATGCGTAGCCCGTACGAGCTTACCGGCAGCTACTATCTCCACACATCATTGAATAAGCAGAGTAAGAAAAACCGAATCGAAGATCTCGCTGGCCAAGTTGGCTTGTCCGTTGAGTTCCTCGGTAGTTGGTGATTCCTGTCGCGAAGTCGATTACGTCTCGTGTTCTAATCTATTGCTCAACGCGAGGGTGATCTTCCTGGAACTGTTTCTAGTGAATATCCCCACTATACCGCCTAAATGGATTGACTCTGGACAATACTCTCGTACCTGTCGAACTTCTCTGCCACCGTATTTTATCGAGCAATCGAGCCAGCTCATTGCATAAGTACGGCCACTACTGCTTTCTTGGAAGCCGGTCACCCCCGACCCGATCGTGGATGACCCTTATGACTTTCTCAGTTCTCACTGCGATGTTCGCTCGCTAGAGTATATGAGTTGAGGCGTCCTACGTGATCTATGGAAGTAACTGAGAGTGATCTACAGCAAGTTGCAGAGATGTGTGTGAGGTTTTATGAGGAGGAAGAACGCAACATCATTTCTATCGTCCTATACGGCGGGGCTGCCAAAAATCACGTTGGGCAAGAACACACCCCTGGCGATTTTGATGTGAATATGTTCTTTTCCGCTCAGTCTGACGTGTCATCTACATATGGAATGCCAAAGAAAATTGGGGAGTACAATGGCCTGACGGTAGAGGTAATGCGGAACAAAATTCCGGTCGAGAAGGATGTACGAGAGTACGTGAAGGCTCGTGACACAAAACGCTGGAATCGGATACGGAAGGAACCAACCATTCAGATTTATCCGACTATCCAAAGAGTCGATTGGGGCTGTGAATAGACCGTTCGCCCTTATCAACTCCCCCAACTTGTTGGAATGGAGTCACTTCAACAAAGCTGTTTTATCTTTAAAAGCTGTAGCCAGTATCATGGAGAAGTTTACAACACTCAGCGATAGAGAATTAGACGAGATTATCGAGGTCTTAACAGAGGGTCTGAACTCAGACGACCAGAAAGAGATTGAACACCGGCAGCGACTATTACGGTATGCGACTGAGGAGAAAGAACGGCGGTGAGCAGTCAGTTGGGTTTATTGATTTTTCCAATAGATTTTTCCTAATTGTCTGACCAGTGCATGCTATGGAATCGGGGAAGAAATCCCTTGAGGAGCTAACGACAAGTGGGGTATTTCACGTCCCAGAATACCAGCGGTACTACTCGTGGACTAAGCCCGAGTGGGACGACCTCTGGACGGACCTATACAATCTGCCACCCGACAAACAGCACTACTTCGGGACGATCATCATTCAAAAGACCGAGGAAACTGATACTGGGAGGAGTACAGGGGGCTACGGATCCTCTAAAGAGAAGCCGATCAACTTACTGATAGACGGTCAGCAGCGTCTCACGTCGCTCGCTCTGCTCGTCCGGTCTATGACCGAGCGACTCGAGGCACTCGCACCTGAAACGGATCACGAAGAGGAAATTCTCGAGGACGTCGAGGATATGCGGGAGACCCTACTTGTCGAGGACAACATCTATCAGCTCCAGCTGCTCGACGAAGAGGACAACAAGTACCTCGAATGGCTCCTCACCGGGCAGGATGTTCCCGACCCGGAAAGGCCCTCACAGCGGAAGATGATTCAAGCGAAATCATTCTTCGACGACCGGCTGGCAGAGCTCACTTCATCTCCCGATGTGGATCCGCTTGACGTCGCTTCACAGGTGAAGCAGCTCTGGGAGACGATACTCGAACTCGAATTGATGGTATACGTGGTTGATGCAACCAACCCGGAGAAGGCGACACTCATTTTCGACAGCGTCAACGACCGTGGGCGATCGCTTTCGACCTTCGACAAGACGAAGTCGTTCTTGATGCGAATGGCCTACCTCGCAGCCAGCGAGGATGAGGCTCATGCGACTATCCGTATGATTCGGCAGTCGTTCGGTCAGATGTACAACGACCACCAGACGATGTTAGAATCACCGTACGTAAGCGACATTACCGACGACGCAGTCCAACGCTATCACTTCATATCCTTCTTTGACTGGTCAAACTCTGATGAGTACAGTGACCCCGCCTTCCTAACAGAATTGAAGGACCACATCTCCGAACTCCGACAGGAAGACCCAGAGGCCTGTCTGGAGTACATTCGGGACTACACAAATAGCTTACAGCGCGGGTTCAATGCGCTATCGAAGGTTTTGGATCAAACCGGAGACGACGAGATATCCAACCTCATTGATCGGATTCACAAACTCCGGCATGCGACGAAGTTCTATCCGCTACTGCTGAAGGCGTGGCCAAATCTCGATGACGAAGGCCGACTTGAATTATTGAACGCAATTGAGACGTACATCTTCCGGGTCTACTCGATCGGGAATCACAGGAGCCACACAGGGGAGTCCAGCATCTATGTCAGGACTCGAGACGTCAGTGAGGCCAGCCCGTCTGAAGTCTGGGTAAGTAAAGTAGTGAACGTGATGAATCGGTACGAGAGCGACTCTCAATTCCGCCGTTCCCTTTCAGCTTCCGACCTTTACTCGAAAGCCAGCTCACAGGATCTTCGCTACCTCTTTTACTTCTATAACAAACACCGTGCCGAAGAGGAGGGTGAGCGTGGCGGGCCAACTCTTTCCGAGGCAATGAGCAACGAGTACACAGTCGAACACATATGGGCCAAGAATCCTGACGAATTGCCTCTAGAGGATCCTGGAGACTATCCAAGTCCGGAAGCGCGATATGATGCAAATATTCACCGCCTCGGAAACCTCACGTTAGCAAGTCGACCATGGAACTCGACGTGGGGCAACGCCAAATTCGAGGTCAAGCACGACGAAGGGTACGGAGTTTCGAAGCTCTGGGTACAAGGGGACATCCAAGACAACTACGACGAGTGGTCCGTCGAAAATATCGAAGACCGTGAGGAGAAACTGATTGAGTTTGCACTAGAGAAGTGGGCAACCCCGGAGACGCGGCTTGGTGCTGTTGATGAGCCTGCTGATGCAATCGACCGACTTCGAGATGACGAGAAGTTCGTCCTCCAGGCACTGTGTCAAAACACAGGTGGGGCAGTCCGGCGTGTAATCCACGGCGACGTGAGTGAATTGCCTGGGTCACCGTTCAATAGGCCGAACTCAAACGGAGAGGAACGGAGCGAGGTTGGGTCGATACTTAATCGTCTACAGAATGTCGGCCTCGCTGATCGCAATAATTACACTTGGTATCCCACTGAAGAAGCGCTCTCTCTTCAGGTCAAGCCTTAGTAGTCCCACGTTCTCCCCCCTCTTGTTCAACTGTGGTCCTGCGGAAATCCACCAACTCGGGACCTATTAGGGCAAGTATCCGAAATCGGTTTTACTTACACCGTGGTTCGACCACCGTTTTATTCGCCCAGCACCAATCATTTGTCAACATGCTCGGGAAGCCGACGATGATCTTCGTCGACGCGCAGAACCTCCATCACGGCAAGATGGCCTACGGTGACGATGACTATCGGATGGATGACCTCGCACTCCGTGATAAGCTGGCGGAGCAACGGGATCTAATTCGGAGCTACTGGTTCGACTCCTTCCCGACGGAGGAACAAATTGAAGAAGTCAATGACACCGAAGACGAGCGGACGCTCTCAGACAAGGAGGGCTTCTTCACGATGCTCCGGATGAATGGCTTCCGTGTCGACGCGAAGCCGCTACGGATGCGTGGCGATCAATTCGTTGAGAAGGGGGCTGACATCGGACTTGCTACTGAACTAGTTGCACAAGGATTCAACGATGCGTATGATGTTGCTATCGTTGTCTCCGGAGACTCTGACTTCGAGCGATCGATCCGCCACGTCCAAGACCAAGGGAAAGTCGTCGAAGTTGCATCGTTTGAACGGACGGCAAGTACGGAAATCAAACGGGTCGCAGATACGTACCACAAAATCGACGATTTCGCTGACGAGATCGAGTATACCGGGTAGCGCAGCTACGGAGTGTAGTGTGACAGACGCCTCAGGACTTCTCCCTATCCCTTTCGGGTGGGCGTACGCCCGGCGCCTGTGAAGGTAATTTGCATCTGAACATCCCCCCTCTGTGTATAAAGTTCTTATTGTTGCTTTACACGGGACTACGCACATCGTACAGTAATTGCTGGCTGAATGCTACACGGCCCGTGAAAAGCGGCCCAGAGTAACTCTGGGCCGTTCGCTTTCTTTTTCGTCCCCAGATTGGCCAATCACTTTCGGGTGGGCGCCCGGAACATCCCGGACGCCAACCACTGACGTGCAACCGGGTTGCTTACGCGCCCCGGTCTAGGGCTTTACCTCAGCTCGTTGTAGAGCTGTGCAAGTCGGACTACAAGAGTCACGACCAGCACTGCGAGGGTCAGCCCCGTGATTGTACCACCAATCATGGGGGATGGACAGCGTCAAGCTGCCCACTGTCGGATACCTGGCACTACCTTTTAACAGTTTCGTGGACATCTGAGAAAAGATGTCGCTAGCGAGTGAGAATTGGCGCGGTGAGAAGTCCACCGCCCCAATGATTGGTGGTACATCTGCATGTGTGCATGCTTCGTATATAAATGTATAGAATTCTCTAGTTTCTGTCAGCCTTTGCAGGCTACTAATAGCACCCCCAAAACACCTGCTTAGAGGCCCTCTAGTGTCCAGCCTTACATCCTGATCAAGCATGCATCTGGCCTTCGGACAAGTTGAGGGGAAAACTACATCCCGAATTTGAGGCCTGCCTCAGGGACTCCAACGGGTCAGCGATGTGCTCGAATCGCCCACCCCATCGATCTAGTGCCGCAACGTCGCCGAAATAGCGTCGACAAACGCGGTATTTTTCCCGGATACTTGGCGGAGTCTTTAACTGATTTCTGGCCGAGTATTTGGATAGAGACGTTCCAGTGGGTGGTCCCTGGCGGGACACCTGCGGGCT
>SDGW01000518.1_pt1 | contig 16243 bp, 12 predicted proteins | sample 2873831 | NCBI WGS metagenome assembly SDGW01 (sample SAMN08132700, study PRJNA421101) | hypersaline lake metagenome | isolation source: celular fraction 0.22 microns magnesium sulfate-rich crust from ephemeral... | place: Spain: Penahueca Lagoon, Toledo | collected 2011-07
ACGGCGTTGTCGCCGCCGTCCCACGATTTCGCGTCCGCCGATAGCTCGTCCCACTCCTTCGTGAGGTCCTCGCTCACGCCGAGCGAGCGGGCCAGCGGGAGCCAGTCGCGGATTTCGATCTCGTCGTCGCCCTGCTGGTGGGCGACGAGTAGGGTTTCGAGGCTCGTCTGGACCGTCTCGCTTCGCTCGACGACGAGCACGTCGCCGTCCTCACGGAGCTCGCCGTCGGCGACGGCCGCCGCGAGCGTCTCGAAGGCCTCCACTGGAATATCGTGCCAGACGTAGGTGTATTTCGGGTGGAGCGGGCAGTCGTACTCGGTCGCCCACTGGAGGGCTTCGGCAGCGGTCGGCGATTCGAGGTCGACGTGAGGGTCGTCCTGCAAGGCCTGCACGTCCGCGCCCGCAGCGTCGAACTCCTGGACCCACCATTCGGGGGCGTAGGATGCAGGTGCGAGCGGATGGTTGTTCTCGACGAACTCGCCGTAGTTGACGAGGTACTCGCCGAGATCCAGGATCTTCTCGACGCCGTTGCGGAGTTCGAGTGCCTCCTCGGGGTCGTCGATCCGGCGAACCTCGCCGGTCGCCAACTTGACGGTCGGCCCCTCGATGGAGTCGACCGGGATGATCCCCGCCGCCTTGCCGGGGCGTTCGGTTTTGATCTGGGTCCCAGTAGCAAGAAAATCGTCGATAATGTGCATCGTCGCCGGATGGACGCCCGCGGTCGCAAAACCGAGATTCCGGGCGCGGCCATACCGGAGCCGAAAGCCGCCCGATTCGGAGGGATGGCCGAAGACGGGTCGACCCGCGATCAGATCGAGCAAATATTTCGATTTGGGCTTGACACGCGCTGGCCCGTCCGGGGTGCCCGCCTCGTCGCCCGTCTCGCTTTCGCTGGCGTCGGCTTCAGCGTCGGCTTCGGCGTCGGCTTCGGCTTCCTCGTCGCTGTCGTCTTCGTCGCCTTCGATGGTCCCGTCGATGAGGTCTTGCAGCCACGGCCAGTCGACCTCGTCGAGTTGGCGGGTGTAGCGCTGGATTTTGGGGGCCTTCAGGGCGATCCCTTCGGCGGCGACCAGACACATCCCGCCACGCGAGGAGTTGGTGTCGACGCGGTCGAGATCCCGGTAGCCCGAGACTTCGAGGTCGCCGGTCGCCTCGCCGTCGAGCATGATCGGCATATTCGTGGCGATAAAACGGCTCTCCTTGTCCTTCGGCGAGTACTGGAGACCAGTGTCCTTGTCGTAGAGGTTGATCTCCTCGACGTAGCGTTCGATCTCTTCTTCGCGGCCCTTGTACTCGGCGAGGCCGAGGATACTCCGGGTGTAGTCGGCAACGAGGACTGACAGCGCCTGGGCGGTTCCGCCCGCCGAGCGGATCGGCCCGGCGTAGTAGACGTTGACGAACTGGGTGCCGTCGTCGTTGTCGAGCAGTTCGACCCGGTCGATCCCCTCGATCGGTGCGGCGACCACACCTTCGGTGAGCAGGGCAACCGCGGTTCTGACTGCGCCCTCGATCTTCCCGGCCTTGCTGTCGTAATCACCCACGCGGCCCTCGGCGAAATCCTTTGCCAGTTCGAGGGCGGCCTCCTCCCGTGACATCTGGCCTTCGAGCTCCCGGACGCGTTCGGCGACGTTCGGAATGCCAAGAATGTTCTCGACCCGGTCGGCCATATCCTGTGCGATGGGGATCTCGACCTCGGGTTCGGGGTCTTTGCCTTGGCCCTTGGCACGCTGGGCGACCGCCATCGCTTCGTCGAGCCGGCTCTCGATCCGGTCGAAATACCGCTCGTCGTCCGGCCGCATCGGGGTCCGGTTGTCAGGCTCTTCGGACTGGTCGCCAGCGGGGCCGTCGCTCGTCTCGCTCACAGCCAGAGATCCAACTCGGTATCCTCGTCCCGCTCGCGGGTCAGCGGCTGCTCGAAGGCACGGAAGTGCAGTTCGCCCGCGAAGACGGTGCCAGCGTTGATGTGGCCCGCGAGTGCCTGTCCGTTCCGGCGTGAGAGGACGGCGTGAGTGTGGGCGAACAGATCGCCGTCGAGGCGGCTGACGTTGCCGACGCAGGCGGCGACTTCCAGCGGCTCGTCGAAGGTTACCGACTGGTACTCTTTGTCGTCCTGATCGTAAAACCAGATCTCGGCGTCCTCGACCGAACCGAGGGCGCTGAACCAGCCAGCCTCGGCGTCGACGTCCGCTGCGAGGGCTTCGATCTCTTCCCGCCAGTCCGCTCCGGTTTCGAGTCGAGCCATGTACTCGCCGGTGACGGTGACCTCTCGGTAGTTCATAGAATCCTCATTGTCACACCGGGGCAAAAAGCTTCAGTTGTTTTGCCACGGCCGCCTCGATTCGAGCGCCGCACTCGCCGCGAGGACGGTATCGTCGGCGTAGCGTCGACCCACCACCTGTAGCCCGACTGGACGTCCCTCGTCTGTCTGGCCCACAGGCACCGACGCAGCGGGATGCCCCGTCACGTTGAACGGCCACGTCATGGCTGCGTTCCACTCCATGTGACCGAGATCCTCGTGGAGATCGAACCCGCTCCGGGCGAGCGTCGGAGTGACAAGTATCTCGTGTGTCGACAGCACTGACTGAATCGCGTCGAACAGCTGGCTGCGGACGATCCCGGATAGTTCGACATCACGTGTCTCGTACTCCCGGCCCGCCTCGACCATTGCTAGTAGGCTCTCGCTAACGTCGTCCGGGTGGGCCGTCAGGTCGACGCCCGTCGATTCAGCCAGTACTTCGACCGCGCCCAGCATCGCCGTGTTGAATATCGCACCGACCGCCTCACTGAGTTCGGCCATCGAGCATCCGTGGTCGACCGACACCTCGTCGACAGTCGCCCCGGCGGCCGCGAACCGATCCAGTGCGTCTTCGACGACTGCCTGAACAGCGGGGTCGACCTCGAAGACGTCGAGATCCGGGGAGTAGGCGATGGCTACCCCCTCGATCCCCCGGTCGCCCGCGCCTCGAAAGTCGATGTCGACCGGGACGCTGCCCGGATCGGATGGATGAGGGCCGGCCATCACGTCGAGCATGAGTGCGGCGTCTGCGACGGTCCGGCTAAGCGGGCCGAGTGCGGTGTGATGTCGTTTGTTGCCGAAAGCGTTCGGCCGGGCGTCTATGGGTACGAGCCCGAAGGAGGGTTTCATGCCGAACACCCCACAGCAGGCCGCGGGGATGCGGATCGAGCCACCCGCATCACTGCCGGTAGCAAGCGCTGCGAGTCCCGCCCCGACCGCTGCGGCGCTGCCGCCGGAGGAGCCGCCGGCGTTGCACGACCGGTCGACCGGCGAGGCGGTCGCGCCGACGAGTTCGTTCTGGGTGAGTCCCTTGTGGCCCAACTCGGGAGTGTTCGTCTTGCCCAGCACGATGGCTCCGGCGGCTTCGAGTCGGTCGACCATGATGCTGGTTCGAGGGGCTTCGAACTCGGCAAACAGCCGCGAGCCAAAGGTGTGGCGGACGCCCGCTTTCATCGCTCGCAGATCCTTGAGCGCGATCGGGACGCCGTGAAGCGGGCCGATCTCCTTGTCGGCGTCGTCTTTTAGTGCCGCCTCGGCTTCGCGGGCCGCCTCCCGTGCCGGCTCCTCGATGACTGTGATGTAGGCGTTGAGCGAGTCGTCTTCCGCGGCGATTCGGTCGAGGTAGGCGTCGACGGCTTCGGTCGGCCTAACGGCTCCAGTTCGGATCTCGCTGGCCAACTCTGTGGCCGACAGCTCCCAGAGATGAGGCTCCTGTTCGTCCATTGTCTCTATCAAAACGGATGCAGTGGTCTTCGTGTTAGGGGTCGACTGTGACGTCGAATTTCCCCCTCCAGCGGTAGGTTCGGCCACCCCACTCGAACGTTGGCGCGAAGAATCCGAGAAGCAAGAACGCGGGCACCGATAGGAGCGAGGGGAACGAAAGCAAGACGGAACGACGCCGGATGCCGAGGTACCTGTATGCGAGCAGCCCACAGAGCGTAGCGAACACTGCTCCCACGATCGGGAAGGCGAGCGAGCTCACAACAAACAGCAGCGAGAGGCCGAACAGCCCGGCGGTCTGCCGTGGTTCGAATCGGATGGCGGTTTTGCCGAACCGAACAAGCCGGTGGTAGACGTTCCGTGGGGAGCCGTCCACACGGACCGAGCGACTGTTCTCGGTATCGGCCCACACGTCGCCGACATACTCGCTCAACAGGCTGTCGTCGCCGACGGTTTGGCGCAACTCCGCCAGCAGTGACGCCTCGTCGATCCGAGTTCGGTCGAACGCAACCCCGCCACCCCAGACGAACTCCCCGGAGGCTGGGCCGACCGATCCCAACATGAGCACGGCTGGCTCGAAGAGTTGCCAGAGACCATCGCCGAGGTAGAGCGGTACTTCGGTGGCTACGCCGTGTTCGTCCGCCCGTGTCACGAGCCGCCTCAGCCACTCCTCATCGCGGTCGACGTCGTCGTCGGTCCAGACGACGATCTCGTCGGTTGCGACTTCCATCCCGGCTGCAAGGGCGTTTGCCTTGCCCGAACAGCCGACTGGTTCGCCAGCGACGATGACCGTTGCCTCCTCGGGGGCCGCGTCGACGACCGGATCGACCTCGGAATCACAGACGACGAGTAGTTCATCGTCCTCCCGAAGGCCAGCCACGACAGTCTCGGCAGCCGAGGTCCACCTGACTGTCGGCAGAATCACGCTTGCCATACGAACAGTCTCATAGTGTGACATATAAACGTGGTTTTCCGTTTGGCTGTTCTCCCCTGTCTTTTTGCGGTCGTACCGGAGAGGTGTAGGCACAGAACCCGATGGACGATTCGAACCAGTCTCCTTCACCCGACCACCTGCGCGAACTGGTTGAGGCCGGTGCGGTCGACGAGGCAGTCGCCCTCCTCTCGCGGCTCGAATCCGCCGCGGCCGAGAGCCGGAAAGCCACACTCCGGACGCTCCGGACCGTCGCCGAGGCCGACCCCGATGCGGTGACACCGCTGGTGTCGACGGTCGAGCCGTTCCTCACCGACGCCGAGCGGCCGGTCCGACTCTCGACGGCCAAACTCTGTGTCACGCTCGCCGCCGCCGACCCCGAGGCTGTCGTCGACAGCGTCCCCGAACTAGCAGACCGACTCGCCGACAGCGAGGAGTTCTACTACGTTCGAGGCCGGGCGGCGGAGGCTATCGGCTACGTCGCAGTCGAGCACAGCGAGATCCTCACCCCCGAGATACTCGCTGACCTCCGGGTCGGCCTCTCGTTCGACGAGCCGGAGGTCAGACGGAAGTTAGCCAAAGCGCTGGCGTTCGTCGCCCTCGGGAATCCCAGTCGACTCCGTCACCACGTCGACGATCTCGCTGCACATCTCGACAGCGAGGACGAACTCCTCCGCTACCACCTCGCCACCGCACTGGTTGCGGTCGGCTGTGAGTTCCCCAACGCGCTGGCGTGTGCGGTCGACGCCCTCTCGGAGCGCACTGACGACCCGAACCCCTACGTTCGCGGCCGCAGTGCCGAGGCGCTGGGACTGGTCGTGCGGACCGGTGTCGACGTTCCACGTCCCGACGACTGGGGCGTCGACGCAGTCGAAAGCGAGGTCGCTGTCGACTTCCTCGAACCACGGGTCCGGTTCGCGGTTGAGGACGAATCACCGGCTGACGGGATCGCCAACACGGAACTCATCCGCGACCGGAACGACGAGATCGTCGAGGCGATCACGACACCCGACGGCGATGAGTGTCCACACTGCGGGCTCGCAGTGCCCTCTGGCGGCCCGCCGATCTGTCCGCGGTGTGGTCGACCCTTCTAATCGCCAATAGTTTTTAGGGCCACCTAAGATTCGAAACCCCTTTATTGGTTAAGGCTGCCCTAAAACGTATGCAGAAAGGGTTCGAAACGCAGTTGGACGTTACACGTCGACAATATCTCGGTATCGGAAGCGCGGTCGGTGGCGGCCTCTTGGCCGGCTGTATGGGGTCGACAACCGAGCCGACGAACGCCAGCGGGGACGGCGGCTCGACCGAGGCCGATGGTGACTCGACCGAGGCCGATGACTCGTATACGGTGTCGATAGCGCCGATGGGAGAGGTAACCTTTGAGTCGCCGCCCGAGACGGTCTTCACGCGACTCACTCACCACGCCGGGATGGCACTCGCCCTCGGTCGGGGTGACTCGATCACGGCGATGCACGCTCCCGACTACTACGATGGACTGTGGAACCAGTTCGTCGAACGCCTGCCGGGTGTCTCCGTCGACTGGACCGGACTCTACTCCTCGTGGGAGCCCACCAAGGAGAAACTGTACGAACTCGATAGCGACATTCACCTTGCGGATCCGGCGTGGATCACCAAACAGGACGGCTGGGACGAAGCGGACATCGAGGAGATCGGCACCACCGTCTCGCCGTGGTTCGGTAACTCGCTGAGCGATCGCCACGCCGAACCGGCCGCCGCCTACGCCGAGGGCTACGAGTACTACACGCTCTGGGAGCAGTTCGAACTCGTCGCCGAGGCGTTCCAAGAACAGGAGCGATACAAGGCACTCGCCGCGGTCCACGACGACCTCCTGTCGACTATCGAGACGGACCTCCCGGCCGAATCCGAGCGTCCCTCGGCAGTGATGCTCGCGTCGGCCGATATCGAAGAGATCTACGCCTACACATTGAGCAATCCCGGCTTCCTGACCGCTCACACCCAGCCGCTCGGCGCACGCGACGCCTTCGAGGGCGAGGTCGAATCGAACTCGGTGGTCGACTTCGAGACCCTCCTGGAGGCCGACCCCGACGTCATCCTCCTGCTCGGCGGCTTCGAGCCCGGGACGAGCCTGCCGAAGCGACGAGAGGCATTTAAATCCGATCCGGTGGCCTCGGAGATCACGGCCGTTCAAAACGACCGGATGTACCCACAGGGGGCTCGATATCAGGGGCCGATTCTCAACCTGTTCCAGCTGGAGATGACCGCCAAGCAGCTGTATCCGGATACCTTCGGCGCGTGGCCTCAGTACGAGGAGGGGCCATACCCCGAAATCCCCGACGACGAACAGCTGTTCGACCGCCAGCGGGTTGCTGACATCATCAACGGAGATATCTGATCATGAGTCCGGTGACCGCACCCACGGAGACCGAGTACGACCACGACGTCGTCATCGTCGGCGGCGGGCCAGCAGGCTGCTCGGCGGGTGTGTTCACCGCCCGCGAGGGGCTCAACACCGCCGTCTTCGACCGTGGACGCTCCTCACTCCAGCGGTGTGCCCACCTCGAAAACTATCTCGGTTTTCCCGATGGAATCGACATCGAGACCTTTTATAAGCTGATTCAGGACCACGCCGAAACCGCCGGTTGTTCTCTCGTCCCGGACCTCGTGGAGTCGGTCGACCGACGCGAGGATGCCGACGGGTTCACGATCACGCCGCAGGAGGGCGAGCCAGTCACCGCCCGTCGCGTGATCGCGGCCACGCGCTATGACGGCGACTACATGCGCGGTCTCGATAGCGACGAGGCGATGTTCAGCAGCTACGAACACGACGGCGAGGAGCACGAGCAGTTCGATACCGAGTACGCCGCGGCCGACGGAACCACGCCGGTCGACGGCCTCTATATCGCCACCCCCGCCGGGAAACCCGACAAGCAGGCGATCCTCGCGGCGGGCCGCGGCGCACGCGTCGGCAAGCGAGTCATTACTGATGTTCGGATCGACGATGGTTGGTGGGAGGCGGCTGCCGAGGACGTCGACTGGGTTCGCCAGCAGGCCGAACTCGATGACGAATGGCAGGACCGCGACAACTGGGTCGAGTGGTTCGACGACCACTACGGCGAGGAGGCCCCGGTCGACCCCGACTCGGACCGATTTAAAAAGGTCCGGGCGGCCTCGATCGACGACTCGCTGTCGTCCTACATCACCGACGAGGAAATCGACGACCGCGCCGCGGCGGGCCACGAGCGGCTCGCCGAGGGGCTCGACCCCGAAGCGGTTGTCGAGGCTGTCGACAGCGAGCAGTTGCTGGATGCGATGGATTCTGAGGCGATTCGCGCGTATCGTGACACCGACCAGCAGTCCGAACTGGAGGCCCAATGAGCAATCAGAAGTCGACTCTCGCGACGAACCGACCAACGAGAGTCGCACAGCTACAGAACCGGTTCGGCTGGCTGTTCGACCCGAAACTGCTGGCTGTCGCGCTCGGCAGTCTCGCAGTCGTCGTGATCGGTGGACTGATTCAGGTGAGTTTCGGTGCGTACTCGATGACGATCACCCAAGCCTGGTATGCTGTGTTCAACCCCGACGTGCTGTTCAACTCGCAAGCCTGGAACGCCTTCCTGTTCGGCGGCGAGATGCCGGAGATTGGCACCGAGAGTTTGATCGTCTGGAACATTCGGTTGCCACGAGTGTTCGTCGCGGTGTTCGTCGGGATGAACCTCGCCATCTCGGGAGCTATCTTCCAGGCAGTGACTCGAAACGAACTCGCCAGCCCGTTCATCCTCGGGGTCTCCTCGGGAGCGGGGCTGATGATCCTGCTAACGCTGGTCGTCTTCGGCAGCCTCTCGTCGTTCCTCCCGCTTATCGCGTCGACTGGCGGTGCGCTGGCGTTTCTGGTCGTCTACGCGATTGCGTGGAAAAACGGCACCTCGCCTATGCGACTGGTGTTGGCGGGCGTTATCGTCGGCACCGTCTTCGGGAGTCTCCAGACTGCGCTGTTCTTTTTCGCCGACGACATCGGCGTCGTCCAGTCGGCCATCGCGTGGACGACCGGCTCGCTTACAGGCACCGACTGGGAGCAGGTCCGACTCGTGCTGCCGTGGACCGCGGTTTCAGTACTCCTCGGTGTCGCTGGCTCCCGGCAGTGTAACGTCCTGCTGCTGGGCGAACAGACCGCGAAATCGTTGGGAATGTCTATCGAGAAGGTCCGGTTTGCGCTGTCCGGCGTGGCTGTGCTGGCCGCCTCGGCGAGCATCGCGGTTGCCGGAATCGTCGGCTTTGTGGGCCTGATCGTTCCCCACATGGTCCGGAATCTGGTCGGCAGCGACTACAAGAAGCTGATCGTCGGCTGCCTGTTTGTCGGCCCCGCGCTGATGGTCGGCGCGGATGTCGGCGCGCGGCTCGCGCTCAACCCCGTGCAGATCCCGGTTGGGATCGTTACCGGACTCGTCGGCGGGCCGTACTTCCTGTATCTGATGCGGAAACAGGATAACATGGGTGAAATCTGATGTTCAATATTGCCTCGATCACACAGGGACGGAACCGAGCCGAAGACGACCCCGAGCAACCGGATGCAGACATGGGAGGGTCAGCCTCGACGCTCACCGGCGACGGGCTCGTGTTGGGGTATCCCGGAACCGACCAGCCGGTCATCGACGGCGAGACGATCACTGCCGAACGGGGTGCGGTGACCGCACTCGTCGGCCCCAACGGCTCCGGCAAAAGCACCCTGTTGAAGGGCCTCGCAAACCAGCTGGACCCCGACAACGGCTCGGTGCTGATCGACGGCCAAGATATCCATACCCTCGACACCAAGGCACTGGCCCGGAAGCTCGGCCTGCTGTCTCAGGAGAGCACCTCACCCGACTCCATTACCGTCGAGGATCTGGTCTACCACGGCCGGTACCCCTACCGCGGCTTTTTCGAACACGTCACCGAGGAAGACGAGTGTGCCGTCGACAACGCCATCGACCTCGCTGGCTGTGACCACCTCCGCCATCGGGAGGTCGGCAGTCTCAGCGGCGGCCAGAAACAGCTGGCGTGGATCGCCATGGTGTTGGCCCAAGATACTGACGTACTGCTACTGGACGAGCCAACGACGTTCCTCGACCTCCACCACCAGCTGGAGGTGATGGAGATCGTCGAAACCCTCCGTGACGAACGCGAGATCACGGTCGTCGTCGTCCTCCACGACATCGAGCAGGCGGCGCGCCACGCCGACAACATCGTCGCCCTACGGGACGGCGAGATCAAAGCCCGCGGGCCACCCGAAGACGTGATTACTGAGGAGCTACTGGCCGAGGTGTTCGAGATCGACGCCGAGGTCGACAGCACCCACCGCGGCCCTCGCGTGACCCCGATCCGCGCCCGCCACTAGGAGACTGACGCCGAGTCGGACGACAGCGACACCGGTTCCGAATCACGGGCGGAGGCCGAGTAGTGGTCGACGCCGGGACCGAGTCAGACGACGCGTTCGAGACGGAGCTGGATGCCTACCGGGATCGGGTCTCGAAGCCACTGCTCCGGCTGTTTCGTGCATACGGCCGCGGCGAGTGGCGATGGCTCGTCGTCGGCCTCCTGACGAGCGTGCTCACCTACGGCACCCTCCTCGTGACGCCGCTCGTCCTCGGGACGACCATCGACGCCGTCTTCACCGGCGAGAGTGCCTACCGCCTTCCCCTCGTTCCGTCGACGTGGCTCCCGACCGAGCCGACGGCCCAGTTCTGGCTGTCAACGGCGATCATCGGCCTCGCCCTCGGCGGCGGCGCGATCCTCCAGTGGATCCGGGGCGTCTCGATCAACTTCTTCGCCCATGGCGTGATGTACGCGATCCGGACCGACGCCTACGAGAAGATGCAGACGCTCGATATGACCTTCTTCGACAACAAGGAGACCGGCGAGATCATGTCGATCCTCAACAACGACACCTCGAACCTCGAAATCTTCTTCGACAACGCACTGGGCGACAGCGTCCGGATCGGCGTCATCGTCGGTGGCGTCACCGTCGCACTCCTCTACACCAACTGGCAGCTCGCGGTCGTCACGCTGGGCGTCGTGCCGCTGTTGGTCGGCTTTACGTGGTGGTTTATACGAGCCATCGAGCCGCGATATACGAGCTATCGGTCGACGGTCGGCGATTTAAATACCCGACTCGAAAACGGACTCAGCGGGATCGAACTTATAAAGACGACGAGCACCGAGAGCTACGAGACCGACCGGGTTCGTGGCGTCTCGCGGGACGTCTTCGACGCCCAGATGGACGTGCTGAAGCTGAGCTACTTTTATCGACCAGGAATGGAGTTGCTCACCGGGATCTCACTGCTTGCCACATTTGTCATCGGTGGCCTCTGGGTGTTTTCGGGGCCGCCGCTGTTCTTTTCGGGAACGCTGACCATCGGCAACTTCGTCGTGTTCATGCTCCTCACGCAGCGGCTGACGGGGCCGATGGCCCAGCTGTCGAACATCGTCGACTGGTACGAGAACGCCCGCGCGTCGGGCAAGCGGATCTGTGGGCTGATGGATGTGCCCGTCCACATCGACACTGTCGACAATCCAACCGAGATCGATTCGATTGAGGGTCGAGTCGAGTACGACGACGTGACGTTCGCGTATGAGGCGGATGACCCCGTTTTGGAGGGCGTCGACATCACGGCCGAACCGGGCGAGACGATCGCTATCGTCGGCCCGACCGGCGCAGGTAAATCGACGGTTGCTAAGCTCCTGTTACGGTTGTACGACACCACGTATGGCGCAGTGCGGGTCGACGGTCACGATGTGCGGGACCTCGACCTGTCGACGCTCCGCTCGGCGATCGGCTACGTGAGTCAGGACACGTTCCTCTTCGATGGGACGGTCGCCGAGAACATTCGGTACGGGAAGTTCGACGCTCCCCGCGAGGACGTGGTTGCGGCCGCAGAGGCCGCCGAAGCCCACGAATTCATCGAGGAACTGTCGGATGGCTACGACACCCGAGTCGGCGAACGCGGGGTCAAGCTCTCGGGCGGCCAGCGCCAGCGGATCGCGCTGGCTCGGGTCGTGCTTCAGGACCCCGACATTTTGCTGTTGGACGAGGCGACCTCGGCGGTCGACACCCAGACCGAGTACCTGATCCAGCAGTCGCTGGACCGGCTGGCGGCCGACCGGACGACGCTGGTGATCGCCCACCGGCTGTCGACGGTCAAAGACGCCGACGAGATCATCGTCCTCGATCAGGGCCGGGTCACTGAGCGCGGGACCCACGAGGAGCTCCTGGCCGCAGGCGGGCTGTATGCGACCCTCTGGGGCGTTCAGGCTGGCGAGATCGACGAGCTTCCCGACGAGCTGGTGGGGCGAGCTTCGGCTCCGTCTGTCGACGATTGACTCCTTTCGGCTGGCCTAAAAACCGGAACTGTTTTAATATTTTAGGCTAGCCTAAAAATATGGCTACTGATGAGACGGTGCACGAGGCACCGACACGTAGAGATACGATCAAATACGGCGGCGCGGTGGTCGGTGGCGGCCTGTTGGCGGGCTGTACCGGTGGTTCCAGCTCCGAACAGCAGGCCGATACGGAGTCAGCCGACGAGGATTCGACTGACCCGTATACGGTGTCGATGCCGCCGATGGGCGAGATCGAATTCGACGCCGTCCCGCAGTCGTACATGTCCTACCGCGTCACCCACGCCGACATGGGTGTGGCTCTCGGCGTCGGCGATCGCCTGAAGGCCGTTTACAGGGTTGATCAGTTCCCTCTGGAGTTCTACGACGAACTGCCGGGCGTCGATATCGACGCCGACTCGCTGTCGGAGATGGAGGTCAACGACGACTACGAGGCCGACAAGGAGTGGTTCTACGAGATGGACGTCGACGTCCATCTGATGGACCCCGAGTACATGTCCCAGTGGCTGTTGACATCCGACGACGTCGAGGAGATCAGCCAGAACATCAGTCCGTTCTTTGGTCACTACGCACGTCGACGGATCGGCGAGGAGCGGGACTATCCCTTCCTCTCGCTGTACGAGATCTTCGAAGAGATCTCGAAAGTCTTCCAGCGCGAGGAACGGTTCGAGGCGTTCGACACGCTCCACGAGGAGTTCATCGGCGGCCTCAAAGCGGACCTGCCGCCCGAAGACGAACGTCCGGAGATCGGACTGGTCGCCACTGGACCCGAGATGGTCCAGAACGACGAGTTCGGAGCCTACCACATCGATGCCGGCTACGGGAAGAAACAGTACATCGATCTTGGCGTCAAAAACGGGATGGAGGGCGTTGTTCCGACCGATACCTCGTATGCGGAGGTCGACTACGAGACGCTGCTCGAAGCCGATCCGGACATTCTGGTGATCCACAACGCTATTCTGTCGACCGATTCCCGCGAGGAGTTCGTCGAGAGTGTCATCGATCCGATGGCCGACCACTCGGTGGGGAGCCAGCTCACAGCGGTCCAGAACAACGCCATCTACCGCGGCGGCAACAACACCCAGGGCCCGGTGACGAACCTCTTCCAGACCGAAGCCCTCGCCAAACAGCTCTACCCCGAGCAGTTCGGCGAGTTCACCGACTTCGGTGAGATCCCCGAGGAAGACCAACTGTTTGACCGCCAGCGAGTTGCGGACATCATCAACGGAGACTTCTAAATGACTGATATATCCACAGACGACGGACTAACACGCAGAGACACGGTCAAATACGGCGGCGCAGTGGTCGGCGGGGGCCTGCTGGCAGGCTGCACCGGCAGTGGTGAGTCGACGACCGAGGCCGAGACCGCATCTGACGAATCGTACTCACTGACGATGGAGCCGATGGGCGCCGTCGAGTTCGACGAGCCTCCCGAGACGTGGATCGGCGACTACGGGTTCGCCGCCGACATCGGCCTCGCCCTCGGCCAGTTCGACGGGCTCGTCGGGATGACGAGCTGGGTCTGGTATACGGGGTTCTACGACGAACTCCCCGGCGTCTCGGTCGACGTCGAAGAGATGCAGACGACCATCTCACGGGAGGGGGGCATCGACAAGGAGGTGTTCTACAAACTCGACCCCGACCTCATCACGCTCGACCCGAACCGCCTCCTCTGGCACTTCGACACCGACGATATCGACGAGATCATTCAGAACGTCGCGCCGTTCCTGGGGAGTGCAGCCCGGAGAAAACGGGGCGAAGATTTCTACAAGTGGCCCGACTCGGAGCCCTACCGGTACTACAGTCTCCGTGAGCAGCTCGACATCTACGGTCAGGCGTTCCAGCAGCAGGAGCGCGCGGCGGCGATGGCTGAGGTCCACCGGACGACAATCCAGGAGGTGAAATCCAGGCTCCCGGCGCGAGAGGATCGCCCGTCGATTGGACTCATTCACCCGACGTCGCCCCACCCAAAGACCGGCTCGTTCGGAGTTTATAATACGAGTTCGGAACTGCAGAAGACGTTCGGCAAGAAACAGTACCGCGATCTCGGGGTCGTCGACGCCTTCGCCGGGGAGTACGGCGGTGGCTCCTGGATGGAGACCGACTACGAGGGGCTGCTAGAACAGGACCCCGACGCCTTCGTCTTCCACTTCGGCGTTGGCAACCAGGAGGCATTGCCCGAGGCTATCGAGGCGATGCAGGACGACTCCCTCGGAAGCCAACTCTCAGCCGTTCAGAACGACCGGCTCTACATGGGCGGGACGGCCTACCAGGGACCGATCATCAATCTGTTCCAGACCGAGATGCTCGCCAAGCAGCTGTATCCCGAGGCGTTCGGCGAGTGGCGTGGCCTGGGCGAGACACCCGAAGACGAACAGCTGTTCGATCGCCAGCGCGTTGCAGATATCATCAACGGAGATTTTTAAATGCCTAATAAAACCACAGACGACGGACTGACACGCAGAGACACGGTCAAATACGGCGGCGCGGTGGTCGGTGGCGGCCTGTTGGCGGGCTGTACCGGCAGCGGAGGGACCGACGAGCCAACCGAGGCGGAGTCGACCGACACCTCCGGCGAGTCGTGGACCGCCACGATGCCGCCCATCGGCGAGGTCGAGTTCGACGAGATCCCCGAGAGCATAGTGTTCTCGGAGGGGTTTGTCGCGGACATCGCCGTCGCGCTCGGCCAGACCGACGTCTGCGACGGCTTTGCGTACAACAAGTGGGTCACCGAGTACTACGACCTGTTGCCGGATGTCGAAGTCGACGGCGACGTGCGCTCGATCCTGCGGGACGGCTCGGGAGACAAGGAGATCCTCTACGAGATCGATCCGGATCTCATCGCCATCGACCCTAACGCGTTCATCAACTACTACGAGATGGACAGCGCCGACGTCGAAGAGATCAACTCGAACATCGCACCGACGTTCGGCCAACGGGCGCGCGGCCCACGATCCGAGGGCTGGTACGTCTGGCCCGACGAGGATCCATATCCGTATCTCGACATGTACGAGCAGACGCGGGCCTACGGAGACGTCTTTCAGGAGCCCGAACGCGCCGAAGCGATCATCGAACTGAATCGGGAGCTCGTCGAGGAGGTCAAATCGCGGCTTCCGCCGGAAGACGAACGACCGACCGCAGCAGTGTTCTACTACTACGATGGGACGTTCGGCACCGCCGACATCGACCGACAGCGGGTGTTCCCCGACACCGTCGGCGACGACGGCGAGGTGAAGACGTTCAGCAAAAAGCAGTACCGCGACCTTGGGATGGTCTACCCGTGGGCCGACCGCCACGACGAGGGCCAGTACTGGCTCAGTAGCGATCTCGAAGGCGCACTGGAGATGGACCCCGACATCCTGATTCTCGACAACGGGCTCAACTCCGTCAGAAAGCAGTCGGATATCGAGTATCTCCAACCACTATATGAGACGTTTGCGACCGATTCGGTCGCCAGCCAGCTGACTGCCGTCCAGAACGACCGGTTCTACCTCGGTGGGGCCGCCGTTCAGGGGCCGATTGCAAACATGTTTCAGCTCGAAGCCGCGGCCAAACAGCTCTACCCCGAGGAGTTCGGCGAGTGGCCGACGGTGGGCAACATCTCCGAGTATCCGGACGGCTTCGAGTGGGAGCCGAAGTTCGACCAGATTCCCGCCGAGGAACAGCTGTTCGACCGCCAGCGAGTTGCAGACATCATCAACGGAGACATTTAAATGAGCGATACCGACACAGTTCGACACGACGGACCGACACGTAGAGACACGATCAAATACGGCGGCGCAGTCGTCGGCGGCGGACTGCTGGCAGGCTGTACCGGCAGCGGAGAGTCGACTACGTCAGGAAACACGAGCGATTCGGCGTCACCCGATGACGACTCCTACTCGGTGACGATGGCTCCGATGGGCGAGGTCACCTTCGAGGCCGTTCCCGAAACCGTCTCGATCTTCGATGGCGTGTGGGCCGACCATCTCGTCGCGCTCGGCCAGCAGGATCGAATTGTTTCGCTTGGTCGACCTGACGGCTTCTATACGGGCTACTACGAGCAGCTGCCCGGCGTGAGTTTCGACACGAGCGAGCTGACGCCGCTGTGGAGCGACGGGCTCCCCAAGGAGCTGTTTTACGAACTCGACGCCGACGTTCACCATCTAGACCCCTGCCGGTGGACCTCCTTCGACTCCGGCTGGAGCCTCGAGGACTTCGACGAGGTCGGCCAGAACGTTGGC
>SDGW01000519.1_pt1 | contig 16195 bp, 16 predicted proteins | sample 2873831 | NCBI WGS metagenome assembly SDGW01 (sample SAMN08132700, study PRJNA421101) | hypersaline lake metagenome | isolation source: celular fraction 0.22 microns magnesium sulfate-rich crust from ephemeral... | place: Spain: Penahueca Lagoon, Toledo | collected 2011-07
ATAAACAACCTTATTGTATAGTACCATATTTTTCTATATCCATCATTTTCTTATAATGGTTTTATAAAAAAATCCCCCGGCATTCTACCAGGGGATAAAAATCTTTTACTCTAGCTCATTTATTTCAGCTTGAATAAAGTCCATTAACTCTTTCACCATCTCAGCAGAGAAATCGAATTTGATACCTGCTGCTTCATACACTTCATATAGAGATTTGGTATTTCCTAATGAAAGGGCTTCTTTGTAATTCAGTAGAGCTTTTTCAGGATTCTCACGATATTGCTTATACATTTGGACAGCACCTAATTGAGCGATCACATACTCAATGTAATAGAAAGGCACTTCAAATATATGAAGGACAAATAGCCATTGAGCTTTCCGTGCTTCCTCATAGCCATCATAGTTTACGACCCCTGGATCGAATTCCTGGCGTAGCTCCATGTATTTGTTCATACGATCTTCCTTAGTATGATTTGGATTTTCATACATCCAATGTTGGAATTGATCAATGACGACACCACCAGGAAGGAACGTCACAATATCTTTTAACATATCCAGCTTCGCACGCTTCAAGTCTTCCTTTTTATCATAAAAATGATGCCAGTAATCCATCGTCATAAGCTCCATCGTCATACTAGCAAGCTCTGAAGACTCCATTGGTGTGTCACGATAATTAGATAATTCAATCGGGCGCTTTAAGTCATTATGAACACAGTGTCCCATCTCATGAACTAGGGTCATCATATCTGAGTGTGTGTTCGCAGCATTCATGAAAATAAACGATAACTCTGAAATCGGTAAAGGTGTGCAGAATCCACCTGGAGATTTGTTTTTTCGATTCTCTAAATCTAACATGCCTCGTTCATTCATGATTTCAATCAGTTCTTTGAAACGAGGATCAAGTTCACCTAGTACAGTTGCCGTTTTATTAACGAATTCCTCTGTAGTCTTGAATGGTTTCAAAGGCTTTTTGTCAGAAGGAACAGCTTTCGTATCATATGGGCGGTAATCCTCTAACCCAAGCTCTCTTCTATGTTCATCCTGAATATCCTTAGCCAATGGGAGTACGTGCGTTTTAATGGATCCCGCAAGCTCCTTGCAATCTTCAGGCGTGTAATCAAAGCGCTCATATTTTTTGAACATGTAATCGCGATAGTTTTCAAGACCACTATTTTTCGCCTTTTCTTCACGGATTTCGATTAAACGGCTCATAATGTCCTGAAGATCAGGTTTCACCTCTAATATCGCATTAAAAATCAATCCAAAAGCTTCTTTTCGAACCGATCTGTCAGGGTCTTGCAAATAGGTGAATAATTGTGTAATCGTCTTCTCTTCACCATTCCATTCAGCAGTTAAAGCCCCAGTATGTTCAAAATATTGTGTAGCCAGCTTATCCTCTTCGATTTCAAGCTGTACATTTGCTTCATTAAACAACTCAAGCGCATTTTGTTTGCTTCGGATTAAGCGACTATACTCTGCTTCGCTTAGCTTTTCTTTCCATTGAGTGTTCATAAACTTTTGATCCAATTTCGCCTGGTAACGTTTCACAAGAGGTTCAATCTCTTCTTGGTCATATTCAAACGCTTCTTTGGCTTTTTTGTCTTCATTGTTCGCCTGAAAATCAATATAATGCCCATCCATTGCCTCTTGAATTGCATCATAAAAATCCGAAACATCCTTTAACCAATTCTCTAGTTCTTCAGCTGATGTGATGTCTCTCTCAAGTAAGCTTTGAAAATGATCTTCTACTTTTGCTTTATCTTTAAAATCGTATTTCTCAATATAGACTTTTGTAGTGTTCATTGAGTACCTCCTAATAAATGGTCTCTTTATGTATTCGATGGAACCCTGCGAAATCCTTGTTTAGTATACGTAAAAAAAAGACCTCCACGAATGGAAGTCTTTTTCTTAAAGGATCAATTACTTTTGAACGTTAGCAGCCTGTGGGCCACGGTTACCTTCAACGATTTCAAAAGAAACGGTTTGGTTTTCTTCTAAAGTTTTGAAGCCTTCGTCTTGAATAGCAGAGAAGTGAACGAATACATCGTCTTGCCCTTCTACTTCGATGAATCCAAAACCTTTTTCTGCGTTAAACCATTTTACTGTACCTTGTAACATAATGTTACCTCCTGCGTGGATTTAATCCACAAATAGATTACTATTTTTGCTCAACATATTCATTCAAGACGAAGCAACTTTCATCACTTTCTCTTTCATTCGTACACGAACATCAATAATTAACTTTTATTATAGCACACCATCCAAACAGATGTCACTAATTTTTTTTAATAATGCTTTCTTTCCTTTATGACTAAGAAAGTGTGTGGCTTGTCCTTTTTTAAAATGATTGATTTAGTTGGTTTTGTTAGAGGTGGAATTGTTCAATGACGAGGGGATTAATCTTTTTTAAACCTCTTGATTTCTGATTCATGACGAATCGTTCTAGAGGAAAGAGTGTCTAAGATTTGATCATGAGATTCAACAGACTCTTTAATTTCTTCTGCCTTTTCATCTACATGCTTTTCGATATTCTCAAAGTATGGTGCAAGTCCATTAATGATATTGTTCTCTAACTTCCCAATACGTGTCCCCATTTCCTGAAAGCCTTTTTCCATTCTTTTGTTTGTTTCTAGGAATCCTTGTTCCAATCTTTCATTTATATTTTCAATACGTTCATTTAACTGATCTAACTTTTGTAGAATTTGTGATTCTACTTTCATTTTTTCACCTCCCATATTCGTCATTACCTTCTATTATATAAGCGTTTTAAACGTCAGGCAATAGAGGGTGATTTATGTAAAACTTTATATTCAAGAATATAAAGTTAAGAATTTTTATGTAATGCCTATAAGCTTTTATTATTTTTGCTATTCAATCCCTAAATAAAATTCTTATCACGACATGCCACCCAATATTCACATGACAAACTTTAACGATACATATACATATAGAAATCACCTAAGGAGGAGATGATCTACATGTATTATATGTATCCATATCCTTACTATAGACAAAACGGTTGGGCTAATGTTTTCACATTGCTCCAGCAAAGTTTGTATGCAGAAGGTATGGTTTGTTCCATGAGTACGCAAATGCTTTACAATCCTGAAACGAAAGATCTAAAGGGGAATACAAAAATGCACGATCACCTTGTGCCAGCATCTTATCACAGAGTAACGGCATCAGGGTCTGCTTATCGATTAACCGCTGGCGAATCTGATCCTTACATCGTTACGACTGCAGTATCTTGTATCAAAAACGCTCAAAAGCAAGACCAAGGTGTACGTGAAGGACTTCAAATCATGCAGGAAAACGCAAACGATAAATGGAGGCCGTTCGTGGAACAAATTATCAAATGGCAAGACGTCGCCGAATCCACATTAACTCAGGCACAAGAAACGATGCAAAGTATGAATGCTTGGGAGTCCACTCAGTAATCGATCCATACTTACACATTTAAAGGAAGGATCACGTTTATCCCGTGAGCCTTCCTTTTTCGTAATATGCCTTAAATCGCAGGAGGGCCGAATTTTCCTTGCTGGAAATCTTGAAAGGCTTTTTTAATTTCATCCATGGAATTCATTACAAAAGGTCCATAGGGTACAATGTTTTCTTTAATGGGCTTACCTGAGTAAACGAGCACTCTAGTACGTCTCCGATTTGCCTTTAAAGTAAGCTCGCTTGAAGCATCAGGATTGCCATTATCACGATAGGTTAACGTAGCTACGCCATGTTTGGCTAGGTTATGTTGTTCCTCGCCAACTTCTACTTCACCAGAAAGAACATATAGGAAAGCATTATGATCCTCAGGTAAGTCTAACGTGTATTCGACACCTTCAGTTAAATTTATCTCAGATAATGTGATTGGAACAATAGAATCCATTGGCCCCTCTACCCCAGCAACATCACCAGAGTAAACTTTTACAGAACCCCCATTAAAATTTACAATAGGTGCATCTTCTGAATAAATATTTTGATAAATGGTTTTCGTCTCTTTCTTATCCTGTGGGAGGTTTAGCCATAGCTGCAGGGTATGAGCAATATCATCCTCCACCCCATCCTCTGCGTGGCGAGCAGCCCAACCTGCGTTCATATATTGAACATCGCCAGGCTCTAGAATGTCGCGACCTCCGCCGTTATCAATATGCTCGAGCCTTCCATCAATTACATACGTAACCGTCTGGAACCCTCTATGCGGGTGATCTGGGAATGTACCTTTTTTAAACCAATCCTCCGCCATCAAAATAAATGGATCAAAATCCTCCCAACGATCAACGGGCAATACCCAGCCTTTTTGAATAGCAGGAAAGTTCATTTCCTCGTATTGAACATACCAGGAATCTTTTACACTTCGTTTTAATCGGTCTTGACGCCCCTCGGACATGTTGAGTAGCTCCTTTCCAAATTAATAATCTTTATATCTAATAGTCGTCATAGCAACTATGTTATAAAGATTAAGCATTATTTCTGTAAACTTCATTGAGTTTTCTTAACATGTTTTGTATAAATTAGAACATATAGCCCCCTCCAAATCAAACCTTTCACATTTTTCTATATGTGAATTGACAAGTTTGTTCGGACTATTTATACTAACTGAAGTGTAATAGTTTGTATAGCAACTAATTAGGAGGAACCTTTTGTGAAGTTAGGATTTCAAGACTACATTAGCATCAAAATTCATCAAACCGACTTAAACTTAACCAAATATATCAAATCGAAATTAGAGGACTTCAACCTCGCGCCTGAGCAAAATTTAGTCATGATGCTACTCTGGGAAAAGGACGGTTTAACTCAAAACCAGCTTGCTGAAAAGCTTAACAAAGACAAAACCAATATAGCTCGTATGGCTTCAAGCTTAGAAAAAAAAGGATTCATTAAGCGAGCACACCCAAAGGAAGATCGTCGTTCATTAATGTTATACCTTACTGAGAACGGCAAAGAACTTGGCGAAAAAGTAATTCCTGTAGCTGAGGAATTTAATGATGTAGTCACCCAAGGTATTTCGAATGAGGAAATCCAAGAACTAGAGAGATTACTCTCAAAAATTGATCAGAATGTCCAAGAACAATAAGGACATTTTATCCAATTGTTGCTATAACAACTTCTCGACACCAATTCGTTGCTAAAACAACTAGAATAAATTACTGGAGGTATTTTTCATGGCAAACGTACTGTTTATAAAAGCAAATTCTCGACCTATTGAACAATCTGTCAGTGTAAAACTTTATCATACATTTCTTGAGAACTATAAAGAAGCCAACCCTGAGGACCAGGTAACAGAGCTTGACCTATTCGAAGAAAACTTAGGGTACTATGATACCAATAAAATTAATGGGATGTTTAAGCTTTCTAAAGGAATGAAGTTAACAGAAGAAGAACAAGAAGCTACAAAAACGGTTAGTAAATATCTCAATCAATTTCTTGAGGCTGATAAAGTGGTCTTCGCTTTCCCACTTTGGAATTTTACAATCCCGGCCGTTCTACACACATACTTTGATTACCTTGCTCAAAGTGGTAAAACATTCCGTTATACAGAAGAAGGCCCTGTAGGATTACTTCCGGATAAGAAAGTTGTACTTCTGAACGCTCGTGGCGGAGTTTACTCTGAAGGACCTGCTCAATCGGCTGAAATGGCTGTAAATTACGTAACAAATATGCTTAACTTCTGGGGAGTTACGGATATTACGACTGTAGTGGTTGAAGGGCATAATCAATACCCTCATAAAGCAGAAGAGATTATTGCGGATGGCTTGGAAAGAACAGAACAGACAGCTCAGTCCTTTTAAGGATTAAACTGACATCATACAACATCTAAAAAAAGTAAGAGGGAGCAAGTCGATCAATATATACCGGGGGAGGTCATAGTTGAAACAGGCTGCTCCCTCTTTTCTTTTTAGTAAGGTCATTATCTTTACGAATAACCTACTCTAAAGTTACAAAATTTTAATAAAAATTTCTTCAGACTAGAGAACGAAATCTCGTCCGCCTTTTGGTAACATTTCAAAATATATCCACCTATGGATTTGTGTCTGATAAAATAAAGCAAACAGATTAAAAAGGTGGTACAAAAACATGAAACAAATCAATGTCGGAATAATCGGCTGTGGCTCCATAACCAAAAATCGCCATGCACCGGAATATCAAGAGAATCCGCATGTTAAGGAGATTGTGTTTTATGATCGGAACCCTGACCGCGCACATGCTCTGGCAGAAACATTCAATGGCCGTGTAGCTGAAACCATTGATGACCTACTCAATGACCCATCTATCTCAGCAATTAGTGATTGCTCTTCCAATGAAAATCATCCGATTAACACCACAAAAGCCTTGCAAAAAGGAAAGCATGTTTTGTGTGAAAAGCCTCTCGCTACTAGTTTGGAAGAAGCCGAAACGATGGTTGAAAACCAACGCAATGCAGGCAAAAAGCTGATGGTCGCTCATAATCAACGCTTCGATACACCTCATCAGAAAGCAAAAGAGATCATACATAATGAAGAGTTAGGGAAAGTCCTTACATTTAAAACGAGTTTTGGCCATAAAGGACCGGAATACTGGGGATATAACAAAACGAATAGTACGTGGTTTTTCAAAAAAGACCGTTCTGTATCAGGTGTCGTGGGGGACCTTGGCATCCATAAAATTGATCTCCTCCATTACTTATTAGATGATGAAATCACAGATGGACATTCCTTTAAAGGTGCTTTAGACAAGGTCGATGAAAATGGAAAACCGATCGAAGTATGTGATAACTTGGTTTGTTCATTAAAAACAAAAAAAGGTCGAATAGGTACAGCTTCATTTTCATGGACCTATTATGGGCAACAAGACAACAGCACCACAATTTATTGCGAAAAGGGAATCATCAAACTCTATCATGAAAAAGATGTTCCTTTAGTCATTGAGACTCCAGATGGCGAGGTTTTAATCCCTGAACTCCCCCATCATCCAAACTCAGGTGTGATTGATGCATTTGTCGAATCGGTTATTCAGGATACAGAGCCTTTAATTACAGGTGAGGATGCTTTGGTTTCGTTGAAGGTTGTGGATATGTTGTTGGAGTAAGTAAATATTAAATTTTTATATAAAAACCATGAACACATTTCAAGTGTCCATGGTTTTTTAATTTTACTTCTCCAACGCCTCAGTCAATTTCGGCACTATCTGCTTCTTACGCGAAACAACGCCTTCTAGAAGAGCGGTATGATCTTCTAACTTAACGCCAAATGCTTCTCCAACAGCATGCCCAGAATTACCAAGTGCAACCGCGATGGAATTGCTGTTTAGTATATCTGTAATCACAAGTAGGAATAAGTCTAAGCCTTTCTCCTCGATCGTTGCATTCATCGCTTTTCCTAGTTCTTCTCTACGAGCAAGTACTTCGTCTGTATCAACAGCATTCACCTGAGCTACCTCTACTTTTTTACCGCCCATGTTGAACTCTTTAGCATCAAGAGAGATTAATTCTTCACTTGTTTTCCCGCTTAAGTCAGCACCTGCTTTAAGCATGTCCAACCCGTAATCATTCACGTCTACACCTGCGATATCAGCTAGTTCACGAGCAGCGACAATATCTTCTTGCGTACACGTAGGAGATTTAAATAATAGAGAGTCTGAAATGATAGCAGATAGCAATAGCCCTGCGATATTCTTTTCGATTCTCACACCATTTTCACGATACATTTTGTTCAGGATCGTAGCTGTACAACCTACTGGTTCAGCACGGTAGTATAGAGGATCAGCTGTTTCAAAGTTTGCTATACGGTGATGGTCAATAACCTCCTTAATACGTACTTGATCAATATCATCAGCACTTTGTTGACGCTCATTGTGGTCAACAAGAATAACCGTGTTTGTTTCGTTTGCAACGCTTTGAACAAGGCGAGGTGCTTCTGCTTCAAACGTATCTAAAGCATATTGCGTTTCTCCGTTCACTTCACCTAATCTTACAGGCTCTACCGACTCACCAATTTTCGTTTTTAAATCTGCATATGCGATCGCAGAACAAATCGTATCTGTGTCTGGATTTTTATGTCCAAAAATCAACGTTTTTTCCATGAATTCAAACTCCCTTTTTAATCATTTATGTACGGGTTTTAGTGTATCACAAGATGGTTGATCCCACACGTTTGCTTATATTTTCCCTTATGTTTTCTGAATATTCAGTATAAAATGAGAGTAAATATACTTTAAAGCTTTCTTCTCGTTTTACCTTCTCTTGCATACACTAGTGGGATAGTACTCTAGAAAGGATGGTCGTTATGAATATGGAGACATTTGTGGGAAAAGATGATCTTTTTATTATTCGTACAGCTTTTTCGATCCTTAAGCAACTTGAAGAAGATATTCAACAAAAAAACCTCCGAAACTATGAACAGACCAAGAAAAAGGCTAAAAAATTAATCAAGGCTACCATTCGTGCTTATAAGGATACGAAGGTGTATAAACTGTACAAAAATGCAATATGGAACATCATTAAGCCTAAAATTATAGAAATGCAACGGACTTATCATTTGTTAGCTCTTTCTTAACAGGCGACCCTGATGTGTGGGGTTGTCTGTTTTTGTGTTTCCAACAATGTAAGCAAAAAGAGTAGTGCCTCCTCTTAAAAAGGATAACACTACTCCTAAATCATTCACTAACCGAATCTTTAGCTAATGCAATGGCCCCCAATAAACCAGCATCATCTCCAAGACCTGGAGGGACAATATATGTATCGATATTCTCTAATTCTCGTGATTGAATATATCCATTCAAATTCTTTTCTACTTTCTCGCGGATTAAAGGGATTAATTCCTTTTGCTTCATAACCCCACCACCTACAATGACCTTCTTTGGAGAGAGCACAAGGATGTAGTGAGTAATTGCCTGCGCCAAGTAGTAGGCTTCCATCTCCCATACATCTGAGCGATCTAAAAGGTTCTGTCCCTTTTCATTCCACCTTGCTTCTATAGCTGGGCCAGAGGCTAACCCTTCTAAACAATCCCCATGATAAGGGCAAGCTCCAGTAAACGGATCATCTGGGTGTCTTCTTACCATGATATGTCCCATTTCTGGATGAGCCATCCCATGTATAAGAACACCCTCAGAAATACTTCCAACACCGATTCCCGTTCCAACTGTTATATACATACAGCTATCAAGTCCTTTTGCATTTCCCCATTCTGTCTCACCAAAAGCTGCTGCATTTACATCTGTATCAAAGGTTATAGGAGCATCAATCGTTTCTGATAAACGCCCAACTAAATCAAAATGGCTCCAATTCGGCTTTGGCGTATTTTTAATATATCCATAGGTCTTACTGTCTGGATTTAAATCAACTGGACCAAATGAGCCTAAACCAACTGCTTTTAGATCCTTATCTACGAAAAAATCAGAGATTCTTCTTATGGTTTCTTCTGGATCCGTAGTTGGAAAACTTGTTCGTTCAACGATCTCACCAGCTTCTGTTCCAATTCCACATACAATTTTTGTTCCACCTGTTTCAATACCACCTAAATACATTGAATCACCTCACAATCACTAAAACAGCTCCTATAAGGACGCCAGATCATGCTTTTATATCTTTTACATTAGTAGCTTCCATGATCTGAATTTCAAAAAGATAGACCACCATCACAAATATCAGATTGACAGAATAAAGAGGAATAAGCCCTGGAATCATCCGTATGCACAAACCAAGTAAAAATACCCCTATACATAAAAGGATGGTACGGCCTGGATAGAGGAACAACATCTTCACAGCACGTTTAACCGATGTGACACCTCTTTGTTCTTCACTCAATGGCAATAAGCATAGTAAAAGAATGACCGACAGACCAAAGAAAAGGAAAATAAAGCTACTAATAAATAAGTAAAACCAAATGCCTTGAAAGTGTAGACTTATGTACAGATTTAAAAGTGTTACGAAGAGTAAAACACTCCCGATCAGGAAAACAACATTCGCAGACTTAAAGGTCCTTCGATACTTGTTCCAAACAAACGGTATAGGAGAAGGGCGGCGACCAGAAATCCACTCCTTAATAAGAGCTAGGACTGCTACAGATGAAGGGAATATTCCAAACACACCTGCACCTAATAGACTAAAAGATACCCACAATAGATTTGCTATTGCTAAACGCATAATCCAATCACAAATGATGTAAATAAAATTCCCTGTCCCCTTCATCATATCCCCTCCTTTAACTCGTTTATGAACCGCTCTCTATCATTACAGATGCTAATTCACTTATATTCATTCCCTTTATTGTCGCATTTCCATTAGAAGAAGCAAAGTCCACGGAATAATGGCTAGAATCTGCTGGAAGACATAAATTTGTCATCACATATTCCCCATCATTCACAAATACTTCAACGGAAGAATGGTCACATATGAATGTAACGTCAAACGTTTTTTCATCACTTTGAATAGGAGTTGTGAAAACACCTGGGAAATCTTTTGAGAACGACTCTTCAGGGCCAAGATCTCTTTTGATATAGAAATAATCTTCTCCCCGATCGATACCAAAGATAAGCGGACTCACATCTTCATGAACAAAGAGCCTGACTTCAAAGGAGGATTTGTTTTCAATCAGTACATCAATATCCAGTTTAAACGGTGTTTGTGGTTGCTCTATACTACTTTCTGTTAAGTTACGTTCCTCAATAGAACACTCTGAGACTGTTAAAGACTTAAGTTCAGTAACTGGGTTCTGACTTACGATATACGTTCCATCATCCGCCTTTAACTTCAACTCACGCGGAAGAGACATCGCACTTCGCCAAGGATCTGTAGGAACTTCATTTGCATACTGCCAGTTACTCATCCAGGCTAAGATCATTCTTCTGTCATCCGTATTTGAAAACGACTGGGCAGCATAAAAGTCTTTTCCATAATCAAGCCATTTCACTTCCCTCTTTGCTTGCGATGGGACAAATGTACGCCCGTCAAAATCACCCACAAAATATTGAGTTCCTGATCCTTCAGCTGGCCCACCTGCATCGATACCGATTTGAAGAACCCACTTGACTTCTCCTGATTGCTCATCTTTCAATGAAAAAAGATCTGGACACTCCCATACTCCTTCTTGAGCTCCCCATCCTTCTCCAAATTCACTTACAAACGACCATTCCTTCAAATCCTTAGACGTGTAAAACCATATTTTTCGTCCAGCAGTGACAACCATCACCCACTGATTACTTTCTTCATGCCAAAGCACTTTGGGATCCCGGAAATCCTGTATTCCAGGGTTCTTAATAATCGGATTCCCATCATACTTAACCCACGTTCTACCCTTATCTCGGCTGTACGCCATACTTTGACGTTGCAACTCACCATCTGCATGTGTATAGAACGCTACAAGTCCATGGCTTCCGTTGAAGAAACCGCTTGTGTCATGCCAATCCACCACAATACTCCCCGAGAAAATCATTCCTAATTCATCTGGGTATAAAGCTATAGGAAGGTGCTTCCAACTGAACAAATCAGTACTTACAGCATGTCCCCAATGCATCGGTCCCCATTGTTTTCCGTTGGGGTGATATTGATAAAATAAATGATATTCTCCTTCGTAATAAACAAGCCCATTCGGGTCATTCATCCACATCGATTGAGGGGTGAAATGAATGTGTGGCCTATAACGTTCTTGGTAAGGTCCGTTTACGACAGACGTATCTCGATTCTCCATATTCACGTGTAGCACCTCTTTCTGTCAGCATTATGTTAGTTTTTCGATCCTGTATGCGTTAATCCTTGAACATAATAACGTTGCAAGAATGTAAAAATGAGTAACATCGGAACAGTGGCAACCGTTAAAGCTGCCATAACCTGCCCCCATTCAATCGGCTTCTGGTTCATGAAATACTGAAGTCCAATCTGAATGGTTCGCATACTCTCATCCGACGCCACAACTAACGGCCATAAGAAGTCATTCCAATGATTAATAAACAAAATAATGGCAACTGTCGCAAATACAGGTTTGGATAGTGGCACGATTATTCGGAAGAAAATCCCGATCTGAGAACAACCATCCATCTTAGCCGCTTCCTCTAACTCTTTAGGAAAATCCAGAAAGAATTGTCGGAACAAGAAAATCGCAAAGGCGTTTGCAATAAACGGCACAATCAAACCTGTGTACGTATTCACCCATCCAAGATCATAAACCAACACATATAAAGGAAGAAAAATGCTCTCTGGAGGAATAATCAACGTTGCGATAATGACCCCTAACCAAAAGCCAGCTAAAGGAAATCGAAATCGAGCCAATGCATACCCTGCCATTGAATTGACGATCAATCCAAATACGATGATCCCTATTGTGTAAATCAAGCTATTTGTAATATATTGAAGCAAATCGACACGCTGAAAAGCTAATGCATAGTTATGGAAATAACCACCTTCAACTTCCCCAGGTGCTGGCGGAAGAAAAGCTTGAATCGATGTCATATCCTCAAAAATTTGAAATTCATTTTTTAAAGAGGAAACAAGCATCCATACTAGCGGGAACAGAAATAGAATCGTTAAAACTACTAACGAAAAGTATAAAAGGATTTTTCTCATTCGTTTACGCTGCTTCATTTTCCTGCCCCTCCCTCTTCACGAACTAAAATGCGCTGAACAATGGTCACAATCAATACCATCACAGTAAATACAACAGCCATCGCTGAGGCATAACCGACATCCCGGTAGTTGAACCCTGTTTCATAAATGTGATAGACAAGCGATTTAGTAGATCCGAGCGGTCCACCCTGTGTCATGATCATCGGCTGCACCAAAAGTTTAAACGCCGCAATAGTAATCGTAATAAAGATAAACAGAGCTACATTTCGAAGACCTGGTAGGGTAACATGCCAAAACTTCTGCCATGCATTCCCACCATCAATATCTGCAGCTTCATATAGGTGGTCTGGGATATTCTGAAGCCCTGCAAGGAAGATCATCATCTGAAACCCTGCCCCTTGCCATACAGACATCACAATAATTGAATTCATGGCTTGATCTGGACTTGTTAGAAAAGGTTGCTCAGGGATTCCAAATACACCTAATAACTCATTAAATAGTCCTTCATTCGGGTTATACAAAAACGTCCATAGAATAGAAACGACAACCAATGACATGACAACTGGCGAGAAAAACGCTGTACGAAAAAAGACACGAAAACGTATCTTTTTGTTGACGAGTAACGCTAACCCAAGCGCTACCGCTAACTGGACAGGAACTACGATAACGGTAAAGTATAAGGTGTTCCATAAAGCCTGACGAAACTGCGGATCATCAATAATATACCTAAAGTTTTCAAATCCAATAAAACTTATATCATCAGGTCGTAAAATATAGAAATCTGTAAGACTATAATAAAAAGCTGCTCCCATTGGATAGAGAAGAAAGATTCCCAATAAGATTAATGCTGGTGCTAAAAACAGGTAACCTGTAAGTGCTTCACGAGACTTTTGCGACCTCATCCGCTTCTTTTTTGGTGGTTTGTCTTGACCTGTGTTTATAGTTTTCTTTTGATAAGGGGGTTGATTGGAGTAATCGAATTGTTCCGCTGAAGATTCCGTAAGTTTTCCCACTTGAGTTCCCCTCCTTATATGGGCTAAGGTGAATAAAATGGACTTGAGTCTGGATTAAACTCCAGACTCAAGGGATCCTAAAACAACTTCCTATTCTTCAAAACGTCGTAGTTCACGTTGCACGCGCTTCACTTGTTCATTAACGATCTTCTCAACATCTTCGCCTAATGCTGCAGCGTGGAATGATTGAGCAAAAGCATCTGTTAATACTGGATAAGCTGGTGTTGCAGGACGTGCGTGAGCTGTTTCAATTACCTGCTCCTTCATGATGCTGTATGGAGCACTGTCGAACTTCTCCATATTTTCAAAAGCAGCTTTTTGTGCTGGAGGCATGCCTGTTGCTTTTGAAATCTTAATCGTTGCATCTTTACTAGTCATCCATTTCATAAGCTCCACAGCTTCTTTTGTGTTCTCTGTGTTATTCGTTACAGCATAAGCCATTGAACCTGATGGAGATACTTTCTTATTTTTGTAAGGGTATGGCATCATTCCCCAGTTAATATCCGACTCCTCAGCAGATAACGCAATCCATGGGCCACCAAGTGCCATTGAAGCTTTTCCTTTTGCAAATTGCATTTCTCCTGGGCTATCTGTTACAACACCCTCTTCAAAAAGAGACTTCACATAGTTTAATCCTTCGATTGTTTCCGGACTATTCAAGTGACCATCTACAGTCATACCATCTTCAGAAATTAAAGAACCACCATATGACCATACAAAAGGTGCCCCCATAAATGTTAACCATTCACCAACACCATAGTTCATATAAAGATTTAAGCCATAACGATCTTCAGTCGTTAGTTTCTTAGAGTTTTCAAGTAATTCTTCAAATGTCCATGCCTCATCTAATGATTTGGCAGGTTCAATTCCGGCCTCATTTAAATGGTCTTTGTTGTAATAAAGCATTACGGAAGCTTCCATAGCTCCTAGTGAGTACAATTCACCGTTATAAGTACCTTGTTGAATAATGGAATTTACATATTGATCTCTTGTCTCTTGATCAACAAACTCACCAATTGGCTTAATCACTCCAGCTTGTGCGAAGCTCGCCACATAAGGACCATCTACAGCCATTACATCTGGCAGGTTACCTGCAACAAGTGCTGCATTAATACTGTCACTGTATGCACTTGCACCATCATCAATAATAACTTCAGCATTCACGTGAATATTGTCATGAGCTTTATTAAAGCCATCGATTAATTCAATGTAAGCATTCGTTTCTTCCTCACCTGTTTGGTGAATCCAGAAATCCAACACAACATCTTCATTACCTGTAGCTTCTGTACTTAATTCCACTTTTCCTGTTTCAACATTGTCACCACTTGCTTCACCTTCTGTATCCTGTCCCCCATCGTCTGAACTTTTACCAGAAGAATCATTTGAACAAGCACCTAAGACCAACATGATTGCAATCATTACATAAAGAAAAGATAATTTTTTCAATTACTTCTCCCCCTTAATTTTTTTAGGATGAAAACTTGCTATCAATAACTTTATAAAGATGCGCTCTTCTATAAGTTTTTCCATCCCACCTCCTTAAAAGTATTTGTAAACGATTACGTAAACGTTTACGTATTAGAGTAAAGAAAGAGGAGATTCCTAACAAGAACCTCTTAAAATCAACTCAGAATCTAATAAAATTTCATTTGCTTCTTCTTCTGATCCTTCTATACGTTTTAACAACTGCTCTACAGCAACTCTCCCTAATTCAAAAGCTGGCTGACGGACAACAGATAAGGGTGGTGAAACAATCTTCATCCAATCATAGTCATCGTATCCTATGATCGCCATCTCCTCTGGAATCTTTACCTCATTCTCCTGAAGATACGCAACAGCTCCCATTGTCATTACGTTGTTCGCAACAAACAACGCTGTTACACCTACTTTGTGCAACTCTTTTGCAAGATTATATCCATATTGAAATGTGGCAGGGCCTTCTTTTATGTAGTCATCTTTTACTGGAACTTCATGCTGTTGAAGCCCTTCTTTGTAACCAGCTAAACGCTCATCACTCGTTGTTATTCCTAGGGTACCTGAGATAAAGCCAATTTTCTTATGACCTCTGTCTAGTAGGGTCATAATAGCATCACGTGTTCCTTGACGGTTATTTACTAAAATGACATCCCCCTCTGCTTGATTCGGTTTTCGATCAATAAACACAACAGGGTAATCACCAGTCAGTTCTTCTTGATAAGTATGTTCTTTTCCATTCACAGGTGCGATGACCAGGCCATCAATAAATTGGGTGTTAAATACTTTGATTTGGTCTTGTTCCGTTTGAATATCCTCATTTGAGTTACTGAGTACTAAGTTGTACCCATTCTCTCTCAACACTTGCTCAATGCCATGCGCTATAGACATAAAGAAAAAGTTTGAAGAATCCTGTGCGACTAACGGAACAAGCAAGCCGATTGTGTTTGATTTACGACTGCGCAGGCTACGTGCTACCATGTTTGGTCTGTAATCCAAAACCTCCATTGCAGCAAAAACCTTATCTTTTGTTGAATCTGCAACAAAACGTGTTCCGTTGATCACGTGTGATACAGTCGCCGTCGAAACATTTGCTTGTTTTGCTACATCTTTTATAGATGCCATTGATGAATCCCTCTTTTCTAACAGGTAAACGTTTACGTAATCGTTTACC
>SDGW01000520.1_pt1 | contig 16187 bp, 18 predicted proteins | sample 2873831 | NCBI WGS metagenome assembly SDGW01 (sample SAMN08132700, study PRJNA421101) | hypersaline lake metagenome | isolation source: celular fraction 0.22 microns magnesium sulfate-rich crust from ephemeral... | place: Spain: Penahueca Lagoon, Toledo | collected 2011-07
AGACCGATTTTACAGCAGCCGACGGAGCTCCGCTCAGTCGGAATGATGTAGTACCTTTTTCCCGCACTCACTCGGGCGCTATCGCGCCCTCGTTCGCTGGGAAAAAGCTACGCTAAAAAGCCGGTCGGACCCCCTACAGGGGTCCTCGGGACCCGAGCGCTACGCGCTCGGTGAATCGGCGGCCTGCGGCCGCCGAATGCTAGCCCTCTGTCGACCCGCCTCGCACCGCTCGCTCACCGACTCGCGACGTTCTTTCGACGCTGCGCGATTAGCGCCTGCTGGCGAGACAAAGGAGGTTCTAAGTGCCGGCCCCGCAATTTTTGCGTCATGGAGACGCTGCTGCTCAACAAGGACGACGTCGCCGAGAACGTCCAGATGGCGGACCTGATTCCCGCCGTCGAGGACGCCTTCGCCGCCTACGAGAACGGCGACGCCCAGATGCCCTCGAAGTCGTACATCGACCTCCCGCAGTACAACGGGGACTTCCGCTCGATGCCCGCCTATCTGGACGCGGGCGAGTGGGACGCCGCCGGCATCAAGTGGGTGAACGTCCACCCCGACAACCCCGACCGCTACGACCTCCCGACCGTGATGGGGACGATGGTGTACTCCGACCCCGAGAACGCCTACCCGCTCGCCATCATGGACGGCACGGAACTCACGATGCAGCGCACGGGCGCCGCCGCCGCGGTCGCCACCGACTACCTCGCGATCGAGGACGCCAGTAGCTTCGGCGTTATCGGCGCCGGCGTCCAGTCGTACACCCAGCTGGAGGCCATCTCGACGGTGCGAGACATCGAGGAAGTCGTCGTCAGCGACGTCTCCGAGGACGCCGTTCGCGCGTTCGTCGAGCACTTCGAGGACCGCTTCGACGTCCGCGAGGGCTCCATCAGCGACGCCGGCCACTGCGACGTCCTCTCGACGGTCACGCCCGTCGAAGACCCTATCGTCTCCCGCGAGGACGTCGCCGGCCACACCCACGTCAACGCCATGGGTGCCGACGCCGAAGGCAAACACGAGCTCGCCGACCAGCTCCTCCTCGACTGCAAGCTCGTCATCGACGACCACGCCCAGACCACGCACTCCGGCGAAATCAACGTCCCCTACAACGCGGGCGTCCTCGACGACGACGACATCTACGGCCAGGTCGGCGAACTCGTCACCGGCCGCAAGGACGGGCGCACCTCCGACGACGGCGTCACCGTCTTCGACTCCACCGGGCTCGCCATCCAGGACGTCGCCGCCGCCCACGTCGCCTACGAACACGCCGACGAACACGACAACGGCTACGCGTTCGACCTGCTCGGGGTCTGAAACGCACTTTTTGCGCTGCGGGCGGCCGGAGGCCGCCCGCAGCAAAACTTGCGGAAAAAGCACTCCTCTCTCACTCCACTTCGTTCCGTTCGGTCGTCGGCCCGCGCTTCCTTCGGTCGCGCGGTGAACCGCTCGCGCCTGACGGCTCACGGGTCGCTTCGCTCCCCGTTCGCACAGACCGAGGCGCATAGCGCCTCGCGGCGCTCGCGGATGCTGCTACTACTGTCCGCTCACTCCTCGGAGCTGGTGGAGTCAGTGATTTTCCCGAGCGCCCAGATGACGATGAGGAACGGCAGTATGGGCAGAATCAGGATGAGCATGCCGCCCATCATCACGTAGCCAACGATGCTCATGGAGGCGTTCGAGCCCGCCTCCTTGCGTCGGTAGACGCTCCGTGGCGGCTCGCTCTCGGTTTCGCTCATAGTCGTCTATTGGTCGCACGCCCGAAAAAATCACTAGGCCAACTAGAAGCCGGATGCGGTTCGGATACCGGTCGGAACGGGACCGCGGGGGTCGCGTCGGGGCCGGCTGTCCGACAGCGGAACTGGCGTATTGAAAGGCATTTGCCGTTCGACTCTCTACGTCCCTGTAAGAGACACGCATGGGAGGAAACGACGGCTACGACCACGGAGAGATAGAGCGACGTTGGCAGCGCGAGTGGGACGACGCCGACGTGTTCCGGGTGCCCGACGACGCCGACGACCCGGAGTACGTGCTGGCGATGTTCCCGTACACGTCCGGCCAGCTCCACATGGGCCACGTCCGGAACTACGCGATCACGGACGCGCTCGCGCGGTACCGCCGGATGGACGGCGACGAAGTGCTCCACCCGATGGGGTGGGACTCGTTCGGGCTGCCCGCGGAGAACGCCGCCGAGGAGCGCGACACCAACCCCCGGGAGTGGACCGAGCGCTGCATCGAGCAGATGCGCAACCAGTTCGAGGCGCTGGGCTTCGGCTACGACTGGGAGCGCGAGATCACCACCTGCGACCCCGACTACTACCGGTGGAACCAGTGGCTGTTCAACGAGTTCCGGGACGCCGGCCTCGTGGAGCAACAGACCGCCGCGGTGAACTGGTGTCCGTCCTGCGAGACGGTGCTCGCCGACGAGCAGGTCGAGGGCGAGGAGGAGCTGTGCTGGCGGTGTGACACGCCGGTCACCGAGCGCGACCTCGACCAGTGGTTCTTCGAGACGACGGCGTACGCCGACGAGCTGCTGGACAGCATCGACGACCTGGACGGCTGGCCGACGAACGTCCGGGACATGCAGCGCAACTGGATCGGCCGCACGGACGGCGCGGAGGTACCGTTCACGCTGCACGCGCCGGACGGCGACGAGGATGTCGTCGCGTTTACGACCCGGCTGGACACCATCCACGGCGCGACGTTCTTCGCGCTGGCGCCCGACCACCCGCTGGCGGAGGCCGCGACCGAGCGCGACGACGACGTCGCGCACTTCGTCGAGCACGTCGCGGACCCGGACGGCGACGAGCCCCAGGGCGTCGAGACGGACATCACGGCGACGAACCCCGCGACCGGCGAGGAGATTCCGGTGTTCGTCGCGGACTTCGTGCTCTCGGACGTCGGCACCGGCGCGCTGATGGCGGTCCCCGGCCACGACGAGCGCGACCACGCGTTCGCGCAGAGCCACGACCTCCCCATCGAGCAGGTCGTCGCCCCCGAGGGCGACGAGGAAGTCGACGTCCAGGAGGAGCCGTACACCGAGGACGGCGTCCTCGTGAACTCCGGCGACTACGACGGGCTCTCCAGCGAGGAGGGCCGCGAGCGGCTCACCGAGGACATCGACGGGGCCGAGTCCGCCGTCCAGTACCAGCTGCGCGACTGGGGTATCTCCCGGCAGCGCTACTGGGGGACGCCCATCCCGGTCGTGCACTGTGAGGACTGCGGCCCGGTGTCGGTGCCCGACGAGGACCTCCCCGTGGAGCTGCCGGAGTTCGTCCACACCACCGGCAACCCGCTGGACGCCGCCGAGGACTGGAAGCACACGGAGTGCCCCGAGTGCGGCGGTCCCGCGGTCCGCGAGACCGACACGATGGACACGTTCGTCGACTCCTCGTGGTACTTCCTGCGATTCACCTCCCCGGACCTCGACGACGCGCCCTTCGACGTCGAGCGCGCCAACGACTGGATGCCGGTCGACGAGTACGTCGGCGGCGTCGAGCACGCCGTGATGCACCTGCTGTACTCGCGCTTCTTCACGAAGGTCCTGGCTGACCTCGACTTGCTCGACCACCGCGAGCCGTTCGAGTCGCTCACCACGCAGGGGATGGTGCTCGGCGAGGACGGCACGAAGATGTCCAAGTCGAAGGGCAACGGCGTCTCCCCGGAGCGCATCGTCGAGGAGTACGGCGCCGACACCGCGCGCCTGTTCGTGCTGCGGGCCGCCCGCCCGGACAAGGACTTCCCGTGGAGCCAGGAGGGCGTCCGCTCCAGCAACGCGTTCCTCGAACGGCTGCTCCGGATGGCCCGCGACGTCGACGCCGACGCCGTGGCCGACGACGCCGACCCGGCCGCCGAGTACGTCGCCCGCGAGGTCGCCGCCACCGTCGATGCGGCCACCGAGCACTACGAGGCGATGGAGTTCAACCGCGCGGTCCAGGCCGTCGACGAGATGGTGTCGCTGCTGGTGCGGTACCGCGACCGCGACGACGCCGACTCCGGTGTCGTCGCGCGCGGCGTCGAGGTCGCCGTGAAACTGCTCGCGCCCATCGCGCCCCACGCCTGCGAGGAGTCCTGGGCGGCGCTGGACGGCGACGGCTTCGTGGCGGAGGCCGAGTGGCCGACGCCCGACCGCGACGTCAGCGACCACGACCGCACGTCCCGGCTGGTCGAGCGCACCCGCGAGGACGTCCGCGACATCGTCGACACCGCCGGCATCGAGGAGCCGACCGGCGTCGACGTGGTCACCGCGCCCGAGTGGATGTACGACGCACTCGAGATCGCCCGCGACGCCGACGGCGACGTCGTCGGCACGGTGATGGGCGACGAGGACCTCCGGCAGCGCGGCGAGGACGCCGCCGACTACGCGAAGGATCTCGCCGCGCAGGCGCCCGCGCTCCCGGACGCGCTCCCCCCGGAGCGCGAGCGCGCAACCCTGGAGCGGGCGGCGTGGCTCGTCGAGTCGGAGTTCGACGCGCCCGTTCGCGTGCTCGCGGCGGACGAGGCTGACGACGACCTCGCGAGCAAGGCCGAGCCCGGTCGGCCCGCGATTCACGTCCACGAAGGTTGAAGTGAGTCCCGGGGCTCGCCCAGCTCGTGGGCGAGTTCGCCGACGACGTACACGCGCACCTCCGGGACGCGCTCGCCGCTCGCCGCCCCCGCCGCGAGTGGACGACCGAGTGGTACGTCGGGCGCACGCCCGTCGACGTCGCGGGCGTCCCGGCCGGCGACGCGCCGCTGGTGCTCGTCGAGGTGGAGATGCGGCGCGCCGACCCCGCGAACAACCCCGTGAAGCTCGCGCGCCACGCCGCCGAGGACGCTTTCGACGCCCCCGTCGTGCTCGTACAACTGTTCAGCGACTACTACGCGCTCGCGGACGGCGCCGCGTCCTCGAAGCGCGAGAACGCGGAGTTCGTCGGCGGGCTCGCTACTGATTCGCTCGCCGGCTTCGACTACCGCGCCGTCGACCTGTCGCTCTCGCCGCCGGTCCGCGGCGACGACCTGCCGGAGGGCTGGCAGGACGCCGTCGCGGACGCCGCCGGCCGCGTCGACGAGCGTATCTGAGAATCAGCGCCGCGGCCGGTCACTCGATGTCGACGCTCGTGGACTCCTCGCTCGTGTGTAGCTTCGGTAACTCGACGGTGAGCACGCCGTTCTCGAAGGACGCGGCCGCGCCGCCGTCGTCGACGTCCTCGGGCAGGGAGACGCTCCGCGAGAGCGAGCGCTTGCTGCGCTCCTGGCGGACGTAGTCGCTCTCGTCGACCCCGAACTCCTCGTCGTGGCGCGCGTCGATGCGCAGCGTCCGGTCGCGGACCTCCACGTCGATGTCGTCCTTCTCGAAGCCCGGGAGGTCCGTAACTACCACGAACTGCTCGTCGTCGTCCCTGACGTCTACCGCGAGCCCGCCGCCCGCGCGCTCGCGAGCGTCGTTCATCTTGTCGAGCAACCGTTCCAGTTCGTCGAAGGGACTGCCTCGTGACATATCCGACTGTTCGCCGCGAACCCCGGAAAAGCTACCGGCCGGATAGAGACCGGGAACCGATACAGGACGAGAGAACACAGACGAGTATCCGCGAGCCGAGCGGTTCACTGCGCAACCGAGCGAAGCGAGTGAGCGATTTCCCCAAGCTTTGCCGAGTGAGGCGTGCTCCGCGCGCCTCTCGTGGTTCGAGAGACGTCGGGGGCGTCTCTCGTCATCACGAGAGAGCTTCGCTCTCTCGAACGACAGCGCAAAAACTGCGTCTTATTCCGGCTTCAGGCCGGCGTCCTGGACGCGCATGACGGCTTCGCCGTCGGCGAGGTTGGGCGCGTCGACGAGCTTGACGATGCGCTTGTCGTTCTTGGACTTCTTGAGGTACATCCGGAACGTGGACTTGTGGCCGAGGATGTTGCCACCGATGGGCTTGGTGGGGTCGCCGAAGAACGAGTCCGGGTTGGACTGGACCTGGTTGGTGACGACGACGGCGGCGTTGTAGAGGTTGCCGACCTTGTCGAGGTCGTGGAGGTGTTTGTTGAGTTTCTGCTGGCGGTCGGCGAGTTCGCCGCGGCCGACGTACTCGGCGCGGAAGTGCGCGGTGAGGGAGTCGACGCAGAGCAGGCGGACGGGGTACTCGTCGTCCTCGTACTCGGAGGCGATCTCCTGGGCCTTCTCCGCGAGGAGCATCTGGTGGTTGGAGTTGAACCCCTTCGCGACGTGGATCTTGTCGAGGAAGTCCTCAACGAGCTCCTCCATGGCGTCCTCGTCGTCGGGGGTGCCCTCGATGTCGCGGTCGTCCATGGCGGCCTGGAGCTGTTCGTCGGTGAGCCCGCGGACCATGTCGTCGATTCGCTCGGGACGGAACGTGTCCTCGGAGTCGATGAAGATGGCGCGGCCGCGCAGCCCGCCCTGCTCCTGGGGGAGCTGGACGTTCACGGAGAGCTGGTGGGTGACCTGGGACTTGCCGGCGCCGAACTCGCCGTACACTTCCGTGATGGACTGGGTCTCGACGCCGCCGCCGAGCATGTCGTCGATGTCCGGGATGTTCCACGTGAGCTTCCCGATCTGTTCGCGGCGTTCGAGGACGGTGGCGCCGGTCTCGAAGCCGCCGACGTCGGCGGCCTCGCGGGCGCCCTGGATGACGTCTGCGGCCGTGCTGTCGCCGATGTCCGCGGTGTTGGAGAGTTCGCCGGCGGACGCGACGGCGATGCTCTGGAACGACTCGAATCCGTTCTCTCGGAGTTTCTCCGCGGTCGCGGGGCCGACGCCGGGGAGTTCCTCGAGGTCTGCTTCGGGCATGTACTTCCTCGCTTGGTCCCTCCACCCCATAAACCCTCGTATACACCGAAGTGAAAGTGAAAATGGCCGACGGCGGCGGCCGATATTCCTTCGCTCGTCCCGTGACGGGCAACTTAACAGGCAGCGCGGCCTACGCCGGGGTATGACTGACGCAGGCACGTTCTGCCCCCGCTGCGGCGACCCCATCGACAGCGACACGGAAGGGGTCACCCGCCGCGAGCGCTCGCTGTGTGACGCCTGCTACTTCGAGGACTTCGAGTTCGTGGACGCGCCCGAGCGCATCGAAGTGATGGTGTGCGCGCGCTGCGGCGCGGTCCACCGCGGGAACCGCTGGGTGGACGTCGACGCCGACGACTACACCGACGTCGCCATCGAGGAGACCAGCGAGGCGCTGGCGGTCCACGTCGAGGCCGAGGACGTCGACTGGGAGGTCCGTCCCGAGCAGGTCGACCAGAACACCATCCGGATGCACTGCCTGTTCTCGGGGGTCGTGCGCGGCGAGGTCCGCACGGAGGAGGTGACCGTTCCGGTGAAGGTGAGCCGCCAGACGTGCAAGCGCTGCGGCCGCATCGCGGGCGACTCGTTCGCGTCCATCGTGCAGGTGCGGGCGGTCGGCCGGGACCCGACCAGCGAGGAGACCGAGCGCGCCACCGAGCTCGCCCACCAGATCGTCGGGGAGATGGAGGACACCGGCGACCGGAACGCGTTCGTCACGGACGTCTCGGAGGCCGAGTCCGGCGTCGACCTCAAGCTCTCGACGAACAAGATCGGGCTGAAGCTCGCGCGCAAGCTCATCGAGGAGTTCGGCGGGAGCTTCGAGGACCACGAGAAGCTCGTCACGGAGGACGAGGACGGCAACGAGGTGTACCGCGTGACGTACGCCGTCCGCCTCCCCGAGTTCAAGCCCGGGGACGTCATCGACCTCGCGGACGACGACGGCGGCCCGGTGCTCGTGCGCTCGGTCCACGGCAACCTCAAGGGCGTCCGCGTCACCACGGGCGAGCCCTACGAGGCGAGCTACGAGGAGGGCGACGCGCCCGACGCCCGCAAACTCGGGACGACCGAGGACGCCACGGACGCCACGGTCGTCACCGTCGAGGACGACAACGCCGTCCAGATTCTCGACCCGGAGACGTACGAGTCGAAGACCGTGCCGCGGCCGGACTACGTCGACGACGACGCCGCCACCGTCCCCGCGCTGAAGTCCCGCGCCGGCCTCCACGTCCTCCCCGAGGCGTGACGGCCCTCGCCGTCGTCGTCCCGAAGCCCGACTCGGAGGCCCGTATCGCCGCCCTCGAAGCCGAGGGCGTCTACGACGACACCCGGAAAATCGTCGAGCACGACGCCGACGGTGTCGAACTCCCGGTCACGGAGCGCCCCCGCAAGACGGAATTCGAGCGCGTAATCGAGCAGGCCGACCCCGCGCTTCGCGCGCCCGGGCTCGACGACCTGCTCCGCGAGCGCGGGTGGACCGAGGCCGAGCGCGACCGCGCGCCCTCGTCGTGGGCGGTCGTCGGCACCGTGCTTCTCGCGGACTTCACCGACTGCCCGCGGTCCTCGGAGGTCGGCGAGGCCCTGCTCGACCTCCACAGCGAGGCCGACACCGTGCTCGCGCGCGGCGGCATCGACGGCGAGCATCGGGAGCCCGACGTCTCCGTCGTCGCTGGCGAGGGCGACACCGAGACCGTCCACACCGAGCACGGCACGAAGTACGCCCTCGACCTCTCGCGCGTGATGTTCGCGCCGGGGAACAAGGCCGAGCGCGCCCGCATGGGCGACGTCGCGAGCGAGGGCGAGCGCGTCCTCGACATGTTCGCGGGCATCGGCTACTTCGCGCTCCCGATGGCCCGGGCGGGCGCCCGCGTCACCGCCGTCGAGAAGAACCCCGAGTCGTTCCGCTACCTCGCCGAGAACGCCCAACTGAACGGCGTTAGCCGGAATCTTGACTGCGTGCTCGGGGACTGCCGGGACGTCGACAGCGAGGCCGACCGCGTCGTCATGGGCTACTACGACGCCCTCGGCGGCGGCCCCGTCGACGACGTCGAGACGACGGCGGGCGGCCCGGGCTACCTCGACGCCGCGCTCGACAACCTCGTCCCCGGCGGTGTGCTGCACGTCCACAGCGCCGTCCCCGAGGCCGAACTCTGGGAGCGCCCCGAGTCGCGGCTCCGCGCTGGCTGCGAGCGCGCGGGCCGCCCGGTCGAAGTCGAGAACCGGCGGCGGGTGAAGTCCCACAGCGCGGGCGTCGAGCACGTCGTGCTGGACGCCCGGGTCGCGTAACCAGTACGGCTTTGCCGGGCGAACCCCACGGCTCGGGTATGACACGAGAGCAGCTGCTCGCGGTCTTCCTCGTCGTCCTGATGCTGGGGTCGTCGCTCGTCTACGGCCTCTCGTTCTTCTAGCTACTCGGCGTCCCAGACGTCCGCGAGCGGGCTCCCGGAGCCGGAACTGCGCTCGCTGCTGTCGCGGTCGTCGCTCGCGCTGTGCTGCCCGCTCGTGCTCGTACTCGCGCTCGACGACGTACTCGACCCGCTGGTGTACGTCGGCTCGACCTGGTCGACTTCGCCCGAGATTCCGGCCAGCGCGGCGGCCGTGTCGGGCTCCGGCAGGTCTGGGGTCGTCATCGCGTCCACCTGGTCGCGGAACCACGGCGGCATGTCGGTACGCGCGCGGTCGAAGAGGTCCAGAATGCTGGAGTCCGCGACGTACGTCGCGCCGTGGTCGTCGGGCGCGCGGACGACGCGCCCGCAGCCCTGAATCACGGTGCGGAGCGCGGTGCGGTAGTACCACGCCCACTGGCCGTCCGCGAGGCGCGCGGCCACCCGGGAGTCGTTCGTGTTCAGGAACGGCGCCTTGCAGAGCACCTGCCAGCGCCCGAGGTCGTACTTCAGGTCGAGGGCTTCCTCCATCTTCACGGCGACGAACACCTCGGGGTCGTCGCTGGCCTTCCAGCGCTCCAGTTCGGCGTCCCGGGTGTCCGAGTCGTGCGTGCGCACGCGGCCGCCGACGCCGAACTCCTCCAGGCGGTCCGCGAGTTTCTCCGCGATGTCGTAGGAGTGGGCGTGCACGATGCCCTTCTCGTCGGGGTGGTGGGCCATCACGCGCACGATGGTTTCGGCCATCTTCGGGAGCGTCCGGTCGCGCTCCTCGTAGGTCATCTTCCCCTGCGTGACGTCGTACAGCGGGCGGTTCTCCAGGGGGAACGTGTGTTCGACGTCGACGAGCGCGACGTTCGACGGGTCGAGGCCGACGCTCCGGCAGAACGCCTCCTTGTTGAGGATGGTCGCCGAGAGCAGCGCGTGCTTGTTCGCGCGGTCCCAGACGGTGTGCTTGAGGTAGCGCTCGGGGTCCATCGGCTTCACCGTCACCGACTGCTCGTCCGCGTCTACCACCCACGTGGTCGCGGACTCGGGGTCCTTGTAGTCCTCGACGAACCAGCTCAGCTCCGAGATGAGCTCCTGGAGGCGGTCGCGCTTCCCTGCTTCCTCGGGCGTGAGCTCGTCCTGTCCGAGCAGTTCGTCCTTCGCGCCCTCGCAGACCCGCGTGAGGTGTTCGGCGAAGTTCACCGCGCCGTCCGGGTCGCCGTCGACGTCGGGCACGCGGACGTCCTCCCAGACGGGGACCGTGCGGTCGTTCAGGTCGATGGTTGCGTACATCTCCGCCCACTCGGCGAGCCCGTGGGCCTCGTCGACGACGCAGACGTCGCGCTTGCGGAACACCTCCGAGCCCGCGGTGCGCATGAAGTACGCCAGCGTCATCGCGGCGAACTCCCGCGAGGAGGCGATGGCGCGGTCCGAGAAGTACGGGCAGCGGTGTTTGACCGCGCAGTCGTAGCCGCGCTCGCGGGCGCAGGGTGCGCGGTCGACCGGGGTGTCCTCCTCGCCGGGGAGGATGCACGTGTAGTTGGACTTCCCGCGGATGAGCTTCAGGTCGTCGAGCAGGTCGTCCTCGGCGACGTCGTCGAGCTGGGAGACCTGCGGCGTCGTGTAGTACGCGCCCGTCGCGTCCACGGGGTCGGCGTCCGCGACGCGGCGCGCGCAGCCCATGATGGCGCGCGCGATGAGGCTCTTCCCGCTGCCGGTGGGCGCGCGCACGAGCACCACGTCGTTGCCCGCCTCGAACGCCTCGCGGACGTCCCGCAGCGCCTGCTCCTGGGCGCCCCGGAACTCGGGGGCGGGGAACTCCGCGACGATGCGCTCGGGATTCACTGTCCGGAGGCAGACGCGCCGGGGGGTTAACGCCACCGCTCGCGGTCGGTCGACACCGCGGGCACCGGCGTAAAACTTATTTTACTGTGTAAAGTACGTTTTACTGTAAAACGCTCTTTCCATCGAGCGTTCGACCGGTGATTCAGATGACTGGCACGCACTCCACGCACGCACCGCCCGCAGGAACCGACGCGCCCACCGAGGTGAGCGCGTCGTGAACGCTCTCGCCGACGCGCGGAACGTCCGCAGGACCGTCACCGGGCTGGCCGTCGTCGCCGGCCTCGCGCTCGGCGTTCTCACCGCCGCAGACCGTCCGCTCGTCGGGGTCGGAATCTACGCCGTCGCCATGGTCGGCGTGGTCGCCGTCCAGTCCCGCGCGGAGACGACCGTCTTCGACGAGCGCGACGAGGCCATCGCGGAGGAGGCCGCCCAGCTCACGCTGACCGTCTTCGGGTGGGCGTCCGCCGTCGTGTTCCCCGCGCTCACCGTCGCGTGGGGGCTCGGCCGCTTCGAGTGGGGGCCCGCCACCAGCGCGGTCGCGCTCTCGGTCGCCGTGCTGTACCTCACGTACGCGGGCCTGCTGTTCGCGGTCCGCCGGCGGAGGTGACCGCGGTGGAGAACTCGCTGCGCGACCACCGCGAGCGCCACGGGCTCAGCCAGCGCGAGCTCGCCGAGCGCATCGAAGTCACCCGTCAGACCATCAACGCCGTCGAGGGCGACCGCTACGACCCCTCCGTCGAGCTCGTGTTCAAGCTCGCGGCGTTCTTCGAGGTGCCCGTCGAGGAGCTGTTCAGCCCGGACGTCGACCTCGACGCGACCGTCGGCGACCTCGACTAGTCGCCGAGCGCCGCGACATCCGCGGCCCGCGGCTCGTCCGGGAGGCCGTCGATGCAGTCGAAACAGAGGAAGAATTCGGAGTCGTCGGCGAACTCCAGGGTCATCCCGCCCGTCCCCGCGGGGTCCATCGTCCAGATGTCGCCGATGCCGCCCGCGACCCGGACGGCGTCCCCGCAGCCCTCGCAGCGCTCGCTCATACCCCCTGCTTGGGTGCGCGCGGGCAAACGCTTTCGGCCCGCGCGCCCACTTCCGGGTATGGAGGTCGACTGCGAGAACTGCGCTGGCTGCTGCGTGGACTGGCGCCCGCTCGCGGACGTCCCCGAACACGAGCGCCGCGGCCCCCAGCGTCCGCTCGACGACACGTACAACCTCGTGCCACTGACCCGCGAGGACGTACGTGGGTTCCTCGACGCGGGGCTCGCCGACGCACTCACGCCTCGTCTGTGGGAAGCGAGCGACGGCCCGAGCGTCGAAATCGACGGCCGCGAGGTCGCCGCCATCGCCGGGAAGCCCGCGTTCTTCGTCGGCATCCGGAAGCTCCCGAAGCCCGTCGCGCCGTTCGACGCCGACGCGTCGTGGCTGCCGACCTGTGCGTTCCTCGACCCCGAGACCCTCCAGTGTCGCGTCCACGACAGCGACGTCTACCCCGAGGAGTGCGCGGAGTACCCCGGCCACAACCTCGCACTCGACGTGGACACGGAGTGCGAGCGCGTCGAGCGCCACGTCGGCGGCGACCGCCTGCTCGACGGCGAACCCCCCGAGGAGCAGTCGCCGCTGCTGTTCGGCCCGCAGGCGGTCGGCGAGAAGGTGTTCGCGTACCCGGACCCCGGCGACCTCGAAGACGGTTTTCTCGACAGGTTGGTCGCCGACGACCTCACGGCGGCGGACCGCGCGCGCTTCGTCGCGGTCGCCGCGGCGAGCGCACCCGGCACCACCGCGGTCGAACCGAACAAGCGCGAGCAGGCCTACGAGACCGCCCTGGACGCGGACTCGTGGGTCGGCGCCGCTGCCCGCGAGTGGGAAGCGCGCGCCGGGTCCGGCGACCCCGACCCCGAACTGGGCGAGGCGGTCGAGGAGTCGCGCGGCGCGCCCCCGACACCGGGCTGGGACGCCCTCGACAGTTAAGCCGCCGGGCGCCCACGTGGCGGCCATGCACGTGCTCGTCACCGGCGCCACCGGCTTCGTCGGCGGCAACCTCGTCCCCGAACTCGTCGACGCCGGCCACGACGTCCGGGCGCTCGTCCGCGACCCGCGGCAGTACGACCCGCCCGACGGCGTCGAGATCGTCGCGGGCGACCTGCTCGACGCGGACTCGCTGTCCGGCGCCTTCGACGGCGTCGACGTGGCGTACTACCTCGTCCACTCGATGGGGTCGGGCGGCGACTTCGCCGAGCGCGACCGCCGCGCCGCGCGGAACTTCGTCGCGGCCGCCGACGCCGCGGGCGTCTCCCGGGTGATCTACCTCGGCGGCCTCGGAGAGACCGGCGACGACCTCTCCCCGCACCTCGCCTCGCGCCGCGAAGTCGAGGCCGTCCTCGCCGACGGCGACTTCGACCTCACGACGCTGCGCGCGGCCGTCATCGTCGGCGCGGGGAGCGCGAGCTTCGAGGTGGTCCACCAGCTCGTCGCCAAACTCCCCGTGATGGTCGCCCCGAGGTGGGTGCGGACGCCGTGTCAGCCTATCGCCGTGGCGGACGTCGTCGCGTACCTCGTCGGCGTCCTCGACCACCCGGAGACCGCAGGCGAGACGTACGAGGTCGGCGGCCCGGAGGTGCTGTCCTACCAGGCGATGCTCGAACGCACCGCCGTCCTCGCGGGCGAGCGCCTCTTCGTCGTCCCGGTGCCCGTGCTGTCGCCGCGGCTGTCGACGTACTGGGTGGACCTCGTCACCGACGTGCCGCGGTCGGTCGTCCACCCGCTGATTCACGGCCTGAAGAACCCCGTCGTCGTCACGGACGACCGCATTCGGGACGTGGTACCCGTGGAGCTGACCCCGTTCGCTGACGCCGCACGGCGCGCGCTCCGCGGCGGGGAGGCGACCGATGGGTGAGGCCGGCCCGGACGGGTCGGTCTACGGCGAGGCGTGGGTGTACGAGAGCATCGTCGGCGCGATCCCCGGCGTCGACGTCGCCGAGCGGACCGCGGTCCTCGTGCAGTTCGCCGGCTTCGAGGCGGTCCTGCTCGCGCTCGCGCTCGCTTACGACCTGCCGGAGGCGGTGCTGCCGGGGACGGTGGCCGTCGTCGTCGCGGCCGGCGGTAGCGCGTTCATGCTCGACATCGGGAAGCGCGCGCGCCGGTCGAGGCTCCCGGTCCGCTACCGGCGCCTGCTGTTCGCGTCCAGCCTCGAAGTGGTGCTCGGCGTCGTCGCGTACGTCGTGCTGCTGACGTACCTCTTCGTCTACGACCCGCGGGACGGCGCGACGCTGTTCGCCGGACTGCTCGGCGACTCGCCGCCGCTGCTGCCCGCGGCGTTCGCGCTGCTCGTGCTCTGGGACGTCTGCTACCGCATCGGGACGGGGTGGTGGGCGTCGGTCGTCGGGCTCTGGCTGTCGCTCACCCACGAGTTCGACGCCGACACCGCCGACGCGGCGCGCTCGGTCGGCTACCGGACGCTGGCGTTCGGCGCCCTGCAGACCGCGTTACTCCCGTTCGTCTGGACGCACCCGCCGCTCACCGTCGCCGTCGGGGGGCACGTCGCGGCAGTCGTCACGGTGACGACCGCCGCGCTGCTCGCGGTAGAACAGAGGTCCTAGTTCGACTGCAGCTGCTGGAACTGGTCGATGAGGTCCTCGGCGGAGTCGCCGGAGTCGAACTCGACGGACCCTTCGTACGTCGTCCGAGTGTCGTCGTCGGACACCTCGACGTTGTTCGTCTTCGCCTCGCGGCGTTCGTGCTCGTCGTCGTCATAGGCACCCATTGACATGGCAACAATACGCACGGTACGGGATTTGCCACCATGAATGTAACGGACGCTCACACCCCACGCGCTCAGAACGAGACTTGCGGGGGGCCGTCGACGCCCATCGGCGTCGGGTCACGGTCGCTGTACCCGACACGGCCGACCGCATCGGCGTCGAGGGCGCTGTACACCGCGAACGTCGCGTCCTGGGCGTCCTCGAAGCGCTGTTCGCCGCAGCGCCGGATGACCGCTTCGAGCGGCTCCTCGCCGTCCGGGTAGGCGAGGTCGTGGTCCCCGACGGCGTCGGCGAGCTCGTCGGCGGTCAGCGGGTAGTCCTGGGTTTCGAGCAGCGTTGCGGTCTCGCGGAGTGTCATCACCCTCATGAACTTTCACGATATACAAGAGTGTTTCGCATGAACGATAGTGAAGAATTTAATGTCTCTAGGGACGCTTCCATCACACAGCGACACACACCGGGCGGTTTAGGTGGCGGCGCCGACGCCATCCCGTATGGTGTACGCGGACCTCCACGTCCACACTCAGCGCTCCGACGGCACGCTCACGCTCGACGAGGTCCCCGCGGCCGCCCGCGAGGCCGACGTCGAGGTCGTCGCCGTCACCGACCACGACCGCCTCCACCCCGACCTCGACGCCCCCGTCACCGAGCGTGACGGCGTCGAGGTCGTCGCCGGCATCGAACTCCGCGTCGACGCCGGCGACCAGCGCCTCGACCTGCTCGGCTACGGCGTCACCCCCACGGACGACCTCGTCGCCGAGACCGAGCGCATCCAGCGCGACCGCGTCGCCCGCGGCCGCGCCATCATCGAGAACGTCGAAGCCGAACTCGGCGTCGCCCTCGACCTCGAACCCCGCGAGGGGCTCGGCCGCCCGCACGTCGCCCGCGCCGTCGTCGCCCACCCGGACACCGACTACGACGCCCCGGACGCCGTCTTCGCCGACCTCATCGGCAACGACGGCCCCTGTTTCGTCGCGCGCGACGTCCCCGACTTCGCGTTCGGCGCCGACCTGCTCGCGGACGCCTGCGGCGTCGTCGGCCTCGCGCACCCCCTGCGCTACCCCGACCCGGAGGCCGCGCTCGCGCGCTGCGAGTCCCTCGACGCCGTCGAACTCCACTACCCCTACGACCGGCCCGTCGGCCGCGACGCCGACGACGGCGGCCGCGCGCTCGTCGAAGCGGCCATCGAGGAGTACGACCTCCTCCCCGCCGGCGGGAGCGACGCCCACGGCCGCGAACTCGGCAAGGACGGCCTCGGCGAGGCCGCGTACGCCGACCTCCGCGCGCGGCTCTGAGCCGCGGACGGGTGCGTGCCGGTGCCGTGAGGTTCAGGTAGCTGTGGGCCGAACGGTGGCGTATGCAGTGTCACTACTGCGACCGGGACGCGGACCTCACCGTCGAGAAGGGCGGCCTGAAGGTCGGCGTCTGCGAGGAGCACTTCCAGGAGCGGCTCGACGA
>SDGW01000521.1_pt1 | contig 16175 bp, 18 predicted proteins | sample 2873831 | NCBI WGS metagenome assembly SDGW01 (sample SAMN08132700, study PRJNA421101) | hypersaline lake metagenome | isolation source: celular fraction 0.22 microns magnesium sulfate-rich crust from ephemeral... | place: Spain: Penahueca Lagoon, Toledo | collected 2011-07
GACTTCTCCTCTGCCTCAAATCCGACAAGATATTTTGCGATCTCGTCTATCGGCGCCTGTGTGGCTGAAAGCCCGATCCTTGTCGGTGATGTATGTGCCATCGCCTCTAACCTTTCTAGGGAAAGAGACAGGTGTACACCTCTCTTGTTCTCGGAGAGAGAGTGAATTTCGTCCACGATAACGTATTTCAGGTTCTTCAGTTTTTCCTTGAACTTTGGTGAGTCAAGAAGTATTCCAAGAGATTCCGGAGTAGTGATCATGATGTGCGGAGGCTTCTCTCGCATCTTCGTCTTCTCCGAATCAGTCGTGTCGCCTGTCCTCACCGCACTTCTGACTTCTGGTATGTCGTGTCCCTGTTCCTCGGCTTTCTCCCTGATGCCTTCTAGAGGATCTTCGAGGTTTCTCTTGATGTCGTTGGAAAGTGCTCTTAGAGGGGAAATATATAGAACATAGACTTCGTCGTCCAGTTCGCCTTCGTCACCCATCATGAAGAGCTCGTTCAGTGCGGACATGAATGCGGAAAGCGTTTTACCGGACCCTGTCGGCGCACAGATTAATGAGTTCTCATCGTTGTGAATTAGATCGAATGAGTATTTCTGAGGTGCGCTGAGTCCGGGGAACTGTGAGTTGAACCAGTCTTTCACGTAGGGTTCAAAGTCTTCTGGAAGGGTTTCAGAGGCCTGATTTTCTTCTACAAATTTTATCTCGTTCATATAGGAATGAAAGGCATCCAATCTTTAAGTGGTTGCAAACTACTGCATTTTCCGCTCCAGAAACGCGAACACGGAGGCCGAGATAGCGACCAGGAAACCTACAAGCGGATGTACTGCGTAGAACATAAAACCAATTATCGGCACTAGGAGGATAAGTTTTTCATCTGAGAGCAGCTTTTCTACTCCATCCGAAACTCTTTCAGAGACGTTGATTGTTTCCAGTTCTCCAGTACTTCTCTCGACGAACTGCTCTGGAATTTCTTTTTCTGCGGAGCTGAAAGCTTTCTGGACCGCCATTAGATCCTGTTCGGATAGATTACCTCGTGTTTCGTTAAGTACGTATGCTTGAGCTGCAAGTATGGAGCCGGAGCTTGTCTGCTGCACAACCTGTCTGTTTGACTGTTCTTGCATCTCGATCAGTTGCATTTCCTCAAGTAGGATGTTGGTGTGAAATCCGATGGCGTCGGATGCACCTGATCTTACTTCATCTCCGATTGAAGGCTGTGTCATCGAAAGTCCGTAGACTCCTCCGCCTATAACGAGGCCGGTGAGAAGTAGAGGTATCATGGTTGCTCCGTAGTAGTCTTTGAAGCTCTCACCGTGTGCGAAGAACGAAGTAAGTATATTTCCTAAGCCTATCAGAAGGCCTATAGCAATCATCTTTAATCCTAGAGGAGCAAATATTAGCGCTGCAAGGGCAAGTGCGGAGGCTGTTTTGAATTCCTCTCTCGATATGTATGCCGTGTAACCGAACAAAGCTGGTATCAAAAGAAGACTGCTGAAGGTAACTATTCTGGAAGGATCAAGGAAGTAAGCAGCTGATATTGCAAGTATTGATAGTGAGAACTGAAGCACGTACTGTACATAGTCTTCCTCTAGATCCATTACTGTTGCTAGATTCGGGCCGATACAATTTAAATCCCTAGTACTTCCGAGAAAATTGCTTCCGCATGCCCGGAATCGCGGGCTTCAATTATCGCCCTGCCTGAATCAAAGAGTACAAACTCTCTTCCGTCAATCACTGCTCTTGTCAGGTAGCTGTTCTCTGCGATTACATCGCCGGTATCCTTAAGACGTTCAAAGGCTTTTTCCCCAATTTCTTTCTCAATCTGGTATTTGTTCTCTCCGCAGACCGAACCAGTTTTTTTACCTGTTTCCAGATGTTCGTACTTTCCTTCTTCACAGGTCTTACAGCCGGCGCTTTCAGTCTCGAAGCTTTCGCCTGAAACTGTTTCCAGCTTCTCTTTGACATTTTTTCCGGATAGAAACCTGACTGCTTTCCATGCAGATCTGGAGGCGGCGATTAAGGAAACCTCTCTCATAATTCCTGAGGTTTCACATGTATCAAGCGTTCCTGCCGGTATCTGATCAAATATACAGCTGAAACACTGACTCTGGAAAAGCATTGAGTATCCGTTTTCGCCAAGTGCAGCTGTATAAATCCATGGAATGTTCTCTTTTTTCGAAAACTCGTTGATCAGGAAACGTGTCTCAAGGTTGTCGGTCCCATCCATTATCAGGTCTACATCCTCCAGCTTCCCGATATTGTTGCTTTCCAGGTTTTCTACATATGCTTCGACTTCGGTAAACTGTGAAAGCTTTTCTTCTGCGGCGATAGCTTTTGGAAGCGACTCTTCAGTGCTTTCCGGAGTGTATAGGCTGGAGGAGTATGGGTCTTTTTCTTCCAGGTAGTCTCTGTCGAAAGCTGCAAGTGAAACTCCGTGTCGTGCCAGGTGTTCGGCTATGACGGATCCGGTGGCTCCCAGGCCTATAATGGCTACTTTCGAGTTCTGCAGCTTCTCCAGTTCGTCTTCGCCAAAATCTTTCAGGGTTTTAAAACGGCTGTACATGTCTTTGTTCTGGCTCGGGAATCTTTATTAAAAAACAGCTTTCCTGTTTTTACTGAAACCAATGATGCTACAGTCCGTAGATAATCTTTCAGGAGAAGTATCAGCCCTTGGAGTTTCCATTACTGGAGAAGCTGTCGCACTTTCATTACTGGTGCTTCTGGGAGCTGCTGCCGTAAATATAATTTCAAACAGGCTTATCTGCAGATCGATAGAGGGGCGTAACGGAGACAAACATGCTATTGCAACTGCAAAGAAATTATCGGCCTACGTCATATTCTCATTCGCTGTGGTAGCGATTCTCGGGATATTTGGAGTTCCTCTGTCTGCTTTAGGGGCTTCAGTTGGGCTTATTGGTTTAGGTCTCTCTTTCGCACTGAAAGATGTTATCGCCAACTTCATCTCAGGGCTTCTAATACTTGTTAGCAAGCCGTTCAAGATCGGCGATCAGATTGAAACCGGAGGAGAGGAAGGAACAGTGAAGGATATCAGGATTCGTGCTACCGATATCAAGACGTACGATGGCAGGAAAGTTATTGTCCCTAACTCCATCCTGTACAATGACGTAGTTATCAACAACACGGGCTACGACGAACGAAGATTTGAGGTAGTGGTAGGGATAGGATACGATGAAGATATTGAGGAAGCAAAAGAGCTGGCGATGGAAACTCTTGAAGAAGCGGGAGGAGTAGAGGAAGAACCGGAGCCTCAGGTACTTGTAACGGAGCTTGGAGGATCTTCCGTTGACCTGAAGCTTAGAGGGTGGACAAAGCCTTCCAAAGCCAACATGGTCAACTCCGCTTCTGAAGTAACTCAGCTGGTGAAGGAGAAATACGACGAAGCGGGTATAGACATTCCGTACCCGATCAGGACAGTATTCATGGAAGAGTAGGGAGGCTTGTTTCTCTCCATTTTCTTCTTAAGTTTTCTCGAGTAACTTTCAGGTATGCCAGTTGATATAGATTCTGAAAAAATGGAGGAAATCCAAAACTCTGATGAAACCTGGGTAGTTGACTTCTGGGCTGAATGGTGCGGCCCATGTAAGAAACTCGCTCCACGGTTCGAAGAAGTTTCCGAAGAACTAGACGACGTGAACTTTGGAAAAGTCGATATGGAGGAGAACCAGCAGCTCGGAACACAAAACAGTGTAAGAGCTCTTCCAACACTACTGATCCTGAAAGACGGAGAGGAAGTAGCACGTAAGTCAGGACTGATGAAGAAGGATGAACTGAAGGGCTGGATTCAGGAAAACGCCTAGAGAAATTCCGTCCAGTCAGTACTGCCGTAACCGGTATTTTTCTCTCTTATTCTTTCTCTGATCTCTTTAGCAATTTCTTCAGCATCTCTATCAGTTGTATCGATTTCGATTATGTTTTCCTGTTTCTGAACGGCCTCCGAGAGAATAACGTCCAGTATTTCGGATTCAACGTTTTCCTCGATCTTTTCCTCGGAGTAGTCTCTTTCTTCAAGACGCTCTCGTAGAACATCAGGTTTTGTTCTCAGCACGACACAGAAATCTGTTGGGTAGTGGTGCGAAAGATGTCCATCGAGCACAGTATCTTTTTCCGGATCAATTTCTTCTTCAAGTGTTTCAACCAGGTCATCAGGATCGACTTCGATCTCCTCTTTTTCCTCTCCCAGTTTTTTCTCTTTGATGAATTTGGTTAGATCAACTACTTCGAACTTGTCCTCCAGTTCTGTGGAAACGGATGTCTTACCGGTTCCGGGGGTTCCTGTGACTGCTACTATCATTTCACTGTTTCCTTGCGCTGTGAAAGAATAAAAGGTTAGTCTACCGAAGTATTTCCCGAGGCGACTGTAAAAATGATAGATGTCTGGACGGAAAAATACAGGCCTGACACACTCGATGATGTTGTTGGCCAGGACAAGACAGTTGAACGTTTGAAAGCTTTCGTAGAAGAGGACTCAATACCTCATATAATGTTTGCAGGGCCGGCAGGTACCGGAAAGACTACATCATCGATCGCTTTAGCAAAGGATCTGTACGGAGATAAGTGGAAGCAAAACTTCATGGAGACAAATGCCTCGGACGAGAGAGGAATTGACGTTGTAAGAGATAAGATAAAGGACTTCGCCCGGACAAAGCCGGTTGACGCCGACTACAAGATAATCTTCCTTGATGAGGCTGACGCACTAACAGCGGACGCCCAGCAGGCACTCAGAAGGACAATGGAGCAGTTCTCCAGCAACGCAAGGTTTATACTTTCATGCAACTATTCCTCCAAGATAATTGACCCTATCCAGTCGAGATGTGCGGTCTTCCGTCTGAACCGTCTGGAAGATGAAGAAGTGAAGGAGTATATTACAAGGATAGGTAAAAACGAAGGCTTCAAAGTCTCCGAACAGGCAATAGATGCAATACTTAGAGTTTCCGACGGAGACCTGCGACGTGTAACTAACATTCTTCAAACAGCTGCACTTCAGAAGGACAAGATCGAGGAAGAGGACATCTATGGAGCCGCAGCATCTCTTCGTCCGGAAGAAATCAATGAAATACTTGAAGACGCACTTAATGGAGATTTCATGGATTCCAGGGAGAAGCTCTCTGATCTTATGATTGAAAGAGGTCTTGACGGTCAGGATGTGATCGATGCTGTTCATAGAGAGGTTATGGATCTTGATGTAAGCGATGAAGGAAAGCTGGAAATAATTGAAAAACTTGGAGAGTACGAGTTCCGTATCGCAGAGGGAGGAACCAGCGATATACAGATTGAATCCCTACTGGCCCAGATTTCAAATCTGGAGGCAGAAAAATAAAATCTAGAAGCGATGCCTGAAGGCATGGCTTACTCCGTAATTGTAGCGTAACACAATGTGGGTACAGAAATACAGACCGGAAAGCTTGGAAGAATACCGTGGAGCATCTAAACAGAAGGAAGAACTGAAGGAATGGGCGGAAAACTGGGAGAGAGGCGATAAGCCGGTTCTTCTTCACGGTCAGGCTGGAACAGGCAAGACTTCTCTTGTAGAAGCTCTGGCAAATGATCTCGGCTATGAGATGGTTGAAACCAATGCGTCAGATGTGAGGACTAAGTCCAAGCTGAAGGAGGAGCTCAAGGAGGCGACCCGTCAGCAGTCTTTCTTCGGAGGAAACAAAATCATTCTCGTGGATGAAGTTGACGGAATGAGCTCCACTGACAGGGGAGGTACTTCCGAACTGGCCACTATTGTTGATGAAACGCGTTTTCCTCTTATAATGACAGCGAACGATGCTTATGATTCAAAGATTAAGACTTTGAGGAATAAGTCGAAGATGATTGAGATAGGATCAGTTCACACTAATTCTATTACGGCTCACCTGAAAAAAATACTTGAGAACGAGGGAGTTGAATATGAAGATGGAGCGGTGAAAAGACTTGCTAGACAGGCAGATGGACAGATGCGTTCCGCTATAAATGATCTTGAGGCGGTCGCAGCCGGGAAAGATAGGCTTGAGGTAGACGATATCGAGGCCGTTGCCACACGTGACAACGAGCAAGAAGTCTTTGACTCACTGAAGATGATTTTCAAGACAAAGAACGCTTCCACGGCCAGACGTTCTACAGATAACCTGGATGAAGATGCCGGTACGTTTGTCGAATGGGTAAGGGAAAATATTCCTCGTGAGTACAAGAGAAAGGAAGACTATTCTGAGGCCTACGACTGGCTTTCGAAGGCTGACCTCTTCAACGGTAGGATTATGAACACGATGAACTGGAAGCTGATGAAGTATGTGTATCATTTTTCGACTATTGGAGTTGCTCTCAGTAAGGCAGAGAAGTACGGCGGATGGACGCGTTACCAGTATCCTTCCAAGATAAAGAAGATGGGTGCTTCAAAGGCTAACAGGCAGAAGAGGGATGAAATTTCCAGCAAGCTAAGTGAGAAACTTCATATCTCCGGCACTGAGTCGGTTTCGGTATTTTCTTTCATTTCAAAGCTTATTGATGAAAATCCTGATGTGAAGGAGCAGCTGGAACTGACGGACGATGAAGTTGAATTCCTGGATAAGTTTGACTAATCTATACAGTTTAGATGGTGTTCTTCGTCCGTTCTCTGCAGTGTAACATTGAAGCACTGTCTGCTGTCGGAGTAGCTTACCTCTGTGTAGTAGGAGTCGATCATTGAAACTGTTTTCCGGAAGTTTTCTCTTTCTTTTGGATCGCTTATATCCGCTTTTTCTGCCTCGTCTTTCACCATCTGTATTTTGTAGGCGGTGTCTTTGTTGGAGTAGGTCCGGGAGTTTGTCTGGTCAACCATGCCTGCTGTAGATATGACTATCAGACCTATAGCTATCGAGGAGATCATCATGAACTGTCCTTTCTTCATTATTCCCACCTCAGCGAGAGTTTGTATGGCATGTAAGTGTTTTCCGTGATACTTCCGTGAACTGTTGTAGATCCAGAGACTTCGTTCCCTGAGCCGAACTGCCGTGAGTCCTCAGAAAGCCAGTATAGAATCGAGGTTATAAGTTTTCTCTCATCGCTGTTGTATGATTCTTTGTAAGCCATTCGCGCCATCCTCTGACCGTTGAAGTCTTCAAAGCTTGTTCTGTAGTTAACAAGTTCGATATTGTTGTTTTCTATAAAGCTGAGTTCCGCAGCTTCTCCTTCTTCTCTTGATCCGGATGAAGGCTTTATCCTTACAACATATCTTCTGTCTTCAACAATCACTGTTTCTCCGTTGAGGAAAGGGCCTTCCCTGTCTTCGGAGAAGTCATCGTCGTTGTCACGGTCAATCATCAGCGCTCGTGTGTCATAGTTTTCACAGTGTGTTAAATCGCTACCTACCTCGATATTAACCACGTTATAAGTTATGGAGCTGTCAGTGTTCTGAACAAAAGTAAAGTCGTCCTGTGTAAGGTTACGGGATTCAGAGTTTTCATCTGTTATACAGGCACTTTCCGGCAGCCCTGAAAACACTGAAGGTTCCACAGGGCTCATTGAATAACTGGTCGCATTCCAGGTATCTGAATTATACGTTCCTGTCTCCTCAATCAGAGGTTTTTCGTCCATCCATGTATCTCCGTTGGATGATGAGATATTTCCGCCTGGGGGAAGTTCTATTTCTTCTATCTGGCCGTTAAGACCCTGGAAGTATGTTTCTGTGTTGCTTGAAGCTGTTGATTCTGTGAACCGTGGGCTCCCTGTTGTATCTCTACTTAGATTAACCCATTTCAGACCGGTATTTTTCATGAAATCTGTGGTGCCTGAGTTCTTGACATCGGTCTCTGAAAGATTAGTGAGGAATAGAACTGAGCCCCGTCTCAGAAAGTTTTCAACTTTCTCGGCATCTGACTGAACGTTGTTCAGGTTCTGGACTTCTTCATTTCTTCTCAGAACCAGTAAATCATAGACATTGATGTCGTCTCCGGTTAGATCGAAAGTGTCAACCAGGTTCGATGTGTCAATACCGTTCAAGCTTTTGTCTAACGTTCTCTGGATTTTCACTGCCTGTGTGGCGTTGTAGTATTCGACTTCGTTCGTGTTACCAGAGACATTCTTGAAATCGTAATATATTTCTCTAGTGGAGGTATTCCATTTGAAGAACTCGTCTATGTATATAGGCCCTTCGCTTGAGCTAAACTGGCATCTAGTTCCGTTGTCAACGTACATGGTGTCGTAGTCTTCCTCGCCGTTGAAACCTCCTGATATCTGAGGGTCTGTGTCCCCGAAGTAAAGTACAGTTCCATCATGCTGTGATGACCTGGAATCGGTGATCCGTTTTATGGGCTGTTCTGATTCTATTTCCTCAAGATCGCCTGAGCACTCGTCTGAACTCTCCAGATCACGTATTTCTGCAGTATGTTGTTCGGAGTCAACAGCGTTTACGCCTACCGAGATATCTGTTATAGGAAGATTGTTTATAGTTCCTGAAGTTTCTAAACTTCCTGAGCTAATCGATTTTACAGCAGTCTGAAGCGAACCTGTTTCCTGTCTTTTCAGGAATTTTTCCACGTCTCCTGTGTTTTTCAAGGTATAGGCTAGATCGTTTCCAGCGAGTTCTTTCTCGAAACTGCTCCAGTCCTGTGTCTGAGGGCTTCCGGTGTTACCTACTACGAATACGAAAAGAGTGATTGTCGCAATTACTGCTTCGATGATGTAACCAACTCCTTTCCTTTTTACCATGTTTGTACCTCCACTCTCAGTGGTTCATTGTTCATCGAAGCAAATCTCTGCATTCTGACAACTACGGCGTTCGAATCCGGATCAGCTCCGAAAGACTTGATCTCTTCTTTTAACGTGAGAATTGAACCCGGCTCTTGATCCCGGTTCTGGAAAGAGTCGACAGTGAAAAAGTCGTAACTATCTCCGTCGCCTCTTGGCTGAACGTTGTTGAAACTCCATTCATCGGTTGTTATGTATGTGGTATTATATACGCTGTTATGTGCTGTAACAAGGAAATAGTATGTTGTTCCTTTCAGTGTTAGAGAGCCGTAATGTACTTTGTTGTCGGCCCCGAGATAAGGTACTCCGCATGTTGTTTCTCCTGGACTACATGGCTCAACTATATCAGGGTCTGAAGGAGGGTTACCTCGGGTGAAACTCCTGTCTGTGTGTACTATAGGCATCCATACAAATCGGAACTTGTACTGGTTTTCAGCACCTGTTACTTCCTTAAACTGTGTGTAATTGAACCTTTCAGGTCTATTTATTGACGTAGTGGCTATACTTTCTACTTTTTCTCTGTCAACTTCGAGGAAATCGGTTGCCAGGCCAAAAGATTCTATGTTATTTATGGTTGAGGAGTTCTGTTCCCAGTTATTTCCTCCGGATCCGTAGGAATGGCTTCCTGGACTGGAGAGCATTTTATTGGTGATACTTTTTGCTTCGAGATGAAGTGAACTTCTATCATTTTGGTCGTTAAAGGGGAGTGTGCTGGAACCAGCCATCATTATCCCTCCAATAGCCATCAGGTACAGTCCGGCTGAAGCCAAGAATTCCAGGTTTATCTGCGCTTTCAATTATCCCACCTCAGGTAAGCCCTACCATGTACATGAATACTATGAATGCTACCGGTAGCATAACCATTGCGTGTTTTACGCCTGCGCTTGGACTTCCTTCGCCAATCTGGCCTGCTACAGCTCCAGTACAGATGCCCTGTACCATGAGCATCATGAAAAGCATTGACTTGTAGTAGGCCATCTGTCCGTACTTATGGGCGGTGGCGTAGTCGCTTGTGAAGCTAGTGACATTTTCAGGTACAAAACCGAAGATCTGTGCTGTCGAACATAGTGGATTGGCGTAGATAATATCTCCGTTACAGAAGTTTGTTGGACCTCCGCTGCCGCCAAGGAACTCTGTATTCTGCAGCGCTCCAGCACCCGGTTCTCCCAGCCCTAGGAGCTCTCCAAGCATCATGTAGACGCCGACAGTAATGCCGATGAAGAGGAAATAGATAACGTACATGATCAGGATCTGTTGCTTGATCTGTGAGTCTTTCTTCTGCAAAGTCTCCTTCAGCTGTGTCGAGTCTTCTGCGATTGATTCTATGGTCTTTGTGATATTTCCGCCGCTTTTGAAGCTCTGCAACAGGATGGAGATATTTTCCTGTATAACTGCTGAGGAGTCCATCCTCCTGGAGAAACGCTCCATAACTTCCGGGAAAGGTATTCCCCACGTGAGTTCATCGTGGATTCTTTCAATCTCGGAGTTTAGACGCCCGTAATCTGTTTCTGTAGCTGATTTGAACGCCTGTAGCATTGTCATTCCGCCTCTTTTTGACTCTGCAAGATCTTTAAGAAATGAAGGGAACTGATCTTCTATTTCTCGGATAGCACGGTTTTTGAGGAAAGATATAACTCCGTAAGGTAGCACGCCTATGATCAGGCCCAGTATAAGTATTGAGCCTCCCATCTGCTGTGAGAATGTTATGTAGGCTATCACACCTGAAATTATTAGGAAAGCTCCTAGGCCTGCAGAAATAAGAACTATTTTATCCTCTATAGACATTCCTTTCTCGTATTCTTCTTCTGTGAAGAAATCTATGATTTTATACCACCTCGGATCATCTTATACCTCCGGGAGCCATTCCCTTAACCATCAAGATAAACATTCCGGACATAAGCGGAAGTCCGATAAATATTGCCAGCATCTGTATCATAACGATTCTGTCGCCGGAGAAAGAGGTGAATGAAGACATTACGACACTCATTGATGTAAAAACTATCGATCCTACAATTACAACTGTAATATACATCTCTACGACCAGTGAAAGCTGCTCGGCAAACGACTCAACTCTTCTCTGGTAATCGTTCATCAGCGTTTCAGCTCTCTCGCTCAAGAAAGATCTCAGAGATCCTCCAGAGGTAAGTGCGTGGTTCATTCCCCACATCAGCTCTTTGAAGTCCTTGCTTGGTGTTCTGTTAGCGGCATTTTCCAGGGCCTCGCTTATGTCCATGCCGAACGTTTCAATGTCCTTGTGTATTTTCCCTGCTTCCGTCGCGATCTCTCCATATTCTTCCTCTTGAGCCATTATAGCGAAAATTTCCGGTATAGATGTCCCTGTGCCGGCGAGTGTTGACATATACATTGTTGCGAATGGAAGACTGTCTCTAATCCGGGAGGCACGACTTTTGATAAGCAATGAGGGATAGAGGTAGAATCCGATAAGCGTTCCTACTGAGAAGACAAATGAAAGTGCTAGACCCATGAATATTCCTGAAGGACCCATCAGGAGAGTCATTAGTGTACCCAGTACGAAAAATGTGAATACGAAAGCGGAAATAGTTGAGAAAAAGATCATGCTGACGTATTCTGGAAGTGAAACTTCTATATTCGCCTTAGAGAGCTGAGGCCGTAGATCTTGGAAGTACTCCAGATATTCTAGAGCGTAGCTACCTATCTGATCATAGCAGAATTCAGCGTATCTCTTTAGCATAGCTAGTCCTTAAGTCCAAGTTGGTTCTGCCGAGGGTTTAAGCTTTCCCCAACGTCTTCCAGTATGGACTGCGGATCGGAGTAGTAACGGGAAATAACATCTCCTACATCTCGGTAATGTTTTATCTGTTCTTCCTGCATCCAGTTAAGTACGTGCTGGCGGTTTTTTAGCTCTTTCTTAAGGTCTTCATCGTTTCCACCTGTCTCATTAACTATATCCTTCAGAAGCACAGAGTTGTTGACAAGTTCGTAGTTATCGGTCTGCGCATCCCAGTCAAATACCTTGTTAGCTTCTATACCGGTTCTTTTCTCGTATCCCTCGACCTCATAAATCCCGGTAATTCTTCTAATATATTTATCGTTTCTGCGGATTCTCTTGATTAACACTATAGCATCCAGGGTCTCAATAAGAGATGGAGAAAGATTAATCGGATTAGTTGTCAGCCTGTCCATAAGCATGTCGAGACTGTCTGCGTGGATTGTAGAGAGTCCTGTGTGCCCTGTTGCCATCTGCTGGAACAGGATGTATGCTTCTTCACCACGGACCTCACCGACGATGATGTATTCCGGTCTCTGACGAAGGGATTCCTTCAGGAGGTCGTCCATCGATACTTCTCCGCCTTCTTCAACTGAGGATCCAAAACCTGAACGTGCAACTTCAGGCACCCAGTGGTCGTGAGGCAGTCGGAGCTCGGGTGTATCTTCGATTGATACGATCTTCTTGTCCGGCCGGATGAAAAGAGATAATGCGTTAAGCTGTGAGGTTTTTCCGGCGCCCGTTGTTCCACATACCAAGACTGATTTCTCATGTTCGATCAAGGTCCAGAGATAGCTCATCATCTGCGCATTCTCTGTCTCAAAGTCCATCATATGGATCGGCGTTAACGGATCTTCTGTAAACCGTCGGATTGTGAAGTTTGAACCTTTCCTTGCGATATCTGTTGCAAGCGTGGCCTGTACTCTTGATCCGTCGGGGAGCGATCCATCAAGTAGCGGGTTGGAGACAGAGATTGAGCGTCCACATCTCTGTGAAAGCTTCATCACGAAACTGTCCAGTTCTTCCGGATCGTTCCATTCGATATTGGTCTTAATGGATCCAAACTTGGGGTTTCTGTGGTATGCATAGACAGGTATATCTGTACCGTCGCAGGAGATATCTTCCACTTCTGTATCATTCATTAGCGGCTGGAGTTTTCCGAGGCCTGCAAAGTCTCTTTTAGCGTAGTAACGTATTACTTCTCGCTGATTTTCTGTAAGCGAAATGTTGTACTTGTCGACAATATGGTCGATTTTATCCGAGAGGTAGTCTTCTGCTTCCTCAGTTTCCAAGTCGGTGAAGTCGACATCAAAGCTTCTTTCCAGAAGTTTGCGGATTTTCTCGAGAATTCTCTCAGTATGAGGATCAAGATCAGGCTCTATGACTTTGTATATAAGTTCTCCTTCTTCTTCCACCCAGGTAATGTGTGCCCAGGCATAGACGGTTTCTCCTTTATCAGGGTCTTCAGGTACTAGAGGATAGGTTATATCAACATCGGAAAGTGAGTCCTCGTTCGGGTCGTCTTCCTCAATCTCTTCAGGTCTGAAAGTTCCAGGTGTAGGTATTTCAAGTCCGTCATCTCTTACTTCCTCTTTTTCTTCCTCCTCGTCGTCTTCGTACAGTTCAGGATGTTTCGCCCTACGAAGTTTCTCAGCTAGACCTGTAAACTGGAAGCTCATTATGCCGGCCTCAAAGTAATATTGTCTCCGGTTTTGTATATATTAACGGTTCCTCCATCTACAGTGCCTGAGTAGTCGTATCTATTAGGTTCTTCAAGCTGGGAGGAAAACTGCTCTGTCTGTGTCAGAACTAAAAGTTCCCTATCGATAGCCAGTCGGTACTCTGTTCCACCTATTTTCTCTGGCAGATCAACTTCCATAGATCCTCTGTCTGAGTTCTTCAGGTGGAAAATACTGTTTTTGATTTCTGATCTTACTACCTGAGATTCTTTTTCCATGGATGAAGAGGTTACGTCTTTCCTGTAGTCGTTGAACATTGTTATTGTGCCTAGAGCAAGGGCTAGCCCCATACTGAATGTGAGGACTGTTTCGACTGCTAGGTACTGTCCTTTCAACTTACCATCACCTTATGTCGACCTCTACTATAGTTCGGTCACGGCTTAGTTTTTCGCCAGTATCGACTTCAACACGGTCATCGCCCCGGTCTTCTTCAACTCCTTGATGGCTTATAACTAGAGTTGTGTCCGAAGAAGCTTTCTGTCTGCCGGTAGTTCTAAGATCGATTTTAGTTAGTTTTGGCTTCATTGACTCATAATTGCTTACAGAGTCTGAAGGTACTTTGAGGTTCCTGAAGTCTATTCTAAATGTTACAATAGCTGAGTCGGGGCCTCCAACTGGTCTAACGCCAACGACACCAGGTGAGTCTGTGCCTTTGAGCCCGAAACTACCTGATCCGAAGGTTAGGTTCTGATAACTTTTACCTTCTAGAAGTGTCCACGTATCCATGGGGTAAGGTGCTCTCTGAGTACTTGCTGTAATATCAATAAAGTCTTTCTCCTCGTTTACTTCTAGTTCGACATTCTCGCCTTCTCGGTCAAGGTTAAGTTCTACGCGATCCTGACCTCCACTTTCAGATATCTGGACTATGGAACTGTACAGATCCTTGGCGTCCTCTTTAGTGTTTTCCAAGTCAGCTTCGGCCTGTTGTTTTTCCAGTAAGGGAGCTCCCCATACGTATGCAGTGGCTACTGAGCCAACTATCACCGAGGTTATGAGTACGGCTGTTACTGCAGGAGTTTGCCCTTTTCTCATATTATAGAAGTATGTTAATTCAAATATAAAACCAAGAGAAACAGAAGAGAAAAAGTTAGTGTAGAGATAAGTTCTCTACATCTAGCATGTTACTGCGTTTGATGAGCTAGGACTACAGTCGAAATCCCAGTTGTAACCTTCAACATTCCGATAGCTGAGTCGGAAGCTGATTGTATCTCCAGCGGAAGGGAACTGGATGCTTGTGTTGCATTGAAGCTCTCTGCTATCGCCTTCGGTGGTCAACGTTTTTCCGCTTCCTCCAAAGCATCCGCTGTCGCGTGGATCTCCTATATCATAGTTTCCTACAAGTAGCGGAGGACTTAGATAGTCATCTCCGCCGTCAGGATCAACTTGGAGTTCTACATCTTTTGTTAAGTTGACTGCTTGACCTCCGTTGTTCCTAAGTGAGACATTTATATATCCGCCGCTGTTGTACACCTGTTGACGTCTTATTTCAGTATTTTCAGCTGCTTGACGTTGCTGGAGCTCATCTACTTGGCTCTGATCGCTGATAATATTTTGATATAGTCCCCATGCTGAGGCAACTGCTCCTACAGTGATTAGAAGTAATAGTACGACCGCGATTACAGGTGTGATACCTTTTCTTTTCATTAATTAACCCTTGATTTACGTTTTCTATAGATTCTTTTTATATCTTAACAGGACTGGCTTCCGGAGTTGTAACATACATATGAATCACCGGAGTTGTACGGTCCTGAAAGCTGGATATGGAGATCGTCATTCCGTGAAGGATACATCACAGAAGTGTTAAGAGTTATAGTCTGGCTTACATCGATTGATACGTCTTCGTCGCTCTGGTAAGTAGTATTTTCGTATATCCATTCGTTTGGACCTCCGTCAACGAACAAAGTCCAAAGTTTGTCATCGTCTTCCTCTACTTGTATAGCTCTCTGACCGCTATTTCTAACAGACATTAAAGTGTAGCCATCCGAACCGTTGTATACATAATCAATGTTGAAACTTGTCTGTTGCTCCATCTTCTCCTGTTCAACCTGGCTCTCCAGCTGATCTTTCTGGTTATCCATAATTGTGTTCATGAATGTAAATGCTGAAGCTGTAGCTCCAACACTGATCATGATAAGAAGTACTGTGGCTATAACTGGGGTGATACCTTTACTGCTCATCTGTCTTTTTATCGAACCGTTTTCTGAGCTTTCTCATTCTGTCAGATCTTTCGCCTTGCCCTGACTGTTGACCTCCCTGTCCCTGTTGAGGTTTCTGTTGTCTCTGGTTCTGGTTGCCGGAGTTCCTATTGACGTTCAGTCCTTGAGATCTTGAATCATTTTTAGTTCTTCCTTGGTTCTGTCCCTGTCGGTTCCGACCCTGGCCGGAACTGCTCGACCGTGATAGAACTTCATCCTTTTTTTCCGAAGTATAAGATCTCTTAACGCTCTTGTTTAGCTCCTGCAGGTTTCTGATAACTTCGTCGTTAGATTCTTTCATGTCGTCCGCAACTTCCTGCATTTGATTTCCTACGGCATCAGCAATACGTGTATGGACATCCTGTATAACTTCTCCCTCTAGATCTGTCTCGGATGCCTCCTGAAGAAGATCCATGAACGAGTTCATGTTATCGATAACTTGGTCCATCTTATGGGTGAGGTCCTCAACTTCGTTTTTCAGTTCATGAGTAGACTCGGTCATGTCGTTGACAATCTTCTGGTTGGACTTCATGATGTCCAGAACATCGTGGATATAGTCATCTCCCGGTCCGCCGGCTTGATTCTTGCTTTGTTCCTCTATCTCGTCAAGTCTTCTTTCAAGTTTCCTGATCGGTCCCACAGGGACGACTTCATAATCTTCTCCAGCATCTTGACCAAGTTCTACCTCATCTTTTGACATAAAATCTATCGACCTCTAATATACAGTCAAAAATTCCCTTCGCCCGTATTTATAACAAATGGTTA
>SDGW01000523.1_pt1 | contig 16157 bp, 16 predicted proteins | sample 2873831 | NCBI WGS metagenome assembly SDGW01 (sample SAMN08132700, study PRJNA421101) | hypersaline lake metagenome | isolation source: celular fraction 0.22 microns magnesium sulfate-rich crust from ephemeral... | place: Spain: Penahueca Lagoon, Toledo | collected 2011-07
CGTCGGCGCCCTCGCCGACGCGGTCGCCGCCCTGCAGGCCCGCCAGCGCCCGCTCGGCGTCCGCCAGCGCCGCCCCGTCGAGGCCGGCCACGGGCGCGAAGACGCCAGCGTCGACCCCCGCCTCCTGCAGCGCCATCGCGGCCCTGACCGCCCCCAGTTCGTCGTTTTCGGGGTCCGTCCGCCGCTCGAACGCCGACAGCGCGTCCGCGCGCGTCGGCTCGTCCAGCGACGCCCAGGCGTCCCGCGCCGCCAGCACCTCGTCCAGGCGTTCCTCCATGGCTTCCCTGGACGGCAGCGGCGTCAGGACCCGGACCCGGTCGGCCGCCGCGTCGGTGACGGCGTGTTCCTCCGCCAGGTCCAGCAGCTCCTTGTACACGTCGCGGGCGTCCCGCGTGGCCAGGAGGTCCATCGCCTCTTTCCCCGTGGCCCGCCGGAGGATCCGCGTCGCCCGCCCGCGGGAGAGCCCCGCCGCGGTCAGTGCCCGCGTGTCGGCGGCCTCGATCGCCTCGACGGCCCGCTCGACGCCCAGTTCCTCCGCCAGCAACTCGCTCGTCTTCGGGCCGATGCCCCAGTACTCCTCCAGTCGCATGTGGTGGGCCAGCGTCGGCCCGGGTATAGGCGTTTCTCCAGCCGCTCGACCAGAAACAGTAGTCTGCTCTTGATGAACTGGGTGTGTGAACGGCCAGAAAGCCCTGGCGAAGCAAGCACCCACCGGAGCGCAGCGAGCCGCGGGCCATCGAGCGCTCGGGGGCTTTCTGGCCGTTCACAGCACTGACCCCGCCAGTCAACTCAATCGATCAACGATTCCCTATCCCCAGAAGGACTGCGTGCGGGCGTACTCCCGCTCCTGGCTGAGGATGTCGCGGTAGAACTCGTCCTCGTCCTCGCGGAGGCGGTTGATGATCCGGGCGGCGTTGTGCGGGCCGACGCCGCGGGCGGCGAGCGCGATCACTGCCTGCCGGCCGTGGCTCTGGACCAGCGACGCCGAGCGGTAGGCCCGTTCGGTCATCTTCTCCTGCTCGTCGTCCTTGTCGCCGGACTTCACCGCCGCGATCACCTCGTCGGCCCAGGGGTTGAGCGCTGCGATGCGGGTCGACCCGCACTCGGGACACTCGGGCTGGTCGCGTACGCGGGAGACCTTCCGCCGCGTTTGCCACTCCTGACAGTGTAAACAGAACAGGAGGATCCGGTCGTTCTGGATCCGCTCTTTCACCGTCTCGATGACGCTGGCGTCGGCGTGCTCCGGCGAGAGCAGTTCGCGGCCGGAGGAGCGCCCGCCGCTGCCGATCGGGGTCCGTTCACCGGTTGTCTCCACCTCGATGCCGCCTTCGGCGATCGCGGCGAGCACCTGCCGCGTCTCGTCGACGGCGAGGTCCTCGTGGAACACCTCGCGGACGGCCTCGTCGTAGATGGGCGTGCCCTCCAGCGCAGAGAGCAGGCGGTCGCGGCCGAAGTCCGTCGAGCCGCGGCCGCGCCAGCGCTTGAGCGTGCCGAACTTCGTGGCGACCTGGGCTAGCTTGAACTTCAGCGCGTCGGCGTTCTTCAGGCTGAGTTCGATGATCGCCTCGACGTGGTCGGGGTCGGTCGACTCCAGCACGTCCACGGCGTCCGCGCCGCTGATCCCGCTCGGGAGTTCGAGTTCGATCCGGTAGGGGTCGACCTCCATCGCGACGGTCGAGCCGGCGCGCTGGCCGAGCATGGCCGAGAGGATCCGCCCGAGCGTCTCGTTGACCTTGTGGCCGAAGGTGGCGTTGACGACGACCTCGCGGCCGTAGTACTCGACGAGGACCGTGTCGGCGTCCGGGAAGGGCGCGTCGTGGCCCTCTAGCTGTTCGATGGCGCTCTCGATGGTCGCGGCGTCGGCGTCGTAGCGCCGCGCGATGTCGCGGGCCACTGCCTCCGCCGGCGCGTCGCCCTGTAGCTGCTGGCCCGCGACGCGGCGGATCTCGCCGACCTCCTCGGCGACGGCGCGGGGGACGGGGATCTCCTGGCCGACCCACGAGGGCACCTCACCGGCGGGGTCCTCGATGGGCGAGACGGTGACGACCTCCTCCTCCTTGTCGACGTCGGTGATCCGCCACATCTCCCCGCGCTGGATGAACACCTCGCCGGGCTGGGCGAAGTTGACGACAAACTGCTCGTCGAGCGTCCCGACCTGGTCGCCGGAGGCCACGTCCTCCACGTCGTAGGTGGCCTCGTCGGGGATCATCGAGAGGTTCTGGTAGAAGTACTGCCAGGTGCCCCGGCGCTTCTCGAGGGTGTCCTGCTCCTCGTTGATCCAGATCACCCTGTTCTCGCCCAGCTCACGGACGACGTCGCGGAACTGGTCGACGTCGAGGTCGCGGAACGGGTAGGCCCGCGTGATGATGTCGTAGGCTTCCATCGCGCGGACGTCGCCGAAGTCCATCACGACGCCGGCGACCTGGTTGGCGACGACGTCCAAGCTGCCATCGTGGATGCCGGCCGGCTCGACCTCGCCGGCCTGGGCCTGGCGGGCGATGGCCAGCGCCTCGAAGGTGTCGTCGGGGTGGGTCGTGACGACCGTGCCCGACGAGACGAGATCCCGCCGGTGACCCGCCCGGCCGACGCGCTGGAGCAGGCGCGAGACCTGCCGGGGGCTCCCGTACTGGATCACGTGGTCGACGTGGCCCACGTCGATGCCCAGTTCCATCGAGGAGGTACACAGCAGCGCGTCCAGTTCGCCAGCCTTGAACTCGTCCTCGACGCGGATGCGGGCCTCCTTCGAGAGGGAGCCGTGGTGGACGTCGATGTTCGTGCCCAGCTCCTTGAACCGCGAGCCAAGTGCCTCCGCGGTCTGGCGCGTGTTGACGAACACCAGCACGGACTCGCGATCCTCGATCAGCTCGTCGATGGCCCGCACGTGGCTGGCCACCTCGGGGTCGGTCGCGAGCTTCCCCGCCAGCGACTCGTCGCGCTCGGTAATCTGCGGGCGCGTCACGTTCACTTCGAGCCGGCTGCCCACGTCGACCTCGACGATCTCGCAGCCTCGACCGCCCGTGAGGAAGCGGCCGACCTCTTCGGGATCCCCGACCGTCGCGGAGAGGCCGATCCGCTGGAATGGCCCGGAGATCTCCCGCAGCCGCTCCATCGCGATGGTCAACTGGGCCCCGCGCTTCGAGGCGGCCAGCTCGTGGACCTCGTCGATCACGACGTGCTCGAGGTCCTCGAGGGCCGTCCGGAGCTTCGAGCCCGTCAGCATCGCCTGGATCGTCTCCGGCGTGGTGACGAGGACGTCCGGCGGGTCGTTGGCCTGCTTCTGGCGCTGGTAGTCGGTGGTGTCGCCGTGGCGGACGTCGACCTCCAGGTCCAGCGTCTGGCCCCACCACTCCAGGCGCTCGCGCATGTCCCGGTTGAGCGCCCGCAGCGGCGTCACGTAGAGGGCGCCGATGCCGAAGCGCTCCTCTTCCTGAGCGAGCGCGTCGAACACCGGCAGCATCGCCGTCTCGGTCTTGCCGGTGCCCGTCGGCGCGACGACGAGGGCGTCCTCCCCCCGGGCCAGCGGCGGGATGGCCCGGCGCTGGGGCTCCGTGGGGGTGGTGAAGCCGCGCTCGGAGAGGGCCCCCCGGACCCGCTCGCCCAGCGCGGTGAAGGCGGCGTCGCCGGTCGCGGCGTCAGTCATCGGAGGTGTTAGCGGCGGAACCAAATTAAGGCCGTTGCCTCGGGACGCCAGGGTTTAGTGGCCGCTCGGCCGACGAACGGCATGGACACGGAACGCCTCTACCTGGGGAGCCTGACGCTGTTCGGGGTCACGGCGGTCGTCGACACCGCGCTCGACGTCGGCGCGGGAGCGACGCTCGCCGAACTGCTGCCCGGGGCGGCGGGACTGCTCGTCCTCGCCGCCATCGCCCATCGGGCCAGTCAGCCCGCGGACGACGACCGCGACGTCGAACCGTGGATCGCCTACCTCGTCGCCGGCGCGAGCACGCTGTACGTCTTCGGCGCCGTCGTGACGTGGCTCTGAGCGGCGCAGTCAGACTCGCCGGTAGTTGCCCAGCCGCGTCCCGTCCAGCAGGTACGCCTCGCCGCCGGCGAGCCCGTCGGGGAGGAAGGGGGAGAGGAACTCCTGGCCCTGGACGTTGACCCAGGTCCCCCCCGAGCGGTCGTTGAAGGCCGGGAAGACCACGAGGTCGCCACGGACGTCCAGCCCGAGGTCGTGGAACGCCTCGAAGGGCTCGGCGTCGAGGCCGCCCCGCAGCCACGCGCGCTCGACGCGGGTCCCGCCCACCTCGTCCTCCAGGCGGACCACGGGGTGCTCGTGGCCGACGCAGAGCACGTCCGCCCGGAGGACGTCCGGGCTCGGCCACGTGTGGCCGTGGACGAACCCGACGGGACCGATCCGGGTCCCGTGACTCGGCGTCACCGTGATGCCCTCGAACTCCTTCAGGAACGGCTCCAGGTCGCCGTCGTGGTTGCCCTTGACGAGCGTCACCGGGACGGCGACGGCGTCGAGCAGGTCCGTCAGTTCCTCGCTCTCGGCGCCCTCCGGGTCGCCGATCGCGTGGGCGAGGTCGCCGAGGACGACCAGTCGGTCGGGGTCGGTCCGGTCCAGCAGGGCCAGCAGTCGCTCGCGGCGGGCGTCGGCGTCGCTGGACAGTTCGACGCCCTGCCGGCGCAGGCCCCGCTCGATGCCGGCGTGGTAGTCCGCGACCACCAGCGCCCGCTCGCCGTCGCAGTCGGCGACGGCCGCCGGTTCGTCGGGGACCGGTTCGACGCCCATCAGATGGGCTTCAGCAGCCCGTCCTCGGGCTCGTAACAGCGCCCGCCCATCAGCGCGTCCTGGACGGCGTCCTCGACCTCGCCGGGGTCGGCGCCGGTCCGGTCGACGACGGCCGCGACGACCTCCTCGCGGTCGGCGCCGTCGCCCTCGTCGAGCTCGCCCATCGCGTCCATGACCGCGTCCTCCAGGTCGACGTCCTCGTCGACGTCGGCCTCGGCGGGTTCGGTTTCGGCGCCCTCGTCGTCCGCTTCACCCTCCTCAGCGTCGGCTTCAGCTTCGTCTGCCGTCTCGTCGACGGTACTCTCGTCCGCGCCGCTGGTCTCGGGTTCGGCCTCGGGCGTGGCTTCGTGGCCCGATTCGGCCTCCCCGGCGGCCGCGGGCGCGCCGGTCTCCTCGTCGAGTTCGTCGGGGTCCGGCGCGTCGATGTCGGCCTCGCCGGGCTCCTCGACCTCGGTGCCGCTCTGGAACTCGGTGCCGAACTCGGACTCCAGTTCCTCGCGCTCGTCCTTGTCGAGGTCGAACTCGGGCTCGAAGTCGCCGATGTCGCCGTCGTCGGCATCCGCGGTCGACTCGTCGCTCTCGCCGAACTCGGATTCGCCGGCGTCGGCATTCTCGTCGACCGGACCTGCGTCTTCCGTCGTCGGTCCGGAACCGCTGGCCGTCGCCGGCATCTCGCCCGCCGGCTCTTCGGCCTCGGCGATGGCGTCCTCGTCGGACTCCTCGGTGCCGGTGGCGCCCGTCTCAGCGGGCGCGGACTCGCCGCCGGCGCTGGCAGTCGTCTCCTCGGCCGTCGATCTGTCCTCGTCTTCGGCCCCGGCGTCCGGCTCCGAATCCCCCACACTGATGCTGGGCCCGTCGGGGTCGTCGGTCCGCTGGGGGTCGGCCGTGCCGGCCCGCTCGTCGACCTCCGCGCCCGTCTCCGGCGCGCTCTCCGCGACGGCCGCTTCGACGTCCTCGGTCTCCTCGTCGCCGGCGACGACGCTGGTGTCGAGGGTCCCCGCCGCGAGGTCCGAGAGCGGGTCGTCGCCGCCCTGGTCGGGGGCGACGGTCATCGGCTCGACCTCGTCGCGCTCGCCGGCGACGACGCGGGCAGCGTCGAGCGCCAGGTCCCGCATCGCAGCGAGGTAGTCGCCCGTCGTGCCGTAGTGCTCCAGCGCGATGGGGAGCCCCGCGGCCAGCCCCTCGTCGACGCCGGACTCCTCCAGGGCGGCCCGGAGGTCGTCGCCCTCCAGGCCCGAGAGCTTGGCCTCGGCGGCGCGGGCGACGCGGTCGACCGTCTGCTCGGCCGTCCCGACGACCCAGCGGTCCCGGGTGTCGGCGTCGACCTCGCTGATCGACTCCGGCCGGACGGAGGTGTACACCGTGTCGGTGTCCTCGGGCTGGTAGGTGCGGGCCTTGCCCGTCACGGCGACGAACAGGGGCGGGTCGGCCCGCTCCAGGAAGGCCAGCGCGTCGGGCTGGTACTGGCCGGCGTAGACGACGAACGGCCCGGTCGGGTCGACCACGCGGGCGCGCAGGTAGTCCTCGCTGACCGTCTCGATCTCTGTCAGGACGCCCACGAGGAAGAGCCGGTTCACGCGCGCGCCAGTGGGCGTGACCACGTAGTTGGGCGCGCGCTCCTCGTCGCTCTCCGAGTAGGAGAAGTCGGCGTCGTCGAACTCCGAGGCGAACAGCCGGTAGGCCACCTCGCGCCGGCCCGCGCCGCCCTGGTCGGACTCGCTCATGCGTCCACCTCGGCGACGAACTCGCGAGCCCGCTCGGCCGGGTCGTCGTCGGTCTCGTCGAAGTCGGTGGCGTCGAGGTTGGCGCCGTACTCGTCGACCGACAGCGAGCCGCGGACGCGGAACTCGCGGCCGACGATGCGGTCGGCGATGCGGTCGGCCACGACCTCGCGGTCCATCTCCTCGCTGGCGTGCTGACGGGCTTCATCGAGGCCGCCGCCGTAGATCTCGGCGGTGAGTTCGTCGTCGAGGACGGCGGTGACCGTCCCGGTGCCGTCGTCGAGGATGGCCTTCGTCCGCAGGTCGTCCTCGGCGTCGACGGCGCCGTGGCTCCGGCACTGGCCGTTCTGGACGACGCGGCCGCACTCGGGACAGCGCTCGATCAGGCCCGAGCCGTCGCGCACCTGGATGACGTTCCCGGTCAGTTCGACGTCGAACAGGCCGCCGGTGTCGACGGCCTCGCGGACGCTCATCCGCTGGGCGCTCTCGGTGGCCTCGACCTCGCGGTCCAGCCGCTCGACCGTCGAGAACTCCGAGACGTTGACCGACGGCGCGCCGCGGAACTCGCGGACGAAGGCGTCCTCGATGCGGATGGAGGCGCCCGCCTCAATCTCGGCGTGGGGGTCCCAGTCAGTGAAGGGGAGCCGGCCGCTCTCGTCGCCGAAGACGCCGCTGAGGATGTCGGTCTCGCCGTTGCGGCCGTCGATGGTCTTCTCCTCGACCTCGAGGACGCGGACCTCGACGTTGCGGCCGCGGTCGCCCGGCACCAGGTCGGCCAGGTCGCGGTCGCCGCCAACCTCGTAGGGGACGTCGAGGGTCTCCTCTTCGAACTCGAGGTTCGTGCTCTCCCCGAGGTTCAGCTCGGGCCGGCCGTCCCACTCGCGGACGCCGGCGTTGCCGGCGGTGACGGTGTCGCCGGCCGAGAGGCCGAACTCGTCCCACGCCGTGTAGGAGATGGTCCCGGTCTCGTCGGCCAGTTCGCCCTCGCGGATCACCTGCTCGTCGCCCTGGTACTGGATGGAGCGCGTGCCCACCGTCAGGACGCGAGCGGTGACGGTCACGTTCGAGTCGTCGGGCGAGATCTCCGCGACGTCCTTGCTCGACGGGGTACCGCCCCCGCCGCCGTCGCCGTACTTCCGGCGGAGGCTCTGCTTGGCCTCGTCCACCGGGACGGAGTAGTTCACCAGGTTCTCCAGGTCCGATCTGACCTCCTCTTTGTCGACGCCGAGGTCGGAGGCGAGCTCCTCGGCATGGTCCTCTAAACTCATCACGGCCCCCTTCGGAGTCGGCGATGAAAAGGGTTCTGAGGGGTGCCCGCGCGCGGACCCACCTGGTTCGGATCGGCTTCGATCGCCCACCAGTCTTTTACCAGCCATCGCTGTACTGGCCACCGATGCAGCCGGCGACGAGTCCGTCGACGCGACGCCCGTGGGATACGCACCACCAGCGGACCGGAGGGATCAGGCGTGGTCGGTGACTTCGGCCAGCGGCCCTCCGACTCCCACGTGGTCTGGACGAACCGCGACGGCGAGGGGCGCGGGAAGAAGCGGTTCCACTTCGAGTCCCTCGAGCGGTGGGCCGGCCGCCGCGGCGTCGACTACGAGGAGCGGACCCGCGTCGACCACGAGCGGGCCGACGAGCCCCGCCAGCAGCACGCGGTCGTCTTCGCGTGGGCGGAGACCGACGCGGAGACGTTCGAGTTAGGCGACCGGAGCTGGACCATGAGCGAGCGCGACGCCCCCAGAACATTCGTCGAGGTCGACGAGGCGGGCGCGGTCAGAGTCAGGGGCTGGGACCACGAGTCCGTCCTCGACGTCCGCGAGCTGTGGTTCGACGGGTCGGTGTTGAAGCTCCGGACCGCCGAGCGCGGCACGGTCGCGCTGGACACGCGGAAGCTCCTCGAGTCGGACCGCGGCTCCGAGGCGTAAGCGACTTTCCCGGCCTCGCACTCTCTCCGCCATGAACGTCGTCGTCAACGCCGCGATGAGCGCGGACGGGAAGCTCTCCTCGCGGCGCCGCGAGCAGATCGCCATCTCCGGCGAGGAGGACTTCGACAGGGTGGACCAGCTGCGGGCCGACAGCGACGCGGTCATGGTGGGCGTGGGGACCGTCCTCGCCGACGACCCGTCGCTGACGGTCAAGGACGACGACCGCCGGGCGGCCCGCGAGGCGCGGGGGGAGCCGGCCAACCCGGCCCGCGTGGTCGCCGACTCGCAGATCCGGACGCCGCCGGACGCCGCCGTCCTCGACGACGACGCACGGACCTACGTTCTGACGACCCGGGCCGCGCCGACGGACTTCGTCGAGGAACTGGAAGCGGCCGGCGCGCACGTCATCACGGCCGGCGAGGACCGGGTCGACCTCGTGACGGGTCTCGCGAAGCTCGAGGGTGACGGGGTCGACCGGCTGATGGTCGAGGGCGGCGGCGAGCTCATCTTCTCGCTGTTCGAGGCGGACCTGGTCGACGAGCTGTCGGCGTTCGTCGGGCCGAAGATCATCGGCGGTCGAGACGCCCCCACGCTCGCCGACGGCGACGGCTTCATCGACGAGTTCCCGTCGCTGACGCTGTCGGACGTCGAGCGCGTCGACGACGGCGTCCTGCTGCGGTGGGACTGCTGAGAAAGAGAGCGTCCGGCGTCGGGGTCGCCGTCAGTGGTCGTGGCCGGTCATCTCGCCGAAGGTGGCGCCGAAGCGCTCCTCGAACAGCTCCATCGTCAGGTCGTCGAGCTGCTCGATCTCCTCGGGCGTCTCGCCCTGGCCGTGGTGGACCGCGCCGTGGATGCGCTGGGCGAGGCCGATCATCGCGACGTCGCCGACGACCTCGGCGGCCGACTCGTCGCCCTCCTCGCGGAGCATGTCGATCAGCGCCGTCGGCACTGTGAGTTCGTCGCGCTCCCCGTCCTGTTCGATCGTCAGCGTGACAGTGTCGTCTGCCATAGCCCGCCGTTCGACTGGGCGACATAAAGTGGCTGCGGGTTGAGAACTACCCGCTCGCTCGTACCGAGGCCTCCCTTCGGTCGGCCCCGCAGCTCGCGTGTCGCTCCTGACGTCGCTCCCCTCGCTCTCGCCGAGACTCCTCCCTGCGGTCGGAGTCTCGCGTCAATCGTCGGCTTCAGCAGCGGCCTCGGCCTCGCCCGCCTCCGACTCGGACAGGTCGCCGAGGTACTCGTCGGCGTCCATCGCCGCCTTGCAGCCCATGCCGGCGGCGGTGACGGCCTGCTGGTAGTGGTGGTCGACGACGTCGCCGGCGCCGAAGATGCCCTCGACGTCGGTGTGGGTCTCGCCCTCGCCGATGCCGCCCTCGGTGCGGACGTAGCCGGCCTCGTCGAGGTTGACGCCGGTGTCCTCGAGGTACTCCGTGTTCGGCGTGTGGCCGATGGCGAGGAAGACGGCGCCGACGTCGAAGTCGAACGTCTCCGTCCCGGGGTCGTCGAGGTTGTCCTTCGGGTAGCCGGTGTCGTTCTGGGCCAGCGTGACGTGGTCGACGCCGTCCTCGGCGGAGCCGTGGATCTCCAGCAGCTCCGTGTTGCGCATGATCTCGACGTCGCCCTTCTCGACCTTCTTCTGGATGCGGTCGACCCACTGGGCCTCCGCGCGGAACTCCTCGCGGCGGTGGGCCAGGTAGACAGTGTCGGCGAACTTCGTCAGGAAGTTCGCCTCCTCCATCGCCGCGTCGCCGCCACCGACGACGAGCATGTCCTCGCCGCGGAAGAAGGCGCCGTCGCAGGTGGCGCAGGTCGAGACGCCGTAGCCCATCAGCTCGTCCTCGCCGGGGACGTCCAGGGTGCGCGCGCTGGCGCCGGAGGCGGAGATGAACGCGTCGCAGGTGTAGACGTCGCCGTTGGTCAGCTCGACCCGGAAGGGCCGCTCGGAGTCGTCCACTGCCTCGACGACGCCGTGTTCCAGGTCGGCCCCGAACTGCTGGGCCTGCTCTTTCATGTTGTTGACCAGGTCAGGGCCGGAGATGCCCTCCGGGAAGCCGGGGAAGTTCTCGACTTCGGTGGTCAGCGTGAGCTGGCCGCCCGGCTCGTCCCCCTCGAGGACGAGCGGATCGTTGTTCGCCCGCGCCGCGTAGATGGCGGCGGTCAGTCCCGCGATACCGGTGCCCGCGATGACGAGCTGCCGGTGCTCGACGACGTCCCCTGTCATGGCCGGCTTTACTGTGCGGCGGGGTTTGTAGGTTGCGCTGTCTCGCGGGTCGCGCGCACGCGTGGGAAGGCCTATCTGTCCGGGGCGAGGACTCCCGCCGATGCCAGCCGACCTCGCCGAGAAGACCGACCGCTACGAGGGACTGCTCGCCGAGGCGCTCGACGCCGCCGAGGTGGCGCCGCCGGAGGGGACGCCCATGCACGAGGCCGCCGCGGAGTGCGAGGAGATGGCCCGATCCTACCTCGAGGACGGCCGTCACTTCCGCCAGGAGGACGACCCCGTTAACGCCCTGGCCTCGTTCTCCTACGGCCACGCCTGGCTGGACGCCGGCGCCCGCATCGGCCTGTTCGACGTCCCCGATGAGGGCCACCTGTTCACAGTGTAGGGAGCGGTTACCGGCGCGACCGGCGGCGGCGACGGGCGCCACTGGCGACGGTAAGGCGTCGTTATCGGCTGCGCCGAGCCCGCGGGGCCGTCGAAACGAGTCCGTCCCTCGACGCTTCGACCGTACCGTCCAGCGACAGCGCGCCGAGCCGCTCAGACGCCACTTACTCTACAAAAGGATACCGCTTCCGTCAACCGGACCGAACCCGTCCCGTCATGCGATTACGTGTCACTACTGGCGACGCCCTTTTATAGTTAGAGAGCTAACTAATGGTCAAGGAGATCGGAAGCAGATTCTTTACGCTTTCGACCCCGGCAGAGAGGCCATCCCCACAATGAGTGAAACAAACGTACGCACCGACGAGCAGACCCGCAGCGAGCGGGAGCAGCGGGAGGAGACCGAGAGCACCGAGACCGAGCGTACCTGCCCGGAGTGCGGCGGCGACCTGGTCTCGGACGAGGAGCGGGGCGAGACGATCTGCGGCGACTGCGGACTGGTCGTCGAGGAGAACGAGATCGACCGCGGACCCGAGTGGCGCGCGTTCGACTCCAAGGAGCGCGACCAGAAGTCCCGCGTCGGTGCACCGACGACCAACATGATGCACGACAAGGGGTTGTCGACCAACATCGGCTGGCAGGACAAGGACGCCTACGGCAACTCCCTCTCGAGCGAGCAGCGCTCGAAGATGAAGCGCCTGCGAACCTGGAACGAGCGGTTCCGGACCCGCAACTCCAAGGAGCGCAACCTCAAGCAGGCGCTTGGCGAGATCGATCGGATGGCCTCCGCGCTGGGACTCCCGCAGAACGTCCGCGAGACCGCGTCGGTCATCTACCGCCGCGCGCTGGAGGAGGACCTCCTGCCGGGCCGGTCGATCGAGGGCGTCGCCAGCGCGTCGCTGTACGCGGCGGCGCGACAGGCGAACACGCCCCGGTCGCTCGACGAGGTCGAGCGGGTCTCCCGGGTCGACAAGATGGAGCTCACTCGCACGTATCGGTACGTCGTCCGCGAGCTGAGCCTGGAGGTCGCCCCCGCCGACCCCGAGAGCTACGTCCCCCGGTTCGTCAGCGACCTCGACCTCACCGACGAGGTCGAGCGCCGGGCGCGGGAGCTGATCGAGTCCGCCCGCCAGGCGGGCGCTCTCAGCGGCAAGTCGCCCGTCGGCCTCGCTGCGGCCGCCGTCTACGCCGCATCGCTTTTGACCAACGAGAAGGTCACCCAGAGCGAGGTCAGCGACGTCGCGGACATCTCCGAGGTCACCATCCGCAACCGGTACAAGGAACTGCTCGACTCCGAGGGCGTACCGGCGTAGCGGGGTCGACCAGCGGGGCCAGTCTGGCCGGAACCACCACCTTTTTGCCCGGTTGTGTGCCATTGACTGCCATGGACGAGGCGTTCGTCAGATTACTCTGTCCCGAGTGTACCAAAGACTGGGAGTCGACGCCGGGCGACCTCCCGACCCCCGATACGACTTTTCACTGTCCGAACTGCCACGCCAGCCGCCGGCTCGCGGAGTTCACGCGCACGGACCGCGACCTCCAGACGCTGAAGGGGCTCCAGTAGTCCGCCGGCCGCTACCAGTATCTGCAGGCGGCGCTCGAAGACCGGCTGTAGCGCCGTCGCCGCGGCGAAACCGCCCGCGAGAAGCAGCCGTCAGGAACCGGTCGGGGAGCGGGCGCCACAGGCCTCACAGCGGAGCAACACTGCGCCCTGCTCCCGCTCCAGGCGCGTGTCCGGCAGCCCGCACTCCGGACAGAGGACGAACTCCTCGGTGTAGGCGTCGACGGCCTCGGCGATCCGGTCCTCGCGGAAGTCGCCCGTCAGCCGGGCGCGGCCGCTCTCGTCGATGTGGCCGCTGGTGCCCACCTCGTTCTGTAGGAACTTCATGACGTGGTCCTCGTCCCGGTCGAGCCGGTCGATCAGATCCTGGAAGTTCTCGTAGACCGTGACGTTGCCCTCTTGGCGGACGTCGGGCTCGGGGACCTCGAACCGGTCGCTGGACCCCTCGATGTCCGGCGTGTCCTCGATGGCCTTCTCGAGCATGTCGTCGTAGTCCATATAAGAAGGCTGCCCCGCCGGGGACAAAAACCTTTCACGGTTCCCGGAATCGACGGTTATAGACCGTTATACTCCGGACGCACGTATGGTAACGTCACTCAGAGTACTACTATAACCCTCGAGTTATTAGGTGGGGGTGACCATGAAAAAGCAGGAACTAATCCATCTTCACGGCCTGCTTGCACAGGTACAGAGCCACTACGAGCAGGAGACCGGGGATACGGTGGAACACGACGAATACGCGGAGCTCGGAGTACAGCCGACGTCGATTCACAAGTCAAAGACCGATCACAAGGCCGCTGTCTTCGCTCTCGCCAAGGGGATCACGTCGGAGATGAACGACGAAGAGAAAGAGCCTGTCTCTGCCGCTGCCGACTGATTCCAGCGTTCTCTCCGTTCGACGCCTCCGCCCCTCAGAACCGCGTCTCTCGATCCATCGGCGGACCGTCCGCGTCTCGGCTCGTCTCCATCGGCGTCGGCCGTGCCGTCGACGGCGGGCGACGCTATCGGTATCCAATTTCTAACCGCTGCCGCTCCGACTGTTCAGACCGTTCATGCCGTGGAAGGCATCCTATAACCGCGCGTGAGCCCGGCTGGCGCCGGGATGGACCCGTCGCGGGGGTGATCCGTCTCGAATCGGCGGAGCTCACGGGCCAGGCGCTGACGGAGTACCTCGCTGCGGACGACGCGTCGAGAACGGATGTCGCCAGTCGGATCGCGTTGCCGGCTGGTAAAAACGGGGCGAGCCGTCGTGTGCGGTGTGCCAGTCGTCTACGGGGTTACTCGTCGATGAGCTCCTCGAACTCGGGGAGGACGTCGTCCTCGTCGTCCCGGTTCGAGTCGGCCTCGGAGACCTCCTCGACGGTCACCTCGACCTCGTCGGAGGCCGCCTCGTCCTCGTCCTCTTCCTCGTCGTCCTCTTCGATCTCCTCGATCTCGAGGACGTCCAGCGGGATGTTCTCGAGGCGCTGGCCGATCTCCTTCCGGGCGATCCTGGCCGCGTGCTCCTCGCGCTCGACGTTGAACACCGTCATCTCGAGCTCGAGGGCGACGAGGCTCTCGTCGGCCGCGATGAACGCGGGCTCGAGCTCGTCGCCGCAGTGCGGGCAGGACCGCTCGCCCATGTTGATCTCCACGTAGTTCAGGTCCGGGTTGAGCATCTCGCCGGTCTTCGAGATGGCGATCCGGACCGCCTCGTCCGGGGTCTCGACGTCGTAGACGGGCACTGCCGCTTCGACGACAACTCGACAGTTCATGTCTAGCAGTATGACAGCCACTATTAAGAAGGTTAGCCCGGCCGTCTCGAAAGCCAGAAACGGCCGCAGTCCCTCGGTCAGAGCGATGCAGCGGGGTCACGTTGACGTCTCGTCGCTCCCGGGGGGACTGGACCTGCAGGCGACGATCGAGAGCGGTCAGTCGTACCTCTGGGACCGCGAGGACGGCCGGATGTACGAGACAGAGGGGCCGTCGGGCGGCGACGCGTGGTACTGGACGACGGTCCGTGAGGGCGGCCGGCCGCACGTCGTCCGCGCGCGACAGGTCGACGGCCGCCTGGAGTGGAAGTCGACGGTCGACGCCGAACCCCACCTCCGGCGTCTGCTCCGACTCGACGACGACCTGCCGGCCATCCGAGCGGCCTCGCCCGACGACGACGTCGTCTGCGACGCCTACGACGCCTACTGGGGGCTGCGAATCGTCCGGGACCCGCCGTTCGGGTCGCTGATCTCCTTCATCTGCTCGGCGCAGATGCGCGTCGGTCGGATCCACGACATGCAGCGGGCGCTCCGGCAGTCGTACGGCGAGCCGGTCGAGTTCGACGGCGAGACGTACCGCGCCTATCCGACGCCGGACGCCCTCGCCGCGGCGACCGAGGACGAGCTGCGCGACCTGGGCCTGGGCTACCGGGCGCCGTACGTCCAGCGGACCGCCGAGATGGTGGCCAGCGGTGAAGCCGACCCCGCCGAGGCCCTGGACCTGCCCTACGAGGCGGCCCGCGAGTCGCTCACCCGCTTCGTCGGCGTCGGTGACAAGGTGGCCGACTGCGTGTTACTGTTCTCGCTGGACTACCTGGAGGCCGTCCCGCTGGACACCTGGATCCGCAAGACCATCGCGGAGTACTACCCCGACTGCGACCGCGGGAGCTACGCCGAGACCTCCCGGGCGATCCGCGAGCGCTTCGGCGGCGAGTTCGCCGGCTACGCCCAGACGTACGTGTTCTACTACCTCCGCGCCGGCGGCGAGTGATTGGGGTCGAGACGGCCGGCTCTCGGCCCGCCGAGGCCGATCCGGTCGCGGCCGAAGTTTGATACTCGTTCGCGTGGTATCCGCACGCGTGATGGACTGTCGAGTCGTCGTCGAAGCCGCGGTTCCGGTGTACGACGTCGAAACCGCGGACGAGGCGGTCCGGATCGCCATCTCGAAGACCGGCGAGATGCTCAACCCGGACCTCAACTACGTCGAGATCGACACCGGGACGCGAACGTCGCCGAGCGGCGAGGAGCTCGACCCGGCGTTCGTCGCGGCCGACGAGGCGCTCGTCGCCTTAGAGCTTCGGATGGACGTGTTCAACGTTGACCGCGGCGAACACGCCAGCCGCGTCGCGCGCAAGGAGATCGGCAAGCGCCTCCGAAACATCCCGCTGAAAGTGCTATCTGCCACCGAGATCGATTCCACGGAGAGCGATCGCACGGAGGAAACTGGGGCCGCGGAGAAGGCCTCGTCCTCGGAGGAGACGTCCGAGTCGGACGGCCTCGGGGACGACGCCGGAGACGGTACCGGAGAGGACGCCCAGTACTGAGCGACGGTCGCGACCCTGGTCGTCGATTGTGCGGTCAGCGAGGAGCAGCGCGCAGTAGACGTCTCAGTCGGCCGTCGGGGCCAGCGGCTCCGATTCGGACGACTCCATCGGCTCGGTGATTCCCTCTGTCAGCTTGAAAACGGCCGCTTTGTGGTCGGTCTTCGATTTGTGAATCGATGTCGGCTGGACCCCGAGTTTGGCGTACTCGTCGTGTTCGACGGTATTCCCGGTCTCTTCCTCGTAGTGGTTCTGTACCTGTGCAAGCAGGCCGTGGAGATGGATGAGTTCCTGCTTCTTCATGGTCATCCGAGC
>SDGW01000524.1_pt1 | contig 16145 bp, 18 predicted proteins | sample 2873831 | NCBI WGS metagenome assembly SDGW01 (sample SAMN08132700, study PRJNA421101) | hypersaline lake metagenome | isolation source: celular fraction 0.22 microns magnesium sulfate-rich crust from ephemeral... | place: Spain: Penahueca Lagoon, Toledo | collected 2011-07
GACCACCTCGAAGGCGTCGAAGCGGATCACCAGTCGGCCGGGATCGATGGTCGCCCGGAGGACGGGGCCGCGGCTCGTCACGACGACGTAGGGCGGCCCCGCGACGGGGCGGGCCCGCAGCTCGTGGCCGGTCGCGTCGACTGCGCCGGCGAGGACGCCGGGCAGTCGCTCGTGGAGGCCGACCTCCTCGAGCGCCCGGTGGAGTCCGTCGACGACGGCGTCGGCGTCGGTAGTGCGGGCGGTATCCCAGGGCTCGGCGACGGCGTCCGCACAGGCGTCGATCCCGCCGACGATCGACGCGTGCTCGCGCTGGACGTAGCGCCGGGCGGCCCGGACTGGATGGGACACGGGTTGCGGTGGGGCGGGGAGCCACTAATGCGTCTCGACTCCGTTTTCGAATCCCGAATATGGCCGTTTGAGTTGTTCTTTGCGCCGGAAGCGTCGGAAACGCTGTCCTGCTATCGTGGCAACACGGAGGGACCACGCCCTCCCCAGCCGATTCGCTCGTTCCCGTCGGTCACTCGCTCATCCCTCGCACGGTGTCATCGGTCGACCTCGCTAGCGCTTCGGTCGACCGACAGCGTGCGCCACCGCGTATGGACGGTCAGTCCGGACCGAGACGACAGTCACTGCCGAACCGTGGCTCCATCCGTCGGCCCTACTCGCTCCGGTTCTCTATGACGCCGACGTTCAGCGTCCGGACCCGCGAGAGCGCGCCCCGCAGCCGTCGCCGCCACGACGAGTCGCGGCTGGCCGCGAGTTCGCGCCGGAGGCGTTCGTTCTCCTCGGTGAGGTCGCGATTCTCGGTCTCGAGGTTTTCGACTGCTTCCTCGAGGTCGTCGACGCGGTCCTCGAGCCGGTAACGACGGCTGCGCTGTGCCTTCCGGTCGTTCCGAAGCTGATCCCGTTCTCGCTGTAGTTCGTCCAGTCGCGCCTCGAGGCGCTCGCGTTCGCGCCGGCCGTCGTCGACGAACGAGTCGCGCTCGGCGTCGTCGGGGATGCCCTCGTGAGATTTCCGGCCGCTCTCGTCGGTTTCGACGTCGATGTGGCCCGAGTGCGTCGCGTTGACGACGGCTCCGACCAGCAAGATTAGTCCGCCGAAGTACAGCCACGTCAGCAGGAGCAAGACTGCGCCGATCGGCCCCGCGGAGTCGGAACTGCTCGAGAGGGCGACGTAGACCTGAAAGAGCGACTGGAGGAGCGCCCAGCCGACCGCGGCGACGACGACGCCCGGAAGCACCTGCCGGACGGTGAGGTCGGCGTCGGGAAAGCGGTAGTACATCGGCAGGAACGCGACCGTCAGCCCGACGACGAGCAACAGCGGGTTCAACAGCCCGAGGAAGGGGATTGACGGGAAGACCGCGAAGACGATGGTCGTCAGCGCCGCGGCGACCAGCGCGATCCCGATCGCGCCGAAGACGACGGCCCCGTCCTGCACCTGATCGACCAGCGAGTTCTCGTCGGTCGTGGCGTAGATCTCCGAGAAGGCGGTGTCCAGCCCCCGGAAGATCTTCAGCGACCCCCACAGGAGCGCGACGATCCCGATGATCGAGGTGCCGACGCTGCCGGTGTCGCCCTCGATCCCCTGCTCGAGCATCACCTGGCCGCTCTCGGGAAGAAAGCCCTCGGTGATCGCCGACACCTGCTGGGCCAGCGCCTCGTCGCCGACGAACGCGACGAGGAAGAACACGAGGACGAGCAGCGGGATCAGCGAGATGAAGGCCTGATACGCGATTCCGGCAGCCATGAACGTCACGTTCTTCTCGCTGATCCCCGTCACGACCGACTTCGCGAACGGGACCGCGCCGCGGACGTTGATACCCATACGCGTTCGTCCGACGCAGATCCGGAAACCGCTCCGGCTTGCAACCTCGACCTCACTCCTCGAGCAGCGCCGCGGCTTCCTCGCGGGTCGGCAGCGCCGTCATCCCGCCCCTGGCGGTGGTTGCCCGCGCACCGACCGCGTTCGCGAAGGTCACCGTGGTCTCGAGGTCGCGTCCGTCCCGCAACGCGACGATCGCTCCGGCGACGAAGGCGTCGCCCGCGCCCGTCGTGTCGACGGCGTCGACCGCGAACCCCGGGTGCTCGGCCGTCGCGGCCGGCCACGGGGCGTCCGAGCCCGCGACGGCGACCGAACCCGCGCTGCCGCGGGTGACGAACGCCGTGTGGACCGGCCCCTCCTCGATCGTCGCTCGAGCGAGCGCCCTCGCTGACTCGCCCTCGAACCCGAGTGCCGCGAGCTCCGTCTCCGTCGCGAGACAGACGTCGACGTGGGCGAGCGCGTCCCCGACGACGCTCGCGAACGACCCCTCGTCGGACCACAGTTCCGGACGCAGATTCGGATCGAACGAGACGGTGCAGTCAGCGGCCGCGGCCCGCTCGAGCAGGTCCAGCGTCGCGGCCCGCGCGGAGCCGCTCGCCAGCGCGACGCCCCCGGCGTGGACCCACTCGCAGTCCGCGAGCGTCGCGTCGTCGACCCGGCTGGGCTCGAGGCGGGTGTCCGCCGTCCCGTCCCGGTAGAAGGTGAACTCGCGGTCGCCGGTCTCGTCGTGGGTGACGAACGCGAGGCTCGTCTTCGCCGTCGGATCGCGCTCGAGGAACCGGTCGGGGAGACCGTGATCGGTCAGCGTCCGCTCGAGGTACCGTCCGAACGGGTCCGCGCCGACCCGGGTCCAGAACAGCGGCGGGGACTCGAGTCGGGCGAGCGCGACGGCGACGTTCGCCGGCGCGCCGCCGGGACGACGTTCGAACCCGGGAACGTCCGCGAGCGGCCCCGCTCGCTCGGGGACGAAATCGATGAGCGTCTCGCCGGCGACGAGGATTCCGGACATGTCTCGGTTCTCTCCGTCCGCGACGGTAGTAAATCACGGGCCACCGCCGAAACCCCATCAGAAAAATCAAATAGTATAGTTTTCGAATCAATAACAATTACGATGGACATTCATCGACGGAAACTGCTCGCGACTGGTGCAAACGGGCTCGTCGTCGGCGGAGCGGGCTGTCTGAACGACGACTCCGGATCGGACGAAACCGCCGCCGACGGATCCGGAAACGGGGACGCGGATCAGGGTTCTCTCGCACCGCGGGCACGGTGGATTCCGGCTTCGGCAGGCTCGGAGCTGTACTTTTCGTCCACCGACCTCGAGACGGTGCGGAGCCACGAGGACGCGCTCCGCCCCGAGACGATCGACGAGGTACCGTTCGCTCCGCACGGTGCTGGAGGCCGCGTCGTCGGTCGGATAGAGACCGACCCGACGTTCGAGTACGTCCTCGAGTTCGGTCCGTCGGGCGAGGCCGGCCACTACGTGATGGGCGGGGAGTTCGACCTCGACGGGCTGGACCTCGGCGAGCCCGTCGAGACGGTCGGCGAGTTCGAGCGATTCGAGGCCGCGGGGGCCTCGATCGCCGCCTCGAGCGACACGCTGGTCGTCGTCGATCCCGAGATCGGCAGCGTAGACGACGTGCTGGCGGCGGGGATCGACGGGACGGACCGGCGGGTAGACGGGAGCGAGCCGTTCGAAACGGTACTCGAGCGCGTGGGCGACGGGACGCTCGCGTTCGGGATCGTGCCCGAGTCGGCGGACGAGGTCGCCGTGGGACGGTCGTGGTCGGTCGCCGCCGAGACGACCGCGTACACGCAGGTGCTACACGGGACGGATACGTCGGACGTGACCGCGGACGAGTTGCAGTCGGAACTGGCCAGTAGCGCTCCCTTCGATCGCCTCGACGAGTTCTCGGTGGCGATCGAGACGGATACCGTCGTCGCGACCGGCACGGTCGCGACGACCGAGTTCCGGTACGCGAACTCGATCTCGAAACGACAGGCCGGGACGGGCAGACCGGTCCGCGCGACCGTCTCCGTCGACGTCGAGACCGCGACGCAGTCGGTCACCGTGGAACTTGCGGCGATCGGGAGCGGCCGCGTGGAGGTTCGCGACGGCGGCGGGACGCAGGCGACGTTGACCGAGCGCGGCGAGGAGGCGACGCTCGAGTACGCCGTCGGCGACTCCGAGACGATTTCGGTGGTCGTCGTCGGCGGCGATAGCGAGTCGGTGCTACTGACCGAACCGGTCGAGTTCTGACCGGCCCTTCGGTGGCCCGGAAAGCGCCCTACAGGACGATGCTCTTCTCGCGCATCATCGCGTGGATCGAAGCGTCGAGTCCCTCGCGGCCGATACCCGAGTCCTTGTTGCCGCCGAAGGGAACGTCGCCCAGCCCGTGGCTCGGCGCGCCGTTGATCCGGACCGCGCCGGCGTCGATGCGCTCGGCCATCCGCATCGCGCGCTTGTAGTCGCTGGTGAACACCGCGGCATCGAGTGCGAGGTCGGAGCCGTTCGCGATCTCGAGCGCCTCCGCTTCGTCTTCGAAGGTCGTGACCGCGGCGATCGGACCGAACTGTTCCTCGTCGACGATGCGGGCGTCGCGGGGCACGTTCGCCAGCAGCGTCGGCTCGAAGAACTGGTCGGCGAGTTCGTCCGGGACGCCCTCGGGCGCGCGGCGGCTGCCCCCGCGGACGATCTCCGCGCCCTTCTCGACGGCGTCGTCGACGAGTTCGGCGACCCAGTCGGCCTGGTCTTCGCTGATCAGCGGGCCGAAGGCGGTGTTCTCGTCGAAGAGGTCGCCGGCCTGCCAGGCGTCCATCTGGCCGTCGATCAGGTCGACGAGGTCGTCGTGGACCGACTCGTGGGCCAGCACCCGCGAGATCGCCGAGCAGCGCTGACCGGCGTACTTGAACGAGCCCTTGGCGCAGTTGCCCGCGACGTCGGTCAGGTCGGCGTCGTCGAAGACGATCGCCGGGGCGTTGCCGCCCAGCTCCATGTGGAGGTTGACCATGCCGCTCTCGCGGGCGACGTGTTTGCCCGCGCCCGAGGAGCCGGTCATCGCGATCGCGTTGATCCGGTCGTCGCCGGCAAGCAGGTCGCCGATCTCGCTCGCCTCGCCGGGGACGAAGTTGAACGCTCCGTCCGGGATTCCGTCGACGTCGGCGATGACGTCGGCGAGGATCGCCGCCGACACCGGCGTCTTGCTCGCGGGCTTGAGCAGCACGCTGTTGCCGGCCGCGATCGCGGGCGCGACCTGCAGGGCGGTCGTCGCCAGCGGATAGTTGTAGGGGGTGATACACAGCACCGCGCCGATCGGCTCGTGTTTCACGATCGCCTGCCAGCCCTCGTGGCCCGCCGTCGAGCCCTCGCGGTACTCGCCTTTACTGACGACGTTGCGCGCCTCCTCGGCCGCGCGGTCGAAGCGCTCGGCCGCCTGCCCGACCTCGCCGCGGGCCGACGAGATCGGCTTGCCAGCCTCGCGGACGATCACTTCCGCGAGTTCCTCCTCGCGCTCGCGGAGTCGCTCGGCGATCGCCTCGCACCACGCGGCGCGCTCGACGACCGTCGTCTCCCGCATGCGGGGTTTGATCTCGTGGGCGGCCGCGAGTGCCGTTCGGACGTGGGCCGGTCCGGCAGCAGCTACCTGCGCGAACGTCCCGCCGTCTGCGAGGTCCGAGACCGACAGTACGGTCTCGGTCTCGAGCCACTCGCCGTCGACGTAGAGCCGCTCCCGCCGCTGTGCGATTCTGGTTGCCATACTCGTCCCTTCGTTCCCCGCACTGAAAATGTTTACTCAGGCTCGAAAAAATAGGAGTGGGTTTGACAGTATCGTTCGGTAACACGTTTCGGACACGCGTAGCTAAACGCAGTGGGCCAATCGGAAATCTATCTTTAGGTATGCCAAAGAAATGTTCTCTCAAGGGAAGTCTTTAAGTGGAAAGCGCGCGTAGTCGGGAGTAGAATGAGTACTCAAAAGACCGTTCGCCAGTCGGCCGACACCGTCGAGGAGAACCAGATTCGCCTCGATCAGGAGAAATCCGAACAGATCGTCGACGCGCTGAACACGGAACTCGCCAACGCCTATGTCCTCTACCACCAGCTGAAAAAGCACCACTGGGTGGTCGAGGGCGCCGAGTTCCTCCCGCTCCACGAGTTCCTCGAGGAGGCTTACGAACACGTCGAGGAGGGCGCCGACGAGATCGCCGAGCGCGCGCAGGCGCTTGGCGGCGTCCCCGTCTCCGGCCCGTCGAACCAGGAGGACCGCGCGACCGTCGAGTTCGAGGGCGAGGACGTCTACGACGTCCGCACCATGTTCGAGAACGACCTCGAGATGTACGGCGACATCATCGAGTCGATGCGCGACAGCATCGAACTCGCGGAGAACCTCGGCGACCACGCCACCGCCGAAATCCTTCGCGAGATCCTCGTCGACCTCGAGGAGGACGGCCACCACTTCGAACACTACCTCGAAGACGACACGCTGGTCCTCGAAGAAGCGACGCACTGACGACGGCTCCGCCGCGGCGACGGCTAGCGGACAGCGAACCGGTTTTTCCGAGCGGAAAACGGTGGAGAGCGATCAGCGGGGCGATTCCTCTCGTCGGCCCCGAGCGTCGCCGCACTCACCGCTCGAGGTCGACGGTCAGATCCGTCGCGATCCAGCCGTCGCTGTTGTCGCGCTCGGTAAAGACGGTTTTCCCAGGGCGGGTTTCGTGGCTCGTCACGACCGCCGCCGGCTCCTCGTGGTCCTCGTCGAGTTCGGGTTCCTCCCTGCGGGCGGGTACGTCCATCACGAGGACTTAGGTGAGCCTAAATCTAAAAAGGTTTTGGTCGGCCTAAGATCTCGGGATCGCTCCCGACGCCGGAGCGACGGGCGGACGGAGTTCGAAACCCCACGTCTCTCGGTCCAACACGGCGTTCGTAGACGGGATCCGCCCTTCCGCGCGAAGATAGTACCTTTTTTTACGGTCGAGTGAAACGTTCGTCACATGAGTTCTTACGGGAATCGATCACAGGGGGCACGGTCACGGCGCGGTCGCGACTTGGTCGCTCACCTGTTCGACGTCGACACCGGCCGCGTCGAGTCGTTGAGTTGGCCGCTCGGGAACCGCGTCACCGTCGAGGCCGACGCGGAGCGGCTCTTCGCACTCGATCACCGACGGTCCGCGCGAACGGTGACGGCGTTCTCGGTCACGGACTACACCTGCGTCGTCCGGCTGCGCTCGCCGGTCGGCCGCGAGAAGTTCTACGGGATCGCGGACGCCGACCTCCCGACCGAGCCGGCGGGCCCGGACTGGCGGCGAACCGACTGACTCGCACTCGCACTCACGATCAGTTTCATTGTCCTCGATCCGGAACGGCCGAATATGGAGTACGACGTCGTCCAGGGCGACATCGCCGCACAGTCGGCCGACACCGTGGTCAACGCCGCCGGAACGAGCCTCGAGATGGGGTCGGGCGTCGCCGGCGCCCTCCGACGCGGCGCCGGCGAGGAGATCAACGAGGAAGCGACGTCGAACGGGCCGATCGACCTCGGCGCGGTCGCGGTCACCGACGCCTACGACCTCGACGCCGACTACGTCATCCACGCCGCCGCGATGCCCCACTACGGGGACGGGCGGGCAACGGCGGAGAGCATTCGAGACGCGACGCAAAACAGCCTCGAGAAAGCCGACGAACTGGGCTGTCGGTCGCTGGTGATTCCGGCGCTCGGCTGTGGCGTCGCCGGCTTCGACCTCGAGGCGGGGGCCGAAATCATCGGCGCGGAACTCGAGCGCTACGATCCCGACTCGCTCGAGGACGCCCGGTTCATCGCCTACGGCGACGAGGAATACGAGACGGTTCGTGCGGCGACGGCCGAGGGAAGCGACGCGAACCGGTGATGGGCGCAATAGACCGCCGGGGATGCCGAGCGCCGAGGCGTACCGGTCGGTCGGGTACTATGCAGTGAACGACGGCTGTCGAGAGCGGGGACGTCGGGGGATGGTTTCGACGCGCTGAGAACGGCTGCTAGTTTTACCACCGCTGCCGTCGAACCATCACACGAGTGATAACTGATGTACGACACGATCCTCATCCCGTCCGATGGCAGCGAACAGGCGGACCGCGGGGTCGAGCAGGGACTGGGCCTCGCCGACACCTACGACGCGGACGTCGTGCTTCTCTACGTCGTCGACGAACGCCGGCACGGACGGCCGCCGGCGCTGGGAAGTACCGAAGTCGAACACGAACGCATCGAGGACGAGGCCATCGAAATGCTCGAGGAGATCGCGGACCGGGCCCGCGATCGGGGACTCGAGGTCGACCGCGAGTGTCACCGGGGACTCCCCTGGGAGGAGATCACGTCGCTCGCGGAACGGCGGAACGCCGATCTGATCGTGATGGGACGACGAGGGGCGACTGACGACCGACGAACGCCGCTCGGAAGCGTCGCCGAGCGGGTGATGCGTCGCACCGAGATCCCCGTTCAGGCCGTCTGACCCGCGCCGCGAAGCCCCGTCAGTCGCCGTTTCGCGCCGTCCGGGTCGAGTTCGCGCGGCGGTCGAGAGCCATCATTCGGAACCGGTCCGGTTCTCAGGACAGCGAGCAGCCGCGGATCTCGACGGCGTCACCGGCCTCGACGCGACCGATGCGCTGCCCGTCGGTCGCGGCGACGAGGTCGGCCGCCCGATTCTCGGGGACGGCTGCGACGAAGCCGGTCCCCATGTTGAACGTCCGGTGCATCTCCTCGTCGGTGACGTTGCCCTCCGCCTGCACGAACTCGAAGACCGGCTGAGCCGGCAGCGGGTCGTCGACGACGTACCCGAACTCGCCCATCCGCAGCAGGTTCGTCCAGCCGCCGCCGGTGACGTGGGCCGCCGCCCGGACCCCACACTCGCGCATCGGCTCGAGCAGGTCCGCGTAGATCCGGGTGGGCCGCAGCAGTTCCTCGCCGATCGTCTTCTCCGGATCGGGCGGGAACGCGTCGGTGTAGTCGTGTTCCCGCGTCGCGGCCTCGCGGGCCAGCGTCAGTCCGTTCGAGTGGACGCCGTTCGAGGGGAACCCGACCAGCGCGTCGCCGACCTGGGCCTCGCCCGCGAAGATCTCGTCTTTCCCGGCGAGTCCGGCGCAGGTGCCCGCCAGATCGAACCCCTTGACGACCTCCGGCATGACCGCCGTCTCGCCGCCGAGCATCGTGAGGTCGGCCCGCTCGAGCCCCACGGCGAGCCCCTCGCCGATCTCGTTGGTCAAGTCCTCGTCGGGCTCGTCGATCGCCAGGTAGTCGACGAATGCGACGGGTTCGACGCCCGCGGCCACGAGGTCGTTGACGTTCATCGCGATGCAGTCGATCCCGATCGTCGAGTAGTCCGCGATCGCCTCGGCCACCAGGAGCTTGGTTCCGACGCCGTCGGTCGCCAGCGCCAGATACCGGTCGCCGATGTCGATCATCCCGGCGTACTCGGTCCGCAGGCCGCTCCCGAAGGCCTCGAGCAGGGCCGCGGTCGCGTCCTCGCTGGCCGCGATGTCGACGCCCGTCTCGGCGTAGGTGAGCCCCTCGTCGTCCGCGTCGTCGGCTGAGTCGGTCATGTCTCAACGACCTCCCGGGGCGAGCAAAAGGTCACCGGTCCGCTCGAGCGAGCCGGCGGCGGTCAGAACAGTCCGACGTAGAAGATGATAACGGCCGCCAGCAACACGCTGGGAACGAACACCAGCGCGAAGACGCCCTTGTGCCACTCGAGGACGGACTTCCCGTCGAGCGGGCCGAACGGGATCATGTTGAACGCGGCGAGAACGACGTTGATCCCGACGCCCATCTGGCCGATCGTCCCGAGGTAGCTCGGGAAGAGCACCAGCGGGAGAAAGAGCAGCGCGAGCAGGAGGTTCGTCACCGGTCCCGCGAGCGAGATCAGTCCGTTCTCCCGTTTCGTGATCCGACCTCGGTGGTAGACGGCCCCGGGCGCGGCGAAGAGGAAGCCGACGAGCGCGCCCATGAGCGCCAGAAACAACATCTGATAGTCGGCCCGGAACTCGGCGACCTGGCCGAACTCGATCGCGACGACCTTGTGGGCGATCTCGTGGAGGAGGAAGGCGACGCCGACCGTCACGAGGCTCAGCACGACCATCGTGAGGAAGAAGCCGACAGCCTCGCCCCGGTGGACGGGCGCGAAGATCAGGGCGAAGGCGACGCTGAGGGTCACCCACGCGATCGCGAGGTCGCGCTGTTCCCGATCGCTGAAGGTGAGCTCGCGCCCGGAGCCGGACCGCGTTCGGTGGCTCATAGCAGCCCCCGGAGCAGCTCGAGGCTGTTCTCCGCGCCCTGGATCAGCTGGCCCATGAGGGCGTCGACGCCGCCGATCTCGGGTGCCAGCCACGGCAACACGACGAAGGGGAACAGGAACGTCGCGATCATGCTCCCGACGTTCGTGAGCGCGACGATCATGATCAGCCGGAACAGCGGCACGTCGAACATCGCCGCCATCGCCTCGTCGATCGGCCGGTCGGTGTCGTCGACGATCTCGTTCAGCGTCTGGATGTCGCGGACGTTGACCGGCCGGTGTTTGAGTTCGACGTAACCCGCGAACCAGCCCGGCGCGAGCAGGGGATTGATGCTCGTCAGCCACGCGATCGCGCCGCCGACGGCGGCGCTGGTCCAGCGCGCGCCGGCCAGCCGCGCCAGCGTAAAGGCGAAGATCCCGTTGAACAGGAACCAGGCGACGAACACCTTCAGCAGGAAGACGTTCCTGACCCCCGCCATGAGCAGCAGGAAGAAGAAAGCCAGGAAGCCGACCATGACGAGGTAGCCGAGGATCTTCAGCGGCGAGAACCGGCGGCTCGAGGCGGTCCCCGAGATGGACTCCCGCGAGGGAATTCCCTCGGGATTCGCGAGGTGACGTTCGATGCCGGCCCGATGACCGGCGCCGACGACCGCGAGGACGTCGTACCCCTGCTCGCGGAGGTCGTGGAGATGCGAGGCGATGTAGGCGTCGCGCTCGTCGATCAGCGCGTTCGCGCCGCTTGGGCTGAACTGCCGGAACTCCTCCATCATGGCGCCGACGACGTCGCCGTCGGTCATCTCCTCGATGTCGATCTCGTCGATCTCCTCGACGTCGGCGCCGGCCGCGTCGAGGAAGAGGCCGACGACCGCCCCGATCGTGACGCCGACCCCCAGCCCCGCGAGCATCCCGGCGCTCCCGCGAATCGCGTAGACGCCGGCGCTCTCGACGGCCGCCGCCGAGAACGGGCCGACGAACGTGTCGGTCGCGACCAGTCCGAGACAGGCGACGGCCCCGACGACGATCCCGCCGAGGACTCGTAACGAGAACCCAGAGAGGAGACCCCCGGTGTACTCTTCGGCCGACTCGAGCGGCGGGAGGACGAGCAGGCCGGCGACGGCCCCGACCAGCGCGCCGATGGCGGCGCCGCCGGCGTACCGCAGCGTCGCGGCGTCGGTGATCCCGACCAGCAGGAGGTCGCCGAACCCGAGCAGCGGGGCGACGAACGCGGCGACCAGAAAGCCGACGAGCAGTCCGCCGACCGCGCCGAACGTGAGCCCGATGGTTCGGGGGTCGGTGATGCCCAGCGCCAGCCCGCCGGCCATTTTCAACTTCTCCGTGAACGTGAGCCGACTCCAGAACCGCTGGATCGTCACCTGGATGTCGCGGTCGACCAGAGCGACGCCGCTGCCGTGTTTCTCGGCGGCCTCGATCGCCGCCCGCATGTCCGCCCCGGGCTCGATATCGAACTGATCGCCCAGCCGCGACTGGACGTACGACAGCATCCAGTAGGCCAGAAACTGGAAGACGGTGTTGCCCGAGAGCAGGTCTTCGGCTTCGACATCGTCGGGCGTGCCGCCCTGCATCTGGTTGTACCGACCCTCGTCGAGTTCGACGGCGACCACGTCCGGTCGCTCGCGCTCGATAGTGTCCCGTACCTCGTCGACGCTCGCCTGCGAGACGTGTGCGGTCCCGAGAACCTGGACGGAGCCGCGCTCGCGGTCTGGCGGCTCGGGCGGCTCCGGCACGTCGGCCTCGCCTGCATCGCTCATTACTCGCCCCAACTCGGCGGCGACTTTTACCAGTATCGGACCGCAAACCCCTGTAAAATATTTACGAGGACGGCACCCGGCGACGCGTCGCTCGAGTCGGCTCGAAAGCAAGACTGATTGCCGGCGTGGAAAAACGTCCGCCGATGACGGACCTCATGGAGACGGTGATCGAGAACCGGGAGATGGTCCAGCCGAACCACGCCAACATGCTAGACGTCGCTCACGGGGGCAACGTCATGAAGTGGATGGACGAGGTCGGCGCGATGTCGGCGATGCGGTTCGCCGGCGAGATGTGCGTCACCGCCCGCGTCAATCAGATGAACTTCGAGCGGCCGATCCCGGTCGGCGACACCGCCTACATCACTGCCTACGTCTACGACGCCGGCACCGCGAGCGTGAAGGTCCGGCTGGTCGCCGAGCGCGAGAACCTCCGGACCCGCGAGCGCGAACGGACCACCGAGTCCTACTTCGTCTACGTCGCGATCGACGACGACAACACGCCGACGACCGTCCCCGAGCTGACCGTCAGCACCGAGGAGGGCGAGCGACTCCGGCAGGAGGCGCTCGCGGACGATCTGGGTCGGGCGGACTGAACCGAGCCGCGCAAAAACGAATCGTCACCGTCCCCGACGCAGGGACCGCTCTCGGTCGCGTTACTTCTCGTTGCCGTCGGTCGACCGCGGGTCGAGTTCGCTCAGGTCCTCGAGGGTCCCCTCGAGCGTGCCGCGGGTGTCGGCGACGGTTGCGCCGACGAGCCCGCCGATCGCACCGCCCGTACTCGCGGCGTTGCGACTGAACAGCCCGCCGATCGCCGCGCCGACGGCCGCACCGATGGCCGCGTATCGAGCGCGCAACAGCACTGCTTTGATTCTGTCCTTCATGTGTCGTACATCGTGACTGTGACGGATAAATATACCTCTCGAGACCGCGGGCTGAGAGTCGAGTAGCCGCCGGACGTCGAATTATAGGAGCGTCTCGACGGCGGCCAGCGACTCGAGGACGTGGTCCGGTTCGGCGTCGGCTCCCGCGCCCGAGAGATCCGCTCGATCGGTGACGCCGGTGAGGACGAGTGCGGTCTCCATCCCCGCGCGGTTCCCCAGCGCGATGTCGGTGTCGAGCCGATCGCCGACGACCAGCGTGTTCCGAGGATCGGCCGCGAGCCGGTCCATCGCGGCCGCGGCCGCCACGGCGGAGGGCTTCCCGAGGATCGCGTCGGGCTCGCGGCCGGCGACGGCCTCCATCGCGGCGACGATCGCGCCCGAGCCCGGAATCTCGCCGTCGTCGATCGGGATCGTCGCGTCCGGATCGGTGCCGTAGAACGGCGCGTCGCCCTCGAGCGCCCGTAGCGCCGACCAGAGCGTACCGTACGAGAAGTTTTTGTCGAACGATCCCAGCACCACTTCGGCCTCGTCGGGATCGGTCGTCAGTTCGACGGCCGCGTCTTCGAGGATCGACTCGAGCCGGTCGCTGCCGACGAGATAGACCCGCTGGTCGGGGTGGGTCGCAGCGAGGTACTCCGCGGAGACGGTCGCGGACGTGAGGACGGTCCCGGGATCGACGTCGATCCCGTGGGGCGCGAGTTTCTCGCGGTAGTGATCGCTGCCCCGCGTCGGGTTGTTCGAGAAGAGCAGCCGCGAACAGCCCGCGGCCTCGAGCGCGCGCAGACCGTCGGTCGCGCCGGGGAGCAACTCCTCGCCCCGGACGATCGTCCCGTCGACGTCGAGGATCGCCGCCTCGTAGTCGGTCATCGGCTGCTCCTACGACCGGCCAGCGATTGAGTGTTGGGATGAACTCGTTCCGATAGCCCGTCTCAGCGCTCGCGCTCGAGGGAGAGATCCTCCGTCTCGACGTCGGCATCGTCGGCCCGCTCGTCGGCCTCGAGCAGTCGGTCTAGCTTCGCCTCGAACTCGGCGTCCGAGAGTTTCCCGGCGGCGTATCGCTCCTGTAAGGTCGTCACGGGGTCGGTATCCGCGGCGGTCGCCTCGGACTCGGCGGCCGAGGCGGACGACTCGGAATCGGTGGCCTCGTCACTGCTGCCCCCGGCGAGATACCACAGGAGGAGACCCCCGAGGACGATCACGGCCGTGGCCGCGACGGCGTAGATCGGCCCCGCTAGCAGCAACAGCGCGATGATCAACACGTCGGCCAGGACGAACTTCATGGCGAACAGTTCGACGAGGGAGTACTCCCGACCGCCGGCGTTCCCGCTGGCCATACGCGCTAGTTGTACGGCGGCTGAAATAACTGTAGGGGACCGCGATCGCGGACCGACCGCGACCGGCGGGACCGATCGGTCGACCGCCCCCGATCAGCCGTCCCGGACGTGATCGAAGAAGCCGTCGCTGGTGTCGTCTCCCGAGCCGTTCTCGACGTAGTGGCGGACCGTGGCGTATCCGTTGTCGTCCCAGGCGCTCGAGGCGGCGTCGCGGTCGGACTGCTCGGCTAGGGGTCCGGCCGACCGCTCGGAACGCGCTGAACGTAGTCGACGGCGGCGAATCCTTATCCGGGTACCCGACCTAGAGACGGTATGACACTCGATGTCGAGGTTCCCGATCCGCCGTCGCTGCACGGGTCCCAGCACCTCGGCGACTACGACGCCGTCGAGGAACCCGACGAGCGAACCGGCGACAACGTCCGCCGTGAGGCGCTTTCGGACTTCCTCGAGGCGGGGGCCTGGGAGGACGCCTTCGACGAGTGGGCGCGGGAGACGTCGATGACCGACGGGGAGTTCCGGTTCGTCCGGGAGTGCGACCTGATCGACGCGTTCGACTTCTACTGGAACCAGTCGGCGGAAGACGTCGGCTACCGGGCGCCGTCGCTCCCGGCGGACGCGGTCGCCGATCACGACGACCTCGACGACGCGGACGCCGAGGCCATCGAGGAGGAACTGGAGTCGCTGGCGTGGATCGTTAGCGAGGTGTTGGAGACCGACTACATCCACCGCGACGGCGGCGAGTTCGGGTACACCTGGGAGTAGCGGCCGGCCGCGGTGGGAATTCTTATCCGGGAACCCGACCTACGGCCGGGTATGACACTCGAGGTCGAGCCCCCCGAGCCGCCGGAACTGGAGTTCGTCGACCCCAACGAGTACGACGACGCGACCGTCAGCGCCGACGGCGAGGAGATCGACTACCGCCGCGAGGAACTGCAGGCGTTCTTGGAGGAGGGCGCGTGGGCGGAGGCGTTCGACGAGTGGCGGGCCGACACCGATCTCGGGCAGCGGGAGTACGGGATCGCGCGGGACCTCGATCTCTTCGCCGGCTTCGACTTCTTCTGGGACGACTTCGCCGATCGCGTCGGGTATCACGCGCCCGGCATCCCCGAGGACTGGCAGGCTCGAGAGTACCACCCTGACCTCGACACGTGGGGAACCGTCTCCTCGATCAACGCCGAGCTCACCGAGTTCGGCCAGATCGTCTCGGTCACGCTCAAGGAGGAGTACGTCGACTGGGAGGCCGAGTACGAACCGCCCGAGGACTTGCCGGACTTCGACTGATCGGCGGCGACGGCCGACGACACGGTCGGGACTCGAGCGGGTCCGGCCGCGCGACGATCCCCGAACCGGCGCTACTCGCGAGCGACGGCGATGTTTCGCATGCGGCCGTCACACTCTGGACAGCGGCCGTGCGAGTCCGCGACCTCGCGGTGGCCGCAGTTCCGGCATTCGTACCTCGATCTGTCGTCCACGTGCGGTGCTGGATGCATATCGTCTTGTGATCCAGTACCAAGAAAAAGCGTTACGGGGAGACAGTAAGAGCGGATACGAACAACATTAATCGGGAAGATCCGTTTTAGGACTGAACGTTCGTACAGTCTACGTCCGGGTCGCAGCGATCGCGATCGTTTCGGGGCGAGCGCGCGCGGACTCGATGTCGAAGCCGGCCGCCTCGAGTCCGTCCGTCGCCGCCGCGAGCGAGAACCGCTCCGAGAGCGGGGGTCCGGACTCCCCGTCGCCGTCGGCCGACCAGTCGACGGTGACGAGGCGGCCGCCCGGGCGGATCACCCGCGCGAGTTCCGCGAGCGCGCCGTCTTCGGCGGCCGGGTCGTCGGCCGCCGCCGGCGACGCGTACTCGTGGTGGGTCATCGTCGAGTACGCGCCGTCGAGTTCACCGTCCTCGAACGGCAGCGAGGAAATCTCGGCCGTGACGAACTCGACCGAATCGGGGACGCCCTTCTCCCGATACCGGTCGTGCATCGCGGGCTGGACGTCGACCGCGTACAGCGTCTCGACGAACGGCGCGACGTCGTCGGCGTAAAAGCCGGTCCCCGAGCCCAGGTCCGCCACGACGGCGTCGGCC
>SDGW01001447.1_pt1 | contig 16145 bp, 15 predicted proteins | sample 2873831 | NCBI WGS metagenome assembly SDGW01 (sample SAMN08132700, study PRJNA421101) | hypersaline lake metagenome | isolation source: celular fraction 0.22 microns magnesium sulfate-rich crust from ephemeral... | place: Spain: Penahueca Lagoon, Toledo | collected 2011-07
GTCGGCAGGGCCTCGGCCATCCCCCGGAGGTCCTTGTCGTGCATCGCGCCGAACACGAGGTGGAGGTCGTCGTACTCGCCGTCGAACTCGCCGACGGTCTCGGCCAGCGCCGCGCACGCGCCGGGGTTGTGCGCCCCGTCGAGGACGACCACGGGGTCCCGGCCCATCACCTCGAACCGGCCGGGCCAGTCGGCCTTCCGGAGGCCGCGGGCCAGCGCGTCGGCGTCGAGCGCCGACTCGGGCAGGTCGCAGGAGGCCGCGACCTGACGGGCCAGCGTGGCCGCTACGCCCGCGTTTCGGGCCTGATACTCTCCCAACAGGGGAATCTCGGTCTCGACGCTCCAGTCCGGGCCGGAGATGGAGACGGCGGCCTCGGTGTGGTTGGTCCGGCCGCCGTACTCGACCCGCACGTCGGGGGTGTCGGTGGTCTCGCCCTCCTCGTCCCGTCGCTCGGCCGGAGCGGCGGCCTCGCCGACCCGAACGACGTCCTCGGCGTACGCTCGAACGTTGTCGAACGCCTCGCCGGTCGTCGCGGTCACGAGCGGCGCGTCGTCGGGCGCGACGTGGGCCTTGTCGTGGGCGATTTCCGCGATGGTCTCGCCGATGATGCCGGTGTGTTCCAAAGTGACGCTCGTGACCGCGCTGGCGATGGGGTCCACGACGCTGGTCGCGTCGTACTTCCCGCCGATGCCGACTTCGAGGAGCGCCACGTCTACCTCCTCGCGGCCGAAGTGCCAGAGCGCGAGACCGGTCATCACCTCGAAGAACGTCGGGGCCTCGCCGTCGGCGGCCCGGTCCTCGACGTACTCCCGGACCGATTCGACGTACTCGACGAGCGCGGCCTTCGGAATCTTCCGGCCGTTCACCCGGACGCGCTCGCGCACGTCGTCGAAGTGCGGGGAGGTGTACAGCCCCACGTCGAGGTCCGCCTCGCGGAGCGCGCGCTCGGTCATTCTGGCGGTCGACCCCTTCCCGTTCGACCCGGCCACCTGCACGAAATCGACCTCCTCGTGGGGGTCGCCGAGGTGGGCGAGCAACGCCGCGGTCGACTCCGTGCCCGGTTTCGGGCGGAACCGACGCAGGTCGAACAGGAAGTTCGCCGCCTCGTGATAGTCCATGTCTGCGAAGATTAGCGCGGCGCGCTTTAGAGTATCGGAGTCGGAAACGGACCGGCCTCGACACCCGCGACGCTCACAACTCGAACTCGCGGTCGCGTCGGCGGTCGGTCCGCTCGCGTTCACGGCGGATGCGCTCGTCGCTCACGTCGTCGTCGCCCATCAGGTCCTGAAGCCGCTGTTCGTACTCCAGTTCGGTGAGTTCGCCCTCGACGTATCGCTGTTTCAACTGGTCGATTCGGTCCTCGGTCGTGGGTTCGAGCTTCTCGGAGAGACCGAGGTCCCGCGCGTCCGAGGAGTACCGCTCCACGATGCGAGCGAGTCGCGCCAGCCGGTCGCTCCGGGGTGTCGAGGCGCTCCGGACGGCGGTGACCACCAGCCCGACCAGCAACAGGAGCGAGACGAACCCGAGCATCGCGACGACGGCGACGAAGGGCGCGGCGGCCTCCAGCATCGCCACCAACAGCGGCGTCCCCGCGGCCGGGTCCAGAAGCGCCGAGAGGACCGCGAACGCCCCCAAGGCGGTGACGCCGACCAGCGCGAGCAGCGACAGCAAGAATCCGCCCAGAAACACCGTGACTCGCGAGTCGTCTACCAATCCCATCGTCGGGAGTTGGTGGCGCGCGCACTTGAATTTCGTCCTTCGGGTGGGGCGAGTCGTTCGTCCCGAACGACTCGTGTCCACCTTACTTTCGAGCGGGGATTTTCACCCCTGCTCGGGTCGTTCTCGACCCAAGCCCGCGAAGTCGAAGCGGTCGGTCCGGGCCAGTCCCGCCGACAGGCCGACCGCGAGCGCCACCGGGACCCAGTTGCCGAAGTAGGCGTTCATCGCGCCCCACAGCACGACGAAGCTCACGAAGTCGTCCAGCGCGAACTCGCAGGTTTCGAGTCGGGTGGCCAACTCCTCGGTGTCGAAGCCCCACTCGACGACCGAGACCGCGATAAAGCCGCTGAGAATCCACCCGAGGAAGTTCGAGAGCGGGACGCCGTAATAGAAGCCGCCGCCGTCGTACTGCCAGAAGCCGAGGCCGACCGCCGCGGGGTCCAACACGAAGTCCACGACGAGGACGAGCGCGAGCGCCGCGAGGGTCCGCTTGGCGCGGGACGCCCGCGGGAGCAAGAGCAGGACCAGCAGGTAGCTGTTGAGGACCAACGGGAGGAAGAAGACGGGAAGTCCGATAGGGACGCCGCCGACCATCGGTCCGAGTTGGAGCTGATAGCTGAATTCGCCGTAGGGCACGCCGTAGTGAACGCCGACGTACTCGATGGCGTAGCTGTAGGCCGTGACCAACAGGAGTCCGATTCCGGCCTTCCGGTCCACGAGGGGTGCCAGCCCCGCGACCAGCGGCAGGCGCATCACGACGGTTCCGAAGAGGATGAGGACCGGGTTCATCGCCAGCCACGACGGGAGGAGGACCTCCTCGAAGCTCAGGACGAACAGCGCGGCCCCGACCAGCGGGAAGACGACCGCGATGGTGAAGCGGTTCTCGCGGACGAGACGGGAGAGTTCCTCCTCGATTCTGGCTCGGTCGACGTTATCCACGCACGACCCCCCAGAGACCACCCAAGGTCAGCACCATCCCGACGAGTCCGTTGATGGCCGGGAACCACCAGTAGGCCCGCGAGACCGCCACGTCGGTCTCGGCGACGCCCACCGCGAGGAGGGGATAGACCGCGAGGAGCGCCCCGGCCCGCCAGTCCAGCAGGCCGAACGCTCCCGCGGCGACGAGCCAGACCGCGCCGCAGTACGCCAACGTTCGGCGCTCGCCCAGCACGGTCGCGGTCGTGCGAATCCCGGCCCGGCGGTCGGGCTCGATGTCGGGAATCGCCGAGAAGGTGTGCATCGCCATCGCCCAGAGCCAGCCGCCGGCGATTGCGAGCGCGGGGGGCTGGCGGCCCGCCAGCGCGACGTACGCCGCCGCGCCGGGCAGGACGTAGAGGCCGTTCGAGACCGAATCGAGCGGCGGCACCGTCTTGAGCCGGAACGGCGGCGCGCTGTAGGCGTACCCGAGGAAGAGAAACGCCAGTACCCAAACCGTCGAACCGACCGGCAGGACCGCGAGGAGGGCGAGGCCCGCCAGCCCGCAGACCGCGACGACGGCCGCGACCGGTCCGCCGCCGCGGAACCGGGCTTCGCGGGCCTTCTCGCCGGTCTTCTTGGGGTTCTCGGCGTCGATGTCCGCGTCGAACACGTCGTTGACGCCGTAGAGGTAGACGTTCGCGGGCACGAGGAAGTACGCGAACAGCGCGACCGCTGGCGGGGCGAACAACTCGCCGACGGCCGACGCGCCGTAGGCGACGCCCACGAGGACGGGGCCGGCCAGATAGAGCCAGAACCGGGGCCGCGAGAGCGTCAGCAGGTAGCCGAGCGTGACCTTCGAGGAGCGTTCGTGCATGGCTGGCTACTTGCCACAGTCGTTCAGCACTGCGTCGGCAGTGTGCTGGCCGCTGATGAGACACATCGGCACGCCGATGCCGGGCGTGGTGAACGACCCGGTGAAGTAGAGACCGGGCACCTCCGACGAGCGGTGGCCGGGCCGGAGCGGACCGGTCTGGCGCAGGGTGTGGGCGAGACCCAGCGCGGTCCCCTCGATGGAGTTGTACCGGTCGGCGAAGTCCGAGACGCAGAACGACTCCTCGACCACGATTCGGTCCCGCAACTCGACGCCGGTGTTCTCGGCGATGTCGTCCAACACGAGGTCCCGGTACCACTCGCGGGTCGCGGTCCCGTCTTCGAGACCGGGGGCGATGGGGACGAGCGCGAAGAGGTTGCTGTGGCCCTCCGGTGCCACCGTGTCGTCGGTCTCGCTCGGCACGCAGAGGTAGTACGCCGGGTCCTCGGGCCACCGGGGATCTTCGAAGATTTCGTCGAAGTGTTCGTTCCAGTCGGTCGGCAGCACGAGGGTGTGGTGTTCCAGCGGGTCCACGTCGCCCTCGACGCCGAGGTACAGCAGGAACGCCGAGGGCGCGTAGGTCCGCGAGTCCCAGTAGTCGGCGTCGTACTGGCGGCTCTGGGGCGGGAGGAGGTCCTGCTCGGTGTGGGCGTAGTCGGCGTCGCTGACCACGAGGTCCGAGCGCAGGAACCCGTCGTCGGTCTCGACGCGGAAGTTGCCCGCCGACCCGAGAATCGACTCGACGGGGCTGTCGGTCCGGTACTCGACGCCCAACTCTCTGCCCAACTCGACCATGGCGTCCACGACGACGCCCATCCCGCCGGGGGTCGCGCGCTCGTCGGTCTCGTCGGTCGCTCCGTTTCGGTCGGCGCTCTCGCCCTCGTCGCGGTCGGCGCGCACGGGGTAGTGGACGCCGAGGTTGAAATCGACGTGACTCATCAGGTTGTAGAGCGCGGGCGTGTTCTTCGGCGACCCGCCGAGGAAGACCAGCGTGTACTGCATTATCTGCTGGAGTTTCGGGTGGTCGAAGTACTCCTCGACGTGGCCCTGCATCGACCCGAGGAAGGTGAGTCCGCGGGCGTGTCGAACCACGTCCAAGTCCACGTAGTCGCGGAATCGGGGTCGGTCCTCGTAGACGAAGTGTTCCATCCCGATGTTGTAGGTCTCCTCGGACTCGTCGAGGTACGAATCGAGGGCCGCGCCCGCACCGGGTTCGTAGGTCTCGAAGGTCGCCTTGGTCTCCTCGCGGTCGGGGGTGACGGTCACGTCGTCGCCGTCCTTGAAGAATATCTGGTAGTGGGGGTCCAGATGGCGGAGTTCGTAGTACTCGTCGGGACTCCGGCCGAAGTGGCCGAAGAACCGCTCGAACACGTCGGGCATCAGATACCACGACGGACCCATATCGAATCTGAAACCATCGCGTTCGAGGACGCTCGCCCGGCCGCCCAACTGTTCGTTCTTCTCTACGACGGTCACGTCCGCGCCCGCGTCGGCGAGATAGCAGGCCGTCGAGAGACCGCCGAAACCACTGCCTACGACTACGACTGACCGGTCGGCGAGTTCCATGTCCGGTTCTGAGGGCGCGAGTCACATAAATCGACGGACCGGAGACTCGCCGACGCCGGCGAGCGGACCCGCGTACAGTCGTGTAATTTCCGGAAAATATCACCGATACACTTATATCTGAACCATGATGCCTTCCGAATAGGAGATGAACCCCGCGAAGTTCGCCCTCCTTCTGGGCGTCGGCCTGCTCTCGTTTCTGTTCGTCGTGTCGCTCTACGTCGTCTGGACCCGCATCGTGGGGCTGGACCCGACGCTCGCCCAGCGGTGCGCGACGTTCTCGCTCCCCGGCCGGGCGACCGTCGCGCTGGTCACGGGCGCGCTGTTGGGGACCGGAAGCCTCGCCGCGCCGAACGTCCGCGTCGGCGTCGCGGGGATGGTCCTGCTGGCGGCCAGCACGTTCGCGGCGTTGATGCTGTTCGAGTTGGCCCAACAGCGCGAACGCGCGGCGAGCTAACGCTTTTCGAGCGCGGCCCGGTAGTGGGGCCCGTCGTCGCCGTAGTAGACGTCCGCGACTCGCCAACCGGTTCCGACCGCGGCCTCGCGGATTCGCTCGGGACCGAACAGTCGGAAGAGGAGCGTCGCTCCCAGTTCGTCCTCGTACTCGAAGGTCATCACCCGCGCGGCCCGTCCGGGCGTCGGGTCCGGCCGGTAGCCCAGCAGGTCGCCCTCCTCGATTCGGGCGGGGTCGTAGCAGTCGACCACCGCGGTCCCGTCGGGCGCGGTCACGTACGCGAGGTCGCCCAGAAACCGCCGGAGACCGTCCATCGACCCCGCGAGTCCCAACTGGGTGCCGATGGCCAGCGCCGACTGGAACCGGTCGCGCTCGAACGTCTCGCGGAGCGCGAACATGTCTCCTTCGCGGGCGTCCGCGACTCCTCGGTCGCGCATCGTCGCCACCAAGTTCTCGCTGACCTCGATGGCGACCGTCTCGAACTCCTCTTGGAAGTACAGCGCGTGGCGACCCGCGCCCGCGCCGAGGTCCAGTAGCGGGCCGTCGAGGAGGCCCTCCAACCACCGGCCGGTCTCGTCCTCGGCGGTGAACTCCGTGAAGTAGAACTGCTCGATGGGATGTTCGCGGGTCCGTTCGCCGTCGCGCTGAATCAGGGGTTCGTCGCGCTCGCCGCGGAAGTGGTCGCGGACTGCGCGGCCGAAGGGGTCTGCCATGCGTGAAGTGGCACCCGGCTGTCGGAAAAGCGTTCGTGAGCGACGGTAGCAAACGCCGTACTGGAGACAGCTCTTTCGTTCTTAAACAATTTAAAATCCATCTCTAGGAATTGTAGAGCAATTTATCCCGACCGACGGTCGCTCGCGTTCAATCGCCCGTCACGAACCGGAGTCGATACTCGTAGTACTCGCCGTCGTACAGCGCGACCGACCGTCGGTCGGGTTCCGCGAACGAGTCTTTCCGGACGTTTCCGTCGATGTACGCTCGGCGGTGGAGTCGCTTCAGCACCGACCGATACGCCTCCGAATACGGGTGCCGTTCGCTGTAGCCCTCCCGACTCTCCGCCTCGCGGAGGAGCGACCGTTCGTCGGTCGAGAGGTCCTCGCGGTCGAACCGGGCGGACCGAGCCGAGTCGGTAGTAGGTCCCGTCGTGGGTCGCGTACTTCGGGTCCTCGCGCGCGAAGAACGGTTGCTTGTACTGGGTGGTGTACGTCTCGCCGGAGACCGCGGCCGCGAAGGCCTCCTCGTCCCAGTCGGGCCTCCCCTCGAAGTCCGTCACGTATCGGTCGGTGAGCGTCCCCGACTGGCGGGACAGCGACAGTCTCAGTCGTCGCTCGCTCGACTCGTTCGCGGTCGCACCGTCGCTTCCGGTCGCGTCACGAATCGCGTCGAGACAGCCGCTCGTTCCGGCGAGCGCGACCGCACTACCGGCCGACAGCAGTCGCCGCCGCGAGATACTGGAGGGCATCGTCGGACGGTTTCAGTACCACTGACAAATCGTTTGCGTCTCGTGACGAATCGACGGGCCGACTCGAAGGAGCGCGCTGACCCCGACAACTCACTCGGCTTCGACGTTCGGCCGCGTCTCGGACTCGGCGACCGCCGCCTCGACCGCCCCGAGGAGGTCGTCGGGACCCACGACCCGCCCGCGCTCGCTCAGTTCCCGGTAGAGCGCCGCCGCGTCGCTCCCGGCGTAGTTGCGCTCGGAGAAGGGACGCTCCTCGACCACGACCACCGAGTCGGCCTCGCGGGCGGCCCGGAGGTTGGCGAGGTTGCCCGCGCCGACCTCCACGTCGGCGAGAATCGTCGCGTCGGCCTCGCGGATTCGCGCTTCGACCTCCCGACGGGCCGCCTCGCCGACCGGCGCGAACGGCTCCTCGGTCACGGCGTCGAGGCCGAGCGACCGGGCGGTCTCGAGGTCCGAGTCGCCCTCGTTGAGCGCGCCGACCGAGACCTCGTAGCCCGCCGCCGACAGCACGTAGAGGAGACGCGAGACCGTGCCGCCCCCGCCGACGACGTGGACTCGCCCCGCGGGACCGTCCTCGGTCGGGCGCTCGGGCAGGGCCGTGACGTAGGTCGAACCCGTCACGGGGTGGCTGGAGACGACCGCGCGCGTGTCGAAGGCGGCTTCGAGGTGGTCCTCCGCGAGGACCTCCTCGGGGTCGCCGCTGGCGCGAATCTCGCCGCCCGCGAGCAGGCGCAACTCGTCGCAGTAGTGGGCCGCCAGATTCAGGTCGTGGATGGCCGCCACGACGGTCTTGCCCTCGTCGGCCAACTCCCGGACGAGTTCCAGCGTCCGGACTTGGTGGTTGATGTCGAGGCTGGCGGTCGGTTCGTCCAGCAGGAGCGCGGGGGTGTCTTGGGCCAGCGCGCGCGCCAGCAGGACGCGCTGGCGCTCGCCGCCCGAGACGGCGGTAATCGACCGCTCGGCGAACTCGGCGACCTCGGTGCGGGCCATCGCGCGCTCGACGTGTTCGCGGTCGGAGACGTATTCGCGGTCTGAGGTGCCGTCTCGGGACGATTGCGGCCCCGAGAAGCGCGACCGGTAGGGGTGGCGACCCATCGCCACGACCTCCTCGACCGGGAAGTCGAACGAGAGGGTGGTGTCCTGCGGAACGACCGCGACCCGGCGACTCGCCTCCTTCGAGGAGAGCGCCGCCACAGGGTCGCCCGCCACGCGGACCTCGCCGCGGTCGGGCGCGAGGACGCCGTGGATGGCCCGGAGCAGGGTGGTCTTCCCGGCCCCGTTCGGGCCGACCAAGCCGACGAACCGGCCCTCCTCGACGGTAGTCGTCACGCCGTCGAGTATCGAGTTCCCGCCGAGTTCGACTGCCACGTCGTCTATCTCTATCATCGATTTCTAGGCGTTTTGGGTGTTTTCGCGGTCTCTGTTGTCGGAGTTCGAGTCGTCTGTGCTGTCGCGGTTGCGGTTTTTGGCGTCGGAGTTAGAGGCGTTGCAGTTGCGGTTTTTGGCGTCGGAATCGGAGTCGTCGCAGTCTTCTCCCGAGTTGGGAGAACGTCGTTTTAGAAAGCCCCCGCCCGCTCGCGGTCGCTCCGGCGGATATCCTCGGCTCACCTTCGGTTCGCCTCGGATAGAGCCGCCGGAGACGACCACGGGTCTTCGACCCGCGAGCGGTCGGCCCCTTTCAGTCCACCCAAACGGTAGTTCGTGGCGGGTAGCGTCTCCCTGTCGGCTGTTCGGCCGAGCGCACCCGGTCGAAAGAGACGGCCTCCCGAAAACGGCCAGAATACGGCTCATAGCGCGTGTACCTCCCGCGTCCGGAGGAGATAGAGGAAGAAGGGCGCGCCCAGAAACGCGGTCACGATGCCGACCGGTAGCTCCGCGGGACCCGACCGCGCCAGCGTGTCGGTGGCGACGAGGAACGTCGCCCCCGCGAGCGCGGAGGTCGGGAGCAGGATTCGGTGGTTCGGCCCGACCAGCAGGCGCACGACGTGGGGCACGACCAACCCGACGAAGCCGATGACGCCCGTGACCGCGACCGCCGCGCCGGTCATCACGCTGGCGACCCCGAGGAGGAGTCGCTTCGTGCGCTCGACCTCGACGCCGAGCGCGTGGGCGTCCTCCTCGCCGAGGAGAAGCACGTTCAGGTCGCGTGCGTACGCGAGGAGGACCCCAAAGCCGACGAGCGTCACCGGCAGGACCATCGCCACGTCGGCCCACGACGCCAGATGGAGGTGGCCCATCAGCCAGTAGACCGCCCGGCGGAGGCTCTCGCCGCTCTGGAGGAGCAGGAACGAGACCACCGCGCCGAGGAACGTCTGGACCGCCACCCCGGCGAGCAGGAGCGTCGCGACGGGGGTTCGGCCCTCCTCGGTGGCCAGCAGGTAGACGCCGAACGCCGCGCCGATAGCGCCGAGGAACGCCGCCGCGGGGAGCGCCAACTGCGGGGCGAGCGGGAGGGCGAAGGGAAGCGCGATGGTCGCCACCGCGCCCACCGCCGCGCCAGACGAGACGCCGATGATGGAGGGGTCGGCCATCGGGTTCCGGAAGAACCCCTGCATGACGACCCCCGCCGTCGAGAGCGCGAAACCGACGACCGCGCCCAAGGCGATTCGAGGCAACCGGAGCGTGACGACGATGGTCCGTGCGGTCTCGGGCACCGCGAAGTCGAAGAGCGGCGCGAACTCGACGGTCGGCGTCGGGGCCGAGATGGCTATTCCCGCGAGTCGGAGCGTCCGCTCGGTCGTCCCGACTCCGGCGGGCACCGCGACGGCGTTCAGGAGGACCTTCCCGACCACCACGTAGTCGAGTGGGACGGGTCCAATCGCGGCGCTCGCGACCACGACGACCGCCAGTACGACGGTCAGCATCGCGGACGTGGCGACGATTCTCGCGGAGCTACGCATCGTGTGAAATCCTGATTGCTTTAGGTAAATACTTATTGGATACGGTCGGAGATGGGCACGCATGAGACAGCAGGCAACGACGCTACTGGCGGTACTGCTCGTCCTCGCGGCGGGCGTCGCCCCGGTGGGAGCGGTCTCCGGGGCGGCCCCGAGCGACGCGAGCGCGGTCGGGCAGGTAGGAACTGCGAGTCAGGTCGAGAGCGCGACTGCGGCGGCGCAGTCGAACTGTTCGTTCCCGGTCACCGAGACGGACGCGACGGGAACCGAAGTGACGGTCGAAGCCTCGCCCGAGCGCGTCGTCACGCTCGGTCCGAGCGCGGCCCAGACGATGTGGGAGATCGGCGGCAAGTCCCAAGTCGTCGGGGTCACGCAGTACTCGTCGTACCTCGACGGGGCCGACTCGCGAGCGAACGTCTCGGGCGCGGGCCGGACCTACGTGAACGTAGAGAAGGTCGTCGCCCAAGAGCCCGACCTCGTTCTCACGGCGAACGTCGTCTCGAACGAGACGGTCGTGAAGCTCCGGGAGGCCGGACTCACCGTCTTCAAGTTCGGCGAGGCGAAGTCGGTAGCCGACATCTACGCGAAGACGAACCTCACCGGCGAACTCACGGGCAACTGCGACGGCGCGACCGAGACGGTCTCGTGGATGCAAGACCGCATCTCGACCGTGCGAGAAGCCACCGAAGACGAGGAGCCCCCCACGGTCTTCGTCTCGCAGGGCGGCGGGTGGACCGCGGGCGAGGGCACCTTCATCGGGAACATGGTCGAACTCGCGGGCGGGACGAACCTCGCGGCCGAGGCCAACATTACCGGCTACGCCAAGATCAGCGAGGAGGTCATCGTCCAACAGAACCCCGAGTGGATAGTCCAGATCGGCGCGTTCGGCGGCTACCCACAGACCGAGGCGTACAACGGCACCGCCGCGGTCCAGAACGACCAACTCGTCACGGTGAGTAGCGAGAACATCAGCCAGCCTGCACCGCGCGTGGTCTACGCTATCGTGGAGATGGCCGAGGCGTTCCACCCCGATGCGTACGCCGAGGCGAACGCGACCACGACCACCGCCACGACGACCGAGAGTACGGAGACGACGGACGCGGAGGCGGCGACGCAGACGACCACCGCGACGGACTCGACGACCGAGACGACGACCGACGAGGAGGCCATGCAGGAAGCGACGACCACCGCGACGACCGGTGACTCGTCGTCCGGGTCCATCCCCGGCTTCGGCGTCCCCGCGGCGCTCGCGGCGCTCGCCGGCGCGGCGATGCTCGCGCGTCGGCGCTGACGCCGCCGAGACGCCTCTCTCTTTTCCTAAGTTGTTTAACGGCCGGAGCGAGACGTTGACGTATGGTCGAGAAAGTGCTGTGGCCCGCCTACTTCGACGCGGAGAAGACCCGCAACGAGGGCCGACGGGTAGCCGCCGAGATGGCCGTCGACGAGCCGACCGTAGACGAAATCGCCCAAGCGGTCCAGCAGGTCGGGTACGACGCGATAATCGAGCGCGACAAGGCCTACTCCCGCGAGAACTGGAACGAGCGGGGTCGCGTGCTGGTCCAGAACGCCGACGACTCGTCGAAGAACGACCTGATTCAGGCGGTCGCGGCGTACGTCGCGGCGCTCCGGGACTGATGGCGATGCAGAAGCTCGGCGAGGTCGTCCGGACCGCCCAAGGGCTGGCGGTCGTCCGGTGTCCCGACGACGACCCGCCGGACGTGGGCACCGAGGCGGTGGACGAACAACTGAACGCCGTGGGTCGGGTCGTGGACGTGTTCGGCCCGGTCTCGCGGCCCTACGTCGCGGTCACGCCCGATGAAGGGGTCGCGCTGGCGACGCTGTTGGGTCAGAAGTTGTACGCGCGGTAGTTTCCGTTCTTCTCCGCTCGTTCCGGTCCGTCCTCACGTCGCCGCCAGTCCTCGGCTCCATCCAGCCGCGAGAACCATCGGTCTCGATCGAGGTCGCACTCCGCCGCGTCGTAGAATCGCTCGCGGCCGACCGGCGTCGTGACCGCGACGACGACGCTGTCCTCAGCCGAGTCGTAGCAGGCGAGCGTCCGCCCGGTGACGTGTTCCCACGCGCCCAGTAGCGTCGCGTCCGAGACGACCGCCGACCCGCGCTCCCAGCAGAGGCGACGGAGGCCCGCGACGGAGAACGGAACGACGGGAGGGAGGCGGACGGACTCCGGCGCGGGCTCTCGCGTTCCGTGGCTCGACATATCATCACACGGACGGACGAATCGCAAAAGCGTATCGAAACGGTCCGGCGGAAAGGAAGACCGGGGCCTACTCGCGCTGTCGCCGGACGACCAGCACGACCGCGGCGACCCCGATTCCCAGCACGGCGACGAACGACGGGACAGCGCCGGACTGGCCCGCGGCCGCGCCGAAAGTCGTGGTCTCCCCGGCGGCGGTTCCGCTACCGCCCGCGGTCGTTCCGGCCGCGCCGGTCGTGGGCAACGCCTCGGTCGTCGTGGCGACGCCGTCACCGCCGAAGTCCACCACGGCCACGTCGAACACCAGTTCGTCGGTGGCGTTGAGATACGGCGGGTCGGTCGCGCCGTTGGTGTCCACGAAGTCGTACTGCTGGTCGCTGTCGGTGTCGCGGTGGGGCACCGCGAGCACGACCTGCCGACCCGAGAGGTCCGCGACCAGCGACACCGGGACGTTCTGGTACTCGCCGGGCGAGAGGTACTGCGAGACCCCGACGAAGTTCCCCTCGGCGTCGTAGGCCGCGACGAAGCCGCCCTCGGGCAGGACGGCCGATTCGACGACGACCTGCCCGTCGGCGGTCTGGTTCGGCAGCGAGAGGTTCGCCGTGCCGACCGCCGGCGTCTCGGTGGTCGTCGTCTCCACCGGGGTTGTCGTCTCGGCGGCGGTCGTGGTGGGCGTCGCCGTGGTCGTGGTAGGCGTCTCCTCGGTCGTCGTGGTCGTCTCCGCGACCGTCGTGGTGGTCGTCTCAGCGGTCGTCGTCTCTACGGTGGTCGTCGTAGTCGTCAGTTGCTCGGTCGTGGTCGTTTCCGCAGTGGTGGTCGTCTCTACAGGGGGAGTCGTTTCCGCGGTGGTGTCCGCCTGCGCATCTTCTTGGTCGTCCTCGGTGGTCGTCTCGAATATCGTCGTCGTCCCCTCCAGCGTCGGCGTTTCGACCGCAGTGGTCGTCTCCTCGACCGTCGTGGTGTCCACGGTAGTCGTCATCTCCGCGGGCGTGGGCGTGGTTTCGGTGGTGGTCTCGATGGTCGTCGTGGTCGGTTCGGCGGTCGTCGTAGTCGTCGTCTCCGCGATGGTGGTCGTCGTTTCGAGTGTCGTCGTGGTTTCTTCGACTGTCGTGGTGGTCTCTGGCGGCGTCGTCTCGTCCGGTTCCACCTTGGTCTCCGGAATCGGCGTCGCGATGGTGGTCGTGCCGGTCGTCGTGGTCGTTTCGAGCGTCGCGGTCCGCTCTTGGGCGACCACCTCCGCGGCAGCATCGGCCGCGGCGTCCTGTAGCTCCTCGGACGGCACGTCCTCGTTCTCGGCGGCCAGTTCGGCCGCCACCGCCGCGCCCGTCACGCCGGCGTCTACGATCTCGGCGGCCCGGGTGACGCCCTGCTCCGCGGCGGTCTCGGCGGCCCCGGCGGCCGCGCCGCTGGCGATGGCGAGTACCTGAACCTGCGTCACCTCGACCTCCTGAGTCTGGACGATTGCGCCTGCGGCACCGCCGCGGGCGGCGGCCTGAATCTGAGTCACGCTTGCGACTTGACTCTGGGAGACGCTTCCGGCCGCGGCCCCCTGCGCGGCCGCAAGTACCTGCACCTGCGTCACCTCGACGCGCTGGCTCTGGACGATTGCGCCCGTGGCCGCGCCGGACGCGGCGGCCTGAATCTGGGCGACGTTCGCGGTCTGGCTCTGGGTCAGCGACCCGTACGCCGCCCCGCGGCAGGCCGCCTGCACCTGCCTGAGGTTGACGACCTGCACCTGCGTCACGCCGCCACTGGCCGCGCCCAATGCGGCGGCTTGGACCTGCTCGACGTTCACTTCCTGCCGCTGGACGACCGACTCGACGGCACCGGTGGCCGCGCCCGCCGCCGCGACCTGAATCTGGACGACGTTCACGATCTGGACCTGCACGATGGTGATCTTCTGGAGCGCGCCCCGGGCCGCGCCTTGCGAGGCGGCCTGCACCTGCCTGACGGTCACCTCTTGGACCTGCTCGATTATGCCGCCCTGTGCCGCGCCCTCGGCGGCGAGTTGGATCTGCTCGACGGTGACCTCTTGGGTCTGGCTGATGGCCCCGCTGGCCGCGCCGCGACAGGCCGCCTCGACCTTCTCGGCCCGGACCGTCACGGGCTTGGGCTTCTTGACGCCGCCCTTGGCCGCGCCGAGCGCGGCGACCTGCACCTGCTTGACGTTCGCACGCTGAGCCTGCACGAGCGCCCCGCTCGCCGACCCCTTCGCGGCCGACTGGAGCTGTTCGGCTCCGACGCGCTGGCGCTGGACCAGCGACCCGAACGCCGCGCCCTGCGCGGCCTCTTGGACCTTCCCGATGGTGGACACGTCGTTCCGGCCGGCCGAGGAGGCCGCGCCGTTGGCCGCCCCGCGGGCCGCGACCTGAATCTGGGTCGCGCTCGCGGTCTGCTCTTGGGCGACCGAACCGTGGGCCGCGCCGAACGTCGCGCCTTGGACCTGCGAAATCTCGGCCGCCTGCGTCTGGACGATGCCGCCCGTCGCGGCCCCGCGGACCGCCGACTGGATTTGGCGCACCGTGGCCTCTTGGGATTGGAGGAGCGCGCCGTGGGCCGCCCCTCTGGCGGCGACGAGTACCTTGCCGACGTTCGCTTCAGGTCCCCGCGGCGCGGCCGCGACTGCGCCACGGACCGCCGCCTCCTGCTTCTCCTGCGGGACGGTCGCACCCTGAATTTCGGCGAGTTGGGCACCCTGTCTTGCGCCGAGGATGGCCGCTTCCCGGGGCGTTAGCTCGTCGGTGTCCTGCCGGGAGACGTTGGCGTTCGCGGGCAACACGCCGAGGTCGGTCGAGACGGCTCCCGGGAGGCTCGCGGGCGACTGGAGGACCGTCAGGCCCTCGCGCGCGTCTGGTGTCTGCTGTGTGCTCGATGCTCCTCGGTCGTCGGTCGTTCCAGCCCCGACCGCGGGTGCGACGAACCCCGTGACGAGGAGTCCGGCGACCAGTACGACGGCGAGGCGACTGCGGACGTTCGGTTTCATGCCAACCGATGACACTGTCGCCCGGTTTCAACCCCGAGAAGACTCCTCTCGTGGTACGTCTTCTCGGTCGTGATTCCGGCGTGGCTCGTCGTGCAGTGGGGCGGCGCACCGCTCAACGCGGTCGCGCTGGCCGCGGCGGCGACCGTCTCGCTCGCGCTCGCGGTCCACCCCGAGTGGTACGTCATCGACGCCGCGGGCGTCCTGATGGGCGCTGGCGCGGCCGGACTGTTCGGCATCAGCTTCGGCCTGCTCCCGGCCATCCTACTGTTGACCGTGTTGGCGGTCTACGACGCCATTTCGGTCTACGGCACCGAACACATGCTGACGCTGGCCTCGGGCGTGATGGACCTGAAGATTCCCGTCATCCTCGTGATTCCGATGACGCTCTCGTACTCCTTCCTGAACGACGACGGGATGGCTGGCGAGGAGAACGAACCGGAAGCCAGCGCCGCGGACGGCGGCGAGGCCCCGGAGACGGACGCCGACGACACACCGGAGACGGACGCCGAGGGCGACCACGCCGAGGCCGAGCGCCCCGAGATGTCCGACCGGGACGTGTTCTTCATCGGACTGGGCGACGCCGTGATGCCGACGGTGATGGTCGCCAGCGCGGCCTCCTTCGCGCCCGCCGACCCCCTCGTCTCCGGGTTCGCGCTCAACCTTCCGGCGCTGACCTCGATGGTCGGCACGATTGGGGGCTTGCTGGTTCTCCTCTGGATGGTGATGAAGGGCCGCGCTCACGCCGGACTCCCGCTCCTGAACGGCGGCGCAATCGGCGGCTATCTGGTCGGCGCGCTGGCCAGCGGTATCTCGCTGATGCAGGCGATTGGACTGTAGTGATATCGGCGAGGCACTCTGCTCGGTAGATGTAAACGAGAAAGCTACCGGCGGCCACTTTTCACTCCTCCAAACGCTTTATCAGGTCGAACGCGTACTGGTAAGTACGGCGGCACTTCCACGGATGTTGTTTCGCGAGCCAGATGGCCGAAGGAAGGGGCTCATCTTCTCGTTCTTCTCGTCGATCTACCTTCTCGTGTGGGTGTATACCGCCGTCGTACTCGAT
>SDGW01000525.1_pt1 | contig 16130 bp, 16 predicted proteins | sample 2873831 | NCBI WGS metagenome assembly SDGW01 (sample SAMN08132700, study PRJNA421101) | hypersaline lake metagenome | isolation source: celular fraction 0.22 microns magnesium sulfate-rich crust from ephemeral... | place: Spain: Penahueca Lagoon, Toledo | collected 2011-07
CTGGCGGCCGGCGCCCGCGCGTTCGAGCGCGATCCGCACCGCCGGCGCCTCGAGGCTGTCGCGAACGTCCGGACCGCCCGCGCGTTCGGCCTCGAGTGCGCCCCCGACGACGCGGTCGACCGGTTGCTGGCCGCACTCGAGGAGGACGGGGACGACGCGTGGAATCGCCTCGCGCGGACCGAGTGGTTCACCGCCGCACAGCGGACGGCCGCGGCCGAGGGCTTCCTCCACTGGCGGCTAGCGTTCCCGGAGCGGTTCTACGACCAGTCCGGCCGGACGCTCGAGAACCCCGGTTTCGACGCGGTCGTCGGCAACCCGCCCTGGGTCGCGACCGCCGGCCGGGCAGACATCAGCGCGTCGCTCGAGTCCGCGCTCCGCTCGTACCTCGCGGACGCGTTCGTCACGACCGAGAACCAGTTCGACCTCTACGTCGCGTTCTACGAACGGGCGGTCCGCCTGTCGAAAGCCGGCCGAGTCGGGTTCGTCGTCCCCGATTCGATCCTCACCCGCGAGGGCAACGCACCCATCAGGGAGTTCCTCCTGACGAACGCCCCGCCGTCGACGATCGTCCGCGTCGGCGCGGCGTTCGACGGCGTCGAGACGGGCGCGACGATCGTCGTCAGCGGCGGCGATAGAGCCGGCGACGCCACGGTCCGCTGTGCCGACGCGACCGACGGGGGCGACCTCGAGGCGCTGTCCTACGAGCCGATCCCCGTCTCGGTCTTCGAGTCACAGGACGCCGCCCGGTTTCGCATCTATCTGGACGCCGAGACGCGAGGCGTGCTGTCGACGCTCGAGGAACGGCCGGCCCTGGGATCGTTCATCGAGATCTCCCGCGGCGAAGAGATCGGCAAGGAGGCCGAACTGCTCGACGACGACCCGGGGCCGGACCGCCGACCGATCGCGCCCGGCGCGGCGATCCGGCGGTACGGACTCGACGCGGACGAACTCAGATACGTCGACCCGGCCGACGTGGCGAAAGCCGAGCGGCAGTACGAGAGCCCCAAACTCCTCCTCCGACAGACGGGCGACGCCCTCGTCGCCGCCTACGACGGCGACGATCTCGTCACGATCAAGTCGGCGTACAACGTCCGACTCGAGTCGGGATCTGCGGCCGAGCTGAAACACCTGCTCGGGGTCCTGAACTCGTCGGTGCTGGCCTTCTACCATCACTACAAACACGCCGCCTATCGCGCCGTCTTCCCGCAACTCAACCAGTCCACCGTCGAGTCGCTGCCCGTCCCGATGGCCGCCGCTCCCGATCCGGCGCTCGTCGCGGCCGTCGACGAACGGCGCTCGCTGACCGCCGAACGGTCCGCCCTCTCGCTGGCGCTGCCCGACTACCTCGGCGACTACCGGGACGGTCCATCGGTGGGCGACCTCCCCGCCGTCCGTCGAGTCGACGGCGTCGAGTCGACGGCGCTCGCGGCGACGACGACCGACCGGCCGACCCTGAAACTCGGCTCCGTCACCGCCGACGACGGCGTGACGCTCCGACTCTCGGCGACCGTCCGGTACAAGCCCGACGACGACGCCGTCGACACCGATCGCTGGGGGTACGCAGAGACCGACCCTATCCCCGCCCTCGAGGTCACCGAGCCCGACGACGACCGCGCGGCGCTGCTCGCGGCGTTCGTCCCCCACGCCGTCTCGGCGGCCGACGGGACCGCCGGCTGCAGACGCGCCGCGACGAAGACGATCTCCCCGCTCGATCGACTCGAGTCGCTGTCCCTGCCCCGACTCGACGACGTCGCCGACGGGATCGCGGCCTATCGCGAGGCCCGAGAGCGAGCGGCGGCGTTGGATGCCCAACTCGAGGCGCTCGACCGCCGGATCGACGAGCGGGTCGAGACGTTGTACGGCCTCTCGGAGAGGGAGCGCGAGCTCGTCCGACTCGAGTTCGGCAACGAGTGAGAGTGCTGCGCTCGGACGAGATAAGGTTCCACTCCGACACGCACTGTCCTTGGATGCTGTACCGGCCGAATCGGACGCTGTCAGATCCCCGAAAAACGAGTGAGGGGGAAGTAGACTCGCCGGGCGGGCAACCAGCACGTCTGGGCGATCGTCCCGCCGATGCGCTACACCGACGGTGAGGACACCGTCGAACCGGGGGAGAAAGCAGTCGTCGCTGATTTTCTTTAGTTGGGTTCCGGATCGTCACCGATCTACGGCCGACAGCAACTCACTCGTCGATCATCTGGTTCGCCCGTACGATGACATATGTCAGGACGAGTCCAGTGCCGACTGCGAGGATGAATTGGCTTGCGAGTATGTACAAAAAGCCAAGCGCGGAGGTTAACCCTAATAGGCCCTGAAAGATGACTCGAAAAAGGAGCGGGACGAGAGCGACCAAGACAATGGCTCCGATGAGCCTCGTCAGTGGGATTGCTTCTTCGATGAGCTGAACGGTATCGAGTTCTCCGGTATCGGGATCGAAGAACGGTCTGGAGGGCGACATCTACTAGAGAACACTATCTCGTAATAATATATTTTGCGACCAGTATTATCCGAGCGATCCCCCCATCTCTGTTCCTTGGTCGGCGTAGAGCCCGGTCAGCTCCCGCCGTTCGAAGAGTCTCGTCGCCTCGTCCCGATAGGACGAGACCCGCGTGTCGACGGGCGTGAACCAGGCGTAGTCGACTCCCTCCCGACCCGACGACGTGACGAGGACGAAGTCGGTGTACGTGTTCTTGAGGCTGCTGAAATCGCGATGTTATTTCCGATGTCTCTCAAAAACTCACTTTAGCTTGTGTGAGCTTCATTTCTCTGCCGGACTTATCGATTCTTGATGCGTCGACGAAAATACCTGATTGGTCTCGGCGGAGCCCTCACGGCAGGAGCCGCTGGATGCCTCGGAAGTGATAGTACGAACGATGATGACGACCCAGAAGACGACTCGGACGGGACCGATAACTCGTCGGACCCGAATACCCCTCAGGATCCATCCGAAGACGCCCTCCAGAACACGTCTTTCGAGGAAGATCTCACAGGGTGGACAGTAGGAAAAGACCTTCCAACAGTCCCTGGAGAGTCGTCCGACGTAGTCGAGCATTCTGCATCAGTTGGCTCGCAAAGGGCATCGGATGGCGACAAATCACTAGAGTTGTACATCGATGGCGTCGCTGACGACGGGACGATTTGGGTCGAACAAACGATGACCAGTACCGACGTAGCGCAGGTCACTGTTGATGTCTACAGTGAAATGAACTCCGCCAACCGAATGTCACAAGTCGCCTTCTTTGCCGGGGCGAAACCGGACGACGGACTTTCGGAAGCGGATTTCAACCGCGACAATGATATCGAAGATCACAGCGGATGGAAAACGTACTCGTACTCGGTGAGCGAACTCTCGGGAGAAATAACGCTCGCCATCGGTATGAACATCGTTTGGGAAACGGACATCAGACGATTCTTCGACAACGTCACCGTCGTAGAAGAGGAATAACGCGAGTTACAGTGATGGCACTCGCTCGGACAGTGTCGAAGACTGACCGAGCGGTACTTCTCGTCGTTGGCTCTCCCATTCAGGGAGAAGCCCAGCGGAGCCACTGGGACCGGTCTCACGCCCCTGCTCGAACTCGGCGATCAAGATGCCGACGACATCGACTCGCGAGAGTGCTTCGAGCGGTAGCGGTTCCCGATTTGTCTGCTGAAAGCTCAGTGCGTTTGGGGCGGCCGCTCGAGTATCTCGAAGATCTCCTTCGCCCGATACTCCTTGTTGCGATCGTTACCCGTCACTTCCTCTAAGACACCTTCGTCTTCCAGGGTGTCAATCGCCCGGCACGCGGTCGATCGCTCAATATCGAGCCGCTCCGCGACCGTTTTGGTCGTTACGTACGGCTGCTCGAAAAGACTGCACGCTAAGCGATTCTTCGCGTATTGGACGCCACCGTACTCCTCCTCGTAACTGCGTCGTAGCTCGTCTAGTGCCAGCGTTTGGGTAACGGACTCCGCTGCCTGCTGGGCAACTCCCTTCACGAAAAACGAGATCCATTCTTCCCAGTCACCACGGGATCGGACGCCGTCTAGGCGGTCGACGTACGTGGCTTTGTTCCGATTGAAGTATTCGCTGAGATAGATGTTCGGCCGCTCGAGAAGGCCGTTATCGTACAGTTGGAGTGTAATGAGCAGACGACCGAGTCGTCCATTCCCGTCACCGTACGGGTGGATCGTTTCGAACTGGTAGTGCAAGAGCGCGATGTCTACGAGCGTGTGATAGCTCCCACCGGTCCGGTAGTAGGTCACCAGAGTCCATCAGCCCGTCAACTTCGCCTGGAACCGGTGGCAGAAAGTCTCCGAGGTGGTTTGGAACCGTCTTGTAGGCGCCGATCGTGTCGGTATCGACGCGGTCGTCCGGGACGTCCGTGAGTAGCGTTTCGTGAAGATCGTGAAGAAGCGAAACGGAAATCTCTCCCCCGTTGTCGAGTATCTCGATACCGTCTTCGACGGCTCGCTCGTAATTGAGGACTTCCTGCGTATCCTTGGTATCTGCTTCACTCGTCGGTTCGATAGAATATCCGTCCTCGGTTTCGTCGAGACCTCGCGTCTCGAGGCTGTAAAGAGCGTTGTAGTCGACATCAGCACCCTCGATCTCGGCCGATTCTATCGCTTTTGTATGCAGCCACGATCTAGTGTGAAGACAACCGCCAGACGATGGCGTTCCTGCTCGCCGATCGATGCGGACTGCGTCGCTGTGAGTCGAGCCGATCTCACCACGCGAAGCGGTCGAACTCTACGTCTCACACCGCGAACTCGAGGTGAGCGAGAAGATCGTCAGCGATCGCTGTGACGTGTCCTCGGAAGTCCTCGATCGCCACTACGACCGCCGTACAGACCGCGAGAAGATGGAACAGCGACGCGACATCACTGAAGATCTATAGGACTATGACTCTCGAGCAGCTGTTAGCACTGTCGTGTCGATAGCCTTCAGAACATCCCTATATAACGGAATTCGGCAATTAAGGGGGTTAAAATGCCAAATTTCGAGTGGACTCGCCGGGATTTGAACCCGGGGCCTCTCCCATGCCAAGGGAGTGATCTACCTCTGATCTACGAGCCCTCGAGCGCATTCTCCAGTTCCCGTCGGGAATAGATAAACCCCTCGAATTCCTCGAGGCCCCGTCACGGACACACATTCTCCCGGTCGACGCGGGTCCGACTGCCCGCGCCGTCGATCTCGGTGGCGAACGCTTTTTGCCCGTTCCGGGACGAGAGCCAACGGATGGTCGGGGACCGGGATCGAATGCAGCGTCGGGACGAGAGCGGTATGCAACGCAGGGACATCCGCGAGACGTACGACCGGATCGCGACCCACTTCGCGTCAACGCGAGAGTACGCCTGGCCGGAGGTCGAATCGTTCGTCGAGGCGCACGCGACGGGCCTGGGTGCCGACGCCGTCGGCCTCGATCTGGGATGTGGCAACTGCCGCCATGCCGAGTTGCTCGCGGCCGACTGCGACACTGTCGTCGGCCTCGACGTCAGCCGTGGCCTGCTCGAGACGGGGCGGAAACGCGCCCTCGAGCGGGGGTTCGGGGTCGAGCTGGTACAGGGGGACGCGGCCGCGCTTCCCCTCGCTGACGACGGGGTCGACGTCGCGGTCTACGTCGCGACGCTCCATCACCTCCCGACGCGTGAGACCCGGGTGGCGAGCCTCGACGAACTCGCGCGGGTGTTGTCCCCGGATGGCCGCGCGCTGGTCAGCGCGTGGTCGACGGCCCACGACCGGTTCGACGCGACCGAGGGGTTCGATACCACGGTCGAGTGGACCCTGCCCGGCGGCGAGCCGGTCGACCGGTTCTACCACATCTACGCGCCCGCGGAGTTCGAGGCCGACCTCGCCGCCAGCGACCTCGCGTTGCGGGAGTGTGAACTCTCGAGCGGGAACTGTTACGCCACGGTCGCGGGTGCGGGCCAGACGGGATAGCGCGGTCGCGGGTGGCGGACTGGTGTCGAACGAACTGCCAACGGTTGGGAGGTCGTTCTCCGGGGCGGCCCTACCGGCAACGGGAACGATCTCTACGGGGTCGACACCACCGACGACGGCGAGCGGCTCTGGGCCGTCGGCTCCTCGGGCACGCTGCTCGAGCAGTAATCCTCGACCGACTCGCAGTGTGGACCGGCCAGTAGCCCGCCGACCGCCGGGTGACGATATTCCCGTTTTTCGTCTCGATGACCCGTGATCGCGAGCGGGCGGCGACACAGAAAAGGAAGAGCCTTAAACGTGGACCGAAAAGCCGGTGGTGCGCGCGGATGGTCTAGTGGTAGGACCTGAGCCTTCCAAGCTCATGGCCCGGGTTCAAATCCCGGTCCGCGCACTTTTCGACGAGCGCATGCGAGGAGAAAATGCGCGAGAGGAATTTGAAGCACGCGAGTCGCAGCACCCGAGCAACTCGAGGGTGACCGTCTCGCAGTCGGGTTCAAATCCCGGTCCGCGCGCTTTTCGAGGGGAAACGAGCGACGCGGACTCGACCGCTCCGATCGTCGGTCGCTGTGTGGCTCGAGTCGGATCGAACGGCAGGGGGGTACAAAAGTGTCGATACCGCGGAAGCAAGCGCTCGTGCCGACAGAGTAGTCGCTTATTCGGGCGGGAATTCGGCTAGTAGACGAAAATCTATAGGGTTCAACATTGAATGGTCATTCGTGCATTAGAATGAGGTTTGAGAAAACAGATGCGGAACACTTATCCGTGTATCGGACATTCGTTTAGTCGCAATGGCAAACGGAACGGTTGATTTCTTCAACGACACGGGCGGTTACGGTTTCATCGAGACTGACGACGCGGACGAGGACGTTTTCTTCCACATGGAGGACGTTGGCGGTCCGGACCTCGAAGAAGGTACAGACATCGAGTTCGACATCGAACAGGCCCCCAAGGGCCCGCGAGCGACGAACGTCGTTCGCAACTAACACGGGTTCGCACCGCCGCCTGACGGCGGCGTAGCGTGACTTCGTTTCTTCGACACCTCACTCCTCGAGAGCCATCCGTCGACAGCGGTGACGACCGGCGTGGCTCGAGAGCGACGGCGCCGCTGGGAGCGACCGTACGCTGTGACTCGAGTCCTCACAACGGTTATATAGGCGTCCGCGTCGTCGTGGATTTACTGCACCGGTGATCCCCGCGTGGACGACGTGATCGTACGACGAGAGGTCGATTGGTCGGAGACGCCGCCGAGCATCGCTATCGTGACTGCGATCGCCGACATCGAGAACGTCGACCCGATCGACCTCCCGACGACCACCGGGACGACGCTGTACTCGTACGTCGATCCCGGTGCGCTGGACGCGCTCGTCGGCGGCGAGCGGGTCGCCGTGTCGTTTTCCATGGCGGAGTATCGGATCCGGATCGACGGTACCGAACTGACGGTGGCCGCCGAGTAGTCGCCGCTCGCTTTCGATTACGGCTCCGGATCCTCGACGGCGGCCAGTCCCGACGAGATCAACCGCCGGAGCAACACGACGATCCCGTTCTCGAGGCCGCTGGCGAAGATCGCCTGTTCGGTCGGATCGTCGCTGTCGGGATAGTACGACCCGATCAGCAACGTCTCCCGATCGACGAGCAGGATACGGCTGATCGCGACCTCGTGGTCGGTCATCGATCCGATGAGGAAGTCGAGGTTCGTCTCGAACACGCTGGCGGTCGGTAGCTCCGTCTCCAGCCGCGAGGTGATCTCCTCGGTCCGGCCGCCGAGGATGACCGAGACGTCCCGATCGACCGCGCCGTGTAACATTTCGTAGACTTCGTTCGAGAGGAAGGTTTCGTCGGCGACGACCAGCGCGATCTCGCTGTCGGCCTCCGCGAGCAGATCGAACGTTCGCGACTCGATCGCGTCGCGGCCGGTCAGCGACCACACCTCCTGCATCCGGTCATCGTCGGGTTCGGTATCTCGGTGTTCGACAGTCTCGAGGTACGACTCGAGGGTGTCGATCCGATCGTCGTACTTCTGTCGGAGGGTCCGGGTGGCCTCGTCGATGCCGACCGCCCGGAACTGCTGGGGGCTCGAGTGCTGGACCTCGACCAGTCCCTGTGATTCGAGGACCCGGATGGCGTCGTAGACCCGCGTTCGGGGAACCTCCGAGATCTCGTGTATTTCCTTGGCCGTACCGCTGGGAAGCCGCGTCAATGCCAGGAAGCACCGCGCTTCGTACTCCTGAAGCCCGAGGTCCTGGAGTAGACTGACCGCCTCGTTCGTAAGATTGTCCTGTGTCATGGCCCAACCACGTGTCCGGCGTTCCGAACAGGTACAATAGGAACTGACGGCGGGAAAAGGATTCGTGTCTTGCTTGCAACCACCGGCGAACGCCGCCCAAAACGGTTCGCAACCGGAGAATCTTTTTCACTCAGATTATCACACAAGCTACTTGAGTCTACGACCGGTAGAGTTCGCTGACGCGCCCCGTTACGGCCCAACCACGGCGGGGCGCGTCGTTTCATTCGTTCGAGCGGCCGGCTCGAGTTCGCTTCGGAGCAGTATTCGTAGCTATCGACGGCCGTTCGGGACGGCGTCTCCGGGAATCCGCTCGCAGGACCGATAAGAAGAGACCGCGGTCCTCGTCCTCAGCGCCATCCGTCGGGGAGTTCGTCCCGATGGTCGTCCAGTAACTCGAGCAGCGGCCGGATCTCGTCGAACCGCGGTCCCTTGACGACGGTCCCGTCCTCGCGATGCCACTCGATGTAGCCGTAGTCCGCCAGTTTCGGCAGGTGGACGTGGAACTTCCGCGTCAGTTCGCCGTCGGTCTCGGCGACCTCCCAGGGGATGCCGTCGACCGTCGAGACGTCCTGCGGGTTGTGATCTATGAGACTGAGCAACAACCGTCGGCGGTGACCGTCTGCCAGCGCGTCGAAGGCGTCGTCGACCATGTGGGGGTTCTGTCGATCGTTAGCATTCCTGTTCACTTGACGTAGTACGGTTTTCACGCGGATGTTGTGTTTTGAGTAACCGAGTGACAGGCCGGTCGCGGCGACCGGTCGTCGCTCGAGGGAACGGAACTGACCGGAGTCGGGGTATCAGAACGGATCCGCAGCGGTTCGATCCCGGAGATCGACCGTCGCGGCGAAGACGGCGCCGAGGACGATCCCGAACAGAACGTGGCCGAGCAGGGCGCTGGTCGAAGCCCCGGTGAGGAAGCCGGCGCCGCTGCCGCCGACCGCGTCGATCCAGACCGGCAGGATCAGCACCGGGAGGACCGTCCAGACCGCGATCCCGTAGACGAGTCCGGCACCGATCAGTCGAACGGTCATCCCGGCTCGCGAGAGCGCGTCCGTCTCGACGTCGGCCGCGAGGATCCCGAGGACGAACTCCCGCGTGACCAGCAGGCCGAAGACGAGTCCGAGGACCAGTCCGTGCGCGACGTTGATCGCCCAGCCGACGCCGGCGGTCGGCTCGAGGCCGAACAGCGCGGGGATCACCGCCGTGAGAACGTCGGGGCTCACGAGCCACATGACGATCCCGAACGCGATCCCGCCGGCCGCGCCGCCGACCGCACCGCCGACGAGCCACCCGACGGTACCGTTCAGCCCACCGACCGCTGTCGTGGTATCGGATTCGCCGCTCATCGTGGTGGCGGTACTACGAACGGGCCCAAAACGCTTCGTAACGGTCGGAATCGAAGACGCTCGCGCCGAGGGACCCGTCCGATTCCGAGGATTGTTGTGGCCGCCGCGACAAGCCGATACGTGGAGTACGAACTGCTCGGCTGGCCGCCCGACGGCCCGAAACTCCGGCTCGATCACGAGCGGTTCAGCTACGCCGGCAAGTTCGTCATGACGAACACGGGCAAGGCCGTCGCTCGCACCGACGACGGCCGACTCGTCGCCGCCGTCGCGTTCAACGAGGACCGGACCGACGCCGACGCGCTGTGGCTGCGCTACGTCACCGTCGATCGGGACCGACGCGGCGAAGGGATCGGCCCCGCGCTCTGTCGACGCGTTCGCGATCGCGCCCTCGAGCGGGGCTACGAGCGGCTCCGGATCGCCGTCAACAACCCCTTTGCCTACGAGGCGCTCTACCGGTCCGGCTTCGCCTACACCGGCGAGACGACCGGCATCGCCGAACTGATCCTCGAGTATCCGACGCCGGACGAGCCCGAGGCACCGGCGTGGTCCGACAGAGAGCGGTATCAGGCCGGCCTCGAGGAGTTCCGCGCTCGCGACCTCTCGGCGGACGAAGAGCGGTTTCTCGAGTCGCGTCGCGAGCGCGGACCGCCTGCTCCCGACTCGGTCGACGACTGAGCACGCACCCGCGGCCGGGTACGGGGCGGTTACGCGAACGTCTCGATCACCGTCCCCGTCCCTTCCCCGGTCGTGTAATAGTAACCGTCGTCTTCGGACAGCGTCCCCCAGTCGTTCCAGCTTCCCTCGTAGTTCCGAACGGTTTCCCACCCGAGCTGTTCCATGACGAACCAGCCGACCGAGCCGCGGACGCCGGTCGAACAGTACGAGATCGTCTCCTCGGACGGATCGAGCCCAGCCTCGTCGAGCCAGAGCCGCTCCAGCTCGGCCGGCGACCGTAACCGATCGCCGCCGTTGACGAGGTTCTGGGTGAACTGAACGTTGATCGCACCGGTGATGTGGCCGTGACGGCTGACCGCGTCGCTCTTCTCGGTGCCGTAGTACTCCGCCGGCGATCGGTTGTCGACGAGTCGGACGTCCGCGCCGTCCTCGTGAACGTTGGCGGCGACGCGTTCGCGGGTCGCGAGCACGTCCGTCTCGAGGTCGGGATCGTAGCTCGCGGCGGCGGGATCGGGCGTCCCGGTTCGGGTGTCGCCGCCGGCGTCCTCCCAGACGGGATAGCCACCGTCGAGCAGGGCGACGGTTCCGTCGTGGCCGATCGCGCGAAGGGTGTAGATCGCGTACGTCTCCCACAGGTTCGAGCCCTCGCCGTAGACGACCACGTCGTCGTCGGGCGTGATGTCGGCGTCGGCGACGATATCCGCGATCACCTCCGGTGACGCCTCGTAGCCGTCGTCGGTCTCCGCGTAGTGGTCTCGCATCAGTTCGGTATCCGGGAGCCGGTACGCCCCGGCGATGTGGCCGGCGGTGAACGCCGCCTCGTCCCTGATATCGAGGAGTTTCACGTCCTCGAGCCGGTCCTCGAGCCACATGCTGTCGACGACCTCCTCGAACTCGTCGGCCGCCGGCGTCGTGTACAGCTCCGGCTCGGCGTCCCGCGTCGCTTCCAGACAGCCCGCGACCGAGGACCCGCCGGCGATTGCGCCCATCGTACGCAGGACCGTCCGTCGACCGAATCTGTGACGCGAATCCACGTTCGCTCGGTCACTGGTGGCCCGAGCGCAAAAGCCTGTGCCCCCAGACGGACCGCGGCCGGCCGCGCGTCGACCGCTCCGGAAGCCAACGATTCAAATCCCGGTCGACCCAAACACCGCCAATGGGAAACGCTGCACTCCGGGAGATCGCTGCCATCGAGGAGATCCCCTTCGCGGACGTCGAGGGGGTCGTCGCCGTCGACGCGCACAACTGGCTCTATCGCTATCTGACGACGACCGTCAAGTGGACCGACAGCGACACGTACACGACCGCCGACGGGACCGAGGTCGCCAACCTCGTCGGGATCGTGCAGGGGCTACCGAAGTTCTTCGAACACGACATCACGCCGGTGATGGTCTTCGACGGCGGCCCCTCCGAGCTGAAGGACGACGAGATCGAGTCCCGCCGCGAACAGCGCCGCAGCTACGAGGACCAACTCGAGACCGCCCGCGAGGAGGGCGACGCGGTCGCGATCGCGCAGCTCGAGTCCCGGACCCAGCGGCTGACGCCGACGATTCAGGAGACCAGCCGCGAACTCCTCCGGCTGCTCGACGTCCCGATCGTCGAAGCGCCGGCCGAGGGCGAGGCCCAGGCCGCTCACATGGTCAAACGCGGCGACGCCGACTACGTCGGCTCCGAGGACTACGACGCCCTGCTGTTCGGCGCGCCGCTGACGCTGCGCCAGCTGACCAGCAAGGGCGACCCCGAACTGATGGATCTCGAGGCGACCCTCGAGCGCCACGACCTCACGCTGGAGCAGCTGATCGACGCCGCAATCCTCATCGGGACCGACTTCAACGAGGGGGTGTCGGGGATCGGCCCGAAGACGGCCATCTCGGCGATTACCGAACACGGCGACCTCTGGAGCGTCCTCGAGGCGCGAGGCGACCACGTCGAACACGGCGACCGCGTCCGACAGCTGTTCCGCGACCCGAACGTGACCGACGACTACGAGTTCGAGACGACCCTCGAGCCGGACTTCGAGGCCGCGAGCGCGTACGTCACCGAGGAGTGGGGCGTCGACGCCGACGAGGTCGAACGCGGCTTCGAGCGCATCGAGGAGAGCGTCACGCAGACGGGGCTCGACCGCTGGACGTAGGCTGCCGTGATTGCTCGCCGGACTCGCGGAGCCGGCAAAACGATTCCCGCCGCCACCGAGACGGAGCCCGTGATCGACCGCGTCTTCGACTCGAGTACGAGGACCCGGTCGTTACCGCGGCCGTCGATCACTTCGAGCGAATTCCGGACGTCGACGTCGAATCGTATCGAATCGACGAGCCCCGGATCCGATCAGAAGAGGTGGTCGTCCTCGTCCAACAGCCGCGCGGGGCCGCCGACGTCCCAGACGGTGGTGGAGACGCCGCAGTCGGCGACGGCCTCCTCGACTTCGTCGGCGTATTCCTCGGTGGTGTTGACGTAGACGCTGGCCCCGGTGTCCGTCGAGAAGTAGACGGGGATGTTCTCCTCCTCGCGGAGTTCGCGCACCTTGTTGAATATCGCGAGCGTGGCCGGCTGCCAGTAGACCCAGCCCGAGGGACCGGTCATGGTCGTCGCGGCCAGCGACAGCGAGTCGTGTTCGGCTCGTTCGAAGGTGCCCTCGAAGTCGTCGTTGCGCAGGGAGTCGCGCATCTTCGCGATCTGCTCGTGGATGTGGGCGTTGCGGGCCTGGAACATGTGGCTGTCGGCGGCTTCGCGGTGGGCGTCGTCGGTGTCCTTGTGGTAGGGAACGAGGCCGACGACGATCTTGAGGTCCTCGTGGAGGTTCGAGGGGATCCGCTCGGAGCGACAGTCCTCGTCGTTCATCCCGGTGCGGAGATGCGAGAAGGCGCCGGTGACCGCCCGCGCGGCCGAGGCCGACCCGACGCGGGCGATCGTCGAGATCTCCCCCTTGGAGGCGTCGAGTTCGGCCGCCTCGGCCAGGGCCATCGCCGCGGCCGCAAAGCCCGAGGAGGACGATCCCAGCCCGACGTTGGTCGGGAAGCTGTTCTCGCTCTCGAGCCGAACGGGGTAGACGGTGTGGGCGGCGTCGGACTTCGAGCGGGCCTTCTCGACGACGGCCTCGACTCGTTCGTGGGCCCGGCCCTCGAGTTCCTCGCCGTCGACGACGAAGGTGTCCTCGTCGTAGTCCATCGAGAACTCGACGGTCGTCCGGGTGTGGCTGGGGGCCGTACAGACGCTGATGCTGTCGTGATAGGGCAGGCGCTCGATCTCGTCGCGCATCCCGTGATACTTGACAAGCCCCTGGATGGGGTGGGCCATGGCGGTGGCTTTCATACCCGGATACGCGGAAGAGGGCCGCTTAAAGTTCACGGCATCCGGCCGCTCGCGCGGTGGGCGACCCGGTGAGGGGGACTCATAGCTCCCTGCCGCAACTGATGCAGTAGTTCTCGTTGCCGCTGAGGGTCTGTTCGCAGGTGGGGCAGGTCATCGTCTGGAGGTCGGTCCCACAGCCCGAACAGAAGTCCTCCTCCCCCGTGAGCGACTCGCCACACTCCGGACAGAACGTCTCGCCGCTCGGTATCGCGTCCTCGATGTACGCCTTCACGGCCTCGTAATCGACCGCCGTGTTGTGGTACTCGTTGTCCTGGTTCCAGAAGCTGATCGTCTCACCGCCGGAGAGGTGCAGCGTAACGCGGTTTTTCGTCCACCCCTCGTTCACCTCGACCGCGGAGATCTTCGGGTACGACCAGTCGACCGTCTCCGGCTCTCCCTCCTTCTGGGCGACGAACAGCACCCGCCGATCGGTGACGAGGAAATACCGATTTCCCTGTTGGTGCGAGTTGTACGGCGTCTCCTCTCCCTCGCCAGGGCGCTCGATGCGAATTCCCTTGCTGCCGTGTTTGAACAGGTACTGGACCTTCTCGTCGGCTTCGAGCTGGTGGAGGACCGTCGCCCCGGACCCCCCGTCGTCCAGCAGGTGGTCCCGAACGATGTCCGCTTTCGCCTCCTCGAGGGCGTCGTTGAGTCTCCGATGAGCGTTCCCCGTCATACGCGGTAGCGTTGTCGGAGGAGGCATAAATATTGACTCTCATCGTTCCGTACGTGTCTCCCGCGTACGTATCTCGGCCGTTCTCGTTCGTGCCCGCCGTCGAAGGAGCAACCGGTAGCGGCCGGAAACGATAGTCGAACTGGTAGGGTCCGGCTCGCGCCACTCGGCCGCGATCCGAACGCTGAAACGAACCGACTCCCACCACGTTCCTATGGGAACGCCACGGGACTCGACGCAGGCCCAAGCCGAGGAGGTAGTCGACCGCCTCGAGGACGAGTACCCCGACTCGACGATCTCGCTGCGGTACTCGAACCGACTCGAACTGCTGATCGCGGTGATCCTCTCGGCCCAGTGTACGGACGAGCGGGTCAACCAGGAGACGGAGCACCTCTTCGAGAAGTACGACGGCGCGGAGGACTACGCGAACGCCGATCAGGACGAACTCGCCGAGGACCTGAACTCGATCACCTACTACAACAGCAAGGCGGAGTACATCCGGGACTCCTGTGGGACGATCCTCGAGGAACACGACGGCGAGGTTCCGGACACGATGGACGAACTGACCGAACTCTCCGGTGTGGGTCGGAAGACGGCGAACGTCGTCCTCCAGCACGGCCACGACATCGTCGAGGGGATCGTCGTCGACACGCACGTCCAGCGGCTCTCGCGGCGGCTGGGGCTGACCGAGGAAGAGTACCCCGAGCGGATCGAGGCGGACCTGATGGAGATCGTTCCCGAAGACCGCTGGCAGGAGTTCACCCACCTCTGTATCGATCACGGGCGGGCGGTCTGTACGGCGCAGAACCCCGACTGCGGCGACTGCGTGCTGGCGGACGTCTGCCCCTCCGAGAAGGGCGACGGCGAGGTCGACCTCGCCTCGGGCGACCCCTGGTAACCGACGCGTCGCGGTCCGAAGCCGGCGATATCACCGCACGCCGACCCTCGCAAGCCGAACGCCTTTTCGCGGACCGCGGCTATCCCCGACGGATCACGATGTCCGACACCACCGACGAGTCCGACACCGCCGGCAAAGCGGAACACGGACGGGACGTCCAACTGGAACACGAGGCGACCGATCCCGAGGAGACGGAGGACGAGGAGGGCCTCACGGAAGAGGAGAAAGAGGCCCGCGAGCGGGAGGCCGAGGAGGAGCGAAAGCAAGACGTCGACGAGGGGTCGGTCGACCGGGAGGACGACGCCCTCGAGAACCAGAACCCAGACCATCACCGCGACGAGGAGCCGTACAACGGTTAGCGGTCCCGCGGCGGCCGACCGACCCGTGACCGAGCCGTTTTTCGCGCCCGCGCTCACTCGCCTTCGAGACGCGTCGCCGGGACCGAAAGCGTCGACAGCCGGCCGGCGACGGCGACGGTGACCCGCCGGTCGACGGTGACGGTTCCGACCGCGTCCCCGTCGGCGACGAGTCGCACGTCGCACTCCTCGCGTTCGACCGTGAACCCGAGGCCGTCGTTCGGCAGGACCCACTGACGGGTCTGGGTGACGAACGGGCCGATGGGGGCGACCGCGACGGCGTCGACGGCCGCCGACAGCTGCGGCGCGTCGACGGCGCTGGCGTAGCCGTGGGTGCCGGCCGGCGTGGCCGTGACGACGCCGTCGGCCCGAAACGTCGCGACGGACGACCCGCGGCTGTGAACGCCGTACTCCGAGATTCGGGCCGGTTCGTCGGTGATCAGGGTGACGTCGAACAGCGCGCGCTCCCGAGCGACCGGCCCGGTATCGGACTCGAGGGCGACGTCGAGAACCGGCCGCTCGCGGCGGGTCGTCGTTCCCTCGAGCGCCCGCCGGACCGCGTCGGGCAGGCGCTCGCGGTCGACCGCTTCGATCCCGCGGACCGGGCCGACCGGGAGGACGGGCGTT
>SDGW01000526.1_pt1 | contig 16127 bp, 17 predicted proteins | sample 2873831 | NCBI WGS metagenome assembly SDGW01 (sample SAMN08132700, study PRJNA421101) | hypersaline lake metagenome | isolation source: celular fraction 0.22 microns magnesium sulfate-rich crust from ephemeral... | place: Spain: Penahueca Lagoon, Toledo | collected 2011-07
CGTCCGGGCCGCGGCCGACGAGCGCCGGGCCGTGGGGTCGGCCGTCGCCTCGCTGCTGGTGCTCCCCGTCGGCGCCGGCATCGCCGCGGCGACGGCTGGGACGCTGCTGGTCCTCTCGGGGACGCTGTTCCCGGTCCCCTCGGCGGAACAGCTCCCGGGCACGGTCGTGCGGATGGTGGCCCAGGCGATGGTCGTCGTCGGCGGCGTGACCGCCGTGTTCGGCGCCGGGCTGACCGCGGCGGGCCGACCGCAGCGGGCCGACGTCGAACGGGCCGCCGGCGTGGCGCTGACGACGACGATCGTCCCGCTCGGACTGGGCCTGGTCGGCGTCGTCACCGGGCTGCTCGCGCTGGCGGCCGAGGCCGGCCGGGCCACCGGACTCGGCGGCCTCGGCGGTGGCGCCGGCGCCGTCGGCGGAGTCGTCGACGCCGCGCTGTATCCAGCCCCCGCCAGGCCGCACCTCGCGACCTTCCTCGCGCTGGTCGGCGCGGCGACGTACCTGGGCGCGAAGGCCGTCGCGGCGCTGCCGGTCACCGAACTCGTCGCCGACCGGGAGGCGGCCGCGGCGGTCGAGCGCGGCCAGCGGCGACTGGCCGAGGTCGGGCTGGCCGCGCTGGCGCCCGTCCCGGTCGTCGGCCTGCTCGAGTTCGCGCTGGGGACCGAGGGGCTGGCCTCGCTTTTGCCCGCCGCCGCGTTCGACCTGCTGACCGCCCTCACGACCGTCCGCGCGCTCCGGTCGCTGGCGCTGTGGACGGCGCTCGCCGGGCTGGCCGTCCTCGCCGGCGTGGCCGCGCTCCGGCGGGCGGCGCGGACCTCGGGCGAGCGCGTCGGGGGCGTCGTCGCACCGCTGGTCGTCGGGACCGTCGCGGCGCTGATAGCGGCCGCGGTCGCCGGGCCCGCCGTCGAGGGCGCCGTCCAGTGGGTCGCCGGGACCCTCCCGGGCGCCATCGGCGAGCAGTTCGGCCTGGTCGCCGGCCGGGTGGTCGAGGTCGTCGGCGCGCGCGCCATCGCACTCGCTGCCGTCGGGGTGGCGGGGCTGGCGACGGCCGGCGTGCTGACCGCGCTCTGGCTCGTGACGTCGCTCGGCTACGTCGACGACCGCACCGCGGGCGTCACTGTCGCCAGCGGCAACCTCTTCGCCGCCGCGGCCTTCGCCGGCGTCCTCTCGGTCGAGCCGGTCGTCGTCCTCGGCGCGCTGATCGCCGCCGTCCTCGTCTGGGACGTCGGCGAGTTCGGCGCCACGCTCGGCGAAGAGGTCGGCCGGCGCGCTGACACCCGCCGGACGGAACTGGTCCACGCCGGCGGCACGCTCGCCGTCGGCGGGGTCGGCGCCGGCGTCGCCCTCCTGCTCGCCGACGCCGGCGGCGACGCGGCCGCCGTCTCCGGCGGGACGGTCGCACTCGGCCTGCTGGTCGGACTCGCCGGCCTCCTGTCGCTCGTCGTCGCGCTCAGGTAGCGGCCGGGGCGCGACAGACGTTTCTCTCGCAGACCCCTAGTTCCGGTGACATGGATCGGGATCAGGCCGCGTCCGATCGGGCGGAGTCAGACCGGGCAGAGCCAGAGAGAACCGAGGACGGCTCGACGGACGGCGGTCAGGCCGGGGCTGGCCCCGGGGAGTCCGACTCTGACGAGGTCGATCCGACGACGCCCGAGGCGAGCGAGATCGGTCGCGACATGGTCGACGACAGCTCGGGCCTGGGATCGGTCGTCGCGCACCTCTACCGCGGCGAGGTGGACCGCACGGTCAACTGGCGCAACCGGCTCGACTCGACGACCAACTGGGCGGTGACGATCATCGGCGCCATCCTGGCCTACGCCTTCTCGAGCGACGAGGTCGCTCACTCGATCATCCTCGTCGCGATGGCCATCGGCGTCGTCTTCCTGCTGATCGAGGCGCGCCGGTTCCAGCGCTACGACATCTGGCGCTCGCGGGTCCGCTCGATGCAGGAGAACCTCTTCGCGGACGCGCTGGACCCCTCGGAGGGGGTCGAGCAGCGCGACTGGCGCCGCCAGCTCAGCGAGGACTACCGGAACCCGGCGACGAAGATGCCGATCCACTACGCGCTCGCTCACCGGCTCCGCCGGGTGTACCTGCCGCTGCTGATCGGTCTCCTGCTGGTGTGGCTGTTCCGCCTGCACGGCGCCGACGGGCCGCTGGTGGCCGCGGCCAGCGTCAGCGGGACACCCGGCTGGGTCGTCTTCGCCGCGGTCGGGGTCGCCTACGCCGCCCTCCTGACGCTCGCGCTCGTGCCGGACGCCGCCGCGCCGACCGAGACCGGCGGCGACGTTGACCGCGGCGACCTGGAGAACGACTGACCGGCCGCCGGTCGCGACGAGCGGAGCGCGGCGCCGTCAAGGCGAGACGGCGGGCACCTCGACGCGGTCGAGCACGTCGGCGACCACGTCGGCGGGGTCGACCTCGCGGACGCTGGCGTCGGCCGTCAGGACGAGGCGGTGAGCGAACACGTCCTCCGCGACGCGGACGACGTCCTCCGGGACGACGTAGTCCCGGCCCTCGATCACGGCGCGGGCGCGGGCGGCCTCGAACAGCCGCTGGACGCCGCGGGGCGAGACGCCGACGTCGACCCGCTCGTCCCGCCGGGTCGCTCGCCCGAGCTCGACCACATAGTCCCGGACCTTGCCGTCGACCCGGACGGACTCGGCGACCCGCTGGAGGTCGGTGATCCGGTCGCCCTCGACGACGGTCGTCACGCCGGGCGCCTGTGCGGTGCGATCGGCCCGCCGGTCGATCAGCTCCCGCTCGCCGTCGAAGTCGGGGTAGCCCATCGCGGTCTTGACGACGAAGCGGTCGCGCTGGGCCTCCGGCAGCCCGAAGGTCCCCTCCTGCTCGACGGGGTTCTGCGTCGCGATGACGAAGAAGGGATCGGGCAGGTCGTGGGTCTCGCCGTCGACGGTCACCTGCCCCTCGCCCATCGCCTCCAGCAGGGCGGCCTGGGTCTTGGGCGGCGCCCGGTTGATCTCGTCCGCGAGGACGACGTTCGCGAAGATGGGGCCCGGCGCGAACTCGAAGGTCCCCGCCCCCTCGTCGTAGACGTTCGAGCCCGTGATGTCGGCCGGCAGCAGGTCCGGCGTGAACTGGATCCGCCGGAAGGACAGGTCCAGCGCGTCGGCGAAGCTCCGAGCCGTCAGCGTCTTCCCCGTCCCCGGGACGTCCTCCAGCAGCACGTGCCCCCGGGCGAGGACGCCCGTCAGCACCGCCTCGAGGAAGGCGTCGTCCGCGATGACCGCGCTCCCGACCGCGTCGAGGATCTCGTCGCACGCCTCGGCGGCCGTCTCGTGATCCATACCGGGGCCTGGGTAGCCTCGGTCTAATAGCCTGCGCTCGTGGCGTTGGGAAGAAAAGCCGACTACCGGTACGTGCTCCCCGGCGCCTGACCGATCAGTCCTTGCCGACGAAGTGGCCCTGCTCGTCGCGCTCCTGCTCCTGCGCGGAGTGCTTGCCGCCGCGCGAGCGGGCTTCCTGCGTCAGTCCCTGCGTGTTGCCCTGCTGGTTGCTTCCTTGGCTGCTGCTCCCCTGGTTGTTGCCCTGGTTCTGCTGGCCACTGCTCTGGCGGCTCTGCTGCTGGTGCTGGCCGCCCTGTTGCTGGTGCTGCTGGCCGCCCTGGTGGCCCGTGAACTGGCCGTGCGCGTCGCGCTGCTGGCTCTGGGCCGAGTGGCGGCCGCCGCGACTGCGGCCCTGCTGGCTCCCGCGCTGCTGACCGCCCTGCTGCTGGTTGCGACCCTGTTGCTGGTGCTGGCCGCCCTGCTGCTGGTGCTGGCCGCCCTGGTGGCCCGTGAACTGCCCCTGCTGGTCGCGCTGCTGACTCTGGGCTGAGTGGCGGCCGCCGCGGCTACGACCCTGCTGGCTCCCGCCCTGGTGCTGGCGACCCTGCTGCTGACCTCGCTGCTGGCCGCCCTGCTGGTGCTGCTGACCGCCCTGGTGGCCCGTGAACTGACCCTGCTGGTCGCGCTGCTGGCTGTGCGCCGAGTGCTGGCCGCCGCGACTGCGGCCCTGCTGGCCGCCGAACCGCTGACCACCCTGCTGCTGGCGGCCCTGCTGGTGTTGCTGGCGGCCCTGCTGCTGTCGACCACCTTGCTGGTGTTGCTGGCCACCCTGCTGCTGCTGGTGCTGGCCGCCCTGGTGGCCCGTGAACTGCCCCTGCTGGTCGCGCTGCTGGCTGTGGGCCGAGTGGCGGCCGCCGCGACTGCGGCCCTGCTGGCTCCCGCGCTGCTGGCCGCCCTGCTGGTGTTGCTGGCGACCCTGCTGCTGGTGACCGCCCTGCTGATGCTGCTGGCCGCCCTGATGGCCCGTGAACTGCCCCTGCTGGTCGCGCTGCTGACTCTGGGCTGAGTGGCGGCCGCCGCGGCTGCGACCCTGCTGCTGGTTCTGCTGTTCGCCCTGTCCGCCTCGGTTCTGGTTCTGGTTGCGTCGGGACATGGTGAGAATCGTGACTCTGATGAGCCACCTGAGTATTCCGCGGCCCACTGAGGGACCGTGTGAAGTTAGCCACTGACACACGGAGTTGCTTCTGCTTGCCAGTGCAGGCCGGGTGACGCGTGGCGGATCCACTCCGGACCGACACGGGTCACCGGCTGCGAACGCCGAGCGGACTGATCGGTGACGGCGACGGGACCGGGCCGCGACTGCGCCGAGACCGACGGCTTCGAGACCACCGGCGATCGAACGCACCTGGGGCTCGACCGGCGGCACCGTCGTTCCGACGGCCGGGATACGGGGAAGGCCGAACGCTGAAGTACCGTCGTGACGTGCGCGTCGATTCGCCCGCCGACAGCGCCGGCGCGGACTCAGTAGCCGCCGCCGTCGCTGAAACAGCGCCCGCACTTGCTCGCCTGTCGATCCGAGAGGGCCCGGTCGACGTCGATCCGGTCGAGGCGCTCGTCCGCGACGTGTCTGGTGGCCCCGCACGCGGTCGTCGCCGTCACCTTCCTGTCCCGGTGCTTGTGGACCGTGTTCGTCGTCGTGTTCAGCACGCCGTCCATGGTGTGCGGTAGCGCGTGGCGGCCAAAAGGACCGTTCCCAAACCACGTTGGGTCAGTGGCAGGCGGCGGTCGAATTCGCGGCGCTCACGGTCGCTGCGCTCGGTGCCTCCCAGCTCGCAATCGAGGCGGCCCGGCCTGCGGCCGCGCCGCCCCGCTCACCCCGGCGAAAAGGCTAATTGCAGTCGATCCGAGCGTGGAACCGATGCGAGAGGATCCCCGCTGCCCGCACTGCGAGGAGAAGGTCAGCGCCACCGCCGCGTGGTGCATGCACTGCGGGCGCGACTTCGACTCGCCGGTGAACGTCGAGGGCAGGGGCGCGCTCGACGACCTGCTCGGTTCGGCGGCGACCGACGCCGGCGCGCCCGGGTCGACCGCGTCCGGCGAGGTCAGCGACCTCGATGACGTCCTGGTCGTACTGGATCGCTCCGAGGAGACGCGGCAGGGGCTGGTCCTCGCCGTCGCCGGCGCGACCTGGGTCCTCGTGTCGGCGGCGACCGGCGCGACCGGGGCCGTCGCGCTCCTGGCGAGCGCCGCCTTCGGGTACTACCTCTACCAGCTGGGCGACGCCGCGACGATTCTGCTCCGGAGCGTCTACGGGGCCGCCGTGCTGGTCGTGGCCCTGCGGGTGTTCTTCGCCGCCTCCAGCGGGGGCGGCCTCCTGGCGCTGCTCGACGGCGGCGCGCTGGTGGTCGTCGTCGCGCTAGTCGTCGCCGGCCAGTGGCTCGATGGCCGGATCGACTCGCGGTCGTCCCGGTGGTGACGATCGACGGGCAATGCGGCGAGTAGCGCGGGCTGAGGTGGTATTAAGAGCCCGCGCTCCCTGCGTCTCGTCGGACCGATGCCCGCAGATCCGCGCTGTCCGGAGTGCGACGGGAAGGTCAGCTCCCGCGCCGGCTACTGCATGCACTGCGGTGCCGAGTTCGACGAACCGAGCGTCGGAGACGACGGTCCCGCGCCCGGAGGCGAGGACGGCTCGCTCGGGGCGCGGGTGTCAGTTCCCGACGTCGGTGCGAGCGTCGAAGCGGCCGTCCGCGGCGGTGCGGACGACAGCACGTCGACGGGCCCGAGCGGCGACTCCTCGCCGGGAGACGCGGGCGGAGCGGCGGCGAGTGACGCGCCGCTGCTCGATCCGGACGGCCTCGCCGACGACGCGCTGACGCTGGTCGCCGGCGTCGGCTTCGGCCTCGTCGTCGGCGCCGGTGGGGCGCTCCTGGGCCTCGTTCTCACGCGGAGCGCGTGGAGCCTGCTCGTCGCGCTCGCGCTCTGGCTGGGCGGGACCGGCTACCTGATCACCCGCCGGAGCGTCCACGAGACGGCGCGACTGGGCTGTTACGCCGTCGCCGTCCTGGTACTCTGCGTGCCGACGATCGTCCTCACCGACGCGGCGAAGGGCGGCACGTTCGCGGGACAGGTGTTCCTGTTCGTGATCGCGGAGGTGCCGTTCGGGGCCGTCGCCGCGCTGATCGCCGGGACTGGCTACTGGCTGGGGAAGCGGGCGCCCGGCGACGGGGACGGCTGAGCGGCGGCGAGGGTCGTGAACGATCTGCACGGCGAGGGTGGTGCGCCGGCGGCCGAAGCGGCATCATAACTACCATACCCTCCGGTCGAGAGGTACGGCACACCAGGTGGTCTACGTGACAGAGAAACGCGAGTACACGGGCGACTATCCCGACAAGACGCTGTACATCCCGGGCCCGACCGAGGTGCGCGAGGACGTCATCGAGGAGATGAGCCAGCCGATGTTCGGTCACCGGATGGACCGGATGACGGACCTCTACACGACCATCGTCGAGGACACGAAGGAGTTCCTCGGCACCGACAACGAGGTCATCGTCCTCACGGCGTCGGGCACGGAGTTCTGGGAGGCCTCGACGCTCAACCTCGTCGACGAGAACATCCTCGTGCCGACCTGCGGGAGCTTCAGCGAGCGCCACGCCAACGTCGCCGAGCGCCTCGGGAAGAACGTCGACCGGCTCGAGTACGACTGGGGCGAGGCGATCAAGCCCGAGGACATCCGCGAGACGCTCGAGGAGAGCGACAAACACTACGACGTCGTCGCGACCGTGATGAACGAGTCCTCGACCGGCGTCCGCAACCCCGTAGAGGAGATCGGCGACGTCGTCGCCGAGTACCCAGACACGTACTTCGTCGTCGACGCCGTCTCCGCGCTGGGCGGCGATTACGTCGACATCGACGAGCACGGGATCGACGTCATCTTCGCCTCCACCCAGAAGGCCTTCGCGATGCCGCCGGGACTGGCCGTCTGCGTCGTCAGCGACGAGGCCTACGAGCGCGAACTCGAGAAGGACTCCGCCTCGTGGTACGGCGGCTTCCAGCGGACGCTGGACTACTACGACCGGAAGGGCCAGACCCACTCGACACCGGCCATCCCGATCATGCTGGCCTACCGCAAGCAGATGAAGCACATGCTCGAGGAGGGCCACGAGGGCCGCGACCAGCGCCACCGCGAGATGGCCGAGTACACCCGCGAGTGGGCCCGCGAGCACTTCGACATGTTCCCCGAGGAGGGCTACGAGTCCCAGACGGTGTCCTGCATCGAGAACACGCAGGGCATCGACGTCGCCGAGACCATCGAGGCCGTCTCCGAGGAGTACGACTTCGTCTTCTCGAACGGCTACGGCTCCGAACTCGGCGAGAAGACGTTCCGAATCGGCCACATGGGCGAGCACGACCTCGAGTCGATCAAGGCGCTGACCGACGCGATCGAGGACGTCGCCGGCCTGTGAACTGATCGGACGGTCCTGAGTGCGACGGGACTAGACAGCCGCCGCCGGCTCATCTTCTGCCGCTTTCACGGCGTCGACCGACTCGCGGACGGCCTCGCGCGGCCGGGGGACGACGGTCTCGCCGGCGTAGACGCGGTGGCCCAGATCGACGGTCAGGTCCTCGCGGTCGTACGCCGGCGGGAAGACGAGGTCGAACCGGCTGCCGAAGGAGATGTGTCCGATGCGCTGGCCGCGCTCGACCGTCTCGCCCGGCTCGACGTAGGAGTAGGTCCGGCGGGCGAACGCGCCCGCGATCTGCTCGGCTTCCCAGTTCTCGTCGTGATCGCCGTGGAGGCTCCCGCTCTCTGATTCCGGGGCCGCAAAGGAGAACCGCAGCCGCTCGTTGCGCTCCGACTCCTTCCGGAAGGCCAGCTTGTTCGCGCCGGGCTCGTGCTCGACGGCCCTGACGACGCCGTCCGTCGGCGCCCGGTTGACGTGGACGTCGCGCCCGCGCATGTAGGTCCCCAGCCGGAGCCGGCCGTCGTCCTCCTCGCGGATCACGGCGACGCGCCCGTCGGCGGGGGCGACCGCCCCCGAGGGCGGCGTCTCCCGGTCGGGATCACGGTGGAAGAACAGGACGCCGAACGCGGCGACGCCCAGTACTGCACTCGCCTTCCACGGCACCGGTACCGACGGGACCCACCGGAGCAGCAGCGCCGCGACGGTCCCCAGCGCGGGTATCGCGGCCCACCGCAGACTCCCCCGTGCGAACTGCGTGCGGCAAGGGTCCCGTCATCGCGGGATGAGTTTTCTGAGAATGGGTCCGAAACCAACCCGGGATCGGAAGCAACACGTTCTATGTGGTGGCTACCTCACGAGTCGGCATGACCGCCGTCGACGACCCCGAACTCCGCGACAACCCCTACGTCGATGACCCGCCGACGGAGTTCGACCCCGTCGAGGACCTGAGCGAGGACGAGGCCCGGGAGCAGGCCGAGCGGCTCCGCGAGGCCGTCCGGTACCACGACCACCGCTACTACGTCGAGAACGACCCCGTGATCGGCGACCGGGCGTACGACGCGCTGTTCTCCCGCCTGTGGGACCTGGAGGACGCCTTCGACCTGGACCGGTCGGGCAGCCCGACCCAGCGGGTCGGCGGCGAGCCGCTGGACGAGCTCGGCGAGATCGAGCACGTCGCGCCGATGCTCTCGATCGATCAGGGCGGCGAGGAGAGCGAGGTCCGCGAGTTCGACCGCCGGGTCCGCGAGGGCGTCGGCGACGTCGACTACTTCTGCGAGCCGAAGTTCGACGGCCTCTCCGTCGAGATCGTCTACGAGGACGGCGTCTACCAGCGCGCGGCGACGCGGGGCGACGGCGAGGTCGGCGAGGACGTCACCGAGAACGTCCGGACCATCGCCAGCGTCCCCGAACGCCTGCGCGGGGACTACCCCGACTTCCTCGCGGTCCGCGGCGAGGTGTACATGCCCCGCGACGCGTTCAACGAGTTCAACCGCGAGCGCGTCGAGGCCGGCGACGACGCCTTCGCCAACCCGCGCAACGCAGCCGCCGGGACGCTCCGCCAGCTCGATCCCTCGATCACCGCCGAGCGCCCGCTGTCGATCTTCTTCTTCGGCGTGCTCGACGCCTCGACCGAGTTCGAGAGCCACACCGAGATCCACGAGAAGCTCCCAGAGTGGGGACTGCGGGTCACCGAGCGCATCGAGACGGTCGGCGACATCGACGCCGCCGTCGACTACCGCGACCGCCAACTTTCGGCCCGCGACGACCTCAACTACGAGATCGACGGCGTGGTCATCAAGGTCGACGACCTCGACGCCTGCGAGGAGCTGGGCTGGACCGCCCGCGCGCCGCGGTGGGCCTTCGCCTACAAGTTCCCCGCGCGCAAGGAGCGCACCACGCTGCGGAACATCGCCGTCCAGGTCGGTCGGACCGGCCGCCTGACGCCCGTGGCCCTGCTCGACCCCGTCGAGGTCGGCGGCGTGACCGTCTCCCGGGCCTCGCTGCACAACCCCGCCCAGATCGAGGAGCTCGGCGTGAACCGCGGCGACGAGGTCCGCATCAAGCGGGCCGGCGACGTCATCCCCGACGTCGTCGAGGTCGTCGAGAAGAACGCCGAGGGCACCTACGCGTTCCCCGACGCGTGTCCCGTCTGCGGCAGCCCCGTCGAGCGCGACGGCCCCATGGCCTTCTGCTCGGGCGGCCTCTCCTGTCCGGCCCAGCGCGAGCGGGCGATCCGCCATTACGCCAGCCGCGACGCGCTGGACATCGAGGGCCTCGGCGAGAAGGCCGTCGAGCAACTGCTCGAGGCCGATCTGATCGAGTCGCCCGCGGACCTCTACGAACTGACCGTCGACGACCTGGCCGACCTTGAGGGGTGGGGCGAGACCAGCGCCCGCAACCTCGTCGGGGCCATCGAGGAGACCCGCGAGCCCCCGCTGCCGGACTTCCTGACCGCGCTGGGCATCCACGACGTCGGCTCCGTCGTCGCCCGCAACCTCGCCTTCGAGTTCGGCGACTTCGAGTCGATCCTGGCGGCCGCCGGCGCGGACGGCCTCGCCGCGAAGGTCGGCGACGGCGGGTCAGCCGACCCCGAAACGGTCGACGGTAAGACCGCGACGCTGGACGCGTTCGTGGCGAACGACGACGGCGACGACAGCGACGAGAGCGAGGTCGGCGGTAACGAGGCGAGCGAGAGCGACGACGCCAGCGTCGAGGCCGACGGCGAACCGACCGCTGAGGACGCCGAGGCGGCCCGCGATCGGTTCCTCGCGGTCGAGGACGTCGGCCCGGAGGTGGCCGACTCGATCGTCGACTTCTTCCAGAGCGAGGGGAACCGCGAGGTGCTCGCGGCCCTCCTCGATCACGTCCACCCCCAGCCCGTCGAGGCGACCGGCGGCGACGAACTCAACGGCGAGACGTTCGTCTTCACGGGCTCGCTGGACGGCTACACCCGCAGCGAGGCCCAGGAACTGGTCGAGCGCCACGGTGGCTCGGCCACGAGCGGCGTCTCCAGCAACACCGACTACCTCGTGGTCGGAGCGAATCCCGGCCAGAGCAAGCGGGACGACGCCGACGCGGAGGACGTCCCCGTCGTCGACGAGGCCGAGTTCGAGGCGCTGCTGGAGGAGCGAGGCGTCCTGTAACCGGTGGCGTTCGCTACGCACTGTTCAGCTCGGTGCCGCTGCTGTCCGAGCGCGAAAAACGGGAGATAGAGAGCCGGCGTCAGAAGGGGGCTTCGGGGCCTTCGTCGTCGTCGTCGCCGATCGAACCGCCGCGGGAGTCGCTGGGCATCGACGGGCTCATGCCGCCGGCGCCGCCGGACATCCCCTCGGAGCCCTCCATGCCGGTGTTGGCGTGGACGGTGTCGATCTCCGGGATCTCCTTGGTCATGCGGGTCTTGATCGCCTGGATCGTCATCGGCGAGATGCCACAGCCGGAACACGCGCCGCCCAGCTGGATCGTGACGCTGCCTTCCTCGCGGTCGAGGTCCTGAATCGCCGCGCTGCCGCCGTGCATCTGGATCTGCGGGAAGTTGCGGCGCAGGAAGTTCGTGATCCGCTCGCGCAGGTCGTCGTCGCCGCCGTCCTCGGTCTCGGTGCTCATAGTACCTACGGGTAGTCCGCGACGGGGCTTAGACCTTTGGACTCACATCTTTCTCGCCGTCACGGACGCGCCAGGGAGAGCCGCGAACAGTTTGTAGAACGCGTTCGACGGTCCAGCAGACACTTTTATCGTCAGCGGGTGACGGATCCAATTATGGAGCCTGACCAGGGACAGGAGGCTCGGGACGGCGCCGATGGGTTCGGCGAGTGGCGAGCGCTCCAGAAGGCGACCGACAAGAGGCGGGCGGACATCCTCGCGGACGTCGTCGGCCACCCGAAGGGAGCGCCCAACGTCGAGGAGCTGGACTACGTGAACCCGCCCCTCAGCGAGGACGCCATCCGCCGTCACCTCCGGGCGCTGGCCGAGGTCGGCGTCGTTCGGGAGTGCGAGTTCGAGCCCGGCGAGCGGGTCCGGGACTTTCCCTACAAGTTCTACGCGCTCACCGAGGACGCCCGCGAGCTGTTCGACCGCAATGGCCTGTTCCCGCAGGAGGCGTGGCAGCGCCAGTACCAGTCGGTCGAGAAGACGCCCCGGATCCGGGAGATCGAGGAGATGCCCCGGCCGTCGACGGTCCGCGAGTGAACTCACCCGTTCTGAGGGCGGGAGCGAGCGGAGGGCGCCACCCGTGACACGGCAGGAACAGAGTCGCGAGGACGTCAAGAAGCTCGTCGAGCGCCACTGGGACGGCCGCGCGGAGACGTTCGACGACGAGGCCCACCACGGTATCCACGGCGAGGACCAGCGCGAGCGGTGGCTGTCGGTCCTCGGCGAGTGGACGGACGAGGCGCCACAGCGGGTCCTCGACGTCGGGTGCGGGACGGGCGTCATCTCGCTACTGCTGGCGGGTCTGGGCCACGACGTGACGGGCGTCGACGTCGCGCCCGCGATGCTCGACCGCGCCCGGGCCAAGGCGCGCCGGGCCGGCCTGTCGGTCGGCTTCCAGCGCGGCGACGCGGAGGGGCTCGCGGTCCGGGACGGCGCGGTCGACTTAGTGACGGCGCGGCACCTCCTCTGGACGCTCCCGGATCCCGCAGCGGCCGTCGAGGAGTGGCGGCGCGTCGTCGGCCCCGGCGGTCGGATCCTCCTGATCGAGGGCCACTGGGACCACCCCGATCCCTGGGACGAGTACGAGGCGATCCACGGCGACCTGCCGCTGTACGACGGCCGCCCGCCCGGGGAGCTACGGGAGTTCCTCGAGGCGGCGGGCCTCCGGGACGTCGAACACGAGCCGCTGGACGATCCGGTGCTGTGGGGACGCGAGCCCCGCCACGAGTACTACGCGATCGCGGGGACCGTCCCCTGATGAGACGGACTGTCGTAGCTGCGTCCGGTTCGACCGCCCATCGTCGGGCGGTCGCACTGCTACTACCTACGACAGTCCGTCTGGAAGAAGCGGGACCGCCTACTCCTCGAACCCGAAGATCCGGCGGTGCTGGCGCTCCAGTTCGTCGACGTACCGGTCGAGCACGGTCTCCAGCTTCTCGTCGTCGACGATGATCGCCGTCACGCGCTCGGTCGGGTCCTCGGGCAGGTCGATGGCGAACTCGCCGTCGCCCTCGTAGAGCGGTTCGGACTCGTTGAGGATCTGCTGGTCGATGGCGTGGATCAGCTCCGAGTCGTACTGGTCGTTCATCACCTCGAAGGCCTGCTTGTAGGCCTTCTGGAGCTCCGTGAAGTAGTGCTGGTACTTGTCCTCGAACTTCTCTGGGTCGAACTCGGCCATGTGTGGAGGTCGGCGAGCGCACCTAAAAAGCCGGCCGATGGGCGGCCGGCGGTCGACGGCGGCAGCTGAACGGCGAGCCCCGGTGCGGGACAGCTACCGCGCCGTCCGACTGGCGTCCTTCTGCGGGAGGTATAGCACCAGGTAGCCGACGAAGAAGATGCCCACGACGCCCCCGAGCACGAGGTAGACGGTCTGATCGACGGCGGCCAGCGTCGTCGCTATCTCGTCGAAGGTCGCGATGGGATCGGCCATGCCGTACGTCCGCACGTACGCGGCGATCCCGACGGCCGCCACGAGCAGCAGATCGAAGACGTCGCGCTCTCGCATCGGTGGCTCTCTCGTGGCGATCAAGTTAGTCTTGTTGGCGACGAGGTCGCGAGCGAAGCGAGTGACCTCGGCAACAGCGAGCGGGAGCGACGGCAGGAGCGACACGCGAGCCGCGAGGTCGACCGAAGGAAGGCCTCGGACAGGGCGAGCGGGAGCTGAGCGTAGCGAGGCGACACGCGAGCCGCGAGGGGTCGGCCACAGGGAGGGCTCTCGCCGTCAGTCCAGCTGCCGCCCGACGACCTCGTCGGCGGCCTCGATGAAGGCCTCCTCTTTTCCCGCGGGGACAGTCGCGCCGGCGGCGATGTCGTGACCGCCGCCGTCGCCGCCGACGGCGCGCGACGCCTCGCCCATCACCGCCGAGAGATCGAGCCCCGTCCGGACCAGACTGTGAGTTCCCCGCGAGGAGACCTTCACTTCCTCGTCGTTTTTCTCCGCGAACGCGACGATCGGCAGCCCGCGGTCGACGCCGTCGGCGCCGACGGCCATCCCCGCGACGATGCCGACGATCGTCTCGCGGATCCGGTCCTCGGCGTGGAACCACTGGAGGTTGTCTTCCCTGTTGACGCCTTCCTCCTCGACCCACTGGATCCCCTCCGAGAGATTGCGCCGGTGGTCCCGAAGCAGCTGGCGGGCGCGTTCGAGCGCCGGTCCGCGGTCGCCGAGACAGACCGCCAGCCCCACGTCGGCTCGCTCGTACCGGGCGGTGGCGTTCAATAGGGTGGAAAACTCGCTGGCGTCGCGCAGTTCGGTGCCGACCTGCTCGTCGGCCAGCGCGTACGTCGTCGCGACGAGCCCGTCGATCTTCGACGCCGGGACGCCGCGCGAGACCGCGCGCTGGACGAGCGCGCTGGCGACGGTCTGGCGCTCGTCGTCGTCCAGGTCGACCCAGCGGCGCCACTCGCCGTCGGACTTCAGATCGAGATCGAGGTCGTCGAGAAACGAGAGCGCGCCGCTCTCGTCGTTCGAGATGCCGGGGATGTTCACGTCGCTGGAGTACTCCAGCAGTTTCGGGAGCGGCCGGGTCTGCTTGCCGTACAGCGCGAGGTCGGTCGCCGTCTCCAGCGCGCCCGCGTCGACGCCCTCCTCGACGATGCGCTCGTTGGCGCCGTGCAGTTCGCCGCCGCTGGCCTGCATGTCGCCGACGGCGCCGACGACCGCCAGCGCGGCGAGGTCGCGATTGTCGCCGCCCTCGGGTTCGAGCGCCCGAGCGAGGGCGTAGCTCGCGCCCGCACCGGAGAGTTCGGAGGCGCCGTTGATGCCGAAGAGCAGCGGGTTGAGGTGGAACTCGGTTTCGGGCGCCTCGGCGTCCGCAGAATCAGCGCCGGCCGGCCGGTGGTGGTCCGCGATCACCGGCGTGAAATCGCCCGCCGCCTCGTGCTCGGCGATAATGTCGAGCTGGCCGCTGCCGAAGTCGGTGAAGAGCACCGTTTCCGGCTCCAGCTCGGCGATGCCGGCGATCTCCTCAGCGTCGAGTTGCTTGCTGAACACCGTCCGGAAGGGGATCTCGGCGCGCTCTAACGCCGTCGCCGCGATCGCCGCGCTCGTCAGGCCGTCGGCGTCGATGTGGGAGGCCAGCACGACGCTGTCGGCGGATCGCAAGTGCTGGGCGCAGGCGTCCGCGCGCTCGGCGAGGTCCGGGATCGGTGCGTCCATCGGTCGCTACGAGGTTCGTCGGAATCCCCGATAAATCTGCGGAATCCGCTCGTCCCCGCGCTGGGTGTTCGCGCCCGGTCGGCGGCCGCTCACTCGGTGTACGTCGGCGCCCCGTCCTCGATCGTCTCGCAGGCCAGTTCCTCGAAGTCGGCTCGCTCGGGCACGACGTCGACGTCGATCCCCAGCTCCTCGGCGGTCTCGCGGGTCGGCTCGCCGATGACGCCGACGGTCGCGTCCGCGAGCCCCGCAACGGCGTCCTCGCGGACGCCCAGCTCCTCGGCGGCGTCGAGGAAGTGCTCGACGGTCAGCGAGGAAGTAAAGAGCGCGGCGTCGAGTTCGCCGTCGGCCGCGAGTTCGGCCGATTTGCCGGCACCCTCGGGACGAACGAGCCGGTAGAGGATCGTCTCGTGGACGTACGCGCCGGCCGCCTCCAAGCCGTCGGTCAGCACCGCGCTGCCGTGGTCGCTCCGGGCGACCTCGACGCGGGCGCCGTCGACCTCGTCCGCGAGGGCGTCGACCAGCCCCGACGAGGAGAACTCATCGGGAACGAGATCGACGTCGTAGCCGGCTTCGCGCAGGACGTCCGCGGTCGGCTCGCCGATGGCGCAGATCGTCGCGTCGCCGGGGTCCCAGCGCTCGGCGGGGGCGTCGCTGGCGGTATCGGCGCCCGCGGCATCGTCGGCGGTACCGGTGCCCGCCGCGTCGGCGTCCTCGTGAGCTTGCGAACGAGGGCTCGACGAGTCTCGCTCGTCGGCGTCGCCGTCGGAGCGCAGTCCGGCGGCGAGTTCGACGCCGGTCTTGCTCGTCAGGACGACGAAATCGGCGTCGGATCGCGGGAGGGCGCCGGTCGGCTCGACCGCCAGCATCGGATCGGGCACCGGCGTCGCGCCGAGCGACTCGATCAGCTCGACGGCGTCGGCGAGGCGCTCGTCGTCGGGGCGAAAGGCCGCCACCGTCATGTCGCGGGGCACGGGTCAGTCCTCCCCGGCGCCGAAGACGTCCCGGTCGGGACGGTCCGCGGCGTCGGCGTCCGGCTCGTTGTCCAGAAACGCCAGCACGCGCTCGCGCGTCGC
>SDGW01000527.1_pt1 | contig 16107 bp, 20 predicted proteins | sample 2873831 | NCBI WGS metagenome assembly SDGW01 (sample SAMN08132700, study PRJNA421101) | hypersaline lake metagenome | isolation source: celular fraction 0.22 microns magnesium sulfate-rich crust from ephemeral... | place: Spain: Penahueca Lagoon, Toledo | collected 2011-07
CGAACCTCGTCGTTCTCGAATTGCTTCAGCCACGTTGAACCGGATACAGCCGAAAACTGGCTCCAGAGTTTCGCTCGCTGGCACAATGCTCCTAACTAAACACTACCAGTCGTGAGGGGTACCAACATACCCCGGACCGGCTTCGAAATGAGGACACCGATATCGAAATGAACTTCGCCGTGGTGCGAGCGCATCTCTCGGACCGGCTTCGAAATGAAGACACCGGTATCGAAATGATCTGGTGCCCGGGTCGAGCGTCGGTTCGTCAGCCCACAGACCCCTTTTTCGAAATGAAACTCGAAAGACCGCGGGCGGAAAACTGCCGCGGGGGACGAACCGCATCGGGCGACACCAGTTTCGAAGTGAATTATCTGACCGAGCGCCAGAATCATCCGATTCTGACCTCCTAACTACCCCAGCCGGTCGAAATAGCTTCCCCACAGCATCGATTCATTTCGAAGGTGGTGTGTGAGGGTACTCTCTCTAGACTAGTTCTTCTAGTCTCTTTCATTTCGAAGGTGGTGTGTGAGGGTACTCTCTCTAGACTAGTTCTTCTAGTCTCTTTCATTTCGAAGATGGTGTGGGTGAGGTAGCTAGCGGCGGCCAGAAGTGCGATAGGAGCACGACCGTCTCGAAATCGCCGTCACGGCCACTTCCACACACCGTCGCGGCCATTTTCGCATGGGGACACACTGACAGAACAGAGATCGGCGTCGCCGGCGCGCCCGCAGTTCGCGCGTCCCGTTAGCTCTTTGCCGAGAGCGCGGCGACAAGGACGCATGCGACTGGCACGACTGCTGACGCCGGAGGGACCGGTCTCGGGCGAATACGTCGACGGGACGATCCGCGCCGACGACGGGACCTACGAGGTGGGCGTCGACGGGCGACTGCTCCCGCCCTGTGAACCGACGGCGCTGTACTGCGTCGGTCGGAACTACGCGGAGACGCTGGAGCAGATGGAGTACGAGCGGCCGGAGGAGCCGGACTTCTTCATCAAGCCGCCGGCGTCGCTGCTGGCCCACGAGCAGCCGATCCCCTACCCCGAGTTCACCGACGAGCTGACGTACGCGGGCGAGCTGGCGGCGGTGATCGGCGAGCGCTGTCGCGACGTCCCAGAGGAGAACGTTCCCGACGTCGTGCGCGGGTACACCATCATGAACGACGTCGACGCCCTGGACCAGCAGGGGCGGACGGCGCGGAAGGCCTTCGACGGCTCCGGGCCGCTGGGGCCGTGGATCGAGACGGACCTGGATCCAAGGGGCATCGACATGCACACCGACGTCGGCGGCGAGCGCCGCCAGGAGGCGAACACGGAGCTGATGCTGTTCGACCCCTACGAGGTCGTCTCCTATCTCTCCGGGCGGTTCACGCTGCGGCCGGGCGACGTGGTCGCGTTCGGGAGCCCGGCGAACCCGGGGCTGGTCGAGCCGGGCGAGGAGGTCGCGATCACCTACGAGGGCGTGGGGACGCTGCGGAACACCGTCGTCGAGTCCGACTGATCGACGGCGGCGGCCGTAGCGACCTGACGGTCACTCGACGCCATCTGGGATCTAACGCGACCCAGTTGTAGAATAACCCTTTCCGGGTAGCGACCGGAGACCGGACGGAGAGATTCTCATGAGCAAGGAAATCGAGGAGATGGTACGGGAGATCGACGAGACCGCCGTCGACGTGTTCGACCTCGCGGCCCGGCGACAGGCGAAGGAGAAGGCCGGGGCGCGCCGGGACGCCTACGAGAAGGGGCTGCGACAGGTCCGTGAGATCACGGACGACGACGGCGCGGCGCGGGAGCTGGCCGAGTGGATCCAGGAGGAGATGCGCTCGCGGGAGGCGTACCCGTCCGCGCGGAACGTCCGGCAACAGGGGGCGAAGATCGTCCGGAACCGCGGCCACGAGGTCTCGACGAACGACTGGCTCGGGGCCTGAGCGCTAGTCGTCGGCGTGCTCGAACCCGAGGTGATCGGCGTCGTTGTTCCGACGGACCGGAACCTTGGCGTCGACGGGCCGGGACGGAGCCGCGCGCTCGAGCAGCCCGCGGACGTCGATCGATTCGCTGCCCAGCACCGCGAAGCCGGCGGAGATGGTCAGGAAGCCGGCGACGGTGAGCGCGGAGATGCTCTCGTCGAGTAGCGCCCAGCCGCCGAGCGTGGCGACGGCCGGCGTGACGTAGAACACCAGGTTCGCCCGGACGGCGCCGGCGACGTCGATCAGCTCGAAGTAGGTGATGTAGGCGACGGCGCCGGCCAGCAGCCCGACGTAGCCCAGCGCGAGCAGCGCCTCCTGGCCCCAGGTCACGGCGGCGACGGACTCGCCGGCCGACAGGCTCAGGAGGTGACACAGCGCCGCGCCGAAGGGCAGCCCCCAGGCGGTCCGGGCGGTGCTGGTGAGCGTGCCATCGGCCCGGCGGATGAGGACGCTGCCCAGGGCGCCGCTGAGGGCGCCGGCGAACAACAGGAGCTTCCCCACGCCGCCGGACAGCAGCGTCGCCGGGTCGGGGTCGACCACGAGCGCGACGCCGAACAGGCCGAGCGCGAGGCCGACGACGCCGCGCCGGGAGAGCCGCTCGTCGGCGAGGAGGCCGGCGGCCAGCACCGGCGTCAGGATCGGGTTGAGCCCGAAGACGATGGCGCCGACGGCGCTGGTGGCGTACTGCTGGCCGACGAACAGCAGGGCGTTGGTCAGCCCGATGGCGAAGACCCCGGTCGCGAGGATGCCCGCGAGGTCGCCCCACGTCCGCGGCCGGAGCTGGTCGCGGGAGTGGGTGGCGACCGCGAACGCCGCCAGGGCGACCGCGGCGACGTCGAACCGCAGCGCGACGAACAAAAGCGGCGGGAAGTACTCGAGGCCCGCCTTCGCCGCGACGAACGTCCCGCCGAACAGGACGGCCGTGATCAGGGCCAGCGCGAGCGTGCGCTTCGCGACCACGTTACAGACTCACCTCCGTCGTCTGATATTCACGCGCCGGGACAGAGAAACCCGACGGGGAGCGTCGTTGCGTCATCATACCCGTACTTGGGCCTCTACGGTTATGAGTTCGTTCAGAAATTCTTACATAGCGTGCAAGCCGCTCGCGCCGCACCGTGGTTGCGCGGCGTGAAAGGATTTCACGGTGCGAAAGCGGTTTCCGGTGAGCGCTGCGAGTGGCGGTATGGACGAGGCACTGGCAGAGATCGAGTTCCTCGCGCTCTCGGCCAACCGCGTCGAGGTGTTGCAGTTGCTCGCGGAGGGGCGACACACGCGCGACGAGCTGGCCGCGGCGACGGGCGCGTCGCAGGCGACGCTCGGCCGGATCCTCGGCGACCTCGACGAGCGGTCGTGGATCAGCCGGGACGGCAGCGAGTACGTCGCGACGGCCACCGGCCGGCTCGTGGCATCGGGGTTCACGGACCTCCTCGAGATCCTCGAGACCGAGCGCGAGCTGCGCGACGTCGTCGAGTACCTGCCCGCGCACGCGATGGACTTCGACCTCGCCCGGCTGGCGAACGCGACCGTCACGACGCCGACAGGGACGCGGCCCGACGCGCCGGTCCAGCGCGTGGTCGATCTGGTCGAGTCGGCGTCCGAGGTCCGGGTGTTCTCCCACGCGTTCAACGACCAGAGCCTCGGGGCAGCCGAGGACCTCGTCACCGGCGGCGACGGCACCTTCCGCGGCGTGTTCTCCCGGAGCGCCATCGCTCCCCTAGCGGACGACCCCGGGCTCCGGGAACGGCTGGCCTCGCTGCTGGACGCCGAGGACGCCGCGATCCGCATCCGCGACGAGGGCGTCCCCGTGGCGGTGACCGTGGCCGACGACGTCGTCCACATGCTCCTTCGGGACGAGAACGGCGTCCTCCAGGCCTCGGTGGACACCGACGACGCGGCCGTCCGCTCGTGGGCGGGCGACGCCTTCGACCACTACTGGCGGACCGCGACGCCGCTGGAGCGCGACGACCTGCCAGACTGATCGAGGGCATCGTTTCCGAACGCGGCGACGGCGGTAGCACCGAAACCCCCGGACGGCGAGCGACCACTTGTTTTAACTATGGCCTGGATAATACCGGGGTATGACCGAAAGAGTCGCCGAGGAACACTCGCCGCTGGCCGAGGCCGGCGAGCGGGAACTGGTCGTCGGGGGCGATCGACCGATCCGCATCAGCGCCGGCCACCGGATCATGCACCACGACGGCAAGTGCAGCCGGCCCCACGGGCACAACTACGCCGTCACCGTGCGACTGGTCGGCGAGCTGACCGAGGAGGGCTGGATCGCCGACAAGGGCGCGGTCACGGACGTGATCGACGACTGGGACCACCGCTTCCTGCTTGAGGCGGGCGATCCGCTGATCGAGGCCTTCGAGGCGAGCGGCGACGGCGACGCCGTCGTCGTGCTGGACGCGCCGCCGACCGCCGAGGTGATGTCCGTCCTGCTGGAGGAGCGGCTGTCCGAGCGGCTGCCCGACACGGTCAGCGAGGTCGACGTGACCGTCCGGGAGACCAGCGAGCTCGCGGCGGGGCAGTGATGCCGGTCGAGAGCGACGTCGAGGCGGCGGACGACGGCGAGGCGGCGGGCGACGGCGCGACCGAGCCCGGGGGCGAGGGGCTGCCGATCAACGAGCTGTTCCACTCGCTACAGGGCGAGGGGAAGCTGGCGGGCGTCCCGAGCGTGTTCGTCCGCACGAGCGGCTGCAACCTCCGCTGCTGGTTCTGCGACTCCTACCACACCTCCTGGGAGCCGACCCACGCCTGGATGGGCATCGACGAGATCGTCGACGAGGTGGCGAGCCACGGGGCGGACCACGTCGTCCTGACTGGCGGCGAGCCCCTCATGCACGAGGAGAGCGTCGACCTGCTGGAGCGGCTGGACGACGCGGGCTACCACACTACCGTCGAAACCAACGGGACGATCCACCGGGACGCGCCCGTCGACCTGGCCAGCGTGAGCCCGAAGCTGGCCTCGAGCACGCCGACCGCCGAGCGCGATCCGAAGGGCGACGGCGAGTGGGCCGAGCGTCACGAAGAGGGACGGCTCGACCTCGACGCCCTCGCCGGCCTCGTCGAGGACTACGAGTTCCAGCTGAAGTTCGTCGTGACCGGTCCCGACGACCTGCCGGAGATCGAGGATCTGGTCGAGCGGGTCCGGGAGGCGGCGAGCGTCCCCGTCCGCGACGAGGACGTTCTCCTGATGCCTGAGGGACAGACGCGCGAGGACCTGGACGACACGCGCCGCACCGTCGCCGAACTGGCGGCGGAGCGCGGCTACCGGTACACGCCACGGCTGCACGTGGACCTGTGGAACGACGCGCCGGGGACCTGAGCGGGCGACCGCGACGAGCACACGAGAGCACACGACCATGACTACGGACGACACCACTTCCGACGAAGCGACTGACGTATCGGACGACGAGACGACCGAGGACCCATCGGGCGACGAGAACGGCACCAGCGACGCTCAGAGCGCCGTCGTGCTGGCCTCCGGCGGGATGGACAGCGCGACGGCCGCCTACGAGGCGCGGGCGCAGGGGTACGAGGACGTCTACCTCCTGCACACGAGCTACGGCCAGGAGACCGAGGACCGGGAACGGGAGTGCGCCGAGGCGCTGGCCGGGCACGTGGACGCCGCGGACTTCCTCCACGTCGAGACGGACCACCTCGGAGCTATCGGCGGGTCGTCGCTGACCGACGAGGACGAGGCCGTCGAGGACGCCGACCTCGACGCCGAGGCGGTGCCCGACACCTACGTCCCCTTCCGGAACGCCAACCTGCTGTCGATGGCCGTCTCCTACGCCGAGGCCAACGGCTGTACGGCCGTGTTCATCGGCGCCCACAGCGAGGACTTCTCGGGGTATCCCGACTGCAGACCCGCCTTCTTCGAGGCGTTCGAGGACGTGGTCGACGTCGGCACGCACCCCGACACCGACATCGCCATCGAGGCGCCGTTCGTCGAGTGGTCGAAGACAGACATCGCCGATCGGGGGCTGGAGCTGGGCGTCCCCTACGAGGACACGTGGAGCTGCTACCGCGCGGAGGCGCCCGCCTGCGGCACCTGCGACGCCTGCGCCTTCCGGCTCCAGGCGTTCCAGCGGCTCGGCGAGCGCGACCCCATCGAGTACGAGGAGCGGCCGGAGTACGCGGACTAGACCAGGTCGGCGTTGTCGGTGTCCCGGGCCAGCCCCTCGAGGACGTACTCGGCGGCGGTTCGGGTGGTCGCCAGCGGGACGTCGTGGACGTCACAGATCCGCAGCAGGGCGGAGATGTCGGGCTCGTGGGGCTGGGCCGTCAGGGGATCGCGGAGGAAGACGATGGCGTCGACGCTGCCCTCGGCCACCCCGGCGCCGATCTGGGTGTCGCCGCCGATGGGGCCGGACTTCTTGCGGTTGACGTGGAGGGCGGTCTCCTCGGTGATGCGCTTGCCCGTGGTGCCCGTGCCCACGAGGTCGAACGTCGACAGCAGGTCCTCGTACTCCTGCGCGAGGTCGATGATGTCAGGCTTCTTCTCGTCGTGGGCGATCAGCGCGACGCGGGTCATAGGGGCTGGTGGGAACGCCCCCGTCAAAGGTGATGCGGTCGGGCAGGGCCGATGCTATCGCCGGGCAGACGGAACCCCGGCGATCACGCCACGGACACGTCGCCGTCGCGTGTGAGGGTCACCTAGTGTCCCTCCACGGGGAAGGCCACGGACTCGCGGTCCCCTTCGGCGACGACCGCCGCCACCTCGTCGAGGTCGACGTAGGCGTCGATGGCGTCGAGATCCCCCGGCTCCATGTCGGTCGCCGCGGTGACGGCGTCAGCGACCACCTCCCCGACCGGCCGGGGCGTGACCCACTCGTCCCCGTCGCCGTCGTCGAGCACGTAGATGCCGTGATTCGAACTCATACCCACCGCTTTCTCGGCGACTACCGTAAGTACCGACGGGCCGTTTCACAGGCTGAAAAGACCCCGACTCCGGTCGAGCGAACGGGACGTCCCGGCCGGCGGGCGGCAAGACCGCCGGCTCGGGACGTGATATGGTCCGCGGCGCGAGCAGCGCGCCGCGGTCCGGTGACCAGACTGACGAATCCGGGCTAGCGTGCCGCCCGCGCTCGCACGGACGGGCTGCCCTGGGTGGCATCACCTCCGAAGTGATGCGTCATTTGGTAGGCCACACCAAACCTTAGGTCTTTTGCCTGCAGTGATCGGATGGGGACGACGCGGGCGGCCGATCCTAGAGGTTCTCGCCCTGATACGTCCCGTCGTAGGTGTCCTCGTGGTCGGCCTCGGCGAGGATGAACTGCGCGATGCGCGCCCCGGGTTCGAGTTCGATCGGGTGGTGGACCTGCAGCAGGCCCTCGCCGCGGCCCTCGTAGCCGGCGTCCCAGACCGCCGTGTTCAGCATGCAGGAGTTGCGCATGAGCGACGACCGCGGGAGGACGAAGCCGACGTGGCCCTCGGGGACGGCGATCCGCTCGCCGTACTCGACGACGTAGCCGCCACGCTCCAGGCCGTAGACGTCGCCGTCAGGCGACAGTTCGCGCCGGTCGCCGACGGCCTTGTCGCCTCGCTCGATCCGCCCCGGTTCGACCTGCTCGTAGACGGTCTCCAGCGTCAGATCGACGCCGTTGGGCTGGACCTGCTCGCTTCGCAACTCGCCCAGTCGCTGCGCGACGAACGCGCCGCTTCGGAACATATCCGCGCTCGGACCGGGGCCACTATAGGCGTTGTTACCCGCGACGGGGGGAGAGTACGGGCGTTGCCACCCGCCCCGGCGGGGAAAACTCCCGTGAACAACATTTGCGAATACGCGGGATTTATACCCGGCCGCCGTCCACGTACGTACGTTATGGGACAGACGCTCACGGAGAAAATTCTCGACGATCACCTTGTCGAGGGTGAACTCACCCCCGGCGAGGAGATCGGGATCGAGATCGACCAGGTCCTCACCCAGGACACGACGGGTACACTGGTGTGGCTGCAGTTCGAGGCGCTCGACCTCGACGAGGTCCAGACCGAACTGGCCGCCCAGTACTGCGACCACCAGACCTACCAGTTCGACTTCAAGAACACGGACGACCACCGGTTCCTGCGCTCCGCGGCCGGCACGTTCGGCGCGCACTTCTCGCGCCCGGGCAACGGCATCTGCCACAACGTCCACAAGGAGAACTTCGCGGCGCCGGGCAAGACGATGCTCGGCTCCGACTCACACACGCCGACCCCCGGCGGGCTCGGCGAGCTGGCCATCGGCGCCGGCGGCCTCGACGTCGCCGTCGCGATGGGCGGGGGCGCCTACTACATCGAGATGCCCGAGGTCGTCAACGTCCGCCTCGAGGGCGAGCTGCCCGAGTGGGCCACTGCGAAGGACGTCATCCTCGAGCTGCTGCGCCGCCTCTCGGTCAAGGGCGGCGTCGGCAAGGTGCTTGAGTACACCGGCCCCGGCGTCGAGAGCCTGACCGTGCCCGAGCGGACGACGATCACCAACATGGGCACGGAGCTCGGCGCCACCACCTCGATCTTCCCGACGGACGACCAGACCAAGGACTACCTCGAGCGCCTCGGCCGCGAGGACGAGTACGTCGACCTCTCGCCCGACGAGGACGCCGAGTACGCCGACCAGATCACGGTCGACCTCTCGGAGCTCGAGCCGCTCATCGCCGAGCCGTCGATGCCCGACAACGTCGTGCCCGTCCGCGAGGTCGCCGGCACGGACGTCGAGCAGGTCATCATCGGCTCCTGTACCAACGGCGCCTACGAGGACATCCTGCCCGCCGCGAAGATGCTGGAGGGCCGGGACACCGCGAAGACGACCGAGATGATCGTCGCGCCCGGCTCCAAGCAGGCCTCCGAGATGCTGGCCCGCAACGGCTGGACGGCCGAGCTGATGGCCGCCGGCGTCAACTTCTCCGAGGCGACCTGCGGCGCCTGTATCGGCATCGGCCACGTGCCCGCCTCCGACTCCGTCTCGCTGCGGACGTTCAACCGCAACTTCGAGGGCCGCTCGGGCATCGAGGACGACAACGTCTACCTCTGCTCGCCGGAGGTCGCCACCGCCGCGGCGATCAAGGGCGAGATCGTCGACCCGCGCGACCTGGCCGACGAACTGGGCGACCTCGAGCCGCCCGGGATGGAGCTGCCCGACCAGTACATCGGCTCCTCGAGCTCCGACCTCATCGCGCCCGACGAGGCCGTCGACGACGAGCTCATCAAGGGCCCGAACATCGGCGAGGTCCCGCTGAAGGACCCGCTCGGCGCCGACATCGAGGGTGAGGCCCTCCTGAAGATGGAGGACAACATCACCACCGACCACATCATCCCGGCGACGGCGGACATCCTCAAGTTCCGCTCGAACATCGACAAGCTCTCGGACTTCACGCTGTCGCGGATCGACGACACCTTCGCCGACCGCGCCCGCGACGCCGACGGCGGCGTGCTCGTCGCCGGCGAGAACTACGGCCAGGGCTCCTCGCGCGAGCACGCGGCCCTGTGCCCGATGTTCCTGGGCATCGAGGCCGTCCTCGCCCAGAGCTTCGCCCGCATCCACAAGGCGAACCTCTTCAACTTCGGCATCGTGCCCCTGGAGATCGACGAGGAGACCTACGAGAAGATCGACGAGGGCGACGACATCGAGATCGTCACCGACGTCGCCGACGCGGTCGCCTCCGGCCAGGAGGAGTTCACCATCCGCGTGAACGACGACTGGGAGGCCACCGCCTACCTCGACGCCTCCGAGCGCGAGCGCCGCATCCTCGCGGACGGCGGCAAGCTCTCACACACGAAGAAGCAGGCCGAAGACGGCAGCGGCGCCGCGCCCGCCGACGACTGATCGGCCAACCCACCACTCGCACGTTTTTTCGCGCGTCACGCCCCGAAGCTCCCGTATCGGTCGCGAGCGAGCCGCGGTCACAGAAGGTTTACGTACAAATCGAGAGAAGTAACGCCTATGGACACCCCGGGGAAAGCCGCCCTGACCGGCGTCGTCGGCCTGCTCGGCGCCGTCGTCTTCCTCGCGCTCAGCGTGTACCCGTTCCAGTACGGTCCCGTCGAGAGCGGGGTGCTGGCGGGGGCGTTCGTCGCCGCCGCCCTCTTCCAGTTCGTGCTCGACGAGGCGGCGTTCGGCGGCGAGCAGGCCGGCTAACCGGCCGAAGCTTCAAGCGCCCGGCACCGGTCGCCCCTGCATGGCCACCTTTCGCCGGCTCGAGGGCGACGAGGTCGTTCGGCAGGCCACTGCAATCGACCACGCCTTCGGCTCCGACCCGGGTCCGACCAGCTACGACGGGCCCGACGACGTGAAGGACCGCATCGCAGAGCGGTGGGGCCTGTTCGAGGGCGACGAGCTTGTCTCGACCTGCGCCCTGTACGACCTCGACGTCACGCTGTCCGGGGACCGCCGTCCCGTGGGCGGGTTCGCCGCGTTCGCGACGCCGCCGGAGCACCGGTCGGCGGGCCACGGCGAGCGCCTGCAGCGCGAAGCGCTGCGAGAGTTCCGCGACCGGGGCTACCCGTACGCGGCGCTCTGGCCGAACTCGATCCCCTACTACCGCCGCTCGGGCTGGGGACTGGTCCACGCGGAGACGGAGTACCGCTTCCCGGCGGACGCGCTGCCGAGTGCCGAGGGCGACGGTGCCTTCGAGCGGCTGACGCCCGACGAGTACGAGCGACTGGTCCCGGCCTACGAGGACTGGGCCGTGGGCTACGAACTCGCGCTCGACCGGTCGGCGCGGTGGTGGCGCGAGCGGACGCTAGAGGGCGACTGGATCTATTCCTGGACGCCCGCAGACGCCGAGACGGCGACGGGGCACGTCGCGTTCAGGCTCCCCGGCGAGAGCGACGACGGGAGCGGCGCGACGATGATCGTCGACGAACTGGTCTACCGGACGGAGGAAGCACGCCGGCAGCTACTGGAACTGATCCGCCGTCACGCGCCGCAGGTCGACGAGGTGCGGTGGTCAGCGCCCGAGGAGACCCGACTGGTCCACGAGGCCGTCGACCCGAAGGCGGTCACCGCCGCGGTCGAACCCGGATCGATGGGGCGGATCGTCGATCTGGAGGTCGCTATCGAGCAGCTTCCCGCCGAGCGAAACCCCGAGCGTCCCGTGACGGTCGGCGTCGACGACCCGCTGCTGCCCGCCAACGACGCGACGGTGCGGATCGAGCCGGGTCCCGACGGGCCGACCTGCGAGCGCGTCGAGGACGACGACGCGGACACCGACGCAGAACTGGGCGTCGGCCTGCTCTCGAAGCTGTACGTCGGGACGCTGGCACCGTCGACGGCGGCGGAGCGGGACCTGCTGTCCGCGGCCGGCGACGCCCTCGACGCGCTCTTCCCGGAACGACGGGTGTACCTCACCGACTTCTTCTGATCGCCGCCCGTCGGTCGGGCGTCATTCCTATGTAGACCGCCGTCGAACTACGGGTAGTGACGACCGTCGCGCCAGACGACGACGCCGTCTCAGTCCGGCAGGCGACGCCGGGGGACCTGCTGCGGATCCACCGGATCGAGCAGATCGCGTTCCCCCAGCCCTGGCCGATGTCGGCGTTCGAGAACTACCTCGAGGAGCCGGGCTTCCTGGTGGCCGAGGCCGACGGCGGCGTCGTCGGCTACGTCGTGGCCGACTCCGTTCCCAACCACGGCACGCCGCTGGGCCACGTCAAGGACATCGCCGTCGCCCCGGACCACCGGGGCGAAGGCGTCGGGCGGACGCTACTCGAGAGCGCATTGGAGACGCTGCGTGAGATCGGCGCCGGCTCGGTCAAACTGGAAGTGCGCGCCTCCAACGACGTCGCCATCTCGCTGTACCGCGCTTTCGACTTCGAGCACCAGCGGACCGTCCCCAACTACTACGGCAACGGCGAAGACGCCCTCGTGATGGTCCGCGGTCTGGACTAGGCACTGCAATCGGAGTTGCGCTCGCGCCGTCGTTCACGGGGCTCTCTGCAGCGGACGCCGTAGCGGTGTAGACGCTTCGTCCGAAGCCGTGAGCGATATCCGTCCGTGGCTCCACGCCTCGACCATGGGCTACGCCTGTCCCGTCTGCGAGGACCCGCAGGCCGACGCGGCGCACCTGGCGAACCACCTCGCGTTCACGGCGATGACCGGCGGCGGCGACCACGAGGAGTGGCTCGACGAGCGCGTCCCGGACTGGGGCGGGATGGGCGAGTCGGAGCTGGCCGACGTGGTCGTCGAGCACGCCGAAGAGGAGGAGTTCCCGCAGGTGTTCGAGGAGAGCGGGGTGCACGACCACGACCACGGTGGCGGGCAGCAGCACGGCCACGACCACGGGCACGGCGGCGCGGGCGGCATCGACGAGAGCGCGGCGCGAGCCCGCGGCAGCGGCGAGATCGACGACGACGCGCAGGAGATCCTCCGCGAGGCCCAGCGGCTGACCGAGGAGATGCGCGAGGAGGCCGAGACGAGTGGCGAGGGTAGCGACGGCGAGGCGGACGCCGCCGGCGACGACGACGGAGTGGACGAGGCAGCGGCCGACGACCGCGACGAAGGCGAAACGGAGTAGTGGCCAACGGGCGAACGCCGGGGCATGCACACCGAGGGGACGTTTTCGCCGGAGACCGCCGACGAGGCCAGCGAGCGCTACGAGGAGCTCGGCTCGACGGCCCAGCTGGTCGTCAAGGAGGTCGCGAAGGCGATGGAGTTCGACCCGGAGGAGTACGAGGAGCGCGTCACGGGCGAGGTGGTCGAGACGGCCCGCGACGCGCTGTTCGCCGACCGGCTCGAGGTCACCGTCGGAACGAGGGAGGAGTACGAGGAGTGGCGCGACGGCGCCGACCGCGAGGTGATCGAGGTGGGGTCGGACAACGTCGACAACGTGGTCTGGCACGCGCCGGCGTTCGCCGACGCCGCCGTGGCGGCCACCTTCCAGGACGAGGAGCGCGCCGCGGTGGACACGCTCCGCCGGCAGGCGTTCGGCCGCCTCTACCGCGAGGTCGTCTGAGCGGCGACGGGTTCCGAACGGCCTATGGGCGCCGGCCCTGACCGTCAGGTATGCGTCGCGTCACGCGGAACCTGATTCTCGGTATCCTGGCGGTGCTGGTCCTGCTGGTCGCGCTGGGCGCGCTGCCGTCGCTTCTGGGCAGCGGCGACCCCTACTACCTGACCGCGACGCCCTCGAACGCCACGCACGCCGCCGTCGACGCCGGGAACCTCTCGGAGCGGCAGTATCCCTACACCACCGCCGCGCTGGCCAACGCCTCCGCCGAGCAGGCGGGCCGGTCGGCGCCCTACCGGACCGGGTACGTCGGGATCAAGGAGGCGTTCACGCACTCGCCGTTCGACGAACTGGCGGCACTCCGCCAGCAGAACCCGGCGGCTTCGGAGGGCGACGCGGTGTACCTCCGGGACAACGGCACGCTTTACCGGGTCGCAGTCGCACGCCCCTAGCGTGAGCGACCGCGAGTCAACCCACGGGTGGCCCGTCCGCGAGCGCGCGGCCGAGTACGAGACCGGCTGGTACACGGGCGGGTACGACCGCGTCGAGCAACCGGACGGCTCCGAGAAGCAGTACTACTGGGCCGAACTGCCCGACGCCGTCGTCGTCGTGGCCCGGACCGGCGACGAGCTCGTCTTCGTCGACCAGTACCGCCCGGTCATCCGCGAACAGTGCCTGGAACTGCCCGCCGGCATCGTCGAGGACGGCGAGTCCTACACCGAGGCGGCCAGCCGCGAACTGCGCGAGGAGACCGGCTTCGAGCCCGCCGGCGTCTCCCTGCTGGAGGAGTTCTGGTGCGCGACCGGCGTCCTCCGGCACAGGCGGGGAATCGCCTTCGCCGAGGGCCTGGAACCCGTCGAGCGCGACCTCGACGACAACGAGTTCCTCTCGGTGCGGACCGTCCCCGTCGAGGACGCGCTGGACGTCGCCCGGCGCGAGCCCGCCAACGACGCCACCATCGAGGGGATCCTGCTGGCGAAGGAGGACGGCCTGCTGTGAGCCCGCCGGCCGCGCCCTGGGACGAGGAGGGCCCCGAGTGGCCCGTCCACGACGCCGTCGTCGCCTGGGAGACGCCCTTCTTCGAGGCGGGCTACGACGTGATCGAACGGCCGAACGGCGAGCGGGCGAACTACTACTGGCTGGAGCCGTCGGACGCCGTCATCGTGCTCGCGGTCGACGACGGCGAGGTAGTCGTGGTCGAGCAGTACCGCCCGCGCCACCGGATGCGCGAGATCGGCCTGCCGGCGGGAGGCATCGACGAGGGCGAGGACCCCGCGGCCGCCGCCCGCCGCGAACTCCGAGAGGAGACGGGCTACCGCGCCGAGACGGTGACCCACGTCGAGACCTATATTCCCTCGGGGTGGGTCCGCTACCTCCGGCACGTCTACGTCGCCGAGGACCTCACGCCGGGCGAGCCCGACCTCGACGAGGGCGAGTGGATCGAGACCGACACCGTCCCCGCCGACGAGGTGATCGACGTCGTGCGCGACCGCGACGGCCCCGTCAACGGCGGCGCGCTGACGCCGCTGCTGCTGGCGCGTGAAGAGGGGCTGCTGTAGTCCTGCTCCGCAGGGCCGATCCGTGAGGGCTTTCAGCCTCGGCCGCCCAGTGAACGCCGATGGACGGCGAGATCGGCACCGAGGAGCTCAGGGAGCGCCTGGACGACGAGGAGACGCGCGTGGTCGACATCCGCCCGCCGCGGGCCTACCGGCAGGGGCACCTTCCGGGCAGCGAGAACGTCCCGCTGGGCCAGCTGGTCCAGGACGTCGAGCGGTTCGACGGCGACGAGGACGTCGTGACGCTGTGTCCCCACGGGAAGTCCAGCGTCAAGGCGGCGCGGCTCATCGCCGCCTACGAGGGGTTCGACGGCGAGGTCGTCAGCTACGGACCCGGCCTCAGCGAGTGGGACGGGCCGATCGAGGAAGGCAGCGCGGACGAGGCGGGAGACGACGGTGCGGCCGAGGAAGGTCCCGAGTCGCCGTTCTGAGCGCGACGGAGAGTGTCGCCACTGAGCACTTTTAGAGACGGTGGCTCGGGTGAAAGGCATCGTCACACGGGGCTCAGCGGGGGTAACGTGTCGTCATTGCCACCGGCCGTCGCTACGCCCTCATCTATGAAAAGCGAGTCGCTTCGGCCGGTCACCTGACGCGTTCCAGCGTCGCCGAACCGGGGAGGACGTCGTCCCTCTGCGTGCCGAGCGTCAGGCGCCCGTCAGACGACTGTTAGTCGCCTGGTATGTAACCGACTAGAGTGACGTATAGACGATATAACAATGCGGTAGACGCGTGGATCCAGTGCTACGCGGGGCAGGCGGTGGGACGACGCTCCCAGGGAACAGAGACGGTCGGACGCCCCGCATCCATCCAACCATGAAACTCGCACTCATCGGGTTCGGTCAGGCAGGCGGCAAGATCGTCGACAAGTTCCTCGAGTACGAGGAGCGGACCGGCCAGGACATCGTCCGCGCGCCGATCGCAGTCAACTCCGCGACGGTGGACCTGCAGGGGTTAGAGCGGATCCCGGAGGAGAACCGGGTCCTCATCGGGCAGTCGCGCGTGAAGGGCCACGGCGTCGGCGCCGACAACGAGCTGGGCGCCGAGATCGCCGAGGCCGACCTCGACGAGATCCAGGCGGCCATCGATCGCGTCCCGGTCCACGAGGTGGACGCGTTCCTGGTGGTCGCCGGGCTCGGCGGCGGGACCGGCAGCGGCGGCGCGCCCGTCCTCGCCAAGCACCTCAAGCACGTCTACGAGGAGCCCGTGTTCGGCCTGGGCGTGCTGCCCGCGGCCGACGAGGGCGGCATCTACACGCTCAACGCCGCGCGCTCGTTCCGGACGTTCGTCCGCGAGGTGGACAACCTGCTGGTGTTCGACAACGACGCCTGGCGCTCTGCCGGCGAATCGATGGCCGAGGGGTACGACGCGATCAACGAGGAGATCGTCAAGCGCTTCGGCGTCCTCTTCGGCGCCGGCGAGGCGGAGGCCGGCGACAAAGTAGCCGAGAGCGTCGTCGACTCCTCGGAGATCATCAACACGCTCGACGGCGGCGGCGTCTCGACGGTCGGCTACGCCAGCGAGCCCGTCGAGCGGTCGAACGACGGCGGCGGCTTCCTGTCGCGGCTGAGCGGCGGGAGCGGCGGGTCCGACCGCGACGCCGTCGACACGACCAACCGCAGCACGTCGCTCGTGCGCAAGGCGGCGCTTGGACGGCTCACGCT
>SDGW01000528.1_pt1 | contig 16107 bp, 19 predicted proteins | sample 2873831 | NCBI WGS metagenome assembly SDGW01 (sample SAMN08132700, study PRJNA421101) | hypersaline lake metagenome | isolation source: celular fraction 0.22 microns magnesium sulfate-rich crust from ephemeral... | place: Spain: Penahueca Lagoon, Toledo | collected 2011-07
ACTCCCAGCAGAGCCGTTCGATCCGTTTGATGAGGTACCGCCAGCCCCACCGGTGTTTGACAGAGACCCGCCAGTCCCGCCACCGGCCGTGTAACTGCCTGCGGACGCCGAGGCACCGTCTCTCCCGGACTGTCCACCGGCACCCCCCGCGCCAGTGTCGCTCGTATCGCTTCCCGTCACCCCCCCAGCACCACCGTTTCCAGCGGCGACGACGAGGGTGTCAGCGCGATTGTGTGGCGGCGCACGAATCCGCGACTGTCCACCGCCGCCATAACCGTCCGTCCCACCGTTCGCACCGCCCGGGGACCCGCCAGTCGGTTGCCCGCCGACTCCTCCAACGGTCACGTCAAGTGTATTACCCGCACTGACGGGGACTGTTGCCTCGACATAGCCGACATTGTCACTGCTTGCGTAATTACCCCCTGCGGCACCCCAACACTGCACAGTGATTTGACTGACACCGTCGGGAACGGTCCATTGGTGCGTCCCAACTGTGGTGAACGTTTTCTTTGTCTCAACCGTTACCGAGGTACTATCACTATCATCGGCACTCTGGACAGTTGCCGTGTAACTCCCGCCATCACCTGAAGAGGTGGACCACGACAACGTTTTCGTCGTCTGCTCCTGTCCATTGAGGGTGACTGAGACTGAGTCACGGACAGTACCTCCAACAACGAAATCAATTGTTTGGCTGGCTTGGGCCCGCCCATAATTCGTGAGATCGGCGGTCACATCTAGTGTCTGACCTGCGTTAATCGGGCTGTTCGTGTCTGTGATAGTGACGTCAACGTCGGTTCCTGACGCCATCGAGAAATCAACAGCAGACGGGGAGGGAGCCGTGTACTGGTCGAGGGCAAACCGCACAGTCTCTCCGACGCCAATGTATGGCTGTGAGATTGAATTGTACTTGTTCCCCGAACCATCGGTGTACTCCACCCCGATGTGATACTGGGCCGAACCATCGCTCACTGGAACGTAGGTCGAGCCGTCTGCGCCAGTCGTTGTGACCGTTTCCACACTTCCCGTTGAATCATTAATCACGTAGATCGTGGCGTCCACACCACTCCCGTTCAGTGTCGTCTCGACCCGTATCGAGTTAACCGTTATCGATGCAGTATTGTAGTATGTCTCTCCACTTCCACGGTTATAATATAAATGTTCGATGGTATCCCCTGTTGATTGATAATTGTGGTACTGTGACCAGCCAGTCACTGGAAATTCTAACTCCCCTGTTGATACGACCGAAGTTTCATTCGCTGGATCTAGATTACTGAATGTTCCTTTATTGTAATAGATATCAGATGTGCTTGAGGCAGTAGAATAGAATATGTGATATTGCTCATCGTACCTTGCGAGCGAAACCCCGTTTATCGTTTCCGTAAGGTTTGAAAACGACTTCGAACTCCATGAACCCCCCGACCGTTTCCATAAATCTGTTCCGAGTGGAACCGCGGGATTATCATCCTCGTCAACAATACATTCCAATTGTCCCCCGGGCCACGATGCGATTGCTTCCTGCCCCACCGTGGAATCAGTAGAGGTATCCCACTTATTCCAATACATCGTTGAGGTATCGTCATAGGTGAAGTGAGCATCACCAGCACTGTCGAGGCTCAGCGATGGGCGACGATAATCGCTGGTCCCACTGACGACAAACCCCATATCCGTCCATGATTCTCCAGATGGTTTTTCCCACAATTTTATATTATAATAGTATGTGCCCGATATACTCGTCTCTCCGTCGGCTACAGCGTACATGGTATCATCTGAATTAGCTACCACGTCTGCTGTCGCAACACTCCCGCCGGGGTCGAAGAGCGTGTTTTGTGTCTCTATTGAGACTGTTCCATCGGTTGACTGGGTATATTCCATCACTTCGATGGTTGACGAGACGTTATATACCGTATAGAGCTTATCTGTACTATCGGTTACAATTGGGTGTGGGTTGTAGACATTTGATCGCAGTGACGAGGATTGATTCCACGTACTGCCGCCGTCACTCGAGATATAGGAGTATAAATCTCCCCCCTGCGATGAAAGTAGTAGTGCAATTAGATTCCCATTTGAATCTCGAGTCATCGGATTCAGCCGTGTGTCCGTCCGATATGTTGAATCAATTAGGTTCGGCATCTTATAGATCACCCTCGCCTTCGCATTGTTCCCATGTACTGAATTGCGTCCGCACTAATACCATACGTATGGTACTTAATTTCTGGCATAAATACCTGATGGCCCCTCTACCGCCAATATTCAGGAAATTTGTCATCGATAGCATCGTGTCTCGAACGGTCCTGAATTCGGACATTTCCGTAGCCTTAACTGACGACATCTCATAGTGGCATATATGGACCACTCGTTAACTGCTACGCTCGAGAAAGTCGTCGAACAACCGCTGGCGTACGACGGCGACCAGTTGCACGAGGAGGGGGCGGAGACCGTACATGAACGGGAGCTTCGCACACTGGAGTGCTCGTGTGGGAAGACGTTTGACTCGGAGCAGGTCGCACTCACCCACATCGAGACCGCCCAGAGTCGACTGAAGCCCGGGGTTGTGCTTGAAATCACCGACAAGATGCGGAACGATGGAACGATTGAGACGGGTGTGAAAGAGAACGGATTCGTCGTTCGCGATCTCAGGGGGCGGTACTACACGGGAATTGAGGTCGAGGACGGGGGATATATCGTGTTCGGGTTGTCTGGGCAGGAAAAAGTACGGGGAAACAATGAGCCGCGGATGAAGACGCGGCGGGTATATGTGGTGACAGCAAACTCGTATCATATTGAGTCGCTGCCGGGCGACCCGGCGGAGGCGGCGAGGGAGCATGAGTATGCACGGGAGCTACGGGACTATGTCGACGAACATGGCGATTCGATTGCGACGGGCTACACGCCCGCTAATCGGACGGATTCGGTTGAAGATGCGGTCGAGGAGACGTGGAAGTGGTACGCACCCGCGTGAACGCGGGAGCTTCTTCCCCGCAGTCGCACCGATCCAATGAGTAGTCCGTTTCAGATCAGCAGGGGGTAGCTCAAGCGTCGTCGGTGTTCAGTTCAAGTTCGTCCGCGATTCGGTCGGGGGAGAGATCATCATCGGCATGCGTGTCGGTGGGAGTTTTTGTAGTCACTTCGATATCGGTCACGGGTTGGGCGAGCGCGTTCGCGAGCCCGTGCAGGAACTCGCTTTCATCGAGATCAATAAGTCTATCTTCGATGTATTGGTCGATGTCTGCTTGGACCGTGTCGAGGGTTGATTCGACTTGTTTTGACAGCGGTGTTGGAGCGGGGGGTGAGTACAGGAGTTTGTACAGATCGCGGAAGGCGAGAACAATTGGGTCGCCGGTTGATGGCCAGTTTGTAAACGACCGCGGGTCGGGTGACCCGACGGCTTTCTAGTTCCCTCAGCCAGTCGCGTGAAGCACTCCTTGCTCCGCTAATTGCAAGGATGAGGTTGGGCGGCTTACACGCCCCGACCCGGACAGGCGCACCAGCCGTACTTGTGGCTGGGTTTTGCGAGTCCGGTAATTAACCGTGTCGACGTCTTCGATGCCCTGCTGTTTCGCCCACGCACGCCATGCGATATTCACCGACGCGTTTCTATCCGCGTGGTCTTGCGACACGTCACACTCATCGTTCGTACAGCGGAAGCGGCGGTCCTGCCGATACCCGCGCTCACCACAACACGAACACGTCTTCGAGTTGTACTCTGCTTCGACTGTGTCACACGGAATCTCGCGCCACAACGCTTTGTAGCGCACCATATCCTCGAACTTGTGGAACGGCAGTTTGTGCAATCGCCGGTTCATGTACGTTCCATACTCGATGGACTTTCGAATCCCGCTCAAATCCTCGAACACGATAGCTGGGTTCGGGAACTGCTCGGCGAACTCGACTACGGCCAGCGACAGGCGATGGAGGTTCCACTCCGTGTAGCGTTCCTCCTTGTCGCTCAACTGATAGTGGATGGAGTCTTGACCGTGGTCTTGACACCGCTTGGTAATCGTGTGGTAGCGTTGGCGTTCGGCTTTCACAGATCCGTAGTCCATGACGAGTGTGCCAAGCGTATCCATCGACTCGCGGTCGAGTGCAGTGAGTGCGACGTTACGTTCGTTGATGTCGACGCCAATGAGTGTCTCGGCCTCGTCTGGTTCGGGAACGGTGAACTCCGTGTTAACCGTGACGTGTAGGTAGTACACGCCATCGCGGTACAGGAGTTCAGCCTGTCCCAGTGACCAGCCGTTGCTGGTCAACGCATGTTTGATGAGCGTGAGGTCGGACTCACGAGCGCGAAGGTGGCCAGTCACCTTCTTGTACGGTTTCGGACTAACCCGGAACTGCACACGCTCGCCCTCCTCGTCGTAGGAGAGTCGGTATCCTTCCTCGTGGGCCATCACCAGTGGGTAGCCACCTTTCTTGTCTGTGGCTGGGGCGGATGGCTTTCCCATGCGAGTTTCTTCTTTGTTGTTCTCCCACCAGTCGAGTAGTTCTTGGTAGGAGTCCCACGCTTGGAGGGCTTTGCCGACGACCGCGCACTTGTTGTTTCGCAGGAAGTCATCGCGGTCGACCTTGCGCTGTATCTCCGTGCGCGTGTAGCCTTGTTGTTTGAGGGCGAGTGTCTCGTTGGCGATTTGCTGGGCGGCGAATCTGGCGTCTTTGAGCCACGACCGCTCGCCAGACTCGATGAACATCCGAGCCTGAACCGTCATCGTGGCTTCTTCGACGCCCATACATTGACGGATGTTCCCACCATTCATAAAACTGGTGTTTGAGGATGGCAGACTACCGCAGGCACGCGCATTCGATTAGTTCGTGTAAGTATCATTTCGTGTGGTGCCCGAAGTACAGACACGGGGTGTTGGGGTTGGTTCGAGACGAGCTTGAAGAATTGTTCCACGGTACGGCTGAACGGTTCGGCCACGAGATTCTGTCACTGGAGATTGCCGACGACCACGTTCGGTAACGGAATTGTTGCGTATACTGGACAGTCGAGGGTGACTGCTGGTGGCGGGTCGGCGTTCATCGCACCCGCTGTCACACTCGATGGGACGAAAAACGCGGTTAGCAGCAAAAATTCTGTGTCAAGCCCAGCGACACACAGCTATTCTCTCTTTGTGAGAGATGCTGCTGTTTGCTGTTGAAAATTGGAACGGTCAGCATGCGGTAGGTAGCCATATGACGGTCGAGTACGCCAGCGAGCCGAAAGCCCGCGCGGAGTACAACGCGCCGTGGTTCCTCCGCTGGACCGAGGGCAATATCTGGATGGCGCTCGTCGATACACTGTTTCTGCATCTGCTCTTCACGTCCGCGTTAGGGCTTGGAGTCTCTCTGTTCACACTCCCCGCAAACGCCATAATCCTTGCTTCATTTCTCTCCGCCATCCCACTGCTCGTAGCCACCACGTACCAGTACTATCGAGTGTATCACTACTACAATCCAATTGGCTACAAATACAGCCTTGTCCCGTCGTACACAGTTAGTTTCATATACACGATACTGTGTTTTGCGGTGTACATGTGGCTGGACTTGATCTAGTCGACTCAGACCCGTTACGTGACCCTCTCAAGACCGAGTATCCAACACTTTATACGAGATCACCGCATTACTCAGGATATGACAGAGATCCCCGATGAGTGGCCATCCGATCCGCCAGAACCCACCGACCGCCATCCGCCTGCGGTTACCTCTCAGCTGCCCGTCCGCAAATGCATCTACTGCGGTGAGGTGATCGATCAACGTGACCGCGACGACGATGAGTTCCCCTACCTCGACCACCTCAATACCTGCCCCGACAGCGAAGACGCAATTCACGTTCGCACCACTAATGACTTCTACGTCGTCGTGCCCGAACAGACGGGATACGTCTGGGGGCATCAGGTCGGTGGCTTTGCCTGTCGCAATGTCGCAATCCAAGGCACCCTCATCCCCATCGGAGCGGTGATCGAACGAACATACTCCCTTGCCGATGACGTACATTCCGAGGTCGACGAGGAAATGTTCGCCGCATTCGATGACCCCGAGACCGCAAAAGAACACTATCTGCGCGGACTCAGTGATTCCCTCGACCACGAGTACGGCGGGATCGACCTTGGGAAGAAACTTGTTGCCGAGACGCTCGACGGCGTCTACACGGATGATGAGGACGAACGGGACCGTAAATTTGAGACGCGTGCCGAACGCATCAACTCGGTCTGGGATCGTATCGACGCGGAATTACCGTTTACGTACGAACGGGTCGCCGCCCCATACGGACGACCGGGCACACAGGAAGGACTTCGATGGGCGGATATCACTGGGCAACAGTACGACGATATCTTCCTCCAAGAAGACTGGATAGACGCGCTCACCGAGCGTGACGACCCCGTCGCTCTCTACTATCCCAATTCAGACTGAATCCGAGAGTGTACTGCAGAACTCCCATCGTGAGTGGTCGTGGACGGGATCAGTCTCCGTCCAGATTCGTCGCGATATCCCCGAACGTCCCGGGGGAGAATGGGGCGAGATTGCCGCGATACGATTGTGCGAGCGATTTCGTCAGGTCGTGATAGGCCTGCTTAAATGGATAGTCCTCCTCGTTGTCGTCGTCAACGGCACGGATGCGTTTCTCTCCAATTCGCACCCGTTCCTGCTCGGCGATACTGGTGATATCCATTGCGTTCACCGGCTGACCGTCGTCGAACTCGACCCGTACGAGGAATCCGCCGCCGGACCCGTCTGGGACCGCGGGCGTGTCTTGATTGAACCCAGCGAGGACTTCGGCGAAATAGGGCGGTTTATCCACCTGCCCCTTGGGGATCTGTTCCCCGCGTTTAGCGGCCGCACGACGGAGTTGTTCATACATCGAAATGCAGGGTTCGTGCAACAGTTCAAGAGACTCGCGGAACCCGGGCATATCGTCAAGCATTGTTGGGATGGTCGCGAAGTTGAACGTCCACATGTTGTCGGCATCGTCGAGATATTCCGCGGCGGCCCGTGGGTCGGTCGGCACATCCTCACTCTCATAGACGGCGACACTGGTTGACCCAACGATGGCGCGGAGCACATCAGGGAAGACCCAGACTGGAACGTACGTTTCCACGGCGTTGCCGCGCACGAGGTAGAACGCGTCGAATTCATAATATGGGAACCCCCCCGCAAGTTCCTCTAGCTCCAATCCGGTCGCGGAGGGTTCGGACTCGATAGCCGTGTCTTCGGGATAGCGTTCGATGTCGAGGTCAGCGCCCGCCTCGGCGCGCATCTCTCGGCGGCGGTCCTGTTCGGGCGGGACGATATTCGCCTCCCCCCGACCGATGTTCCCACGCACGTAATCCTGTAACACCGTGTGCAGATAGAACTGCGTGGCCCCATTGTGGCTGTAGTGCAAATCGTATGTTCCGTCAGGTCCGTCCGCAGAGGGGTATGCTACAATCGCTCGGTCACTCATGCAACGAACTACGCGCCGTATCCTGATAAATGCCTAGTTCCTTCGCTGGCCGTCAGAATTCGCGGACGTAGTCGGCGGTGTCCGCGTCCCGAATCCCCGCTTCGTTGTACACGTATTCGACCTCCCGCCCGCAGTCGCCGCAAGTCCCCGGAACGACGGCCTGATGTTCATCGAATCGCACCTCGTTGTGTCGCCAGTTCACACTCGCCGAATCGCAGTCACACTCAACCATGAATGTATCTTCGTCCGCGCAGATCATAAAAACCACTGTATGCTGTTCTCGCCAGTAGGCAACGGTAACTCACATACAGTAAAACTTAATACAGATACCATTGTACGGCATAGTGCGGGCGAGGTATTTCAGAAAACCTTTGCCCTAGAGTCCGACCATGACCGAAACCATTATCGCGGACGATCCTGCCGACGATCTCACCCACGACACTGTCGAAGCGTTCGCCCAGAACGTCTCCCTCGACGAGTACGACGATGACACTCTCGACCGCATCGACGAGGCAGTCAACGAACTGCTGACCGGCGATCTAAACAAGTTTCCGTCGGACGATGCGTTCGATGCGGCTATCGAACTCTCCCAGCGTCTCGACGACGAATTCGATGCACGCGACCCGGCAACCGACGACCCCTACTACATGCCCGCCGACACCGCGGAGCGCTACAATCTCCCCATCTGCAGTGTCGAGGTTCAAAACGTCGGCCACGCAGAGAACATCGTCCCCCGCATTCGAGTCACCCTCGACGAATCCCATCTCGACTCCGAGGATGAAACCTCAGTTTGGGACTTCCGCGCAGACTCCGAGCTTGCGGCTATCGCAGCGGACTATTATGGCGTCGAGGACCCGCTCGCGCTGGGCGTAGCCATTGGAAAACCACTCCCTGTCGTCGGCGCGACCGCGTACACATGGAGTCGCGTCGACCGCTACGCGCTCGAGAACGACGGCGAGACGGCTATCCAACCGTAGGGTACGAGGACTCACTACAGGACGAGGAACGGCTTACTGTAATCTGTGTACACGTTACCACTGCCATCTTTATACTGGGCCATCGCGTGATAGGTTGTTCCCGTAGAGAGCCCCGAGACCGCGTAACTTCCATCTGACGCCGAAGTATCTGTCCCCGCAACTGTATTGTTGTCCGCATCAACAACATATACTGTCGCCCCCTGTACCGCAGATCCACTTGAGGTAACAGTCCCCGAAATCTGGTTGCTTTGGGTATACTCCACCGTCACCGTCTGCGTTGTCGTCTCTGACGCAACGAGTCCGTAGTTCGAGTCATTGAATTCAACAAGATATTGTAGGATCACCTGCTCCGTATTCCCCGCCGTATCAGGGACAAAATCACTATCACTCAAGCCCGGATGATTCGCAATAATGGGCACGGGGAAGGTAGTACTTGAATAGATGGTGCCAAACCCGATATCGCTCGCGGACCCGCTTGTCCCCGAGAGCCCACTGTAGGAACTATTCAGAATGTACCCCCCGCCAAGTTCATGACTGTAGGACGTCGCATCTGTTCCGATCAGATGACTATTCGTCGTGTCGGCATTCGGATCGGCACGGACATCAACGCGAAACGTCGGCGAGGGACTCTGGTCGAATCCGCTCCAGTCAACATCGATGTGACTCGGGGATTTGTAGATGTAAATGTCATCAATCGTTCCGTCCGAAGTTGTAGTGCTGGTATCCGAAACAGACAGAGATAGACTTGCGGCGGACGCATAGTCCACCGCGATTGTCAGACCTAACCCTCCAGCACCGAGAGCGAGCACATTCCGTCGTGAAATCGAGAGATCTAGATCCATATTATTCCGACTCATTGCCTACTGGATGCCCAATGCGCGGGTCGTCTATTAGAAATATACATTGTTCATAATATAAGTTTTCCCCATTACACATAAGATCCATTATAAGTGTGGGACCTTTGCTCCTCAGCCAAAATATTAATAGAGCTAGTCTCCAATGGTGATAATTTATGGGGTTCAGATCATACAAAAACCTTTGTACTTAATAAATAGACATACCCCCATGAAGCGAAGTGAGAAGCACTCCGACCAACAAGCATCGAACACAGATGGCTCCACAATCGGTCGACGACAGATCATGAGCGCGGCCGCAACCGCCGCCGCCGCCTCGAGTGGTGCGGCATTCATCATCGCTGACAGTGAAGTAGCGAAGGCAGACGTTGACGGGTCATTATCAGCCAGCCTTGATAGCGCGAGCGTCAGCACTGACGACGGTTCCGTCGCTGGCATCAATCTGGATGACCCCGGCGATGGCATTGACGTTCAGTGGGAAGGATTCGATACGGCTCCGTCGTTCACCATCGAGTTCGGTGTCTCGATCACGGGTAACGCAGACGGCACTTCCACCAGCACAGAGTACCTCATGTCGGGAAGTGTTTCCACCTCGTCCACTTCCGGTGACAAAAACGTCTCATGGTCCTCCCTCTGGGGTCAGAGCACTGTCGACATTACGAATCACAGCAACATTGCCCTTTCCGACTTCACGGCTGGAACCGACGGGGGTACCAAAACGAACAACGTGCAAATCACCCTCCGGCTCTCTGAGGCGGACCTCTCCAGCGACGTGACGAAAACGGCCAACGCCGATATCTCCATTACGAACATCGCGCGAAACGCCGACGTGGGTGGCAACGTTACCACGAACATTACCAAGTAAGGTCGACACCTCACGTTCAATCTCTGTTCGAAGCATCCGAACAGTCGGGGTCTTCTCGCTGCTCTGTTGACGCCCGGGGTTGCTATTCTGGAGACGCCGCGCATACATGTAAAAGTTTAGGGCATTCCAAGCCATTTAGTACGACTGTGTCGTAGTCACCTGTATGCGAGAACAGACAGTCCATCGTATTGACGGCGTCGGCCGCCAACGTATCCACTCTGACCGTCAGTTCGACCCCCGTATTTTTGAACAGGCCATTCACGGACTCCAAGACACCGTTCTCCGCCTCACCCGCTACGACAACATCGATCCCGAGGAGACCGACACCTACGCACCGACTCATGTCCACACCGAGGACGATGGTGGAACGCCGATCATCCATCTGCAAGACGAGACGACGCTCCACGACGTCTGTAAGCAACTCACCCCCAAGTACTGGGACATGAGTATTGTTATCGACCGCGTCCACGATCACAGCTATGGTGTCCGGGCCAGCGTGGATTGCGGCGGTGGGGTAACCGTTCGGATGACAATTTTCGTTCGTGACGGGTTGATCCGATGCTTCGATGTCGCACATACGACGATACATGACACGGATGAGGTCCACGAGGTCCGCAGCCTTTCCACGCTCGAAAGTGGTCGGAAGATTGCGCATCTCACCCGCTGGCTCGAACGCTCGGTTATTGCTGCCTACGCGAAGACCATCCCCAGTGCCGCGACTGCGTTCGACTTCATCGCGACCAAAGAGGACATTCCCGCGCTCGGACCGCGCCGTGCTGAACGTCGGAACCGGCGCGAGGGTCTCTCCCAGAAAGAGTGGGCCTCAGTTCGCGACAAAACGCCACAGACCGTCAGCGATAACGTTCGGGATGCGCGGGAGCAACTTCGAGATGTTTCCGATCCCCCCGCGTTCAACGGCTCTGACCCAGCCCTTGAGCAACTCACTGAAGATGCGGAGTATCGCGACGGGGATATCCGACTCGTCTGAACGGTCGTTGACCCACTCCATGCCGTGCGTTCAGGGGGTCGAATACGGGGGAAGAATATATGGTGAACTGTAGTCGGTGACTATTGTTCCCCCGTCATTGTACTGGACGAGCAGATGATAATCCACCGCGGGTTGCAAGCCTGTAAATCGGAACCGACCATCAGAGCTATTGATCGTTGTGGTAGTTGTCGACACAACCGAATCCCCGGCAGTTGCGTCGGCGGGGATCGCATACACGGTCGCATCGTTCTGCCGCGACCCGTTATAATACACGACTCCTTCGATGATGGGCGAATCATAAGTGACGGTCATCGTTTGCAGGGTCTTCTCCCCATCGTTTGCCGAGTCACTGTCCCCCGCCCCTTCATTGGTCACCGCGCGAAGGTAGTATTCGAGTTCAATCGTTCGCGAGGCTCCATCACCGTTTTCCGACGGCACGAAATAGTCCCCAGAAAATCCATCGTGACGCGGGACAACCGCCACGGGGAACGTTTCCCCGGAGAATAAATTGCTAAATAGAAGTTCGTTACCGTTCGCCGTGCTTCGCTCGCCCGAGGTGGAGTTGAGCCCCGAATACGTCGTATCTATAATATAGTCGCCGCTGACTAACTCGTGCTGGAAGCTCGTAAACTCGTTTGAGGCCGTCGAATCCGAGGGCGTCCATCCGTTCGAGGTCCCCCGCACATCGAAATAAAAATCGGGCTCAGGGACCGAATCAAAGCCAGTCCAACTGTATTCCACATAACTATTCCCCTCGATGTCAATATCCGCTGTCTTGTACGAAGTAGTAGCACTGGGGGTCGTTGGATTCACAGCTACGTTCATCGCAGCCCGGGCGGGGGATGTCGCAACTGCGAGCCCCATGCCCGCTGCGCCGACCGTTAGTACTTGCCGACGGGTGATTTCAATATCCATGGAATCACGTGTGTTCGCCACCACTGTGGACAATCCCACGGCAGCCTGTTATAATCTATAATAGATGAAAGATTATAATAGTTATCACTAACTATTAAATTTATCTGATACGTTCTTGCGCGGCTCGCCAATTGGGCTCCGCATACTGTTCCAAGAGGTCATGGGGCAACAAATGGCGCGCTGTAATCGGTGACTATCGTCCCCCCATCGTTGTACTGGACAACCAGTTGATACTCCGTTCCGGGCTGTAAGCCAGTGAAATTGAATCGCCCATCCGAACCATCGATGGTAGATGTAGTGGTTGAAAGAATTGAGTCACCTGCGGTTAGATCACTACTCACCGCATAGACAGTCGCGTTGTTCTGGGGGGACCCGTTATAGTACACAACCCCCGCAAGGTTGGGGGAATCATACGTAATAGTTACCGTTTGGAGGTCTTTTTCCCCATAATTCGCGGGGTTACTGTCCCCTTCGCCCTCCTTGGTAACGATGCGGAGATAATACTCGAGTTCGATCAGCCGTGTCGCTCCGTCACCGTTTTCCGACGGGACAAAATAGCCACCCGAGAACCCATCGTGACGCGGAACAACCTTCACCGGGAACGTTTCCCCAGAGAACAAGTCACTAAACCGGAGTTCGGACCCCTTCGCCAGACTTCGCTTGCCAGATGACGAATTGAGTCCTGAATACGTTGTCCCAAGAATATAATCCCCGCCCAACTGGTGCTGGAAGCTCGTAAACTCGTCTTCGGCCGTCTGGCCCGACGGCGTCCATCCGTTCGAAGTTGCCCGCACATCGACATAGAAATCGGGCTCTGGAGGCGTGTTGAAGCCGCTCCACATGAAATCCACATAACTGCTTCCCTGAATCTCAATATCCGCCGCCGTAGCAGACGTAGTTTTACTGGGCGACCCGCGAGTGACAACTATGTTTGCCGCCGCCTGCGCCGAGGATGACGATGACGCGGCGGCGAGACCCAATCCTGCCGCACCGACCGACAATACCTGCCGCCGAGTAATCTCGATATCCATGGGATCACCTGCACCCGCGTTGAGCCTCTCGGAGTGTTCTCCACGCGGTATTCTGTTATTCCGATAATTCTGAACTGATATAATAGTTGCCACGAACAGCGTCCGCTCTCTGGCGACCCAATCCACCTCAATTGCCTCTCAATTTCAGTTCACTCGCGAAGCGGGCGCTCCCGTTCATAGAGGTCGTCCGACCCGTCGGACACAACGACGTGATTCCCGTCCCGCACACCCGACCGGATATCATCGTGAAGCTGTGTCGTATTAAGATCCAACTCCCACTCGGGATTCGTCCAGCGCGTAGCCGACCATGATTCTCGGTCCGCTCGCCACACATCCTCACCGATTCGAACGACCTCCGCGTCTTCATCCACCATCTCGTACGGCGGATACACGTGCCTCTCGTCGTCGTATAAGATGTTATCCACGACCGCAACCGTAATTTCTGCGGAAACCGTTCCAATTTTCAGCAGCAAACAGCAGCATCTCGCAGGAAGCGAGAGTAACTGTGTGTCGCTGGGCTTGACACAGAATTTTTGCTGCTAACCGCGTTTTTCGTCCCTGTCTGAGTGACAGCGGGTGCGATGAACGCCGACCCGCCACCAGCAGTCACTCTCGACTGTCCAGTGTACGCAATAAGCGATGTACCGAACGTGGGACGCGAGCCAGCGGAACGGCTAGCTAGCTCGATTTCAGAATCTCCCGTATAGGAAGACGTGAAATCAGAGTCCAACTGAGCCGAATCCGCAAAGAACACGCGAGCTACGTTCACAGCGCCAACATAATCACGGTCAGCCTGATAGCCACACCGACTGTTGTCACAACGGAAGTGCCCGCCATGCCACACCTCGAAGTAATGGTCAGGCGACTTCGTTGTATGTCCCGTCGAACCACATCGCGGACACGACCGACTCGTGTTCCCTGCATACACTCGTTCAACATGCAACCCAGCAATGTCAGCGCGGTATTCGATGTTCTCAACAATCTCTCTACGTGCCCACGACGACAACTCCCACGACAACTGTCCCTCACCGCGTGGCGGTGAGAGCGAGCGCAGGTCTTCGTGTACGATAGCATCTACGTCGTACACTAAAGCAAGTGCGAGGATTTGGTTGGCTACGTCGTGGACGAGTTGCTCGCGTTTGTGTCGAATCTTGTTGTTCACTCGCTCGTACTCTGATTGGACGTGTTTGAAGTGGTCTGTATGGTCGCGTCCTTGTCGGCGTAGATGCGCGAGTTTCGAGTTGAGTTGGTTACGTTCCCGATTCAAATTTCTCATCCTCTCTCGTTCCGTATTCTGGATGAAATACGGTGTGGAGAGTTGTTCTCCGTCGTTGTCTATGACGACAGCCGTAGCGTCTTTCCTCAGTCCACCATCAATCGCTAACACAGTTTCAACGTCGTCGGCAGTGTCTGTATGTTCGACTTCGACAGGGAACGACAACTCGTAGTATTCATCCCCCTGTTTCGATGTACTGGGTTGGAACTCTGGGGCGGAGAGACTCCCGTGTTCGACTAACTCGTGGAAGGATTCGTATCCATCAAGAGTGTATTCTGTCCACGTCCAATCTCCATATGTTTCGGGGTCGAGTGTGTCAGGTGTTTTGAGTTCGACGGTGAGTTGTTGCGTGGATTCGTCGTACTGGTATTTGACTGCCTGTCCGCTGGTAGGGCCGTCATCCGCCGAATATGGTAACACGCCAGATGAGTATTCTGGACAGTCTTGGAAGTCAAAGTACGTGTCTGGATACGTGCCGTGAACGTCGTAGTAGGCATTCAATTGGTTGATTAGTGCGTCTACGTAGCCCGAAGACAGGTACTCGTCCGACTCCCAGAGTCGTTCTTTGATTCGGCGCGTGTGGATGCGTCGAATCTTGTGGTCTGGAAGCAGCGGTTTGATTTTTTGAAAGGCTTCGCGTTTGTCAGCATGACTGCGAAGTGTCTCACCGACTTTCTGTAACAGGCATCGTTTGTATCGACTGGGAAGGTAGATATCGAACTCGTCAAAGGCGTCGTGTTCGTCAAAGTATTTCCACGCCTGATACGAAGACTCGTTAATCTCAGATAGGCGGTCTGGCGTCCAGTATTGTCCAATGAGTGTGTTCGCTCCTTGGAGGGTAAGTTCCTCGAGTTGAGTGTATCGCTCTCGATCCTCGAAGGGTAAGTGGAGTGGGAGGGAGAGGTGTGTTGCGGACATGTTGTATTAGTCTTCGTCAGTGATTTCGTCTTGGTCTTGTTCGAGCCGGACGACGGCAACGGTTTCGCCAATCCAGTCTTTGGGGACGAGAACGTGTGCGCCACCGCCAACAGGTTTTGCTTCTTTCTCCAGCGTTTCCCTCCCCGCGAACGTGAACTCAGCCATACTCAGATTTATACTGCGTATATATTTAATGGTTTGGATTAGACTCTCGTTTTACTGCTGACTGTTGCTGTTTGCTGCCGAATTTTGTAACTGTTACGTAACCCAATCAATCGGACGTGTCGTTAACCACGGTCCGCTGATGGATTGTTTGGCTGCCATCCTGTTCGACAGTCGTTTTCGCGATGTTTCCGTTCCCAGCGTACTCATGGGAGAGTTCAGAGCGCGCGGTTTCCCCATCGTATTCGACGGGAATTCCATCGAGGCACATGTCGCAGACGGGGACCTCGACTCCGGCTCCATCCTCGTGTCCGAATCGGAGGATATAATCTGCATGCACGAGTCCGACACTGTCAGGGATTTGGAATTCTGGGATGTTTTGATCGGCTGCGCGTTCGTATGCGGCCTGTTCGCGTTCGGATACCCGTTCGTCGGAGTTGCAGTATGCGCAGGGACGAGGGTCTTCATCCGTGGGGAATTCTTCAGCGGTTGTAGTGGGAGCGAATTGAATGCCGACGGCGTTGGAATTGGACATACTCGCTGGTATATTGTCTGCATCAATAAAGGTTACTGTATTATAGCTATCCCTTTTGGCAGAATTAATGAGGGTTGTTTTGAGCCGGGAGTGACTGCTGGTGTGTCGGTGTTTCTCACACCTGCTGTCACCCAATTAAAACGAAACCGATAGCAGCAAAGATTCTGTG
>SDGW01000529.1_pt1 | contig 16106 bp, 17 predicted proteins | sample 2873831 | NCBI WGS metagenome assembly SDGW01 (sample SAMN08132700, study PRJNA421101) | hypersaline lake metagenome | isolation source: celular fraction 0.22 microns magnesium sulfate-rich crust from ephemeral... | place: Spain: Penahueca Lagoon, Toledo | collected 2011-07
TCTTCGGGCATGGTGTTTTCCTGCGGTTGCCCGCATCACGTTCAGGGGCCGAACGAGCAAAACACTGTTCGTCGCGCCATGTGACCGCATGATCTGCCCCACCTTCGACGATCAGTCAGCCAGTGTTTCGCGACGATCGGAACCGGCGCATTTCCGCCCGCCTGCGCTGGAACCGGTCAATTTCACTTTCACCCCGCTACGCGAGCCCTTTTCCCTGGTCGTCTCCTTCTCGTCACATGGTCCTCACGAGAACCAGAATGGGACCCGAAGCGACGGAAGTCGAAACGAGAGTGGAGTCGCGTCTCGGTCATGATCGGAACGAGGTGACTGCAGATGTCGCGTAGTTCGCCATCCGACGGCGTCGTGGCCGACCCCGACCACTCACGGCTGACAGACGGACAGCCGCTCGAGCGTGTGACCTTCCGAGCCACTGACGAACAGCTCGCCGCCCTCGAATCGCTCGTCGACGACGAGATCTACGCCACCCGGAGCGAAGCGCTCCGGGCCGGCGTGCAACAGCTACTCGAGCGACACCGTCTGGCTGAGACCGACCACGACGATCGATAGGGCTGCCCGAATTGGCGACATACACAGGCCTTGTCTACCGCATTGAGTTCTTTCATCGGATCGAGACCCTCGCGAGACGGACGCGTCGGCTGCCAGCTACCGGCTGGATCGAGCATGAGTCCAGCGAGACGTTCAGTCTCGACGAAGTGAATGACATCCTCCGCGCCGTAAACGACGCGGTTTCCTCCGTGGAAGTCTCAGCCGGTCTAAGTCTCCCCGGAGGCAACATTCCCGTCACGCTGGATGGTACTCGGGTCTGTGCGCTGTTCGTTGGGACGGTGAGAGCGTGATGACTCCGACCAGTCGTGGTCGTCCCACTGGAACCGCACGGGCCGTGCCATCGGCCTGACTGTGTTGCTCGTCTGCCGCTCTAGGAACGTCTTTGACGCCGTGAGGTCGGCGTGTCCCTCGAACCCACACGGACAGGTGAGCGTGTCCTGATACCGTGTTGTTCGATCTGTCGACCCACACTGCGGGCACTCCTGGCTGGTCCACGCTTCCGACCGAACCTCAACCACGATACCGTATTCCTCGGCAGTACAAGCGAGTCGGTCGGTGAATTGCTTGAACGCCCAAAAGTTGTGGGTCTTTGCGTTCGTTTCGACCGACCAGTGTGTTTCCAGCACGTCGGTCAACCCACCAATATACACCGTGTCTACGCCCTCGGCGTACAGCCGTTCGATTAGGTCACGACACAACGTATCTTGGGCGTGGTCCCGGCGACGGGTTCGTTTCCGGTACAAGCGTCGGATGCGCTCACTACTGTATCGACCGTCTTCGAGTTTCGACTGAAGTCGGGCGATTTCTCGTGTCGTGTCGCGGAACCGCTGGAATAGGTTACGACTCTCGTACAGGTATTGCCCGCCGGTCGTTGTAGTACAGGCGACGAGATTGTTGGCACCAATGTCCAGAGCGGCCTTCTCTGCGGCCAGTGGAGTTGCCCGTGCGTCGTCAGAAACAGTCACGGGTTGCGAAGCTCGGAAGGTGCTATCAGTCTCGTCGTACCACAGGTCCAACCGGCCCTGTTTGCCGTAATCGGGCCAATTCGGGTTGCCAGCAATTTCCAGCCGGAGACGTCCGGTGTGGTCGTATCGGTCTTTCAACTCTTTGCCGACCAGTATCTCAAGACGGGAGCGGTCGCCCCATTCGGCGGTGTATGACGTGTTTCGAATGACGGTCTTGAGTCGGCGTCCGTCGTCCTCGTTCCCACGGAAGCCCGGTGGTTCCGGGTGGTCCGTAACCGACGTGTTCGACTTGTCGTGGTACTGTTCTTTCAGCCGGAAGAATCCGCGCCACGCTTCGCTATTCTTCCGTATCACCTGTTGGGCGGTGGATGCGCCGACCACGCCTTTGTATTTGCCTTCGAGTCGGCCTGTATCGGCGTCCCACACGCCGCCTTCGAAGCCGTTTTCGTCGTTGTACCGCATGAGGCGCTGGTAGTTGACTTCGTTCCAGAGAGCGGCGGAAGCGTCCAACAGGTCCCGTAGCAGTTGCTCTCCGGTATCGGAGAGCGGTCGCACGGCGAACGTGTTGGTGCGCTTCATGCCACAACCATTTTCACGTCGCCAAGTCAAATAAGACATGTGTGACAATGCGACCAGCAATAGATATTTCGTATGGACTCCACGGACGGGTGAAAGACCATGCTGAAGCAAACAACCTGTCGCTCGATGAGGCGTATGTCGAGGTGCTGGAAACTGGGCTCGATACGTTGGAGACCCAGGACGAGCAGTGACACGGTGGTTTCTCGTCGAGGGTTACGCGATTCACGCCCGCCCTGTTCGGCGCTCGGTTCCGACAGCAGCGTGTCGGAACACTCTCGCCTCACGGGAAGGGCGGGACTCTCTCGCTGTCACAGGTAGCGATCCAAAACCCGTCACGGAACGACCGATAGATTACAGTGGAATGCTTGCTCCAGTGAACACAATCAGGTATACTACGATAGCGATGAGCGTGATGACGAGCACGCTCATCATGAACGTGAATGCCCCCTCGGGCGTATAGATCGAGGGGATTGGAAGCGCCATCGGTTGACAGGATGTCAGCTAGTTGCTTAAAACACCGCCCATCCAGCGTACTATCGTTGGCGAGCCTCACGAACGGCTAGCATCTCGTTCGATCACCCGTGCGGCGACGTATGTCATGAGCAGAAGAAGGACCAGCGGGAGCATCGTAAGCATGTGCGTGAGGGTGACGATCAACAGCTCGAACTCCCACGGAGAGGCGACTCCGAAAAGGATCGCAAAGTAGGCGAGGATGAGCACCGGAGCCGCATTAATCGAGGCGTCAACCGCCGTATCTCGAGAGAGCCAGTCCAGCATGTTCGAGCATCCGTTCGCGAGGAAAATAAACAGTACTCACGGTCTCGAGACGGTCACCGAGACATGGTGTCCAGTTGCGTTCCGTGGACACTTCTCGGCAAACGCTTATCAAGTGGGTTGATGTAGCCGTCCGATAGATGAAAGGTGCACAGCGCACCGTCATCGTCGTGACGATGGGATTGCTCTCCCTAGCCGCAGTTCCGGCAGTGACTGCCACCGATTCAACTACGGAGCAACTCATACAGATTCTCAATAAACAGTTACTTTACATCGCCGTTCCGATCGCGATTCTCGTCGAGGTTATCCTCGCCTACACTGTCTGGCGATTCCGCGCTAACGGCGACCGTGACACCGACGGACCGCAACCGACGCGCGAGAATCGGCAACTCGAGATCACGTGGACAATCGCGACCGCACTCGTGCTATTGTTCGTCGGAACGGCTTCGTTCTATACGCTGGCTCATCCGGCCGTGTCAACGATCCTTGACGATCCACAGAGCAGTCAGGGGCCGAGCGAAGTGCCCGAGGATGCCGTCGAAGTCAACATCATTGCGGAACAATGGGAGTACACGTTCGAGTACCCGGACGAGAACGTGACAGCCACGGAGACGCTGGTGCTTCCAGTAAATCAGACCGTATACTTGCATATCACGTCTAAGGACGTGATCCACTCCGTCCATGTTCCGGAGTTAGGGCTGAAACAGGACGCGATTCCGGGCCAGTTCAATCTGCTACAGACTGTGCCGACGGATGAGGGAGAGTACCGGCTGTACTGCGCCGAGCTCTGTGGCGAGGGGCACGCCGAGATGTTGTCGACAGTTCGGGTCGTGAGCGAAGACGAGTACGAATCGTGGCTAGACGAGAAACGATCGGCAGCCACGAACGAGTCGTCGATGAACGAGTCCGCAAATCGCAGTGATCCATGAAGCGGCTTCCGAGCGTGATCGCCGGCGGCGTCTCCGCGACCGCGGTTATGTCGCTGTTGCTCTTACTACTGGAGGTCCAGACCCGCTCGGCGATGGACCTCTTCTACGTGATCGCCCGGTTCATCGGGACGCCCGATAATCCGATCGTCGGGTTTGTGCTGTTCGTCGTAGCTGGGGTGATCGCCTGGCCGCTTCTGTTTCTCGCACTCGAGCCATATCTCCCCCGCGGGCCGGATCCCGCCGTCCGTGGCGTCGTGTTCGCCTCGATTCTCTGGGTTCCGTTCGTAATCACGGGACGAGGGGACATCGGCGGCCCGCTGCTCGTTTTCTTCGTAGTGTACACGTTGGTCGCCCACTGGGTGTATGGGTTTACCCTCGGTGCGGTGTACGGACGCCTTTCCAGTCGCACGTAACCGTACCTGTGTGTCTGACGGCGCAAACCTTTATTCACCGTTCGTTGAAGGTGCCGGTGGCCGTAAGGTGCGGACGCTTCGCTCGATCCGTACCGTTTGGCATGAAATCACGATGATAGACATGATCCCGGGAGTCGTATTCGCCGTAATCATACTGGCCACGCTCACAGCATACTATCGTCTTCGGAGCGATCGACCGGCGGCGTCGTTCGCCGATGGCGGGACTGCATCGGCGACGATTGGGCTAACGGGCAGAGAGAAACCGGCTAGTATCTTGCGATGGGTCACGACCGTCGATCACAAGGATATCGGGCTGTTATACATCCTGTTTGGGACGGCCGCAGCGCTGTGGGGCATGACGGACGCGATGATGATGCGGACTGAACTACTGGTGCCCGAGAGTGCAGTCTGGGACATCGAGACGTACAACGCGGTGTTTACGGCACACGGATTCACGATGTTGTTTTTCTTCGTCACGCCGGTGTTCACGGGCATCGCCAACTACGTGCTGCCGCTGTTGCTCGGTGCCGACGACCTCGCGTTCCCCCGAATCAACGCGATCGCGTTCTGGCTGCTCCCACCGTCGCTCGTGATGGTCCGCGGCGGGCTGATCACGGACGTCATCGGGATGACTATCGGAGTACTGCCGCTCGACGTAACCGCGCTCGAGACGCTCGCGCCGGTCGCGACGGGCTGGACGATGTATACGCCGCTCTCGGTCCAGATGGCGAATCCACAGATCAGCGTCACGTTGCTCGGGCTCCACCTGAGCGGGATCGCCACCACCATGGCGGCGATCAATTTCATCGTCACGATCTTCACGGAGCGGCCGGACGACCTCGGCTGGGACAAGCTGGACATCTTTTCGTGGAACATCCTCGTTACGAGCGGGCTAATTCTGCTGGCGTTTCCGCTGCTCGGCAGTGCGCTGATCATGCTGTTGCTCGATCGGAACTTCGGGACGACGTTCTTCGTGGTCGACGGCGGTGGTCCAATACTCTGGCAGCACTTGTTCTGGTTCTTCGGCCACCCGGAGGTGTACATCCTCGTTTTGCCGGCGTTCGGGCTGATGAGCCTCATCCTGCCGAAGTTCTGCGGTCGCCGGCTGTTCGGCTTCCGCTTTATCGTCTACTCGACGATCGCGATCGGGATCCTCTCGTTCGGCGTCTGGGCCCATCACATGTTCGCGACCGGACTGGATCCACGGTTGCGCGCGAGTTTCATGGCCGTCTCGCTGGCGATTGCCATCCCGAGCGCTATCAAGGAGTTCAACTGGATCGCCACGATGTGGAACGGACGGATCCGCCTCACTGCACCCATGATCTGCATCATCGGCGGTATGAGCACCTTCGTGATCGGCGGCATCACTGGCGTCTTCCTCGCGTCGGTACCGATCGACCTCGTGGTCCACGACACCCACTACGTCGTCGGCCACTTCCACCTCATCGTCGTCGGCATTATTCCCCTCGCGATGATCGCGGCGAGTTACTACTGGTTTCCGCTCATCACCGGCCGAATGTACGACCAGCGACTCGCGAGGATGCAAGCGATACTCCTGATCATCGGCTCGTTCATCACGTTCGTGGCGCTGTTGGTGCTCGGATACCAGGGAATGCCCCGACGCTACGGCGTCTATCCCGCGGAGTTCATCACGCTCAATCAGGTTGCTTCCATCGGCGCGTTCATCCTCGGTGTGAGCGTGGTCCTCTGGCTGGTGAACATGATTCAGTCCGCCCGGGCTGGTCCAATCGTTCGCGATGCAGACGTCTGGGAGCTGAAAGAGACCGGGCAGTTCACCCGCGAGTGGCAGTGGTTCGAGGAGCGACTCGAGGAGCGACAAGCCGAGCCCGCTCGAGCGGGTAGCGAGGATGAAGCCGCCAGCGATGAGATGGCCGACAAGGCCGATGGAGAAAAGACGGACGATACCGAACACGAGCCGTAGCGAACCCAATGGCCGTTACACCGAGTGTTGCGGAACGTACGCGAATCGCTGCATCACCTGTCCGAGCACGTAGCCGTAGACCCAGTGGGCAGCCAGCGACAGCCCCAGAAAGAGCACGCCGGCGTACTCGCCCGGCCAGAAGGCGATGATAAAGCCGGTCCACATGATCGTCGCGAAGGTGACGCCACGAGTGGCCCGCGGTTCTTGCGGCGGCAGAAACGCGCCGGCCACGACGAACAGCAATGGCAGTGCGATCGCCCCACCGCCGACGAAGACGACAGTTCCCAGCAGGAGGTTCGGCTCGAGGCCGAGCACCCGGCCCAGTTCGGCGACATCGACGAGTGCCGTCGCCTGAAAGAGACCGAAGAATGCCGGCGGAACGAAGAGAATCGGTATCATCGCGATCAGGCCGGCGGCCCCGCCGGCGAAGGCAGACAGCACCACTCGGAGGGTGATGTCGAGTTCGGCGTCGAGATCAGCGTCTCGTTCGGCGGGCGCGCCCGAGACCGCTTGTGCTTGCTCCGCGGTCGCGTTCGAAGCTGACTCGTCGCTCTCGGTCATTGGCCGTCATGGGGGCATACGACGGTCCCGGTAATAACTGTCGGGCAGCGCTTGACAGTCGAGCAACGCGCAACGCGCTCTTAGCCGATCGACGGATCACTTGCGGCGATCCGTTTTAGTTCCATGCCGTTGGAGGGGACGTATGCCTCGCAAAGAAACGCTCGGGCTACTTCTGGCCGCTGTTTCGGCCGGCGTGTTCGTGAGCGCGTTCGTCATGGCGTTACTCTAGGTAATCGGCAGGCAACGGCCACTCGAGACGATCTAAAAGAGTACAGCGAGAGTTCCACGGGTCACCCGACCCGTGGTACTTTACAGCCGATCGATCAATACTCGAGGTCGCGACCGCTGGTCTCCCCGGAGTTCGTTACGATGGGACCCATGATACCCGCGAGGATGAGAAGCAGTGCTGCCCCGAGGATGACAGCAGCTCGAACGGCGATCCCGTCGGTGACGGCGGCATCGATGAGGGCGGTCGGCGTTATCGCTGGGGCGACAGCGATCCAGACAGCCGTGCTGACGCCAGCGACGACCGTGCCGATGCGTCGGAGTGGCAGCCATGGGTCTGTCGCGTATCCGGCCTCGTGGAGCATCCCCGCGCAACTCGCGCCGACCGCCACGACGCCGCCAATGGCGATCGCCAACAGGCCGAACAGCACGCCGGCTTCGGTCGCGACGATCCCGAGGGCGGCCACGAGCGGCCACGCGCTCGAGCGTCGCGGTTCGCGCTCCTGGTCCATGCTTTGGCCCACCACATGAGGCGGTATCAAGTTGGTGTCGACACCCTTTGCTGGGGAGGTGTTTTTGGAAACGGGGCCCGTATCCGGTGCTATGGGGTCCGCCGTCGACGGCGAACCGAGCGAGCAGGCTGAGCACGATCACGGTCATAGTCCGCCGGCGCCCGACGACTGGCCGCGAGGATTCGATGAAGCGAGCTGGTGGCCCCTGGTAACCGCCGCTGGAATCGCCGGCCTCTACTTCGGCGCCGCGCTCTTGCTTCTTTCCCGTGGCGATGAGCCGCTCGTCGGCCGCATCCTCCCGTCGGTCGTGCTCGTCGGGGGAATCACGGTCTTCCTCGCTGGCTTGTACGGGTGGACGTATCACGGGTTCGTCCGCTCCTACTGGAAGCGGGCCGCGGCACGAACAGGCGGCGGAATCGATTTGCAATGGGGAATGGTCCTCTTTCTTGCCACCGATATCATGACGTTCAGTGCCGGCTTCGTCTACTACTTCTTCATCCGAACGGGCCCGTGGCCGCCCGGCGAACTCCCGTCGCTGCTCTCGTCGCTCGTCTTGATCAACACCGCCGTCTTGATTCTCAGTAGCGTGACGTTGCATTTCGGTCACGAGGCGATTCGCGAGGGGCACCGTCGTCGGTTTCTCGCCCTCCTCGGCGTGACGGTGCTGCTCGGCCTCGTCTTCGTCGGTGGCCAACTGTTCGAGTACTACGAACTCATAGTCGTCGAGGGAATGGCGGTCACTGACGTCTTCGGGAGCAGTTTCTTCGCCCTGACGGGGCTCCACGGACTCCACGTCTCACTGGGCGTGATACTGCTCGCGATCGTCTTCGTCCGTGCCGTCGCCGGCCAGTTCTCGTCGGACCGGCATACGGCCGTCTCGACGGTTTCGATGTACTGGCACTTCGTCGATCTCGTGTGGATCATCCTCGTCGTGACGCTGTACGTCGGCTCGGTGGTGTAGCGCACCGCTCGGCGGACGATCACCGTCCCAGCGACTGGACCGAACCGGACGGCCATCGCGGGGCGGAGTTTCTATAGGCCCTGTGTCGTACCCGGAGACGCTTCACCTGTATGACGGCCTGTACGCTCTGTGGCCTCCCCACAGGTTCCCAACCGGTTCACGACGACGATCTCGACGGTGCGTTCTGCTGTCGCGGCTGCCTCGAGGTCCACCGCACCGTCGCCGACGCCGAGCTGTCGGTCGCCGACAGCGACGGGACGGTCGCTCCGACCGAGTCGACCGACGCTCCCACGGGCGACAGCCGTAAGGGTGAGACGGAACCGCCCAAGGACGGCATCGAGACGGCGTTTCTCTCCCTCGAGGGGATGCACTGTACGACGTGTGAACGGTTTCTCGAGGCGGTGACAACCGAGACGGACGGGATCTGCGACGCGCGTGCGAGCTACGCGACCGAGATGATCCGGCTCCGGTACGACCCGACCGTAATCGAACGCGAGGAGTTGCCAGCGGCGATCAGCGGTTTTGGCTACCGCGCCCTCGAGCCTGACGACGAGCAGGGAGATCGCGGCTTCGACTTCGGGGAGTATCGGACGGCCCTCACCGTCCTCCTTGCGATGCCCGTTATGGCACTGTACCTGCTTTTCATCTACCCGACCTATCTGGGACTGTATCCGGAATCGTTTCTCTATGGCTCGACGATCCAAATGATGGTGTTCGTCCCACTGGCGCTTTGGAGTACGCTCATCGTCCTCGTCCTGGGCTATCCGATTTTCAGGAGCGGGTACGTCAGCCTCGCCGTTCGCCGGCCGAACGTCGACGTTCTCATCGCAATCGCCGTGCTCGCGGCGTACGCGTACTCGTTTGCAGCCTTCGCGGTCGGATCTCGCCATCTCTATTTCGACGTTGCGGTGATGGTGTTGATCGTCGTCACCGTCGGTAACCGGGTCGAAACGAAGGTCAAACGGCGAGCCGTCGGAACGAACGTCGATCTCGCCGCAGCCCGTGAGACGACCGTCCAACTGTTAACTGACGGTGGTTCGTTCGAGGACGTCGATCGGGACGCGTGCGAGCCAGGCGATAGGGTTCTCGTCACTGCCGGGGATCGAATTCCCTTCGACGGGACGGTCGTCGAGGGGACGGGAACGGTCGATGAAGCGCTCATAACGGGAGAGTCCATCCCGCGGTCGGCGTCGGTCGGCGACGCAGTTGTCGGGGGGTCCGTCCTCACCGACGGGACGCTTGCCATCGAAATCGACGATACCGTGAGCACTCTGGATCGGCTCGTCGAACTGCTGTGGGACGTCCAAAGCACCGAGGCCGGCGTGCAGCGACTCGTCAATACGTTTGCTGTGGTGTTCGTCCCACTAGTCGTCGTGATAGCGGGAGCCACTGCTGCGTTCTGGCTGGCCACCGGGCACGCAACGAGTACGGCAGTGCTAACCGGGCTGTCCGTCCTCGTCGTCTCCTGTCCGTGCTCGCTCGGGATCGCCACGCCGCTGGCACTCGCCGCGGGAAGCGGGCGGGCAGCCGAAAACGAAACAGCCGTTCTCTCGACGAACGTCTTAGAGCGGATCACGGACTCCGAGATCATCGTGTTCGACAAGACCGGCACGCTCACCACCGGCGAGATGACCGTTGAAACCGTCATCGCGAACGATCCGGAGGGCGTGCTCGAGCGAGCGGCGGCCGTCGAATCGCGGTCGAACCATCCGATCGCGGAGGCGATCGTCGACGCAGCACCTGCGGTAGACCGGACGGTCGATTCGTTCGACTGCGCGCCGCGATCGGTCTCAGCGACCGTCGACGGGCGGCGCGTCACCGTGGGCCATCCGGAGACGTTCCATGCTGAATCCGGATCCGGACCGTGGGAGTTTCCCGAACGCCTCGCCGACGCCGTCACGTCGATGCACGAAGACGGGTTCCAGCCGACCGTCGTCGGCTGTGACGGCGTCGTCCGCGGCGTTATCGCGATTCGAGACCGACCTCGAGAGGACTGGACGGACGTCATTGCCGCGCTCTCGACCGACGACCGGCGGATCGTCGTACTCACTGGTGACGACGAGCGTGCGACGCAGTGGCTCCAGGCGCATCCGGCCGTCGACGACGTGTTCGCCGGCGTTCGTCCGGAATCGAAGGAAGCGATCGTCCGGCAGCTCCGCGAGGCCGGAACGACGACGATGATCGGTGACGGGACGAACGACGCACCGGCGCTCGCACGCGCCGACATGGGCATCGCCCTTGAAGGCGGAACGGACATCGCGGTGGACGCGGCCGACGTCGTCGTCCGGGATGACGATCTCGAGTCGATTCCGACGATCTTCGAGATTTCACAGTCGACCCGGCAACGGATCCGCCAGAACCTCGGCTGGGCCGTCTGCTACAACCTCGTCGCCATCCCATTGGCTGTGATCGGTGCCATTAACCCACTCATCGCCGCGTTGATGATGGGGATCAGTAGTCTCGTCGTCGTCGTCAACTCGGGACGTGGTTCGCTTCGCCGTTACGGTAGCGACCCAGCGCGTAGTGTCGAACGATGAACGGTTTTTCGGCTGGCAGCTACCCACCACCTTCGCGGCCCTGATCGTCGGCGTCCGTCGGCTCCGCGTCGTCGGCCGTCGATCCCTCTGAGTCTGACCCGGAACCGTGGACGTCCGCCCGATCGCCGACGTCCTCATCGGCGTGGATTTCGGACTCTGGATCAGTCTCCTTGTCGAGATCTACATCGACGTTGCGGTCCGCTTCGTCGTCGGTCGACCCTGAATTTCCTGTCGTCGGCGTCTCGGATTCGTCCATCTCCCTGTCGGGATCGACGCGCGCCCCGCCTTCGAGGGAGTCGTAGTACTCGTCGTCCGTGATCGACTCCGATTCCTCGGGTCTGTCGGATACAGGGTCGCGATCCACACCGGGGACATCGCCTGCCTTTCCGCTCTCGGGTGCTGATTCCGGCCCAGCGGCCGAATCACCGCCGACTCGCGGTTCCGAGCCGCCGGCTCGGTCGGTCGTCGAGTAGTGGTCGCCCGGCTCGAGATCGGAGGTCGGTTCGGCGTCCGGATCGGCGCTGTCGGCCGAGAGGTCGGCATCGATCTGGACCACATCGTCGGTGATCTCGCTGATATCGTCGTCGGTGATTGGGACGGCCTCGCCCGGCTCGCGCTCCGCCGTGAGGAGAGCACCAATCGCGTCTACCGTCACCGGGTTCGGATCGACGTGTGCGGTCGCCGCCTCGACATCAACGACGGTCCCGAGCGTCTTGCCGTCCGCGCTCTCAACGGACTTGCCGATCTCGTCGTCAGTGATAGTGGGACACATAGTACCGAATCTAGCGCCAGTTCCGGGAAGCCGTTCATGCCTGCACGGACCGGGGCCGACTGGCCGGGACGGCTCTAAGTCTCTCTGGCCAACTCGAGGGCCGTCTGCAGATCCGACTCGACGGCGTCGACCTTGCTGCGATCGTACAGCGCCGCCGCCGGGTGAAACGCCGGGACGACAGTTCGTCCCTGGCGCTCGAACTGCCGCCCGTGGAGATCGGTGATCGTCTCGTCGGTGTCGAGAAGCTCGTCGGTCGCGAAACTCCCCAATGGGACGAGGACGGTCGGATCGACGCGCTCGATTTCGGCTTCCAGTACTGGCCACCAGGCCTCGATCTCGTCGACGTACGGATCGCGGTTCTCGGGCGGTCGCACCTTGACTAGGTTGGTGATGTACAGCTCCGCCCGGTCGTGGCCGATCGCCTCGAGCGCCCGGTCTAACTGGTTTCCGGCCTGCCCGACGAACGGCTCGCCCTGCTTTACTTCCTGTTTCCCCGGGGCCTCGCCGACGAGCATCACGTCCACATCGAGGGGTCCGACGCCGGGGACGAACCGCTCGGGGTCGAACTGGTCGTCCGGCACCGCCTCGAGCACGTCTGCGAACTCGGCGTCGAACGCCCAGTCGGTTGCGGTCTGGTCGCTCATGGCGTGGGCCCACGCCCGGTAGGAGGAAACACTTTGTCGCTGCGTGTGCTGTCGCCAGCCTGATACGGACTCCTGTAATATGGTCTGCTGTACCGATTTACCGATGCACCCGCGACCGTCCTGCGGTCCCACCGCGACATCGGTACAGCAAACCGTATGAATCGCAGTTCGGACCATCTCATCCGGGCTACGGCGCGCAGGCGGACATCTCTGGCTCGAGGGGAGGCGTCGCAGTTTCACTCCTTTGTCGCTGGCGTCCTCGAGCACCCGCGGAGACCGCCGTCGCCACTCGCTATGAGCGTGCCGTACCGACAGCGGTCGTCCACAGCCCACCGACGGCCGCAGCAAGCGTCAGGAGGATCGCGATAGTGAAGCTCCCGGTGTACGTGACACTCGCCGTTCCGAGCGGCGGCATCGCGAGGGCGGCGACACCGATCGCGACGTTGAACGTGCCGACGATGGCAGTGTCTTTCTCGGGTGAATAAACCCCCATAAGAAGCGGGATATACAGCGTCGCGGAGCCGCCCAGTCCGAGTCCGATCAGACAGATCGCGACCATTACTATCGAAACGGAGGGGATGACCAGCATGGCGATGCCGACGGCCGCACAGACAAGTGACGCAAGAAACGCTCGTCGTGAGCCCATGACGTCGGCGAGATAGCCACTGGCGATCCGCGAGATAATGCTGACACCGCCGATCAACCCGAATGCGGTCGAGGCACCGGCAGCCGTCAGTCCACGAGCGGCGAACAGCTCGACGGCGTAGGCAGCAAGCAGCTGGTACCACGCAAACGAGAGCGCGATCCCGACGAACAGCAACCGAAACGTCCGCGTCCCGGCTAAGCGAGTGAGCCACTCGAGCAGCTCGCCGGCGGTCGCGGTCGACTGCGCCGCCCAGGTCGGACGGCGACAGACGAGCCCCGCGAGGAGAAAGGCGAGTGCAGTTATCGACATGAGCAGCAGAAACCCACGCCGCACGCCGATTTCCGAGAGCGCACCCTGCCAAATGGGCGGGAGTACGAACAATCCGAGTCCGTTACCGACGAAGAGCAGTCCCGTTGCCGCTCCGCGACGAACCTCGAACCAGCGCGGAATGACGGAGGCGAGGAGAACGAACGCCGTTCCGAGTGCAAGTCCAAGAACGGCAAACACGACGAGCAGCCCACCGAGCGAATCCAGGAGATACAGCGACGGCGCGATCACACCTGTTGCGAGCGAACACGCGAGCAACACCGCTCGAGCCCCAAACCGTGCGCCGAATACGCCGACGAGCCCGGAGCCGATAAAGAACGTAAAGAGCATGATAGAGAACACACCCGATAGTGCGACTGACGAGACACCGAATGCATCGCTGAACGGCGCACGGAAGATACCGTACGAAAGCGGCGTCCCGAATGTGAAAACCATCGCTACGGAGCCGACGATCGCCACGATCCAACTACGGCGGCTGTCGGGCCGTTCAGCACGAGCAGTATGCACGCCCCTCTCTCACTGATGAGCGATCGAAAGCGTTCTGATCTGGGCTATACAGCAGTCGTCCGGATGACAGCGATGCATCGACAGCCGTTGACCTCCTCCTCCGCGTGAACACGGAGGAATCCCACCATGGGATTTCAGGCCGAGTGTCGCGGCCTGTCGGTTTCAAGACGCATGCGTTCCACGCGTCACCTGCTGGGTGTCAGCATCGGCGTGGCTGTCTTGTGGCCCGGTCAAAGAGGCCCCATCCGTAGCCGAGTCATCGTCACCGGCCTTCTGCTGGGAATCCCGGTCGCTTTGGCGGTGACTCTCTCCACTACGGTAGCGGTCTGCAATGTTTATCGCCCCGTTCACATCGGCTTGGTACTCACCGACCCAACAGGCGTCGTTCAAGCATTTGAACGTCGCCTGTCGTGGTCGATAGCCGTGTTCACCGCAGGCGTGGCACGCTTTCGACGTGTTCCGGGGATTCACCGTCTCGACAGGAATTCCCTTTTCGGCGGCTTTGTAGCGAATCTGCGCGTGGAGCTTGGCAAAGCCCCAGCCGTGCAACCGCCGGTTCATGTACGCGCCGTAGTCCATGTTCTCGCGGATATACGTCAGGTCTTCCAGCACCAGCACTGGATTCTCGACGGACTCGGCGTACTCCACGACCTCGCGGGTCACACGGTGGAACACGTCGTCTATGCGGTCCCACAGCGCATCACTGTAGGACGCTACGATGCGCTCACTGCCACGCTTTTGCAGGCGTCTTGTGGCGGTAAAATAGGTTTTGCGGAGCCGACGAACGGCCTTGCCGTCGTCGGCCCACAGTTTGGGGCGAACCGGAGAGCCAAAGTCGTCGCGGTGACACACCGTGACGAGACTCGCCTCTCCGATGTCAACGCCGATGGGCGTCCGCTCGCCAGCGGACGCCGTAGATTGGTCCTCCACGGCGCGGGTGGCGGTGACGTGGAGATACCACGTCCCATCCCGCTCGAAGAGCCGACTTTCACCCATCTCGGCGTCGTCAGCGTACAATGCTTCGAGCCACTCCCGTTGGTTGGGATTTGGCTGTGCTGGGATCCAGAGGTGGTAATCTTCGTGGTGCGGGATTTTGACGTACCACTCGATAGCGTTCTGTGGCTGGTGATCAAGTTGCAGTCCCTCGTTGGTGAACCGCACTGGGTGGTCGTCGTGAAGCTTGTAGCTGTTGTTGAGTCGTGGGACGTACTTTTTGAGGGCGTTTTTTGCGTAGCCGCTCAGGTCATATTCAACAACTACGTCGTTGGCCGCTGACTGTGTGTCACAGCCAGCGGCGAAGGCGGCCTGAAGTGCCTGCTGGTAGGCGTCCCGTGTTTCACGAAGCTTCTGTCGCTTGTGGGCGTTAGGGCCTACAAGCTTCAGTTCGAGGGTCTTCGTGAGTTCTCCCATCGTCGCCGTACGATACCCTTCGGTTGTGATCGATATATAGCTCAGCCGTCCAGAGTGGAAGTGAAACCGTGGGAAATCCGGCACTGCAACAGAACGGTGGACTGTCACACTATGCTGCCCGCTCAACCCCCGCCTGTTCGCTCCTCGGTTCCAACAGGGTGTCGGAACACTCGTCACTCACGGGAAGGCGGGGGTATGCGCTCGCATCTCTATCAGAACTATGTTGTCGGATTGATCACTGAAAAGAACTAATACTATTAGGTTAGAGTATGATGGTGGGAGTAACGAGGCTTGGACAACTCAGATGTCACCCAAGAGATCATCTACTGCAAGCCGTTCTAGTCAGGACACTGACCTAGGGTCCAAACGCGAATGTGAGATCTGTGGATCGACAGATTCACTCTCGAAATATTCGTTTGAACCGTCGTCAGGAGACAGTGTCACAATCGCTCTCTGTCCAAGCCATTATCAAGTCGTAGCTATCCTGAGTGGATCTCGTTTTCTCGATTCCGACATTTCAACCGATTATAGTCTCCAGGAAACGAAGAAAATCACGGTCCGTGTCCCGCGCGCATTGATCGAGGGTGCAGACTCTGTCGCTGAACAAGAGGGGCAGACACGTAGCGAGTTTGTTCGTGACGGGATACAGATGGCGATGGAAATCCAAGAAATGGAAGCGGCAGTTAATGATATCATCTCTCAAGCAGTCCAATCACAACCGGACACCAAAACGGAGAGCGATGTCGAGTTTCTCAAAGAGCGAATTCGAAAACTCGAGTCGCTGCTCGAAGATAGTATCGACAAAATTTAATTTCTCTGCCAGAGAGTTGTCTAC
>SDGW01000530.1_pt1 | contig 16082 bp, 12 predicted proteins | sample 2873831 | NCBI WGS metagenome assembly SDGW01 (sample SAMN08132700, study PRJNA421101) | hypersaline lake metagenome | isolation source: celular fraction 0.22 microns magnesium sulfate-rich crust from ephemeral... | place: Spain: Penahueca Lagoon, Toledo | collected 2011-07
AGATCGAGGACGGAAAGCCGGTCTCCTCGGGCGGAAACAGCACCGAGACGAGCTTCGGCAGCCCGAACGTGATGGCCGTCGCGCCGACGCCGATCAGTAGCGTCGCCCCGAGCAGCGACGGAAAGCCGGTGGCGAAACTGCGCCCGATCTGGGCGACGCCGTAGATCAGGACGCCGGCCGCGAGGCTCCGCCCCGGTCCGACCCGGTCGACGACCATTCCCGTAAACAGCGCGATCGGGATATACGTCAGCGGGACCGCCCCTGCGACCACGCCCGCCTGCGTCCCTGACAGCCCGAGTTCCTCGATGATCGTCGAGAGGTACGCCGGCAGCGAGAACCAGACGAACATCAGGCAGGTGTAGCCGAGCGTCCCGACGACGACGGCCGCGTACGCGCGACGACGAGCCATCCGTTCGGTCATCCGTCCGTGGGTGGACGGGCGCGACCCGAGTATCTTGCCGTAGCGGTAGCCTGGCCCGGAGACGACGGTGAGGACGGCTTCATTACTATCTGGACGGCGTCCGTCGACCCATGACACCCGTCGAACAGACGTTCCTCGAGCGCGCCCGCGTCGCCGCCCTCGCGACGGTCGACGGCGAGGGGCGACCGCACGCCGTGCCGATCTGTTTCGCGCTGCTCGCGGCTGATGAGGGTCCCGCAGCGCGAGGTAACGGCGACCGCGAGGGCGCGACGGCCGAGCGAACGATCGTCTCGGCGATCGACGAGAAGCCGAAAGCGACCCGCGAACTCGGACGCGTTCGAAATATCCGGACGAACCCCCGCGTGACGGTACTGGCCGACCGCTACCGCGAGGACTGGTCGCGACTCGCGTGGGTGCAAGTTCGCGGCCGGGCGCAGGTCCTCGAGCCCGGACGATCAGGTCACGATACCGCGATAGGCGCGCTCGAGGCGAAGTACGACCAGTACACCGACCACGACCTCGAGGACCGGCCGGTTATCGCGATCCGCGAGGGACACACCGTCTCGTGGGGCGCGCTCGAGTGAGGAGCCACCGAGGTGAACGCGGCGACGGCCGATCGTCTCACCGATCAGTCGTCGACGAGCGATCGCTCCGCGTTCCCGACGATGAGGAGGGAGCCGACGACGACGGCGACGGTCGTCACCAGCGGGTTGACGATCCCGAGGACGGCGGCGGGAACGGCGATCGCGTTGTAGACGAACGCGAGCCCGACGTTCTGCCGGAGTCGGTCGCGGGCCGTCGTCGCCAGCGCGAACGCGCGCTCGACCGCGGCCAGATCGTCGTCGGCGATCGCGATATCGGCCGCGTCGGCGGCGAGTGCGGTGCCGCTGCCCAGCGAGATGCCCAGATCGGCCGCGGCGAGCGCGGGCGCGTCGTTCGTTCCGTCGCCGACCATCGCGACCCGGTTCTCGGCTCGCATCCGCCCGACGGCCGCCGTCTTCGCGTCGGGAGAGACGCCCGCGAAGACGTGATCGACGCCCGGATGCTCCGCGAAGATCTCGGAGGCCGCGCCCTCGTCGCCGGTCAGCACGACGACGTCGATCCCGTCGTCGTCCAGCGCCGCGATCGTCTCGTCCCATCCGTCGCGTGGGTCGTCGCCGACGATCACGAGCCCTTCGGCCTCGCCGTCACGGCCGACGACGACCGGGAGGCGACCGGCCTCGCGGGCGCGCTCGAGTCGCGCCTCGAGATCGCCGCCGAGCGCCCAGTCGCGCTCGCGGAAGAGGTCGGGGTGGCCGACCAGGACGGTCCGGCCGTCGACGGTCCCCTCGACCCCGGTCGCGTGGGTGTGAAAGTCCTCGACCGCCAGTTCGGCCGGCGCGGTGGAGCCGCCGTCCGCTCGAGTCGTCGGCCCCGATTCGTCACCGGGGTCGCGGTCGAACGCCTCGGCGATCGCCGCGGCGGCGGGGTGGGCCGCGCGCTGCTCCAGGGCGGCCGCGGCCTCGAGCAGGTCGGCGGGCGCGTCAGCCTCGCGGACGGACATCTCGCCGGTGGTGAGCGTGCCGGTCTTGTCGAAGACGACGACGTCGACCGCGCGCAGGCGCTCGAAAATCGTCTCGTCGAAGACGACGATCCCGCGCTCGAGGGCCGCCTGGAGGCTCGCGGCGACGGTGTACGGCGTCGCGAAGCTCAGCGCCCACGGGCTGGCGACCATGATCGCCATGCAGGCGGCCAGCGCGGTCGCCACCGGACTCGCGCCGAGGAGGAACGAGCCCGCGCCGCCGACGACCGCGACGGCGAGGACGACCGGGACGAGGACCGCGGCGTACTCGTTTGCCCGCCGCGTGACGCCGTGGTCCGCGCTCTGGACGTTCCAGACGACCTGCGTGAGCCGCTCGATGCTGCTCGTCGTCCGCTCGCCGACATCGACGACCGCCGCGTCGGTCGTGACGACCGAGCCGCCGATCACCGCGTCGCCCGCGCGTTTCGTGACCGGCAGCGACTCGCCCGTGACGACGGCTTCGTCGACCGCGCATTCGCCCTCCGCGAGCGTGCCGTCGACGGGGATGCGCTCGCCCTCGCGGACGAGCACCCGATCGTCCGACTCGAGGTCGGCGACCGGGATCTCCGTCGTCGAACCGTCCGACGCGTACAGCCGGGCCGTGTCGACCTGCGAAACGGTGAGGTCGGTCAGCCGATCGGCCGCGCGGCGCTTGATCGTCGACTCGTAGTAGATCGCGCCCATCACGAGCGCGGCGACGACGATCGTCAGGTCGAAGTAGACGTCGGTCCCGCCGAGCGCCGAGACGATCGCGGCGTAGACGTAAGCGCTACAGATGGTCAGCGCCGCGAGCAGGTCCGTCGTCGGCCGTCGTAGCTTCAGACTGACGTACGCGCCCCGGAGCAGCGGACCGCCGGTCAGATAGACGATGGCCCCCGTCAGCACGATGAACAGGGGGAGATACAGCGATCCGTCGAAGCCGGTGAACGCGCCCTCGAAGTGGGCGATCGCGCCCCAGTCGGTAAAGGCGGTGAGGTACATCGGGTAGAACACCGCCACGAACGGCAACAGGAGGAAGGAGCCGAAGACGACGCCCACGACGTACCGCATCTCGAGCATATCGTCCGCCCGGCGCTTTCGCAGCCCGGACATCTCGCGCGAGCGGCGCGTCCCGCCCGTGTCGTCGTCGGCGGTCGCGTCGTCCCGCAGGTAGGCCGTGTAGCCGACCGTGCTCAGCGCGTCCTCGAGGTCGGCCGGTGAGATCCGATTCGGGTCGTGATCGACGCGGACCGTCTCCGTGACGTAGCTCGCCTCGGCGTCGGTCACGCCGTCGCGGCCCTCGGCGACCGACTCGAGAAACGCCTCGCAGGTCGCCGAGTGCATGCCGTCGATCCGGAGGAACGTGCTGGTCGTCACGTCCGGCCCGTTCCGCTGGCCGTCGTTCCGGTGACCGGGCCCGCCATCACCCGGGTCGTCGGGAGCGGGCCCGCTATCGCCGTCGCTCGCGCCGTACTCGGCGGCGATGTCACGACAACCGGTCGAACAGAAGCCGACCGGTTCGGACTCGGCGGCGGGAGCCGACAGCGGCGTCCCGCACAGCCGGCAGCGCTCGCGCCGGTCGCTCTCCGCGCGTCGATCGCTCACAGTCGTCGCTCCGGGTTCGACGGCAATAACAGTGACCGATCCGGTCGCCCGCCGGGTGCCGCGTCGGCCCGACGGCTCCGGTCCGCCCAGTCACTTCGTGTCCGGGTCGAACCGCGAGCGCGTCACGTCGTGTCCAGATCGAGCCGCGAGAGCGACCACGCGTCGATCGAACTCGACTCGAGGCCGAGGCCGTCACCGAGGTCGCGAGCGAGGAGCGTCCGCGCGGTCGGCTGCAGGAGCGCCGACAGCGGCAAGCATGTGTCCGGGTAAAAGCGGAAGCGCAGCGGAGCCGGCAACGTCTCCCCGAACGCCTCGACGTAGCCGCGGTCCGCGTGGTCGTCGAGCGCCGCCACGAGCAGACGCTCGAGACCTGCCACGTCCTCGAGCGTGCGCGGAAGCGTCTCGACGATCCGGGTGTACTCGCCGGTACTCGAGGTGACGAGCGCGGCGACGGGCTCGCCGTCCCGTCGGGCGACGTAGGCCGCGTACGTCCGGGCAGGGTTGGCGAACCGCCAACGGTAGAAGTCCGCGGTGCGGTTCGTGTGGATCTCGTCGGGAACCGAGCGCCGGTAGACCGTCTCGAGTGTTTCGGCCGGCGGCGTCTCGTAGCGCTCGATCTCGAGGTCGCCGTCGGAGCCGACGAGCAGCCGGTCGCCGGCCCGGTGGGAGGTCGCGATCGCGCCCTCGAGGGCGTCCGCGAGTGCGGCGATTCGCCGTCCGTCGGCCGCTCGCGGGTCGGTAGCGGGCGACGACGAATCGGCGTCGGTCCGGTCCTCGAGGACGCCGATGGGGTTTTGCGGGCGGTAGTAAGCCGGCACCGTGCCGATCTCCTGCCAGCCGTGCGCGAGGTTGCCGGGTTTCGAGTTCTCGTTGGGGAAGTTGAAGAAGAACGACGGCGGGCCGTCGGCGTAGCGATCGATGGCATGCTCGTTCATGCGACCGAACAGCCCCTGTTCGCGATGGTCGGCGCGAACCATCGTATCGCAGGGCTGGAAGGCGGTCCGAACGGCCCCGCCGATCCGCATCTCCTGGGCGAAGAACGATCGGAACCCGATCGGTTCGCCGTCGACGGTCGCGACGACGATCGGAACGTGATCGGCGTACGGGTTCTCGCGGAACTTCCAGCGGAACCAGTCGCGGCTTCTCTCGTGGCCGAACACAGTCTCGTACAGCGACAGGAACGCCGCTCGGTCGGCGGGTTCGAACCCGCGGACGGCGTATCGCGTCGCCGTTCGTTGTGTTGTGTTCATGATCAAGGCCGTTTCACGGCCAGCTGCAGGGAAATCTCGAGTGCCTTCCCGTGCTGTCGTGACGGGTAACCGTTCGGCCGAGATCGGAATACCAGTTGGCCCTGAATACGCCGATTTCGACAGTTTCGCGGACTGTTCCCGGAATCCGACTGTCAATTACTCGTATTTACAGTGCCGGGCACGGGGCGGATCGACGGGACGTTCGGCGGCACCAGAATCGGGAAGAACGTTCGCAAGCAATTCGAGGACCGATGCTCCGCCGAACCGGCCACGATGGGATCGGTTCAGCGCCGCTCGAGGACCGTCCCGTCCGCGCCGACCGCGACCGCCCGGTCGCCGTCGAAATCGACCGATACGGCCAGCAGCGACGCCGGCGCGTCCGCGTCCGTTCGCTCCCACGCCGTGGCGTCAGTTCGCTCGTAGATCCCACCGTCGGCGCTGCAAGCGATCGCCTCGCCCTCGCAGCGGGCCAGCCCCGGCAGCGCGCCGTCGGCGACCCGCTCCGGCGTCCACGTCCCGCCGTCGTAGCGGTGGACGACGCCGTCGTCGGCGCTCACCAGACAGTCATCCCGTCCGAGCGTCGCGACGGCCTCGAGCGTGCCGTCCGCACCGACCGGCCCGACGCCCGAAAAGGAGCCGCCGCCGTCGGTCGTCTCGAAGACGCCGTCGTTCGTGTCACAGCAGTAGCCGACCGAGGCGTCGGCGAGGTCGATGCCGCTCAGGCTCGAGCCGCCGCCGGGCGCGACCGGCTCGTCCCACGAGGGCTCGCCGTCGCGATAGCGTCCGCGACAGACCGCGCCGGAGCCGTTGATCAGCAGCGCCGTCTCGTCGCCCGCCGCGCCGCCGACGGTGATCCCCAGCCAGTTGTCGGTGATTCCGGCCGGTGCCGTGTAATCGGTGTGTCGACCGCTATCCGTCTCGAGCCGGGCCACCGCGCCGCCGTCGCCCGCGAGCCAGACGGCGTCGCCGTCGGCCGTCGCGTCGACCCCGTGGAGGTCGGCCCCCGAAGCTGCCGGCCCGTCCTCGAGGACGACCGTCCAGTCCCGATCGTCGCCGCTCGCGTCGACTCGGGTGTCGGCGACGGTCACGCCGCCGTCGCCGACCGCGTAGGCCGCGCCCCCGTCGGTGACGGTGACGTCGCGAAGCGTCGCCTCGGTCGGAACGGCGGCGACGTGCCAGCCGGGGGATCGGTCGGCCCGCGATTCGGTATCCGCGCTGCCGGCCGGCGCGTCGGCCGGCATTCCCTCATCAGTCGTCGCGAGCGGCTTCCGGTCGGCCGGCGTCGTCTCGAGTCCGCGATCGTCCGCCGTCGTGTCTGTTCCTCGGTCGGGTGGAGTCGCGCCGTCGGTGCTGTCCCCCGGCGCGACGCCGTCGGTGTCGTCCAGCGGCCGCCGGACGTACAGCACGATCGGCGGCAGGACGTAGGCGGCCAGCGCGAGGACGACGAACCAGCGGTTGACGAACGTCAGCGTCCCGAACGCGGTCAGGAGGGCCGTCGCAACCCCGTGGACCCACGTCTTCGCGTAGCGACGGAAGAAGGGGACGAACCCGTCGGCGGACCGCGCGTCGTGGGTAGCCATCGGTCGAGCGAAGTGCTTGGTCACCATATCCGACTGGCGAGCAAAAGGGTGTTGCAGGCATCCGGTCGGCGAAATCGGTGGTCGAACGGCCCTCGAGTCGGACCCCGTGGCACTCGTCGATCAGAACGGGCTGCGTCCGATCGGCGATCCGCCCTGTTGGCGGAGCGAACGCCGGAGAGAGCGGCCGAGCGGGGGTCGCGCTATCGGCGTCGAGGAACCGTCTCGAGCGAGAGGCTGAGGACGCCGTTGTTGTAGACAGCCTCGCGGTCGTCACCGAACACGAGATCGCGGGGAAGCGGCGTGACCGTCCGCTCGGCCACGTCGTCGCCGCGGGCGACCGCGATCCGGATGCGTCTCGAGCCGGCTTCGACTGTCAGTTCCTCGACGGCCGCGGGGGCGACGTCGACGGTGACGCGCAGCCGATCCGTCGGCCCGTCGTAGACGACCTGCGTCGGATACGGAAACGACGCCGTTTCGGGGGGCGAGGTGGAGGACACGAAGCCCCATTTCGGTCGCTACCGGAAACGTCTCGGCGTGTACGGCTGTACGCTTGATACCACGGGCCGTCCGCATCCGGTTCCCGCGGTCTCAGAGATAGCCGAGGTCCGCCAGCCGCTCTTTCGTCCCCTCGCGCATCGATACCTCTCCCGTCTCCTCGGCCGCCGCAAACGGTTCGAAGTGTTCCTCGAGCCGCCGTCGGAGCGCCCGCGCTTTTTCGGGCTGGTCGTCGCTGATGTCATCGCGTTCGAACGGATCGGTCGAGACGCGGTGGAGGCGCTCGAAGCCGTCGTCGCCGCGGACGTACTTGTACTCGTCAGTCCGGACCGCTCGCAGCCGTCGGTCGAACTCGCGGACCCGGTCAGGAATCTCGCCGAAGCGCGCCTCGAGACGGTCGATCGATGGCTGCGGAGCGACGTACTCGGCGAAGACCGCGTCGCGGGACCCGGTGTTCGAGTCTGGATGGAACGACAGGCTCGACCACTGCTCGCGGAGTTCGGGATCGTCGACCCCGACGGACTCGAGCAGCGTGGCGGGGAGGTCGAGTAACTGGACGAAGTCGTCGCGTCGGCCGCCGTCGGTGAACGCGCCACCGTGACAGACCAGCGGAACGTGGAGCAGCGTGTCGTAGAGGTTATACTGGTGGCCGAAGAAGCCGTGTTCGCCGATGTGCTCGCCGTGGTCGCCACAGACGACGAGCAGGGTGTCCTCCCACTCGCCGGCGGCCTCTAGGCCGGCCCGGAGCTGACCGAGCTGCTGATCGACGTAGGCGAGTTCGGCCCGATAGAGTCCGCGAAGCAGGGCGAACTCGTGATCGGAGATCGCGTACTCCTCGCAGTCGTAGGCGCGGGGGTCCTGTCTGATCGCGGTGGCCTCTTCGTAACTGGCTCCGTCGGGGAGGAACCGCTCGGCGTACTCCCGCGGGGGATCGTACCGGACGTGGGGTTCGATGAAGTTACAGAACAGGAAGAACGGACGGTCGTCGTCGCGGTCGGCGAGCCAGTCGGCGACCCAGTCCGTCGATCGATCGGCCCCATCGTCGCCGGCCGGCTGCAGGAACTCGCTGTAGAGGATGTTGGCCGCGTTGACGACGGGATTGCCGTCGAAAAGCCGGTTCCGGGTCGCCGCGACCTTCTCGCGGAAGTCCTCGCCGCGGACCACCGCGCCCATGTCGGTGTCGGACTGGATGTACTGCCAGCCCTTGCGGAGGTCGTCGAACCCTCGGTCGAAGCCGAACTCCTCGGTGATCCAGGTGTTGTTCGAGACGCCGATCGTCCGAAAGCCGGCGTCGTCGAACGCCTCCGGAAGGGTTCGAAGATCGTCGTCGAGGTACGTGTGATCGCCGTGTGTGCCGTGGCGGGAGGGGTAGGTTCCGGTGAAAAACGATGCGTGGGAGGGGAGCGTCCAGGGAGCGGGTGCGAACGCGTTCTCGAACGCGGTCCCCTCGTCGGCGAGTCGCGTCAGGGCCGGCGTTGGATCCTCGTTTGCGGCGTCGGAGTCGGAAACAAACGCCGCATCGATACCGTCCGCGTCGACCGCCTGCCGATTCGCGGAAGCCGTCCGCGTTCCGATACTCTTCGCCCGGGCCGTATCGAGAACGACGAGAACGACGTTCCGCACAGTACTATGTGACTCGTCGTCACGTCCGTTGGACTCCGACATGATACGGTACTTCCACGCCACGCGGGCAAGGTCACAAGCCCGGAGTATGCAGGCCCGTAATCGGTGATACCGGCCGCTCCTCGGGCGAGCGCACCCGTTCGCAGGGCCTCGCTCCCCGTCGACGGTTTCGACGACGGGCGCGTTCGCAACCGGTGTGTTCAGTTGCCGGTCGAATCTTCATCCGACGGGACCGCATACGTCCCGTGAGCGACGCTGGAGTCCGCCGCGCCGTTCCCGAGTGGACCGATCCCGTTCGACGGCGGGACCGCCAGCGCTGTCGCTCGGAGACGGTTCGATGACCGAGCACCACGATCACGACGCAGCGACGGACGAGTCGATGGACGAATTTCCCGGGCTCGAGCGGCGCGAGGAGCCCGCGGCACCGATCGAGAGCGCCACCGCGGCGGCGGCCGAGGCACACGACCGCGGGACGCTACCGCTGGTCGGCGGCGGGATCCTGCTCGCGGCCGCGATCCGCTCGTTGGCCGCGAGCCGACCGCGAGCGATCCCACTCGGCATCGCCGGCACCGGGCTGGTCGGCGTCGGCCTCCGGAAACGGCGTGCGAGCCGTCAGGAGGAAGAAAGCGGCCCGCCGACGGTCAGGGACGGAAGCGAGGGCAAGGAGACCTCGGACGAAGCGAGCGCCGCCGCCGAGCGCGCCGACGCCGGCCGCGTCTCCGAGATCGAACCCGACGGCGAGGTCGCCGAGGAGCCCGAGATTGGCGAGAGCGAACCGGACGGTTCCGAGATCGAGTTCACCGACGAACACGACCGCAGCGAGCCCCGCTCGAGCCCGAACCTCGAGAGCGAGGCGGACGAGGATCCGCGGCGCGAGACGGAAACCGACGGGGTCACGGTCGACGTCTCCGATCCGGCGATGGCCGAGGAAGAGAGCGAGGCGACGGGGCCCGACCCCGAGCAGGCCCAGCCGACCCAGACCGCAGACACCGAGCCCGAGGAGAGTCCCGCCGAGGACGCCTCGCACAAGAAGGTCGATCCGCCGGACGGGGACGACGACGCAGAGTCGACGGACGACGGAGAAACCGCCGCAGACGACGAGAACGCCGACGAGGCGAACGAGGACGATCGGTAAGTCAGCGTCTCGAGTGACTCGAACGAACGCGAGGGGACTACCGTGACCCGGAAGGCGATCCGCTCGCGGTCCGGTGGACGTGTTCGCGGCGATAGAGGACGGGGGCGGTGACGAACGCGGCGGTGACTATGCCGAGCACACCGCTGCCGCCGGCAAGCGAGAGCAGGCCGGAGGAGGCTGCGGCGATCGCGAGCGACGTGATCAGGAGTGCCGCGACGGCGGCTCTGGCGGTGAGGGTGCGATCCGAACGGATCGGGCCGCGACCGGCACCCAGTTGCCGAGCGATGACGGCGAGTTGCCAGCCGGCGAACGCGCCGAGGGACGTGCCGAACAGGAGCACGGCGTCGGGCGTCAGATCGGAGACGACGAGGGCGGCGATGGAGACGACGACCGCGAGGGCGAACCCGATCGTGCCACGGTGGGACGGAAAGCGGTTCAAGAGGGCGGACGCGAGGAGTAGAAACGCGAGCCCTGCGATGACGCCGGCGACGACGTCGACCAGATAGTGGACGCCGAGTCCGACGCGGGAGAGACAGACGATCGTCACCGTCACTGCAGCACCGAGGTACCGCCGCCGGGCGGTGCTGACCGACCAGTACTCGGCCAGGCTCAGGTAGACGACCGTCGACATCAGCGCGTGGCCGCTGGGAAAGCCGTAGCCGGTCGCCGTCGTGGTCGCCTCGTACAGCGGCCGCGCGAGCGTCGGCAGGGTTCCGACCTCCACGAGGACGCGCTCCGGCCGCGGGAGCGCGAAGAAGGCCTTCAGTCCCGTGATGAGCGAGAGACCGGACAGGGAGAGTCCGAGGATCGCGGCGGCCTCGTCTCGTTCCGACGTATCGGTCCAGTAGACGGCGCTGACGAGCAGTCCGAGAAACCAGACGTCGCCGAGTTGGGTGACGAGTCCGAACAGGATCACGCTCCACTCGGGCGCGATCTCTCGGAAGGCGTCGAACCAGCCGATCCCGCGAGACATATTCCACGTTACGGGCGACGAGATACATAAGCGATTCCGCTGACGGGCCGCGGGCGGGAGTGCCGCTTAACGGACCCCTCCGTTCTGTCGACCCCGCGAACGGTGGACCGAACCGACGGCCCGTTCTCCGACGCCGACAGCACAAGAACATATTTGACAGTGAGCGCGCAATCCACCGGCATATGTCCAACGGAGAGTTCGAAGGGTACGGTGGGAGACACGTTCCGGAGCCGCTTCGGGAACCGCTCGAGCAACTGGCGGCCGCGTACGACGACGTCGCGAAGACCGACGAGTTCCAGTCGGAGCTGCGCGGTCTGCTCGAGGAGTTCGCGGGTCGGCCGAGCCCGCTGTACTACGCGCGCAATCTGAGCGAGCGCTACGGCGCGGAGATCTACCTCAAGCGCGAGGACCTGCTCCACGGCGGCGCACACAAGATCAACAACTGTCTCGGGCAGGCCCTGCTGGCGAAGCAGGCCGGCCGCGATCGGCTGATCGCCGAGACGGGTGCGGGCCAGCACGGCACGGCGACCGCGATGGTCGGCGCGCTGCTCGGCCTCGACACGGAGATCTACATGGGGAAAAAGGACGTCGAACGGCAGGAGATGAACGTCTTCCGAATGCGGCTCATGGGTGCCGAGGTCAACGAGGTCACCCGCGGCGACGAGGGGCTGGCCGACGCCGTCGACGCCGCGCTCGAGGACTTCGCCCAGAACGTCGAGAACACCCACTACCTGGTGGGCAGCGTCGTCGGGCCAGACCCGTTCCCGCGGATGGTCCGGGACTTCCAGAGCGTCATCGGCCGCGAGGCACGCGAACAGATTCGGGAGCGGACCGGCGACCTGCCCGACGCCGCTGTCGCCTGCGTCGGCGGCGGCTCGAACGCGATCGGCCTCTTTCACGCCTTCCGCGACGACGACGTCGACTTCTACGGTGCCGAAGGCGGTGGCGAAGGATCGGACTCGAGCCGCCACGCCGCCCCGCTCGCGAAGGGAACCGACGACGTGATCCACGGGATGAAAACGCGGGTCATCGACGAGGACGTGGAGGTCCACTCCGTCTCCGCGGGACTCGACTACCCCGGCGTCGGCCCCGAACACGCCATGTTCCGGGCCGTCGGCCGCTGCGAGTACACCGGCGTCACCGACGACGAGGCGCTCGCGGCCTTCCGCGAACTCAGCGAGACGGAGGGGATCATCCCCGCGCTCGAGTCCAGTCACGCGATCGCCCGCGCGATCGAGCTCGCGGAGGAAGGGGACCACGACACCATCCTCGTGAACCTCTCGGGGCGAGGTGACAAGGACATGGAGACCGCGGCCGCGAAGTTCGACCTCTAGGCGGTGGCTCTCAGCGACGAGGAATCGCGACGCTCGACCCCCGCTTAGCGCTCGAGGTGCGCCCGAACGCGATCCGTTAGTACCGAAGCATCGTCGTCGTCGAGTTCCGTCCGTGCCAGCGACAGCGCCACGTCGTCGTCCGCGAACCGGGGGACGACGTGGACGTGAGCGTGATCGACGGTCCCGACCAGCGGGCCGCTGGTGTGGAACGTGCTGAATCCGTCGGGCTCGAGCACCGCCTCGAGCCCGCTCGCGACGGTCCGAACGGTCTCGAAGACGGCGGCCGACGTCGCTTCGTCGATCGGTACGATCTCCTCCTCGTGAGCGCGTGGAACGACGAGCGCGTGTCCGGCCGCGGCCGGATTCGTGTCGAGAAACGAGAGCGTCAGTTCGTCTTCGTACAGGACGTGCGCCGGCCGGTCGCCGGCGACGATCTCGCAGAACCGGCAGTCGTCGTGCATAGCGTGACGTTCGTCTGGACCGACAAATAGGTACGTCCGATCGACGAGAGCGACGCGCCGGTGGACCTACAGTAGCCCCTGCGCTTCCTGGACCGCCCGGTATATGTCCAGATACCGATCGGCCACCGCCGAGCGGTCGTAGTCGGCGAACCGATCGTCGTACTCGCGGTGCTCGAGGTCGCCCGCGGCGAGGATGGCCTCGGCCAGTTCGTCCTCGCTGGTGGTCCGGAATCCGCGGTCCCACCCCTCGACGAGTTCGTGGGCGCTCGCGTTCGCGTGGTACTCGACGATGCCGACACAGCCAGCGGCCAGCGCCCACAGCATCTCCGTCGGGAAGACGCAGTGTTCGGCCGTCTGCGCGAACAGGTGCGCACCGCGGTAGGCCGCGATCCGATCCTCGAGCGGGAGGCTGCCGGCGAACGTCACCCGATCGTCGATCCGGAGGTCGCGCGCCAGTCGCTCGTAGCGCTCCCGTTCGGGGCCGTCACCGACGACTTTCGCCGACCAGTCGCGGTCCCTGAGTTCGGCCAGCGCGAGCAGCAGGCTCTCGAGGTTCGCCCCCTCGTCGAGTCGCCGGGCGTAGATCACGTCGACGTCCTCGCCGGGTTCGACGTCCCGAACCAGCTCGCAGTCGATCGGGTTCGGAACGGTCTCGACGATGTCGCCGTCGGCCCCGATCTCCCGGACCCACGTTCCGACGAGTTCCGAGGGTGTGACGATCCGGTCCGGTCGCCCCGTCGCGAGCCGCGTCCACCGGGTGTCGTCGACGCCACCGTCGCCGTACCACTCGGCGACCAGCGGCACGCGGGCGAGCGTCGCGCCCACCCGGGCGGGCAGCACCTGCCCCGCCGGCCGGGCGTTGACGTGGATCACGTCCGGGTTCGCGGCCGCGAGGACGAACGGCAGCCGCAGCGTGAACGCACTCTTGGCTTCGAGGCCGCTCGAGACCGCGTGGTACGTAATTCCGTCCCGCTCGAACGTCGTCTCCTCGCCGGCCCAGAAGCCGGCACAGTAACAGTGAACGTCGTGGCCGCGTTCCGTGAGGAGCTCACAGACGGTCCGAAACCGCTGGTTCGTCTCGGTATCGCGGTGGTGTACCGTTTCGAACGAGACGAACGCGACCTGCATCTGCTCGGGGAATGCGAGCGAACGGGTAAAAACCCTATCTGTTTCCGTCAGGCGTGTCTGCCCCCGTCGCCGACGGCCGTCGGTTATAGCTTCCTTTGCTCGCGGGCGACTTAGCCGTCGTCGGTATCGCCATCGGACGTGTCCGTTCCGTCCTCGGTCGTCCGCGCTTCGGCGTCGGCTCCGTCGCTCGTCGTCTCCTCGCTGTCGGTGGTCCCTCCGCCGTCGTCGTCACCGCCGTCGGTGCTCTCGTTTCCATCGGCGGTCTCGTTGGTGAGAGTCTCGTTTCCATCATTGCTCTCGTTGACTGTCGTTTCGTTGCCGTCCTCGGTTCCGTTGACCACGGAGTCGGTTCCGCCGGCGCTCTCGTTACCGGCGCGCTCACTCTCGTTCCTCCCGCTTTCGTTTCCGCTGTCGTCCTCGGTCGCGGCGCTACCGGCTCGCTCATCGCTGTCTCCACCCTCTTCAGCGAGTGAGCCCGTCTCCCCGTCGGTCTCGAGCGGGGCGCTCGAGTCGGCCTCGAACGCGCCCGGGCCGACGGCGGCGACGGTCAGCCCGAACACCGCGAGGAGGAGCACGGTCGTCACGAGAACGTTGCCGGTCGGCGACGATTCGGTCGTACGTTCCATCAGTCGGTCTCGCAACCGACGTCGGCTTTGTTAAGCACGACCATCCCGATCGGCCCTCGAGGCACACCGGTTTCGGACTCGTCGTTCGCGTTCTCGGGAAAGTCTGGAAACCTGGTAACTGGCGACTACCCGACGCTGGCGGCCTCGCTCGGGACCGATCCGACCGACCGAAACGCCTACCCCCTCGAGCCCGTACGGCTGAGCCATGAGCAGCTACGACATCGAGCGCTATCTCAACGTCCGCAGCGCCTACGGCGCGTCGTTCGGCCCCGACGGCGAACGGCTCTCCTTTCTGATGGACACGACCGGCACCTCGCAGGTCTGGACCCTCGAGGAGCCACGCGGCTGGCCAGAGCAGCGGACCTTCTACGAGGAACGGGTGACCTTCGCCTCGTGGTCGCCCGAGCGCCCGGAGCTGATCTTCGGCATGGACGAGGGCGGCAACGAGCGTGCCCAGCTGTTCCGGCTCGATGCAGAAACGGGCGAGATCGAGAACTTGACCGCCATGCCCGACGCGAAACACCGGTGGGGCGGCTGGAGTCACGACGGCGAGCGGTTCGCCTTCACCTCGAACCGGCGCGACGAGTCCGTCTTCGACGTCTACGTACAGGGGCGTGACGAACGGGGAGCAGACGGGCAAGGCCCGTCTGCACGGGAGACGTCGTCTCCCGCTGACGCGGAGCTCGTCTACGAGGGCGACGGCTGGCTCTCGCTTTCCGGCTGGAGCCCCGACGATTCTCGACTACTGGTCTCGCAGGCCTACTCCAACTTCGATCAGGACCTGTACGTGCTCGACCTCGAGGCTGACGATCCCGAACTCACCCATCTCACGCCCCACGAGGGCGACGTGCGCTACCAGAGTGCGAGTTGGGCACCGGACGGCGAAGGGATCTATCTCGTGACCGACGAGGGCGACGCCGACACGCTCTATCTGGCGTACCTCGATCTCGATGGAAGGGATCTCGAGACCGTCATCGACGGAGACGGGTGGAACGTCGACGGCATCGCGCTGGACGACGAGACGGGGCGGTTCGTCTGCTCGCGAAACGTCGAGGGCTACACCGAGTTGACCGTCGGCGAGTTCGACGCCGACGGGCCGGCCGAGTGCGAGACCTTCCCCCAGCCCGACCTGCCGGGCGGGATCTCAGGCGGCGTGAGCTTCGATCCCGACGCCGAGCGGTTCGCGCTGTCGACGACCGGCGATACCGTCAACACGAACGTCTTCGTCGTCGACGTGGAGACCGGTGAGGCCGAACGGTGGACGAGCGCCCCCACGGCGGGAATTCCGCCCGAATCGTTCGACGACTCCGACCTCGTCGACGTCGAGAGCTTCGACGGGCTCGAGGTGCCCGGCTTCCTCACGCTCCCCGACGGCCGCGGGACCAGCGACGACGGTGCCGACGCGGCCGACGGCGACGGCGTCCCCGTCATCGTCGACATCCACGGCGGCCCCGAGAGCCAGCGTCGGCCCTCGTTCTCGAGCGTCAAGCAGTACTTCCTCGACCGGGGCTACGCCTACTTCGAGCCGAACGTCCGGGGCTCGTCGGGCTACGGCGCCGACTACGCGAGTCTCGACGACGTGGAAAAGCGGATGGACTCCGTCGCGGACGTCGAAGCCTGCGTCGAGTGGCTGCGGGACCACCCCGCGATCGATCCCGACCGGATCGCCGCCAAGGGCGGCTCCTACGGCGGGTTCATGGTGCTGGCCGCGCTGACCGAGTATCCCGACCTCTGGGCCGCCGGCATCGACGTCGTCGGCATCGCCAACTTCGTCACCTTCCTCGAGAACACCGGCGACTGGCGCCGCGAGTTACGGGAGGCGGAGTACGGCAGCCTCGCCGAGGACCGCGCGTTCCTCGAGGAGATCTCGCCGATCAACAACGTCGAGCACATCGAAGCGCCGCTGTTCGT
>SDGW01000531.1_pt1 | contig 16081 bp, 17 predicted proteins | sample 2873831 | NCBI WGS metagenome assembly SDGW01 (sample SAMN08132700, study PRJNA421101) | hypersaline lake metagenome | isolation source: celular fraction 0.22 microns magnesium sulfate-rich crust from ephemeral... | place: Spain: Penahueca Lagoon, Toledo | collected 2011-07
TGCTCTACACCGGCGACTTCCACACCGAGGAGCAACGGCTGCTCGGTGTGGAAGTCGCCGGTGTAGAGCAGTCGCGTGTCGCCGCCGTTGACCAGCACGTGGGCGCTCCCGGGGACGTGGCCGGCGTCGAAGAAGGTGATCTCGTAGCCCGCGGCCTCGAAGGACTCCTCGTAGCCGTGGGTCTCGGAGACCTCGGCGACGCGGGCGAGTTCCGCCTCCGTGAACGGGCAGTCGTAGCTGCCGCCGTGGAGCTTCAGCGTGTCCCTGGCCAGCACCATCGTGAGGTCGTACGTCGGCGGCGTCCAGTGGATCTCGGGACGGGCGTCGCCGGACAGCAGCGCCGGCACCGAGCCGACGTGATCGAGGTGGCCGTGACTGACGACGACGGCCTCGGGATCGGCGTCGTCGATCGGAAACGACGGCGGGTTCCCCGAGTCCATCCCGAAATCGAGGACGAGCCGGTCGTCGACACAGAGTGCGCTCCGACCGATCTCGCGGGCACCGCCGAGAAACCGTACGTCCATTACCGAGCGGTAATGGCCCGGACCGTTTGACGCCATCGGATTACCACCGGCCGCGCGCTCGCGAACGGCTCGGGGGACCGGTCATCGAAAGAGAATAGGCTCGGGTGCGTCAAACGAACACACGGATGAACAACACACTCGACGAGCGGGACGTCAAGATTCTCTTTGCGATCGCCGATCGGGAGACCGACAACACGGAAGTCATCCACGAGGAAACGGGCATCCCGAAGTCGACGGTTCACTACCGCTTGCAGAACCTCAAGGAGGCTGGCATCATCACGAACGATCTGTACGAACTCGATCTCGACGAGGTCGGCTTGGGGCTGACCGTCATCTCGGAGGTCTGGGCGGAGTTCGACGAGGGGTATCACGAACGAGTCGGCGAACAACTCGCCGATATCGAGGGGATCAATCAGGTGTATTTCACGATGGGCGACACGGACTTCATCCTCATCGGGCGGCTGACCTCGCGGGATATGGTCGAACGTCTCGTCGAGGACTACGAATCGATCGACGAGATCAACCGGACGAGTTCGAAGTTCGTCATCTCGACGATCAAGACGAGCGAGGGGATCGGTACCCTGCGCGACTATGATCGGGCATCGTTTCTCGAGGCACACGGCCTCGCGGACGAGACGGAATAGCGACGGCCGGCCTGGCGCGTGTCGGCCGCCGATCGCCGGCTCCTGACTCGGCTCTGACCGTCGACGGACCTCTCGTCTCGAGGTGTCGGGGCGACGGCGGTGTCCCCGCCACCGCTTCCCGGTCGCTTATTCGTAGGCGGGGATGCCGGTGAACTCCTCGCCGAGGACGAGCGTGTGGATGTCGTGGGTGCCCTCGTAGGTGTAGACCGTCTCGAGGTTGGCCATGTGGCGCATCGGCGAGTAGTCCGTCGTGATGCCGTTTCCGCCGAGCATCTCGCGGGCGATCCGCGACTGGTTTCGCGCCATCCGTACGTTGTTGCGTTTGGCCATCGAAACGTGGTGTGGCTGCATCTCCCCGCGCGCTTTCAGTTCGGTGAGGCGGGTGACGAGCAACTGTGCGAGCGTGATCTGGGTGCCCATCTCCGCGAGCTTGCGCTGTTGGAGCTGGAATCGACCGATCGGGCCGCCGAACTGCTCGCGATCCGTCGCGTACTGCCTGGCGACTTCGAAGCAGTCCCGCGCAGCCCCGACGGCGCCCCAGGCGATGCCGAACCGCGCCTGCGTGAGACAGGACAGCGGCCCCTTCATGCCCTCGACACCCGGAAGGACGTTCTCCTCGGGTACGTGGACGTCGTTGAGACCGATCTCACCGGTGATCGACGCGCGAAGCGAGAGCTTGTCGTCGATCTTGTTGGTCGTGACGCCGTCGCGGTCGGTCTCGACGAGGAACCCGCGAACGGGGTCGTCCGCCGCCGACTTGTCGCGCGCCCAGACGATCGCCACGTCGGCGATCGGCGAGTTCGTGATCCAGGTCTTGGAGCCGTTCAAGACGTAGTCGTCGCCGTCGCGCTCGGCGCGGGTCTCCATCGCCGACGGGTTCGAGCCGTGTTCGGGCTCCGTGAGGCCGAAACAGCCGACAGCCTCACCGTTGCCCAGTTTCGGGAGCCACTCCGCTTTCTGGGCCTCGCTCCCGTAGGCGTGAATCGGATACATCACCAGCGCGCCCTGGACCGACGCCATCGAACGCAGCCCCGAGTCACAGGCCTCGAGTTCTCGCATCAACAGGCCGTAGGCCGTCTCGGAGACGTTCGGCGAGCCGTATCCCTCGAGATTCGGGGCGTAAAACCCCATCTCGCCCATCTCCGGGATCAGTTCGGTGGGGAAAGTACCGTTCTCGAAGTGGTCGCCGACGTTCGGGCGTACCCGGTCGTCGACGAACTCCCGGGCCGTGTCCCGGATCAGTCGCTCTTCGTCCGTGAGTTCCGACTCGAGGTCGAGGAAGTCGAACATCAGTTCGTCCCCTCCGTGGCACTCGCTCGAATCGCGTTACAGAGGATGTCCATCCCGACTTCCGCCTGTTCACGGGTGAGGACGAGCGGCGGGATCAGCCGCAACACGTTCCCGTGCCGGCCGGCGTTCCAGACGAGGAGTCCGTTCTCGTAACAGCGGGTCTGGATCGCTTCGACCAGGTCGGCGTCGGGGTCGCCGTCGGCGTCGACGAACTCCGCGCCGACGAAGAGCCCTTTGCCTCGCACGTCCACCAGTTCCGGCGTCGTCTCCGCGACTTCGCGGAGCCGATCGCGGAGATACTGGCCGAGCGTAGTCGCGTGCGACAGCAGGTCGTGGGATTCGATGTACTCGATTGCTCGCAGCCCGCCGACCATCGCCGGCGCGTTGCCGCGGAAAGTCCCGACGTGGCCGCCGGGCCCCCACGTATCGAAGTCCTCGTGATAGAGCATCGCTCCGATCGGCAGCCCGGTCCCGCCCAGTGCCTTCGCCATCGTGATCGCGTCGGGGGTCACGTCGAAGTGGTCGGTCGCGAACCACTCGCCGGTTCGCCCCAGTCCGGTCTGGATTTCGTCGACGATCAACATCGCGTCGTTGTCGTCAGCGATGTCGCGAAGCCCCTGTAAGAACCCCTCCGGGGGCACGACGACGCCGCCCTCGCCCTGGATCGGCTCGACCCAGATCCCGGCGGGCGTTTCGTGACCGCCATAGGGGGCCTCGAACTTCCGCTTGACGGCATCGAGGCATCGCTCACACGCGTCTCGGCCACCTGCGCCCGCGTCGCGCGTCGGATACGGGACGTGAACGGCGTCCGCCAGTAGCGGGCCGTACCCCTTTTTGTACTTCTTGCCCGCGGTGAGACTGAGCGCGCCGGCGGTCGTCCCGTGATACGCACCCTCGAAGCCCAGGATTCCGTGGCGACCCGTGTTGTGTTTGGCGAGTTTGATCGATCCCTCGATCGCGTCGCTCCCGCTTGGACCGCCGAACACGACGTTGCTCGAGTCGGCCAAGCCGCCCGGGGCGATCGTTCGCAGTTTCTCGATGAGATCGATCCGCGCTTCGGTCGGGAAGTCGATCGTGTGTGCAATCGACTCGAGTTGCTCCTGGGTTCCCTCGAGAACGTAGGGGTTGGAGTGTCCGACGTTCAGGACGCCGATCCCCGCGAAGAAGTCGAGGAAGGTGTTTCCGTCGACGTCCCGGATCGTCGCCCCTCGCGCCTCCTCGAGCGCGATGGGGACGCGGCGCGGATACGCTACTGCGTCGCTATCGATCTCTCGTTGGCGTTTCAGCAGCGTCCGTGAGTTCGGTCCCGGCACCTCGTCGACCGATGGTTCGGTCGCGAAGTGAAGGTCGTCGATCGATGGGCCTACGGCCATGGGTCATAGTCACCCTTCTAGGATATATTTGGTTTGGTTGCAACTATACTGGCCCAAGTATATGGGATATCTACTACTAAGGGGAAAAGTTAGATCATATCTAGAAGGGTTGTTTTGATGACTTTTGTGCCCCACCCCTCGAGCAGTGGTTCTCGCGTGCTGTCGGACATCCACTCGCCAGCCGTCGAACGGCCACAACCTATGCAGAATCCAATAATAGGTGCCAAAGCTGGATATTCAATATCATAGTGGGGGCACTCCTGGCAATAATACAATCTATGCGGAAACTATAAGTGGGGCTGCATTTATGCGGTATGTGTTACGGAGACAAACGACACACCATGTCAGGGACCACACAGAGCGGACTAGAGAAGGCGCTCGGGAGAAAAGAGATGCTGATTCTGGCGTTCGGAGCGATGATCGGGTGGGGATGGATCATCCTCGCCGGCGACTGGATCAACGAAGGGGGCCCGCAGGGAGCGATCGTCGCGTTTCTCGGCGGAGCCGTCGTCGTCGGTATCGTCGCGATCATTTACAGCGAACTCGCCGCTGCGATGCCGTTAGTCGGGGGAGAACACGTCTATAGCCTCCGGGCACTCGGACCGATCGGTTCGTTCGTCTGTACCTGGGCGATCGTTTTCGGGTACGTTACGGTCGCCGCGTTCGAAGCGGTCGCGCTCCCGTCCGCGATGGCGTTTATCGTCCCCGGGTTCAATGCGATCCCGCTCTGGGACATCGCCGGCGAACCGGTGTACGCGACGTGGATTCTCGTCGGCGTACTCGGCACGCTCGGCATTACGTACCTGAACTACATCGGGATTCGGATCGCCGCGCAGTTCCAGATCATCATGACCGTCATCATCGCGCTCGCCGGCGTCGTCCTGATCGCCGGGGCGGTTACCAACGGGCAACCGTCGCCCGATACCTCGTTCGGTGCCGGGACCGCTGGCATCTTCACTGTCGTGTTGATGACGCCGTTCATGTTCGTCGGCTTCGACGTCATTCCGCAGTCTGCCGAAGAGGCTGACGTTCCGGCGCGGACGCTTGGGCTGTTGATCGTGTTCGCCGTCGGGTTGGCTGCCCTGTTCTACATCGCCGTCATCTGGGGCTCGAGTCGCGCACTCTCCGGTAGTGCCCTCGTCGATAGCTCGCTCCCCGCAGCGGCGGCGATGGCCGAACTGTACGACAGCCCGACTGCCGGCCAGCTCATGGCTCTCGCGGGCGTTGCGGGGATCCTCACGAGTTGGAACGCGTTCATCATCGGCGGTAGTCGAGCGCTCTTTGCGCTCTCCGAGTCGGGGATGCTCCCGGAACCGCTTTCGAAAGTCCATCCGAAACACAACACGCCGAGCAACGCGATTCTGCTGGTCGGCGGCCTGTCCGCGCTCGCGCCGTTTTTCGGCGAACAGATGCTCACGTGGATCGTCAACGCGGGTGGACTCGGGATCGTCGTCGCCTGGTTCATCGTCGTCATCTCGTTTCTGGTCCTGCGCTACCGTGAACCCGACATGGATCGGCCGTACGAGGTCCCCGGGGGTCCCGTCGTCGGCATCCTCGGGTTCGTGGCAACGGCGATTTTCATCACGCTCTATCTACCGGGCGGTCAATCGGCGCTGTTGTGGCCCTACGAGTGGCTCATCGTCCTCGGGTGGTGTGCCCTCGGCCTCGTCCTGTACGCGTTCTCCGGCGACAGGTCGGTCGAAACGGCCGACGAAGTGGTACGCAGAATCGAAGCGCTAGACGAGTAACGGCCGCGGCCGATCGGTGGCTCCGCACCGTTGCTATCGTTCCCGGTATCGACGACGCGAACGGTCGGTCTCGGCGTCGTCGACATCGAACGCCTCGTCGCCGAGGACCCGCTCGAGTTCCCGTTCGAACTCGGCGTCGTCGAGTTCGCCGTCGACGTACCGGGAGCGGACCCGTTCCTCGGGGTCGAGTCGGTTTTCGGCCCGGGAGTCCGCGTCGTTCCCGGCGCTCGAGGCCCTGCCGAACAACGACACCAGTCCGACGGCGGCGAGGACGACCGCCGACAGGACGGCAAGCGTCAGGACCACCGAGAGGACGGCCGCGATCACCGAGAGGGCGATGCCGACGATCGTGGCGACGACGCTCAGGACGACGCTCAGGACGACGATCGCGAGGGCGAGCGCGCCGAGCCCTTTGAGCAGGACGGAACTGAGACGTCCCATAGTCGTCGTTCGGTGGACGAGCACAAAAACCACGTGGGGGTCCGAAACGGTCCGCACGAACCGGGCGTCAGGAACTGTTCGAGCGACGGTCGTCCGGGCCGGCCGTCGGGAGCGCGGTCCGTTCGGCCAGCCCGATGAGGTAGACGTCGAGCAGACAGACCAGCAGGATCGTCAGCGGGACGGCCACGTCGGCGTAGTTCACGGCGTCGAACTGCAGCGCCGTCACCACGAACGGCTCCTCGAGGCTGAGCGCGCCCGAGACGGTTCGCGCGCTCAGGAACACGAGCGCGAGGCCGTAACAGAGGAACCAGATCCCGCCGCGCTTCCACCGGCCGAGATAACAGTGGCCGAGTCCGGCGACGAGTACCGACAGCAGGTACGCCGGCCAGACCGGTCGCGACAGTTCGCTCATCGGGCCACCCTACGGCCCGGAGGACAATCGGTGTTATCCTTCGCCGCTGACAGCTATTTCCGATACTGTCGAATGTCGAAGCGGCCGTACCCGCCGTAGGCGAACTCGAGCGAGCCGATCCACCAGTTCCACCGCTCCGGCGGGGTCCCCTCGGGGGCGTCGGCCAGCTCCTCGAGGACGATCTCGTTGGTCAGCGCGGTCCCGACATCGGACTCGTACTTCCCGGCGTCCGCGAGGTCGACGGCCTGCCGGACGACGACCCGGGATTGGCCCATCGTCCCGCCGAACTCGTCGCGCAGGCGCACCTCGAGTCGCCCCGGATCGATGAACACGGCTCGAGGTAGGCGGTGCAGCTACTTGACTGTTCGAGCGGAACGGATGTGAACCGAAACGGACCCGTACGTACTGGCCGGGAGGACGGCTCGAGCGCTGCGAGAGCCGTCCGACCCGGGGGAGGGCAGGCCACCGCCCGTTTATCACCGCGAGCGAGGCCGTGCGCGGCGCGTAGCGCCGCGAGAAGTCGAACGGCCGAAGGCCGTGAGGCCGGGCGAGCGAGCGGGCCGACGACCGACGTGGAGAGCGCGAAGCGCTCGGAACGGAGGGAGGAGGCTTTTCATCGACGTTTTGCCGAGGGCGCGGCTCTGCCGCGCCCGCAGCGCAAAAGTTCGGTGGCGATCGATGATCTTTTGAGCGACCGCCGTCTTCCGTCGGGCATGGCAAGCTTCACTGTCGTCGTCGGCGATCCCGACTCGGGGATGGCCTACCAGCTCGAGGCGGAGGAACAGGACGCGAACCGATTCATCGGCAAGTCGATCGGCGACGAGGTCGACGGCGGTGCCGTCGGCCTCGACGGCTACACGCTCGAGATCACCGGCGGCTCCGACGAGGCGGGTCGCCCGCTCAACGAGGAGGTCGCCGGCGCGAACCTGAAGGAAGTGCTGATGAACGGCCGACAGACCGGCTACAAGCCGTCCCGCGACGGCGAGCGCCGACGGATCACCGTCCGCGGCCGCGAAGTCTCCGACGCCGTCGCCCAGATCAACGCCTCGATCACCGAGCGCGGCAGCACCGACGTCGACGACCTCCTCGGCGGCGACGACGAGTAACCCCGTCGTTCCTTTTCCATGTCCGATAGAATCCCGAGCGATCATCCCTCGGTGCGAACCGTCCGTGCGACGTGTGCGGAGACGGCCACCGGGGTCAAACTCGAGGTGCCGGCCGACGACCGCGACGCGTTTCCGACCGACGAGGTCGTCCGGGTCGTCCTCGAGGGCGACGAACTGTTCGCGCGGATCGAGCGCGCGCTGACCGGCGACGCGCTGTCGGTGCCGGGGGTCTACGAGACGCCGGACGGGGCCCGCGATCCGAGCGGTGCGACCGATCGCCTCCCCGGGTGGGTCGACGATCACGACGTCCCCCTCGGCGGCTCGGTGCTGATCGACGTCGTCGAGCCCGAGTTCCTCTACGGCTGTCGCGCGCCCGGCGAGACGGCCGTGTACGACGCCCGCGAACCGCCGAGCGACAGCCTGAGCGAGATCGCGAAGGACCTCGAGGACGGGTAGCCACGCGACGATCGGTCCGACGCGGTGATCCGCCCGTCGCCGACCGGAGCGGCTCGAGGCCCGAGACGCGACGGAGCGGTCGCTGTCGGCTGTTTTCGGACGGATTGGAGGACAGGGCACAGCGTCGTGCTGTCGGGGCGGGGACGAGTACTGCTACAGTCGGGGCAGGAACGCGTACAGCAACAGCCCGAAGGCCAGGTGTTGGACCATCGTCCGTTCGACGGTCGCGCGGACGTACTCCTCGTCGTCGATGGAGTACTCCTTGGTCCGGACCTTGGCGTGCATCGAGAGGACGTCCGCTTCCTCCAAGTTATGCAGGCTCGGATAGACCGTGCCCGGACTGAGCTGGGCACCGAAGAGGTGGGTCAGATCCGAGAGGAGTTCCTTCCCGTGCGTTTCTTCATGGAGCGCGATGAGCATCAGGAGGATTTCGTCCAGGTTCTCCTTGATGATGGCCTCGTCGAACTGGACCTCGTCGGTCGGGAGCGCGCCGTTTACCTGCTCCATCAGTTCGTCGAGTTCGCGCTCGACGTCTCTGGCCGAGTCCTCGTCGGACCCGAGCGAGATGTTATACGATTCCGACTGGTTGTCCGCAGCCGCCGCCCTCGACAGTTCGTCGAGCACGGAGTCGGTGTCTGGTCTGTCCTCACGCATTGACGATCACTAGGGGTTCGTGACATGGTCCCGCTCCCGGCCGCCGACCACGCACTGTCGACGGCGTTTCGAGGGGGTGACCCGCTCACGACTACTGTGTCCCTGACGCCGTCAGATATTAAACAACAGGGAAACGAACGGTGTTGAGATACTATAAATCAAGTATTCGTGACTGACATACGAACTGTCGAGTCTCGGTCGACGACCGAGACTCGAGGCGGGACAGAGAAATGAAACAAGAAAGTGGAGGAAGATGGCTTAGAAGTATCCATTCGTATATTTATCGGCCCCACACTGGAATCTATGATAAGTGTTTTGGCCGATCGGCGGATATATGATCAGTGTGGCGAGGTCCCATCGCGGATGATACTGACCATCTCGTCGGGGCCGTCCCGCTCGTCATCGTCGTCGATCCGGCGTTCGACGCGCCGCTCGGCCATCCGGGCGATCATCACGTGTTCCTCGAGGTCGTCGCCGCGGATCGTCGCGATGTACTCGAGGCTCTGGGCGTGTGCGCTAAAGAGGGTCCCGCTCAGCGACTCGAGGGGGTATTCGAGGGTGGTCGGTTCGTCGTAGCGCTTGTTGTGGATTTCCCCCACCGAGAGCCCGCGCAAGTACGAGGTCATCTGTTCGCGGACCAGCGGGCTGATCCAGCCCAGGTCCTCGTAGTAGCGCAGGCAGTTCAGCGCGCCGGTCGTCCCGAAGGTCTCGCCGAGAAAGCGCGCCCACTGGATGGTGGCGTCGGTGCGCCCGGCCGATCGTTCGAGCGTCTCGAGGTAGGGCTTTGCGTGTGACATGTGTGGCCGGCGAAGCCGGTCTACTACCGTTCCAGTCGCGGCACGGTCAAGAAGATTCGCGTCATTACGAGCGGTGAGTCGTGCCCGGCGGAGCCGAGGATGGCCGATTTCGATGTGATACCCGCAGTCCCGGCTCAGACGCTGATGACGACGTTGACCACGTACTGCGTGACGACGGCGATGACGGTCCCGAGCCAGGTCATGAACACGAAGTGGACCAGGCCGCTGATGACGTGTCCCCGGTCGGTGATCCGGATCATGACCGCCGAGAGCGCGGCGTTGATCAGGATCGTCAGGAGCAACAGGTACTCGATGGTCTGGATGTCGTACTGTTCGGTGCTGAGCAGGTTACCGGCCACGTCGCTTTGCTCCTCGAGGTTCATCTCGCTGGTGATCCCCATCATGATCTCGACGACCTCGAGGCCGACGAAAAACGAGAAGACGGCCGACGCCGTGATGCCGTAGAGGACGCCGATCAGCGTCACCGTCGCCTGCTCGCGTTTCTCCCTGACCTTGAGGACCTCGTTCTGGTTCTCGCTGATGACCCGGCCGAGGACCTGTGGGTTCCCGCCCATCTGGCGGCCGACGACGTACATGTCGCCGAACTTCTGGATCAGGTACGAGCCCGTCTCGGCGGCGAACAGTCGCCACGAGCGGATGTCGTCGATCCGCATGTTCAGTCGCTTGTACAGCGCGTCGACGTTGTCCGTCAGCGCACCGAAGTCCTTGCGCCGCAGGCTCTCGAGGACGCTGCCGGTCGAGGTCTGTTTGACGCTCTCGACGGTGCCCAGCGCCCGGATGAAGCTGGGGAACTCGGCGTCCCGGTCCTTCACTTTCTGTTCTTCCTGACGCATCCGCCAGCCGGGCAGTAACAGCGGCGTGACGGGAATCGCGACCATGATCGGCGTCGGTACGCGGGCGGCGACGACCGGGACGATCCCGAGCGCGGCGAGGACCATCACGAGCGCGAGGACGACGCTACAGCCGACGCCGATCGCGAGCGCCCGGGGGATGCGGGTCAGCGGACCGGTTCCCTCGGTCTCCTCGATGTACCAGACGGGGTCGTACGGCGAGACGACGTGGATCGCGTAGACGAACCCCACCTGCACGATCGAGAACATGACGATGGTGCCGGCGATCAGGATCGTCGGGCTGACGCCGATCAGGATCGGCAGGACGATCGCGAACACCAGCACGAACGCCACCGAGAGCATCATCGACATGTACAGCTCCTTCATCACGTCGAGTTTCGCCAGGTCCGATTCGTAGCGGGTGACGAACTGCTGGATGATGGTGTCCTGTTCGTCCATCAGGAACTCGCTGATCTTTTGGCCGCCCCCGACCGTGTAGGCCAGTCGCTCGAGGAAGTCGGTCAGCAGCGGGCTCGTCGTCTGTTTGGCCCGCAGTCGGCAGGCATCGTCCAGGCTCTGGTTCCAGGTGTCGACCAGCGCGACGAGGTGGCCCATCTCCTCGGCCAAGGCGTCGTACTCGTCTTCCTCCGCGAGCGTGCGGAAGATCTCGACCCGGTTGATGTTGGTCATCGAGAGGACGGTGATGTGGGTCAGAAACAGGTGAAAGCGCTGGCGGACCTGTTTGCGCTTGCGGTCCTGGGCCAGCTTCGGGTAGATGACCGCGACGACCATCGCCAGCGCCCCCAGCAATACGACCGGGAGCGCCAGCATCGGCGAGAGCCCGAGGACGAGGGCGACCACGGCCGTCCCGAGGAAGAAGACGAACGCGGGGAAGATGACCAGCAGGAGGTACCGCGACGCGGACATGTCCATGTTCGCGTAGGCCCTGTTGAGCGACTCGAGCGTCGATCGAGCGCTCAGATCCGGCGCGGACTGGGAGTCAGTGGACATGGTGTCAGGCGAACTGGTCGATGCCGCTGATCCGGATGGGCAGTCCCTCGAGACCGTCCCGCTGGAAGCTGGCGATCGCGTCGTTGACCTCGTGGTAGCCCAGGATATCGGCGTCGATCAGCTGGCGGATGATCTCCGCCCGCCGGTCGAGCTCCGCGTAGATCTCGCGGGTGTCCTCGTAGCCAAGCAGCGTCGCGATCTGTTCCTCTAAGACGTAGGAGTTGTTTCGGCCGGTGAAGGCGACCTCGTCGTCGCGTGGATCCCACTTGAACGCCTGCCGCGTGACGACGCCGCCCTCGTAATCGGAGTAGCCCTCGATCTCCTGGACCGAGGTGACCCGCCGGAGGACGTCGTCGCCCTGCTTGACGCGGTTCTGGAACAGCGCGACGTCGCAGTTGTCCATGAACGTCTCGGGGACGTTGATGGGGGCTCCGGTGAACCGCTGGATCATCGAGACGATGTCGCTGGCGTGAAAGGTTAGCATGACGGGGTGGCCGGTCTGGGCGGCCTGGAACGCCATCTGGCCCTCCGCCCCGCGGACCTCGCCCACGACGATGTAGTCGGGGCGGGACCGTAGCGCGGCGGCGACCAGGTCGAACATGTCGACGTCGGCGCTCTCGTCGCCCGATCCCTCGCGGGTGAGCAGCTGCTGCCAGGTGTTGTGGGGCGGGATGACCTCCGCGGTGTCCTCCGCGGTGTAGATCTTCGCGTCCCGCGGGATGAAAGAGAGCGCCGCGTTCAGCGTCGTCGTCTTCCCCGACGCCGTCTCGCCGACGACGAAGACGGTCTGTTCGTTCTCGAGACAGAGCCAGAGGTACGCGGCCAGCTCCGGGCTCAGGGTGCCCCACTTCGTGATCTGGAAGATAGACAGGGGGATCTCCTCGCCCTGCCGGATGGTCAGCGAGGGGCCCTGCACCGAGACGTCGTCGGAGTAGATGATGTTGATACGCGAGCCGTCGGGCAGCGTCGCGTCGATCACCGGGTCGGAGTCGCTGACCGGGTGGTTCATCCGCTCGCCCATGTTGCGCAGCCACTGCTCGAACTCCTCGGGGGTCCCGAAGTCGACCGTCGCCGAGATCATCCCGTAAGTGCCGTGGTCGAGGTAACACTGCTTGGGTCCGATCACGTGGATGTCCTCGTTGGCCGGGTCGGTCATCACCGGCTCCAGGGGTCCGAGGCCGACGATGTCGCGCTGGAGCTGGTAGCGCAGCCGCGTGAACTGATCCCGCGAGAGCGCGATCTTGCTGGTACCGAGCGACTTGAGCCGGCCGATCGACTGACCCGCGATCCCCGACCCGACCTCGACGACCTCGTCCAGCAGTTCGTCTAAATGCTCCTCGAACTCCTCGTCGTCGCCCGGCGCGGGGCGGGTGACGCTCTTGTCGAGGATGCGCCGCCGGATGCGATCGTACAGCTCCTTGTCCTCGCTCTCGAGGGCCGGCTCGACGCAGTAGTAGGTGGTGTCGATCCCCAGATCGCCGTAGACGTGACAGAAGATCGGTTCCTCGGCCGTGTAGATCACGTTGGGGCGGTCCGACTCCCACTCGCCGCTTGGCTCGTCGATGAGTTTCGGGTACTCGTTGTACTCCTCGTGGAACCACTCGAGGTGTTCCCGGAGGTGCGGGTACTCGTCGGCCAGCGCGTCGAGTTCGCTCTCGAGTCGTGCGGTACCGAAGTCCGACATTATGCCACCGTCCTGCTGACGATCGAGACGCCGCGGCCCTGCTGGACGCTGAAGCCGATGGAGTCGTCGACCGGACTCTTCATGTTCTGGAACCGTCGGACCAGGATCTTCCGCCGGATCTCCTGGCCGACCGTGTTCGTCTCGATCTGGAAGTAGATGTCGGCCACGTTCCGCAGCGGTCGTAAGGCGTCGTCGGCGACGCTGGTCGGATCGACCGTCAGGACGATCGATTTGTCCTTCATCGTCATCTGCCGCAGGAACGTGACCAGCCGCTGGATGACGTGGTCCTCGTCGCCGTCGTCGATGACGCTCTCGTAGTTGGGGTCGTTTCGCAACAGCGCCGAGAGCGTGTCGACGAAGACGACGTCGGCCTTCCACAGCGTCTCCGCGTCGGCGAACCGGGCGAGTAACTGCCGTTTCCGGCCCTCGTCGTGGGTGTCGACGTTGGCGTGGAGGAACAGCAACCGTTCGTTCAACAGCAGGTCGACCACGTCGTAGGACAGCGAGTGCATCTGCTGGACGAACTCCCAGGACTTCAGCTCCGTCGAGACGTACGTGACGTAGGCGTCCTCCGTCGCCATTCCGTAGGAGAACCGCTGGGAGAGGGTGCTCTTGCCCGCCCCGTCCTGTCCCTCGATGAGTACGATGCTACCCGCGGGAACCCCGCCGCCGATGGCGTTGTTTACGCGGTCCCGCCCGGTCAGTCCGATCGAGTAGTAGTCCGTCATGGGACGTGGAATTCGAACACCTCCTCCGCACCGTTTACCGTCACGACGACCCGGTGTTCCGCGCTCGTCGCGAGCGACCGATCGATCTCGAGTCGCGCGACGGTGCCCGGCCGCCACTGGCCGCCGTCCAGGACCGTCACGGTGAACTCGTCGCGCCCGACGTACGTACCGTTGACCAGCACGTCGAGGTTGCCGCCGTCGGTAGCGAGCGTCTTCCGACCAGTGTTCTTCACGAGGATCGTCACGTTTTCGTCGCCGTCCGAGTCGTACACCGCGTCGCTGCCCGGATCGCTGATGATCTCGATCTCGGTGTCGATCTTGTCGGTCACGTCGCCGCTGTGGGTCTCGACCGAGTTGCTGATGTCGTTGACGTTGGTCACCAGCGTGCCGGCGACGCCGGCTGCGACCAGCATCGCGGCGATGAACAGGATCAGCGTCGAGACGGAGTCACCTGCCATCGGTCACACCCCCGTCACCGTCTCGGCGATCCCGTGCTCGGTCACGACCTTCGCCCTGTCCGGTCGCGTCGTCGACACCTCCACCGTCAACGTTTCGCCGGGCTGCCACAGCTCCCGTCCCGCGTCGCCGTCGACGCTGGTCGCGTACGCGTCCCGGTAGACGCCGTCTATCAGGAGGTCCGTCTCGGGAACCGACAGCGTCGTCGATCCGGTGTTGTTCACGCTCATAGTGAAATTGTCGTCCCCGCTCTCGTTGTAGCTCCACGACGCGACCTCGATCGCCGTGTTCCGCAGCTCGAGCTGTCGGTCGTCGCGGTCCGCGATCGCGTCCCGCCGTTGTTCCTGTGCCGTCTGGAACACCGGGTACGCGATCCCCGCCGCGACGAGGACCCCGACGAAGACGATCGCCGTCGCGCCACTGGTGCTGAATCCCACGTTCGATCACCGTTCCCCGTCGGCCGCGATCACGGTCACGCCTCCGTCTCTGCGTCCGGTTCGACCTCTCGCTTCGTCTCGTGGATCTCCTGCAGTTTCATGATGTAGGTGTAGCTGTCCGCGTGGTCCTCGGCCGTCAGCTCGTCGGGCGTCGCCCCCGGATCGACGTGGATATCGAGGTCCGGACCGCTGAGCGTCGCCTCGAGGTGGGCCTTGACCTCGTCGCCGATCCAGCCGATCTCGGCGTAGTAGGAGATCGCGCGCAGGGTCGCCGCCGGGCCGGCCGTCCGGACCAGCTCGGTGAGCCACTCCAGCACGATGATGTCCGTCGCGTACGTGTCCGCGAGCGTCTCGAGGGTGACGTCGGAGCCGTCGGCCGCGTCGTCCGTCTCGCCGTCGCTCGCGTCGTCTGCCGGCTCGTCGACGCTATCGGTCGCCTGCACCTCCACGCGGGTGTCGTCGTCGCCGTCGATCTCGGCCTCGTCGAACGCGATCCGTTCGCCGTTCCCGTCGCGCTGCTGGGCCGCGTCCTCGATGACGCCTTTCAGGTCGTCGAACGAGACCGGTTCCTCGCCGTGCCGGGAGCGGTCGTCGACCGCCGTTTGGCGCGTCTCGGTCCCGCCGTCGGTCACCGACTCGTCCTCGCCGAAGACGCCGAACCCGTTTCGCTCCTCGCCGTCACCGGTGAAGGGGTTCACGTCGTCGGTCAACATGTCGTAGACCCCCAGTAGCTGCCGGACCGTCTCGTTCATCTCCTCGACCCGATCAGCGACCTGCTGTTGGGAGTCGCGGACCGACCCCAGCTCGGACTCCTTGTCCTCGAGCTGGTCCTCGAGTTCCTCGATCCGGTAGTGCAGATCGTCGAGTTCCTCCTCGTCGCTCGATCCGCCGCCCCTGCCGAACAGGCCGCTCCCGCCCTTGTCGGACTCGGATCCGGCCGGCTCGGCCTCGTCGACCGACTCGTCGTCGTCTCGCGTCCCCGCGTCGGCCGCGGACTCGGTCTCGGCCTCGTCGGTCGCCTCGCCCTGCTGCCGGCGCTGCTCTCGCTCCCGGCCCCGACGACCGCCGCTGTCGCTGAGGAAGTCTTCGAGCAGGGTCCGCAGGGAGTCGAGTCCGAAATCCATGGCTACCTCCGTACGCGCCGGTGCGTCACTGCAGGTCGCCGGTGGCGGTCCCCGCCGAACGATACGGTCATGCTACTCACTCGTAGCGGGGGTGTTCGTATAGATGTCCGCTCGAGTTCGACCCGCGTTTCGAGTCGTGAGTCGAGTTTCGATACGCCGGCTGAAGTGATACTGAGCTTGATACTCCGGCTAGTCCATGTCTCCGTCGGGGTACATCCCCAGAATCTGTGATGCCAACGACCTCGTCACGCGCCGGCCTTCGACGGGATACCATCCGTGTCCCGTCGCCACGCCCACGGAGGGAGCGACGGGTTCGGCCCGTCGAGCCGGCGGGCGACGTTCGCG
>SDGW01000532.1_pt1 | contig 16080 bp, 14 predicted proteins | sample 2873831 | NCBI WGS metagenome assembly SDGW01 (sample SAMN08132700, study PRJNA421101) | hypersaline lake metagenome | isolation source: celular fraction 0.22 microns magnesium sulfate-rich crust from ephemeral... | place: Spain: Penahueca Lagoon, Toledo | collected 2011-07
ACCCGACGCCAGCCGATGGCGACTCGGAGAAACGCGTCGACGTGTCGTCGTCGTTCTCCGTCTCGGAGGATGACACGGATCGACTGCAAGCGGCCGAGACAGCCATCGAAACACGCGATCTCGACGTGTACTACGGCGACGAGCAGGCACTGCAGTCGGTTTCGATGGAGATACCCGAACGCCAAGTGACCGCACTCATCGGTCCCTCTGGCTGCGGCAAATCGACCTTCCTCCGGTGTCTCAACCGGATGAACGACCTCATCGATATCGCTCGCGTCGATGGCGAGGTGAGCTTCGAGGGGAAAAATATCTACGACGAAGACGTCGATCCGGTCGCCCTCCGACGGAAGATCGGCATGGTCTTCCAGCAGCCCAACCCGTTCCCCAAGTCGATCTACGACAACGTCGCCTTCGGGCTCGAAGTCCAGGACGAAGAAGTCACCGACGAGACCGTCCGCCGCGCGCTCGAACGAGCTGCCCTCCTCGAGGAGGTCGACGGTCGACTCGACGAGTCCGGCCTCGAACTCTCCGGCGGCCAACAACAGCGGCTCTGTATCGCCCGCGCGATCGCGCCCGATCCCGAGGTGATTCTGATGGACGAACCCGCAAGCGCGCTCGACCCGGTCGCCACCTCGAAGATCGAGGACCTGATCGCCGATCTCTCCGAGGAGTACACCGTCATCATCGTCACCCACAACATGCAGCAGGCCGCCCGCATTTCGGATCAGACCGCGGTCTTCCTAACTGGCGGCGAGCTCGTCGAGTACGGCGATACGAAAGCCATCTTCGAGAACCCCGACAACCAGCGCGTCGAAGACTACATCACCGGCAAGTTCGGCTGATCGGTCGACGGTGGGTGGCGGTTTCGCAGGGACTGGTCGGTTCCGAGCCGCTAAACGCCGGTTCGTTTGCTGCAAGCGTCTCTTCTGTGAGCGCACACTCGATGTCCGTGAGAATCCATCCATCGAGATCGTCCTGCCAGTCAGTTGACTGTCCGACTGGCGGAGCCAAATGGGTTCCATCCCGTTCGGGGCCATCTGCGGAAACACACTGCTATTGGATCTATATAGTATTGCGTATGTTACGTTTTATCACATATTGTCTATTAGTGTGAAATCCACCAAACTCGGTTCTCGAACTTTATCACTGCGATATTCGAGACTATGTTGATATTCGTATGACTACATATATGGGTACATTTATCACGCATCTCACGTGACTGTGTGGTATGGAGACGCGGAAAGTCCAAGTGACCGGTGGGTCGACCTACACCGTCTCGATTCCGAAATCGTGGGCCAACGACAACGGGGTGAGCGCGGGGAGCACCGTCGAGTTCTACCCGGAGGGCGATTCACTCTTTATGACGCCCACGGGTGCCGACGAGCGAACCGAAGGAACACTCGATATCACGAACCTGGAGGGAACCGAACTGATACGAGCCGTGACGACGATGTACGTCAGCGGCTTCGACATCATCCGGCTCGAAAGCGCCCGAATCACCAACGATCAGCGGCGAACGATCCGGGAGGCGACCCAGAGTCTGGTCGGCCTCGAAGTCCTCGAAGAGACCAAAGGCGAGATCGTCATCCGGGACCTGCTGGACTCCTCGGAGCTCTCGATCCACAACGCGGTCACCCGGATGCGGCTGATCGCCTCCTCGATGCTCGAAGACGCCTTGCTGGCACTTCGTGATCTCGACCGGGATCTCGCCGCGGACGTGATCCAGCGGGACGACGACGTCGACCGGCTGTGGATGGTCGTCTCCCGGATCTTCCGGGCCACCCTCCGGACCCCGAAAGCCACTGAGGAGCTGGGGCTGCCGCGAGAGGTCTGTTTCGACTACCATTCGAGCGCCCGCCAGCTGGAGCGGATCGGCGACCACGCGACCAAGATCGCCCACATCTCGCTGGACATCGAACAGGAAGTTCCCGAGGAGGCGCTGGATGCCATCGACGAGCTCCATTCGGAGGTCGTCACCGTCATCGACGGCGGGATGGACGCGCTGTTCACCGACGACAGCGAGGAGGCCACCCGGCTGGCCAACGACGTTCGGGAGCGCGTCCGCGACGTCGACGCAACCGCCCGCGGGATCGACGAACTGCTCCGAGAGCTCGACCCGGCCCGTGCCCAGCTGGTCGGCCGGATCGTCGACTCCGTCTCTCGAACCGCCGACTACGGCGGCAATATCGCCGAGACCGCTCTGCAAAAGGCCGCCCCCACGCCCGGTTCGGCGTCAAATCACGACTGAATCGGTCGACAGCCGCACCACCTGTCTTGATCGTTGATCGCCCAGTCGCCGCTATCGTCCCACACGCGTTCGTCTAGTCGGCGCTACTGTTCGGCGGCGCTTTCGGCGGGAGATAGAAGTAGACCGTGTTGCCCTGGTCGCCGCGCCGCTCGATCTTCAGCTCGCCGCCGAGGGATTCGATACACCACTTCATTACGAACAGCCCGACCCCCGAGCCGTGGGAGGTGGTCGTCGTCTCGGTGTACTCGTCGAGGGCCTCGATCTCCATTCGTGGGATCGGTGGCCCTTCGTCTTCGACTCGGATTTCGACTCGCCCCGTGTTCGGCGACTCCTCGACCACGACGTCGACGGTCGGCTCGGGACAGTCGGCGTGGACGATCGCGTTCTCGATAGCGTGGGCCAGCGCGTGGTCGAAGGCCTCGTCGACCGCGATCCACATCGGCGTTCGCTCCGCGACGGTGATCTGGTCGGCCGCCTCGCTCGGCTCGAAGGCATCGAGGACCGCCTCGACGGCCTCGGCTGCCGACTGGCGCTGCCACGCCGCCCGCTCGCGGGTGATCGTGGTCTCGATCTGTTTGACCGATTCGGAGACCCGGCTCAGACTGGTCGCTGCAGTATCGATCTTCTCGGCGGCGGTTTCGACGGTCTCGCTGTCGGTGAGATCTTCGATGTGGGATGCGAACCCCGAGATCACGTTGAGGTCGTTCCGCAGGTTGTGTCGCAGGAGGCGGTAAAACAGGCTCACCCGGCGGTCGTTGTGTTTGTACTCAGTGATATCGGTGACCTCGGCCAGCACGAGCCCGCGACCCTCGATGGTGATCCGCGTGAGGTGGACCGACACCCACCGCAACTCGCCGTCGTCCCGCTTGATTCGCCACTCGAAGGACTGTGGGGTCCCCTCGGCTGCGGCGGTGATCCGTCGCTGGGCCATCGCCTCGGTGTACGAGTAGGTGTTGGCACTGATGGCCTCGATTGTCAGCTCCCGTAACTCCGCAGCGGTGTACCCCGAGAGCCGTTCGAACCGCCGGTTGGCATCGAGCATCGCGCCCGTTCTCGGATCGTGGACGACGACGCCGACCTGAAGGGAGTGGAGTTCTCGGGGCAATGAGACGCCGTTCTGTGACGGTCGCTGCCTCGCGTCCGACATACGTGTACAACTGCTCCAATAGCTCATGTAAAAATAGCTATGACGGGTATATAGTAGACCATAGCACACCGGTCGTCTCTCCACAGAAAGTGAGACGGCGACGGCGGTCGGCGCGAGCCACTCAGTGCCGGACGGCCAGTTCGAGGGTAACCAAGAGCGTCATGGCAACCAGTAGCGCGGCGAGGTAGCCCAGCGTGAGCAGTCCCTCCCGAACCGTCGACCGGCTCGGCAGCCGTTGATCGATCCCCGTCGCCGGTTCGGTATCGGCCCGGTCGGTGCTCATCGCGACTCCCGCCGGGTCGACGGCCCCGACTGACCGGCCGTTTCGCTCGGCTCGTCGGGTGTCGGGCGGGCCAACTCGGGGGTGTCGACGGCCGCGACGTACCAGCCGTTGCCGCGACCGTGAGCCCGGACGAGCCCGACGGTCACCTCGCTGCCGGTGGTCAGTTGGGCCAGTGTTTCCTCGACTGCCGGATGTTTGCTGCCGACGATCTGATAGGTCCGGCCCGACGCCGACCGGAGTGTCATCGCCCCGTAGCGGTTCTGTTCGACCGTCACTGTGCACGATCGGTGCCGTATCGACGATGCCACCCGCATAGATAACTGTCAGTGCGCGTTTTATGTAAACCCGACTATGTGTAATACTAACTCTCCGATACTAGTATATATACTATATACTCGACAGACGGCGCGAGTGATTCATAGAGTACTATATATCAGTCAGGAGAGGTCTTACCAATCGTTTATTACTACCGGTTCGATGGTTTCCTCAGAGATTCAATGACCGCGTTCCTGGAGTCTACCGACGTTGCTCACCGACACGTGACGGCTGCCGACTGGGACGATATCTACATCGTCGGCGACCCCCACGGCTGCCGGGCCGAACTCGATGCGCTTTGTGATGCGCTGGATCTCACCGATGAGGATCTACTGATTTTCGTCGGCGATCTCGTGCGCAAAGGTCCCGACAGCAAGGGCGTCGTCGACCGGGTTCGCAACGCACCGAACATGCTGACCGTCCGCGGCAACAACGAGGAGAAACTCCTGCGGGGCGACAAGCAACTCGACGAACTCACTGACGACGATCTGGAGTGGATCGCCTCGCTGCCGGTGGTCATCACGCTGCCCGACACACTGGTGGTCCACGGCGGGATCGACCCCGAAAAGCCGCGGGCCGACCATAGCGTCGACGACTTCCAGAACACCAGATCGCTGGTTCCCGGCGGAAGCTACGACCCACCCTACTGGTTCGAGGAGTACGTTGGCCCCGAACGGGTCTTTTTCGGCCACACGGTCCTCGAAGCACCGATCGTCCAGGAGCACGCTGTCGGCCTCGATACGGGCTGTGTGTACGGCGGCGAGCTGACGGCCTACGACTGGCGGGCAGACGAGCTGATCGCGGTTCCGGCCGCCGAGACGGTCGTTGACCGCCGTGACGAGAAGTTCATTGAGCCGACCCAGTCCATTGAAGCCGAGTACACCTGCGCCACCAAATGACCGAGCAGTCGGGGACCGACTCGCTTCTGGACCGGCTGCAGTCGCTGTGGGTTGTCCAGCTGCCCAGTGAAGAGACCGATTCAGATCCCAACGACATCACGATGCCAACCAACGACGACAGCGACGCGACGACCGAGCAGTCTACCGAGCCGGAAGGGTCAGACGAGCCGGAGCTGTCTACCGAGTCGGAGAGGTCGGGCGGGGGAGTAGCTATTCCCAGCGATTCCGACGACTCTTCCGGAGCCGATCAGGTCCACGATGGTGAAACTACCGATCAAGCTAACGCGGCTGACGACGATCAGTCGACACCGACAGACAGGCCAAAGGCTACTGACGACGATCGCCCACCGTCGACTGAGCAGACACCCGAACAGCCGACTGAGCCGTCGGCCGCTACCGTGGATTCTTCGAGCGACGACGAGCAGCCGACGACTACCGAAACCGCTTCTACCGATTCTTCCACCGACGACCAGTCGACTACTCCGAACGACACCACCCCAGTCGACCTCTCGCCGTCGGCGTGGGCGACCGACGGCCCGCCGCGAACCCCGCCGATCGCGGTCGACTCGGCTGAGGGTCGACCGCAAGCCGCCGACTGGTCGACGCTCTGTGCGGACGCCGAGGCCGACCCTACCGACCTCTCGAACCCCGTCGCCTATCTCAACCGGGAGCTGAGCGAGCTGTCCTTCCAGTGGCGTGTGCTCTACGAGGCGCTCGACGACCGCAATCCGGCGCTTGAGCGGCTGAAGTTCCTCGCCATCCTCACGAAGAACATGGACGAGTTCTTCATGAAGCGGATCGGCGGGCTCAAACAGCAGATTGCCGCCGACGTGACCGACCGGACGGTCGACGGCCGCACGCCGAGCGAGCAGTGGGAGGCGGCCCTCGAGTTCGCCCGGCCGATCTTCGAGACTCAATCGCGGTGTTACCACGAAGCCATCCGGCCCGCACTGGCCGACAACGGTATCGAGATCGTCGACTACGACGACCTCTCGGCGGCGGCCGTCAAGTCGCTCCGGGGCTACTTCGAGCGGGCGGTACTGCCGACGCTGACGCCGCTGACGTTCGATCCGGCCCACCCCTTCCCCTTTATTTCGAATCTGAGCCTCTCGCTTGCGGTGCTGTCGGTCGACGACAAGGGGACCAAGAAGTTCTCGCGAGTGAAACTGCCACAGAACCGTCCGCGGCTGATCCCGATCGAGGAGGACGGAACCGTGCCGATCGGTTCGGCTGAGGAGGCTGTCGATCACGCCGACGCCGGCCGGTTCGTCCGGCTCGAAACCGTAATCGCCCAAAACATCGATCTGCTGTTCCCCAACGTCGACGTGCTGGACTGCTCGACGTTCCGGGTGACCCGGAACGCCGAGGTCAGGAGAAACGAGGAGGTCGCCGAGGGGCTGATCGAGATGATCGAAGACGTGCTCCGCCAGCGCCGCTTCGCGACGGTCGTCCGGGTCGAAGTCGACGAGTCGATGCCCGCCGAGGTCCGGTCGCTGCTGGTCGACCAGCTCGAAATCACCGAGCGCGAGCTGTTTGAACTCCCCGAGCCGCTGGGGATGAACGACTGCTTCCGGCTGCTGGAACTCGACAACGAGGAGCTCAAACTCCCGGCATGGGATCCCCAACCCCACCCCCGATTCGTCGGTATCGACAGCGACCGGCCCGACGAACTGTTCGCCGAGATTGCCAGCGACGACATCCTCGTCCACCACCCCTACCATTCGTTCTCACAGACGGTCCAGACCTTCCTCGACACCGTGGCTCACGACTCACAGACGCTGGCGATCAAGGTCGCCATCTACCGGACCGCCCCCGACTCGCAGGTCGTCCAGTCGCTGATCGAGGCCGCGAAAAACGGCAAACAGGTCGCCGTCATGGTCGAACTCAAAGCCCGGTTCGACGAGGAGAACAACCTCCGGTGGGTCAAACGCCTCGAAGAGGAGGGAATCCACGTCACCTACGGCACTATCGGCCTGAAAACCCACAGCAAGGTCGCTCTCGCCGTGCGCGAGGAGGACGACACCGAGGGCGTCCGGCTCTACTCGCACGTCGCCACCGGCAACTACCACTCCGAGACCGCAAAGAGCTACGCGGATCTGGGGCTGTTCACCGACGACCGCGATATCGGTCAGGACCTCGTTCGCCTCTTTAATTCCTTTACGGGCCACTCACAGCACGAAGACTACCGAAAGCTGCTCGTGGCTCCCCAGACGCTCAGAGGCCGGCTCACCGACCTCATCCGACGGGAAGCCGACCACGCACGAGCCGGGAACGATGGACGGATCGTCGCTAAGATGAACGCGCTCGAAGACCCCGAGATCGTCCGCGAACTGTACGCCGCCTCGCAGGCCGGCGTCGACATCGATCTGGTCGTCCGGGGAATCTGTCGACTCCGCCCCGGCATCGCGGGGCTCAGCGAGACGATCAGCGTCCACAGCGTCGTCGGGCGATTTCTCGAACACTCTCGGATCTTCAAGTTCGGTAACGACGGCGACCCCGACTATTTCATCGGCTCGGCCGACTGGATGACCCGCAACCTCGACCGCCGGGTCGAGGCGGTCGCGCCTGTCGAAACCCCGGCGTTACAGGCCGAACTGGACCGGATTCTCGACTACCTGATCAGCGACAACCGCAAACGCTGGGAGATGGACGCTCTCGGGCGGTACGTCCAACAGCGACCCGCCGACGGCGAGTCGACCCGAATCGCCCACGACAGACTCATGCAGCAGGCCCGCAAGGACGCCCCCGAGATTCCCATCGAGTACGAGACCGATGAGCCTGATCAACGGGAAACCTCGGTCGACCTCAACGAGATCTATCTCGACGAACCGTTCGAACCCTAACCGGCGTCCGCCAACCTATTTAAAAGCCTCACGGCCGGTGTTTTCGTGAGCGGCTCGTTGCCGTTGCCGCACTGCGGCGATTGGACGCAGGCCGGACAGCCGTCGGTACAGTCACAACCGTTTATAAGATCGGCCGTCCGTTCCATGAGTTCCGTGACGATCGAAAAGCCAGCCTCCGTGAGGCCGACGCCGCCGGGGTAGCCGTCGTAGATGAAGACCGTCGACCGGTCAGTGTGGGGATGGTATGGCGTCGAGATGCCGCCGATGTCGCCGCGGTCACACAGGAGCATGAAGGGAAACAGCGAGATCATACCGTGTTCGGCGGCGTGGATGCCGCCGTTGAATTCGTCGTCAGTGTGGTCGGCTCGGAGGTCGCTCTCGACCGTTGGCGGGACCGTGAAGTACAGCGCCTTGGTTCGGAGCGTCGTCTCCGGCAGATCGAGGCTCTCCTCGCCAATCACGTCGCCCGTTGTGCGGTCCTTCCGCTGGAAGCCGGTGATCTGCTCGGTGACGGTCACGTCGGCGTAGTGGACCGTCGACGACTCCTCGCTCGCGTCGTCGTACGGCAGCGGTTTCTCGTCGAGATCATCGTTGACGACGATCGACTTGTCCGACAGCACTTGCGTGTAGTAGTCGGCCCACGAGGGTTGGAGTTCGGCCACGTCGCGGTCCAAGTCCAGCTTGCTCACCTCGTAGGTCTGGCCCTGCTGGTGGTAGACAGCCCCGCGGTGGGCGTCCCGGAGGGCGTCGTCGAAGCCGAGGGTGGCGATTACGTCGTTCGAGCGGCCGTCCAGCAGGTCGACCTCCCGATCCCCGACCGTCCGGAGGCTCATCTCGTGTTGGGGACTACCGTCACCGCTGTAGGTCCACCGGAGACCGTCGTTCGTCTGGCGGCGTTCGAGCCGCCCCTCGGCTTCAAGCTGGCTGACGATTTCGGGGAACGCGCCGCCGAAATGGGCCTCGTCGTCGACCGAGAGCCAGTTTTCCGCGGCGGCGCTGGCGATGTGGTCCGGCAGGAGTTCGCGGTTCTCGGGATCGGAGACGGCGCGTTCGGGGTCGGCCATGAAGAACTCCTCGGGATGTTTCATGAGGTACTGATCCAACTGGTCCTCGCCGCCGACGAAGGCGACCAGCGCAGGGTCGGTTCCCCGGCCCGCGCGTCCGGCCTGCTGGCTGGCCGACATCCGAGTGCCGGGGTAGCCGTCGAGGATCACGGCGTCGAGACCGCCGACGTCGACGCCGAGTTCCAGGGCATTGGTGCTCCAGATCCCCCGGAGGTCGCCCGACTGGAGGTCGGCCTCGATTGCCCGGCGGGTGTCGTGTTTCAGGGCGGCCTGATAGGCCCGGATCTTCCCGGCGAGGTCGCGCTCGCCGCGGTCGCGGAGTTCTTGGCTGCTCTCGGTGGCGTACTGTTCGGCCGCTTGTCGGGCGCGGGTAAAGGCGAGCGTCTGGGAACCTCGTGAGACGAGGTCGACGAACAACTGTTTGGCTTCGGTGTGACTCGATTTTCGCCGCCCGGAGCCGCGGTCCTGCCAGCCGTCGCCGTACTCCGGAGGGTTCCACAGCAGCCAGTGGCGTGGCCCCCGGGCGCTGGTGTCGTCGTCGACCAGCCGGAAGGTGTCTTGTTCGCGGCCCGTAATCCGGGCGGTGTGTTCGACCGGGTTGCCGATGGTGGCCGAACAGCAGACGAACTGCGGGCTACTGTCGAACTGCTCGCAGATCCGATTGAGCCGCCGGAGTACGAGGGCGACCTGCGTGCCGAAGACGCCGCGGTAGCTGTGGACCTCGTCGATAACGACCAGTTCGAGCGACGAAAAGAACCACTCCCAGAGCCGGTCGGCATACGGCAACAGTGCGTAGTGGAGCATATCGGGATTCGAGAGGACGACCGTCGGCATACGGTCCCGTACCTCCCGCTTTTCGGTCTTCGAGAGGCGGCCCGTATACTGGTCGACCGAGACCCGACTCCCGAAGCCGAGCCCCCGGGCGAGATCCGTGAGCGACTCCTGTTGGTCCGCAATGAGGGCGTTTTGCGGCCCGAGATAGAGGGTGCGGCCGCCGTGATCCATCGCCCGCTCGAAAGCCGGGACGGTGTAGGCAAGGGACTTGCCGCTGGCGGTCTCGGTGGCGATCACGACGTTGTCGCCCTCGCGGATCGCTTCGATAGCTTCGGTTTGGTGTTTATAAAGGGAGTCGACCCCACGGTCAGCGAGAGCGGCTTCGAGGCGAGATTCCAGCGGGAGGTCGGTGGTGGTCGACTCGCGAGCTGGCAGGGTTCGATGGGCGGCGATCTGACCGTCGTAGTAAGGGCGAGCACGGAGCCAGTCGACCAATTCGTGCACAGTCTGCCTCGACGGGCCGACGACATACCGATTGTGGTCGCTGTCATTCGTGGCCGCTCGGTCGTGGTCACTCGTGACGCAGGGCGTCGATGGGGTCGACGCGCGCGGCGCGCCACGCCGGGTAGAGTCCGGCGACAATCCCCACAAGGATGCCGACGACGACCGCCAGCGCCATCCAGTCGAGTGCGAGCGCGAACCCCACGTCGGCGTACCGAGTCGCTCCGAAGCCGACCAGCAGCCCCAGCGGGACCCCCAGCACCGAGCCGAGGGTGCCGAGCAGCCCGGCCTCGATCAGGAACACCCCCATCACGTCACGGTTCCGCGCGCCGACGGCCTTCATGATCCCGATCTCGCGGGTTCGTTCGGTGACGCTGACCAACATCACGTTGGCGATCCCGATCGCGCCGACTACGAGCGATATGACCCCGATCCCGGTGACGAAACGGGTGATCTGCTCGATCACGTCACTGATCGAGTCGACGAAGTCGCTCCCCGAGCGGGCGACGAGTTCGGTATCCGAGGCCGACAGCTGCCGAGCGTCAGACTCGGCGAGGAACGCCTCGATCTCGCTCTTGGTCTCGGGAATACTCCGTGGATCGGTGACGACGGTCACCTGTGGGTAGGCCTGCTGACGGACGCCAGCCGAGGGGCTCTCGACCACAGAGGTATAGAAGGGGTCGACCGGCGCGTAGATGCGGGGCTGGCTGGCGAACTCGCCGACCGGAAACTCGCCGCGGGTCCCGTTGACGACTCCGGTGACGGTGACCTCGCGCTCCTCGCCGTCGGCCAGAACCATCGTCAGCGTCGACCCCGCGGTGAGGTTCTGACTAAAGGACTCGGCCATACGCTCGTTGACGACGACCTCCTGTTCGCCCGACGTGAACGACCGTCCCGAGACGACCGAGTCGTCGGTGATGCTGGCGGGCGTTGTCGCGGTTACCTGCTGTCTGGCGAGGGTTTCGTTGCCTTGCCTCACGGAGTCGACCTGAACGATGCCGCGCGGCAGGACGGCCTCGACACCCTCGATCCCGCGGAGGCGGTCGACGTCGGACTCGGTAAAGACGGGCTGGAAGGCCCGATCGAACCCCTCCTCGTCCTCGGGGGTGCCGAAGACGTAGATGTTGCCTGCGCTGCTGTCGCCGATGTCGCCGACGATCTCGGCCTGGACGCTCGCGCCGAAGGTGGCGAAGGTAATCACCGAGGCAATGCCGATGATGACGCCGATCACTGTCAGCGCAGAGCGGAGTTTGTGGGCCCGGATCGACCGGACGGCGATCCGGAACGATTCGCGGCTATCCATCGGTTTCCTCCCCGAGTTCCTCGACCCTGCGAATGTGGCCATCCTCGACGTGGACGATTCGCTCGGCGCGCTCGGCGACGTGGCGCTCGTGGGTCACCAGCAGGATGGTGTTGCCCGCCGCGTGAAGGTCGTCGAAGATATCGAGGATCGTGGCTCCGGTGTCGGTGTCGACGTTGCCCGTCGGCTCGTCGGCGAGGATGAGCGCCGGGTCGGGGGCGAGTGCACGGGCGATGGCGACTCGCTGGCGCTGGCCGCCGCTGAGTTCCGAGGGGACGTGGTCGACGCGGTCGCCGAGACCAACGTCGTTGAGGAGTTCTCGGGCGCGTTGGCGGCGATCTTCGCGGCTCCAGCCGTCGAACACCAGCGGGAGAGCGACGTTCTCGACCGCCGTGAGCCGCGGCATGAGGTTGAACGTCTGGAAGACGAAGCCGATCTCGGTGCCACGGATAGCGGCCCGTTCGGCCTCGCTTTCGGCCGACACCTCGTGGCCGTCGACTGTCACACGGCCGGCCGACGGGGTGTCGAGCCCCCCGACGAGATTTAAAAGGGTGCTCTTGCCGGAACCGCTGGGGCCCATGATCGCGGTGTAAGAGCCCCGCGGCAGCGAGAGGCTCACGTCGTCGAGGGCGGTGACGGTGGTGCCGGCGGCGTACTGTTTGGTGACGCTGTCGACGACCACGGTCGCATCGGGGTCGGGCGTCGACGTGCCTGCGGTCTCGCTCACGGTTCTGTTTGGGTGTCGTAGAGTAAGAACGTTCGCCGCCCCAGCGTTCCGCCCGGCCCGAACACAACGACAATAGCCTTCCAGCCCAACATCCAGTCATGACTGACACCGATCCCGCGGTCGACGACACGCCCGCCCACCGCCGCACGCCGGGCAAGGGCGTCAGCCCCGAGGCCAGACCGATCGAACCCAGCGCTCCCGACGAGTTCGGCCTTGTCCAACTGTTCTGGGGCGACGGGAAGGGCAAAACGACCGCCGCGATGGGGATGGGCTTTCGCGCCGCAGGCCACGGCTACCGCGTCCACATGCTCCAATTTATGAAGGGTGGCGCGGACAGCGTCGAGGATGTCCGCGGCGAGTACAACGCTATCGCCGCCATGCCCGGCTTTTCCTACGAGAACACCGGCCACTACGGTTGGCACGCCTTGCCCGACGGGAGCGAAGAGGTCGACCACCAAACGGACGCCGAGGCTGGCTTCGAGCGCGCCAAAGAACTGATCGCTGCCGCGGCCGACGCTGACCTCTCCAAGCCGGTCGATCTCGACGCATCTCCCGAAGACGGCGTCCATATGCTGATTCTCGATGAACTGCTGTATGCGGCCGACCGTGAACTGGTCGACCCCGAGGCCGTCGTGGAACTGGTCGAGACCAAACCCAACGATCTCGAACTCGTGATTACGGGCAGCCACACCGAACCCGACTACCTCTACGACAGCGCGGATCTCGTCACGAAGGTTGGAAAAGAAAAACACCCCATCGACGCCGGACAGCGCGCCCGTCGTGGGACCGAGTACTGAGACCGCAATGGCTCGAACGATCCTCGTCGCTGGTACCGCCTCCCACGTCGGCAAGAGCACCGTCGCCGCGGGGCTCTGTCGACTCCTTGCGGACCGCGGCGTGTCGGTCGCCCCTTTTAAAGCCCAGAACATGAGCAACAACGCTCGCGCCGTCCTGCGAGCCCCAGCGACCGTCGACAACGAGACTGCCAACGACCGCCAACCCTACGGCGAGATCGGCGTCTCCCAGTACGTACAGGCTCGGGCGGCCCGGATCGCGCCGTCGACCGACCAGAACCCCGTCCTGCTCAAACCCCGCGGCAGCGGCGAGTCACAGTTGATCGTCGACGGCCGTGCTGTCGGCCACTTCGAGGCCGGGAGCTATTACGAGGACCACTGGCAGACGGCCCGCGAGGCCGCCGAAGCAGCCCACGGTCGACTCGCCGAGGAGTACAACGTGATCGTCGCCGAAGGGGCGGGCTCAATCGCCGAGATCAACCTCCAGCACCGGGATCTGGCCAACGTTGAGACCGCCCGCTTTGCCGATGCCGAGATCGTCCTCGTCGCCGACATCGAACGCGGCGGCGTCTTTGCCTCGCTCGTGGGCACGCTTGAACTCATGCCCGATGATCTCCGCCAGCAGGTCCGCGGCGTCGTTATTACCAAGTTCCGTGGCGATCTCTCGCTGCTCGACTCCGGACTCGAAGAGTTCGAGGATCGCACTGGCGTCGACGTCCTCGGGGTCCTCCCGTACGACGATCCCGGCCTCCCCGAGGAGGACAGTCTCGCGCTGCCGTCGACCGACGAACGGGCGGTAGTCGGCGACGACGATGGCGTCGAGGCCGACCGAATGGTGACAATCGGCGTCCCGCGGCTCCCACGGGCCTCGAACGTCACCGACCTCGAACCGCTGGCCGCCGAGCCGGGCGTCCGAGTCGCCTATCTGCCGCTGGACGCCGGTTTAAAAGGCGTCGACGCGGTCGTGATCCCCGGTACGAAGAACACGGTCGACGATCTGCTGGCGGTCCATGAGGCGGGCTTCGACGACCGACTCCGGGCGTTCGACGGCCCGGTCGTCGGGCTCTGTGGCGGCTACCAGCTGCTCGGCGAGCGGATTTATATGGCCAATATCGAGGGAACTGAGCTTCCGGAGGGTGTAGCGACGGTTTCGGGTGTCGGCCTCCTGCCAGTCGAGACGACCTTCAGCGAAGAAAAACGTGTTGTCGACACCACCCTTGAACTCGACGGCGCGGGGCCGTTTGCGGGAACCGAGGGTCAAGTCTCGGGCTATGAGATCCACATGGGGGCGACCGAGTCGACCGAGCCCGTCGAGACCCCGTTCGGCCGCGATGGGGCGTCGACCGCGGCACTCGGAGCCTGCCGTGGCGATGTCGTCGGCTGCTATTTGCATGGCCTCTTCGAGAACGACGGGCTGCGGGACGCGTTTATAAACAGTGTGTACGACGCGGCCGGTCGACAGCGGCCAGCGGCGTCGGCGACCGTGGGGTCGCCGTACGACCGGGCCGCCGCACTGCTCGCCGACCACTGCTCGGTCGACTGGCTCGGCTGACCCGGCTGACCCGGCTGACCGTCGACTGGTGTCAAATTATATACTGTCAGTGTGCGGCCAGTATGTCGCAGATTTGCTTTTTGATCGAACGAGCGAACCCTGATCTATGTCCACACTGTTCACACGGGAGGCGATCCTGGATATCGTGGTCAATCTCGTCCCGTTAGCCATCATTGCCTTCTTTTCAGTGCTGTTTCTCGTCTTCGCGCCGTGGGGCTACGAGCCGTTTCCGATACTCCTCATGACCGGTCTCCACGTCGTGCCCTTCGTGTTCTTGGCGCTGATCACGTACCTGACGCTCCGGGCGATCGAGGGTGGGCGCGTCCGCGAGGAGTAGTCAGTCGGCCTCGGCCGCACACCGGTTCGGCCCGAGTTCGAGTTCGATCGCCTCTATCTCGTTTTCGACCGACTCTTGGCCCCGATTGATCCCGATCACCCGCTCGTAGTTGGGTGGTTTTTCGGGGAGCCGCTCGGTGAGTGCGTCGACAAACGTTTCGCGGTCGACTGTCAATAGCTCCAGACCGGTTCGGAGCAGGCCGACAGTGGTATCGACCGGCTCGCCCGGCGTGATCGGCGTCGTCCCGTCGTTGTTGACCGTGAAGTGGCCCGGCAGCACGGTCACGGAGTCGGGCTCGGCCAGCAGCGTTCGGTGCAGCGAGTCGTAGAGCAGTTCGGCTCCGGTCGACGCATCGCCATCGCCGAACTGGAGTTCAGTTCGGCCAAGCGAGTCGACGAAGACCGTATCGCCCGTCAGTACGGCCTCGTGGCCGACCAGATAGCTCACCATCTCCGAGGTGTGGCCCGGCGTTTCGAGAGCCTTGATGTCGACCCCGCCGACCGAGACGACCTCGTTGGCCTTGAGGGGGTCGTAGTCGTAGTCGACGCCCCGGTCGGCGGCTCCCTCACCGAGGTAGTAGGGGACACCTAACTCGCCCGCAAGCTCGCGGCCGCCGGAGATGTGATCGGCGTGAACGTGGGTGTCGAAGACGGTGACGATCTCGCTGTCGAGGGCGTCGGCAGTGGCCTTGAAATCACCAGTGTGGCGGGTCGCGTCGACGACAGCGGCCTCGCCGTCGCTTTCGATAACGTAGCCCAGACAGCCCTTGGCCCGGCGCTGGAGTTGGACGACGCTGAACTCGTCGTACTTGATCCGGACGTGATCGTAGACGGCACTCCACGCCCGCATCCCGCCCTCGACGACGGCGACGTGTTCGTAGCCCGCCTCGGCCAACTCCGAAGCGAGGTCGTCGGAGGCCTGGCCTTTCGCGCACATCGTCACGATCGGGTCGTCGGGACCGAGCCCGGTTTCGGCCTCGAAATCGTCGAGATCGAACTCGTGGAACGGCTTGTAGAAGTACTGGATCGAGTCGGCGATCCGCCAGCTCTCGAAGCTCTCCGGCGGTCGGGTGTCGACGACGACCGTCGGCTCGCCCGAATCCAGCCGGTCGCGGAACTCTTCGGCGGTGAGTGTCTGGTACATACTGTCTCCCTCGCGCGGTGGCCGCAAAAGTCTCACGTCCGGCTGGCTCGCCGTCGAATATTGAACGAAATTTGAACGGACCTCCGACGGACTCAGCACCGATTTTGTATGATTCTTGAAATATTCATTTACCCTAACGCCCTGAATCGGACG
>SDGW01000926.1_pt1 | contig 16074 bp, 13 predicted proteins | sample 2873831 | NCBI WGS metagenome assembly SDGW01 (sample SAMN08132700, study PRJNA421101) | hypersaline lake metagenome | isolation source: celular fraction 0.22 microns magnesium sulfate-rich crust from ephemeral... | place: Spain: Penahueca Lagoon, Toledo | collected 2011-07
TCCTGTTGGGACGCCTCGTCCTCATCATATGGGAGGTCGACGTCGTCCACAGTGTCGCTCATCACCCGTCCTTTGGGTGTTGGTTCTTAAGAGGCTTCGGGTAGGTGCACTCAACTACGCTGTATTACTACTAAGCATTATACGGAATAGAAAATATTATTACCCCGTATTCGGAATGGTGGTGTAAGATGAGTGCTTCAGAGCCCCTCCAACAGGAGACCACCGATCGGGGAACCTGGGACGACATCCGTGAGCTGCCGCCGAGTGCGAAATTAGTCGCGAAGGTCCTCGAGTACAACGACACGATGACTCAACAACAGATCGCTGACGAGACGCTGCTACCCTCCCGGACGGTCCGGTATGCGCTCAATCGTCTCGACGAAAAGAACGTCGTCGATTCGCGCTTTTCGTTCTCGGACGCGCGCAAACGTCTCTACCGTCTCGATATCGACGCGTGATCGCCTAATCCGGCTGATCGCTATCGCTCTTTGTCGTTTTTGAGTCGACGGCCGAGTGGATGTGGGAACCGACAGCTGATCATCGGCAGCAAGATGACGACCCGCCGGTTCCGTTTTCGCGAGTACGTGACCTCGAGCGGAACGTTGTTTCGAGAATGAACGTACGGATATATTATACTCGAGTGGCTTCGCTCCGACAACGATCGAGCGATGACAACGATTGCGACGAGATCCGGTCGAACAGGAAGCGCCTATGAGTGAAGCCCCCGCCGATCCGCGTTGTCCAGAGTGTGGGGAACCCATCGGGCAGACGGCGACGTACTGCATGCACTGCTGGGCCGATATCCCCGCGGGATCGGTGACCGCCGATCCCGGCGAGCAAGTGCCGGAAACCGGCAACGGTGACGATGACGACGGCTATCGACACACCGACAGCGATGAAGCCACCGTCGGGGCGGAATCGGAGCGACTGCTGGACCCGGACGGACTCGTTGATAAGACGCTCACTGTCCTCGTCGGCACCGCTGGTGGACTCGTCGTCGGCATCGTCGAAACCATCGTGCTGTTGATCGTCACCGAGAGTGGCTGGGTCCTTCTCGTCGGTCCCATCGTGTGGCTGGGTGCGACCGGCTATCTCGTCCGCTGTCGGACTGTCCAAGAGGCGATCGCGAAGACCTGCTACGCCGTCTCCCTCGTCCTGATGACAGTACCCCTGACTGCGTTCGGGCCCGGCGTCACCGTCGACGGTGGGTCCGGTGGACCGCTTGATGCCGTCCTCGGATTGTTGCTTCTCGTTGCGATTCCCGCAGGTATCGCTGCTACGATCGGCTGGGTCGCCTCGCGGTTCGTGCCGACCGAGACCAGTGACGAGACACATCAGTTCGGCTGACGGTCCCGCTTTACTTTCACTCCGGTCACGGAACCCCTTTAGTGCAGGCTCGCCAACCACTGGCCAATGACGCGGGTTATCCACACGGGCGATACCCACATCGGGTACCAGCAGTACAACTCGCCCGAGCGACGACGGGACTTCCTCGAGGCGTTCCGCTCGGTCGTCGAGGACGCTGTCACCGACGACGTTGACGCGGTAGTCCACGCCGGCGACCTCTTTCACGACCGCCGGCCGAGTTTGGTCGATCTGCAGGGAACCATCGACGTGCTCCGGACGTTATCCGACGCCGACATTCCCTTTCTCGCCGTCGTCGGTAACCACGAGTCGAAACGCGACGCCCAGTGGCTCGATCTCTTTGCGGATCTCGGGCTGGCAACGAGACTCGGTGCTGAACCGGTCGTCGTCGGTGACGCTGCCTTCTACGGCCTTGACTTCGTCCCTCGATCACGCCGTGACGACCTCGAGTACGCGTTCGACCCGGTTCCCGACGACGCCGACCACACCGCCCTCGTGAGCCACGGCCTCTTCGAACCCTTCGCCCACGCCGACTGGGACACCGAGACCGTCCTCGAGGAATCGACGGTCGACTTCGACGCCGTCCTGCTGGGAGATAACCACGTGCCGGATACCGCCGAAGTCCGCGATACCTGGGTCACATACTGCGGCTCGACCGAACGGGCAAGCGCCAGCGAGCGCGCGGATCGTGGCTACAACATCGTCGACTTCGACGAGACGGTCGCGATCAGCCGCCGCGGGCTCACCGACACCCGCGAGTTCGTCTTCGTCGACGTCGACCTCGAGGAAGGCGAAGGGATCGACCGCGTCCAGGAACGCGTCCGCCAGCACGACCTCGCGGACGCCGTCGTCATCGTCACCATCGAAGGCGAGGGCCGACCGATCACGCCCGCTGCGATCGAAGAACTCGCGATCGACCGCGGGGCGCTCGTCGCTCGCCTCAACGACCGCCGGGAACTTCCCGACGAAGACGACGAGGTGTCGGTGAGCTTCGCGGATCCGGACGATGCCGTCCGCGAGCGGGTGCGCGAACTGGGGCTCAGCGACGCCGCCCTCGAGATCGACGAGACCGTCCGGAGTGGCGATCTCGCCGACGCGAACGTCCGCGAGACTGTCGAGCGACGAGTTCGTGAGTTGCTCGATGAGGACCGGGCAGCCTTCGATCCCGCGCCGGCCCGCGAGCCGGGCGACGAGGACGTAACGACGGTCGCCGACCACCTCGTCGACGAACCTGATTCCTCGGCCGATTCGACCGATACTACCGCTGACGGGACAGACGATCGTACCGAGGCGACAGCGAATCCAGCCGAACGTACGACCGACGAGGCCGGTGAAACCGAGGATTCTGCCGACGCCGACACTGCCTCACTGGGTGACTTCGCATGAGAGTCGACCGCGTTCGCCTGCTGAACTTCAAGTGCTACGGCGACGCCGACCTCGCCCTCGAGCGCGGCGTCACCGTCGTCCACGGCGTCAACGGCAGCGGCAAATCGACGCTGCTCGAGGCCGTCTTCTTCGCGCTCTACGGCTCGAAGGCGCTCGACGATCGGACGCTCGACGACGTCATCACGACCGGCGAGGAGGAAGCCGAGGTCGAACTCCACTTCACTCACGACGGCCGCGAGTACCACGTCGAGCGCCGGCTCAAACTGCGCGGTGATCGCGCGACCACGACGAAGTGCGTCCTCGAGACGCCGACCGAGACGATCGAGGGGGCTCGCGACGTGCGCCACGAGATAACCGACCTCCTGCGGATGGACGCCGAAGCGTTCGTCAACTGCGCGTACGTCCGCCAGGGCGAGGTCAACAAGCTCATCCACGCCTCGCCGAGCGACCGCCAGGACATGATCGACGACCTCCTCCAGCTTGGCGCGCTCGAGGACTACCGCGAGCGCGCCAGCGACGCCCGACTCGGCGTCAAAACGGTGCTCGATGGCCAGCGTGAGGTCCTCGACACTATCCGGGAGCAGATCGAGGAAAAAGAAGCACAGGATCTCCACGAGCAACTCAACGAGCTCGAGTCTCGCCGCGGCGCACTCTCCGACGAGATCGACCACTACGAAACACAGCGCGAGCAGGCCCGTGAGACGCTCGAAACGGCCGACGATGTCCTCGAGCGCCACGAGGAAACCCGCGAAAAGATCGACACGCTCGAGGACGAGATCGAGGAGCTCCAGTCGAAAATTTCCGACACCGAACGGGAGCGCGAGGACGCAAGCGACGAGATCAGCGAGCACAGAACGCGACGTGAGGAGCTCGCCGACGAGCGCGCCGACCTGCTCGAGGACGTTGCCCTCGAGACGTCTGAGCCTGACGATGCAGCTATCCAGACCCGAATCGAGGAGCTCGAAGCCCGCGACGATGAGCTCCGTGACGATCTCGAGGACGTCCGGGGGACGATCACGGAGGGGACAAACGAGATCGAGCGACTGCGCACGGAGGCCGACGACCTCGAGGACCAGGCCGAAGCCGCCCGCGAAGAAGCCGACGATCTCACAGCGCGAATCGAAGACGACGAGGAGACGATTGCCGACCGTGAGGCGAAACTCGAGGAGCTCGAGGCGGAACTTACGGACGCGCGGGCACGGTTCGACGATGCGCCCGTCGACTTCGGGGCGACCGAATCACATCTCGAGTCTCTTAACGCCGACCGCGAGGAGTTGAGCGCAGCGATCAACGACATCACCGCGGACATCCGGACCGCCGAGAACGCGATCGAAGAGGGCGAACGGCTGCTCGAGGAAGGCAAATGTCCGGAGTGTGGCCAGCCGGTCGAAGACTCGCCACACGTCGACGTGCTAGACGACCGCCGGGCGGAGCGTGACGAGTTAGCGACCGAGCGCGACGAACTCGAGGCCGAACGCGACGAACTCGACGAGCGGATCGACCGCGCCGAGGAGTTACTCGAGGCCGAGCGATGGGTCGACCGGCTCGAGGACAACCGCGAGAGCGTCGAACAGTTACTCGCCGAGAAACGCGAGAGTGTCGCAGACCGGCGCGACCAGCGCGACCAGCTGCGAGCGGACGCCGACGAGTACGAGACCGAGGCCAAGGCGAAACGAGCCGCCGCCGACGAACGCGAAGCCGAGGTGGCCGATGCACGGGCTGCTATCGGTGAGCTCAACACCGAGCGCGGGCAACTCAAGGAGACAATCCAGACGCTCGAGCGGATCGCCGAGATCGCCGACGAGCGGGCTTCCCTCGAGCGCGAGATTGACCAGCTTCGCGAGCGCATCGCGGACTGGGAGGAAATGAACGACGAGCGCCGCGAAACGCTGTCGGCAAAACGCGAGCGCAAGCGCGACCTCGAGTCCGAATTCGACGACGAACGGGTCGAGACTGCCCGCGAGGACAAACGCAACGCCGAACAGTACATCGAGCAAGTCGACGAGAAACTCGAAGACCTCGAGTCCGAACGTGCCGAGGTACAGGGGACGATTGGCGGCGTCGAGGAGAAACTCGCCGACCTCGAGCGGCTTCGCGAGCGCTTCGAGCGCGTCGAGGCCCAGTGTGAACACCTCGAATCTCTCTACGGCGAAGCCGAAACGCTCCAGACGACCTACGGCGAGTTGCGGGCGGAACTGCGCCAGCGCAACGTCGAGACCCTGGAACGACTACTCAACGAGACGTTCGACCTGGTCTATCAGAACGACTCCTACGCGGCGATCGATCTCGATGGCGACTACCGACTGACTGTCTATCAGAAAGACGGCGAAGCCTTAGAGCCAGAACAGCTCTCGGGTGGCGAGCGGGCGCTGTTCAATCTCAGCTTGCGGTGTGCGATCTACCGGCTGCTGGCCGAAGGGGTCGAGGGAACTGCGCCGATGCCGCCACTGATTCTCGACGAGCCGACGGTGTTCCTCGATTCAGGTCACGTCACCCAACTCGTCTCGCTGGTCGAGTCGATGCGCAACGACTTCGGCGTCGAACAGATCGTCGTCGTTAGCCACGACGAGGAACTCGTCGGCGCAGCCGATTCGCTCGTCCGTGTCGAGAAAGACGCCACGTCGAATCGCTCGCGACTCGAGCGCGGCGAACCACCTGAGGCGGAACTGCTCGCGTCGGACTGACGACCCTCACGTCGGTTCTCGCGTCAGCCAGATCCGTCGTGCGTGTCCGTCGATTCGATTTCGCGGATCGTCTCGAGTGCGGCCTCGCAGTCCTCGGTGAGCCGGTAGCCCCGTTCGCCGGCGACGTCGGTCTCCTCGAGCAGGCCGGCAGCCGAGAGGACCGTCAGCCGGCCGTGCAAGTCGCTTTCGCAGAACTCGTAGGCGTCGAGCAGGGTGCGGACGCCGAGTGGCCCTCGTGTCAAAAGCTCGAACAACAGACCGAGCGTTTTCTCGTCGTGAACGGTCGTCAGCACCGTCAGCAATGGCTCACTGACGCTGCGAGCAGCCGTCTCGAGAGGCGATTCCCCGTCAACGCGCTCTAAGCGGTCGTTCTGGACGTAGCACTCGTTGCCCGTTTCGGGATCGCGGACGAGACTCGCGCTGTCGGAGTGTTTGAGAAGCAGGTATCGTTTGCCGGTGTCGTCCTTGACGGTATTCATTTGCGATCGGATCTGGACGGTGACTGTGATTGGGCATTGTCCCCCGAAGCCGTTTCGATTGCATCGTCCGCGGACCGATCCTCGTCAGCGAGGTCGTCGTCGGCTGTACCGTCGTTGCTGTCGGCGCGAAACGCACGGTATCGCCGTCCGGCGAGTCCGAATAGGACGGTTCCGGCCGCAACGAGGGCACCGCCGCGAGTCACGTCACCTTCGAACACTAGCAGTAAGGCCCCAAGCGAGACGACCAAGAGGGCGGCGTTGACAACCAACACCAGCGCCCAGAACGCCTGTAGGACGTCGCTTGGAACGTCCGTCTCGTCAGTGGAAACGCTCGGTATGTCGATCGCGCTCGCGGATTCGGCTTCGTCGGCCGAGGCGTCGTCGGTCGTCACCTGCGGAATCGTCAACCCGTCGCTGTCGGGATCGTAGAGTTCCTCCTCGGGATCCCACTCCTCGGGCTCGTTCTCGGTCCGGTCGAATACCACACCGAAGTCGATGATAAGCGGGCGGAAAAGCGTTCGCTTCGCGATCTGTTTCGGCGAATCGGTCGTAATTGGGTCCCGGCGCGTGCCGGTCGCAGTTGCGCTGGAAGCCGGTACCGCAGCCGGCCTCAGGCCAGGTCCTCGAGCGTGAGCGTGCGCGAGGTTTCGACCCACGCGAGGGGGTTCTCTGCGTCGTAGAAGACGACGCCGTCATCGGTCTCGTAGGATTCGATCGTTGCGGTCCCGTCAGGAATGCTACTCGGCTCGCTTCGATCTGCCGCGTCGTCGTTTAGATGGGAAGACATATCCAGTACTCGATTATATGCTATGTGTTACCACGTTAAATGTCTTCTTGCTTCTGCAAGCCTTGCGCATGACGATCGGCTCGCTGCCTGCAGCGCCTCGAGACTCGAGGCCGGCTCTGACCGACGGTCACGGCGAGCGGGGAATCTGGGGGTTTTTACCCGCCGCCTGCCAATCCCAGCACCATGACTGAGGCGGGCCAGACCGGGCTCACGGATTTCGGCGGCGAGTCCGACGACAGTGACGACCGGCCGGTAGAAGAGGCGGTCGCCGTCGCCGGCAACGGCGGGACCGATGCCACGGAGGTGATCGACGTCCTCGAGGAGACCCTCCCCGAACCCGAGGGCGAACTCGAACTCGCAGTGATGCAGGTCGATTACACCATCGCCGGCTACGGCGACGAGGAACGACCGATCATGCACGTCTTCGGGCGCACACCTGACGGCGAGTTAGAGCACGTTCAGGTGGTCGGCTTCAAGCCGTACTTTTATGCGCCGACGGAGACGCTCGAGCGGCCACCCGAAGAACAGTACGACCGGCTCACGGGGAGTCGGGAGTACGATCACGACGGTGAGCCCTACGAGAGTATCCGTGGCGAGAAGCTGACCAAGATCTTCGGCCAGACGCCCCGGGACGTCGGGCAGGTGCGTGACGACTTCGAACACTACGAGGCCGACATTCTCTTTCCGAACCGGTTTCTGATCGACAAGGACATCCGGAGCGGCATTCGGGTACCCGCACGGCGCGCCGACGACGACTCGCTGGTCGTCCCACACGACGAGGTCGAAGCCGCGGCCGTCGACGCCGACCCGCGCGTCAACACGTTCGACATCGAGGTCGACGACCGCCAGGGCTTCCCCGAAGACGGCGAAGAACCGATCGTCTGTCTCACCAGCCACGACTCCTACCGCGACGAGTACGTCATGTGGCTCTACGAGGCCCCGATCGGCGACGGGGCGATTCCGACCGAGATCGACGACTACGACCCGATCGAGGGCGAGATCGACCACGAAGTCCGCGCCTTCGAGGAGGAAGAAGCGATGCTCGAGGCCTTTATCGAGTACGTCGAGGAGACCGATCCCGACGTGCTGACGGGCTGGAACTTCGAGGATTTCGACGCGCCCTATTTCCTCGACCGCCTCGAGGAACTCGCTGGCCCCCACCACGAGTACGACCTCTCGATCGACCGCCTCTCGCGGGTCGACGAGGTCTGGCGCAGCAACTGGGGCGGCCCCGATATCAAGGGCCGGATCGTCTTCGACCTCCTCTATGGCTACCAGCGGATGGTCTTCTCCGAGCTCGACTCCTACCGACTCGACGCCGTCGGCGAAGTCGAACTCGGCGTCGGCAAAGAGCGCTACGCCGGCGACATCGGTGATCTCTGGGAGGACGATCCGACGCGACTGCTCGAGTACAACCTCCGGGACGTCGAACTCTGCGTCGAACTCGACCGCCAGCAGGAGATCATCCCCTTCTGGGACGAGGTGCGATCCTTTGTCGGTTGTAAGTTAGAGGACGCCCCGACCCCTGGCGACGCGGTCGACATGTACGTCCTCCACGAGGCCCACGGCCGCTTTGCGCTGCCCTCGAAAGGGCAACAGGAGGCCGGCGAGGAGTACGAGGGTGGCGCGGTCTTCGAGCCGATCACGGGCGTCAAGGAGAACGTCACCGTGCTCGACCTGAAGTCGCTGTACCCGATGTGTATGACGACGATCAACGCCTCGCCCGAGACGAAAGTCGATCCCGACGAGTACGACGGCGAGACCTACGTCGCGCCGACCGAACCCGAGCCGATCCACTTCCGGAAGGAACCCGACGGCGTGATGCGCGAGATGATCACGGAACTGCTCGCCGAGCGCGAGGAGAAGAAGGGGTTGCGAAACGAGTACGAACCCGGCACGCCCGAGTACGAGCAGTACGACCGCCAACAGGGTGCGGTAAAGGTTATCATGAACTCGCTCTACGGCGTGTCAGGCTGGGAACAATTCAGGCTATATGACAAGGAGGCAGCATCCGCAATCACGGCCACTGGGCGCGAAGTGATCGAATTTACGGACGCCGCTGCGAACGAGCTCGAGTATCAGGTTACGTATGGTGATACTGATTCGGTCATGCTCGAGCTCGGCCCCGACGTCTCGAAAGACGACGCCATCGAGCAATCTTTCGAGATCGAGGAGTACATCAACGGCCGCTACGACGGCTTCGCCCGCGAAGATCTGAACGCCGAGGAACACCGCTTCCAGATCGAGTTCGAGAAGCTCTACCGACGGTTCTTCCAGGCGGGCAAGAAGAAACGCTATGCCGGCCACATCACCTGGAAGGAGGGCAAAGACGTCGACGACGTCGACATCGTCGGCTTCGAGTACCAGCGCTCGGATATCGCGCCGATCACGAAAGAGGTCCAGCACGAAGTCATCGAGATGATCGTCAAAGACGGCGACATCGAGGGCGCAAAGGAGTACGTCAATGGCGTCATCGAGGACGTCCTCGCGGGCGACGTCTCGCTCGAGGAGATCGCGATCCCCGGCGGCATCGGCAAGCGACTGGACAACTACGACACCGACACGGCGCAGGTCCGCGGCGCGAAATACGCCAACCTCCTGTTGGGCACCAACTTCCAGCGCGGGAGCAAACCCAAGCGGCTCTACCTCGAGCGCGTCGATCCCTCCTTTTTCGAGCGCCTCGAGAACGAGGAGGGATTCGACGCCCGCACGGATCCGCTCTACGGGGCATTCAAGCGCGATCCCGACGTGATCTGTTTCGAGTACGAAGATCAGATCCCGGACGCCTTCGAGGTCGACTACGAGAAGATGCTCGAGAAGACGCTCCAGGGGCCGATCGAGCGAATCCTCGAAGCGCTGGACGTCTCGTGGGAGGAGGTAAAAAGCGGTCAAGAGCAGAAAGGACTGGACAGCTTCATGTAAGCCCCGGTGGCAATCGAGCCCCTGTTTCTGTCTCCCGGTCGGTCGTCTCTCGGTTGGTCCCGGCCAGTCGTCCTCGTTCCGCAGTGAACGGGTCATATGACGGCCTGTCTCCGGCTATCAAAACAACGGTTTCCGAATGCAAAACTTATTTTGCGAATGGAAGACTGTATCCAATTGGATACGAAACCGTTATCAGTCATACGACCCACCTTTCAGGTGACAGAATACTATGGCACGTCTCGAACTACGCAACCTGCACGCGGAAGTGGCGGAGGGCGACGAGAAAATTCTCGAGGGCGTCGATCTCGAAGTTGAATCCGGTGAGATCCACGCCCTGATGGGGCCGAACGGCTCCGGGAAATCGACGACTGCAAAGGTCATCGCCGGCCACCCGGCCTACGAGGTCACCGACGGAGAAGTCCTGCTTCACCTCGAGGACGAGGAGTTCGGCGAGGACATCGAGATCGACGAGGACCAGCGCACCTGGAACCTCCTCGAGCTCGAGCCCAACGAGCGCGCCGCGCTCGGAATCTTCCTCGGCTTCCAGTATCCGGCCGAGATCGAGGGCGTCACGATGACGAACTTCCTCCGGACGGCACTCAACGCCAAGATCGAAGAGCGCGAGGAGCTCTTCGAGGGCGAGGACGGTGAGGAAGACGACGAGGAGGACGAAGGCTTCGAGACCTCGCCGATGGAAGGTCCCGCCGACGAGGGCGACGTCGGCGTCGCCGAGTTCCAGGAAATCCTCCAGGAGAAGATGGCGCAACTGGACATGGACGAGAAGTTCGCCCAGCGCTACCTCAACGCCGGCTTCTCCGGCGGGGAGAAAAAGCAGAACGAAGTGCTGCAGGCTGCCATCCTCGAGCCGTCGATCGCCGTGCTCGACGAGATCGACTCTGGACTGGACATCGACCGGCTGCAGGACGTCTCGACCGGCATCAACGCCCTGCGCGACGAACAGGGCACCGGCATCCTCCAGATCACCCACTACCAGCGCATCCTCGATTACGTCGAACCCGATCACGTCCACGTGATGCTCGACGGCCAGATCGCCAAAAGCGGCGGTCCCGAGCTCGCCGAGAAGCTCGAGGACAAGGGATACGACTGGGTCCGCGAGGACGTCTACGGCACCGCGTAACCGGATTCGACTAGAACAACCGTAATAACGCTACGGCCGTAAACACAACTACATCAAACAATGAGTTCCGATCAAGACCACCTACAAGAGACAGACACCGAGGCCCGGTTCGAGTTCAAGAAAGAACAGAACGCCGCGGTCAAATCCGACAAGGGCCTGACCGAGGAGGTCATCCGCATGATCTCCGAGGACAAAGACGAGCCCGAGTGGATGCTCGAGCGCCGCCTGCGCGCGCTCAAGCAGTACCAGAACATGCCGATGCCGTCCGGCTGGCCCGGCATGCCCGATCTCTCCGAGCTCGACGTCGAGGAGATCGTTCCCTACATCCGCCCGGACGTCGACAAGCGCGAAGGCGTCGACGACTGGACGGAACTGCCCGACGAGATCAAAGACACCTTCGACAAGCTGGGCATTCCGGAAGCCGAGAAGAACGCCCTCTCGGGCGTCGGCGCCCAGTACGAATCGGAGGTCGTCTACCAGAACATGCAAGAACAGTGGGAGGAGAAGGGTGTCATCTTCATGAACATGGACCGCGCGGTCCAGGAACACCCCGAGCTCGTCAAAGAGCACTTCATGACCTCCTGTGTGCCGCCAAGCGACAACAAGTTCGCTGCGCTGCACGGCGCCGTCTGGTCCGGCGGCTCGTTCGTCTACGTCCCCGAGGGCGTCACCGTCGAGATGCCCGTCCAGGCGTACTTCCGCATGAATTCGGAAGGGATGGGCCAGTTCGAGCACACGCTCATCATCGCCGAAGAAGGCTCCGAGGTCCACTACATCGAGGGCTGTTCGGCCCCGAAGTACGGCACCCACAACCTCCACTCGGGTGGCGTCGAAGTCTTCGTCGGCGAAGACGCACACGTCCAGTACTCGACCGTTCAGAACTGGTCGAAAAACACCTTCAACCTCAACACCAAGCGCGCCATCGTCGAAGCAAACGGGACGATGGAGTGGGTCTCGGGCAGCATGGGCTCGAAAGCGACCATGCTCTACCCGTGTTCGATCCTCAAGGGTCGCGGCGCGACCGACACCCACATCACCATCGCCTTCGCCGGCGAGGGCCAGGACATCGACACCGGCGCGAAGGTCTACCACAACGCGCCCGACACGAGTTCGACCATCGAGTCCAAGTCGATCTCCAAAGACGGCGGCCGCACCAACTACCGCGGCCTCGTCCACATCGCCGACGGTGCCGAGAACTCCTCGACTGCCGTCGAGTGTGACGCGCTGATGTTCGACAACGAGTCGACCAGCGACACCATGCCGTACATGGAGATCGAGGAGTCGAAAGTCGACGTGGCCCACGAGGCGACCGTCGGCAAGATCGGCGACGAGGACATCTTCTACCTCCAGTCGCGCGGACTGGACGACGACGACGCCAAGAAGATGATCGTCGCCGGCTTCATCGAGCCGATCACGCCGGGTCGGGACTGGACGAACCTCCACGAACTCGACTTCGAGTCGCTCGTGGATCCGCTGAACGCAGCGGAGAACAAAGACCAGGTCGGTCCCGACGAGGTCGACGTGCTGTCGTGGGCCGACGCCGTCGACGAGCACGAGGAGCTGCTGAAAGAGCACTTCGGCTCCATCGTCGACCCGCAGGAGAACTACCTGACGGCACTCTCGACTGCCCTCTTTAGCACCGGGACCGTCATCTACGTCCCCGAGGGCGTCGACGCCGAAGACGTCACCGTCCGCACCGAGCAGAACTCCCGCTCGCTGTTCAACTACACGCTCGTCGTCACCGAGGAATCGTCCTCGGTCACGATCTTGGAGCGCCAGTCCACCGGCCAGGAGGCCGACGAACAGTACTACAGTGGCATCGTCGAGGTCGCTGCCGGCGAGAACAGCTACGTCCAGTACGGCAGCCTTCAGAACCTCTCGGAGGACGCCTACAACTTCACCGTCAAGCGTGGCGTCGCCGACACCTACGCCACGATCGACTGGATCGAGGGCAACCTCGGTACCCAACTCACGAAGACCGAGGTCTCGACGGAGCTCACCGGCGATAGCTCCGAGACACAGATCGTCGGTGCCTTCTACGGCCACAACGACCAGCACTTCGACCTCGACGCGAAGGTCTGGCACCGCGCCGAGCACACGACCGCGGACCTCGTCACCCGGGGCGTCACTGACGACGTTGCCCGCTCGGTCTACGAGGGCGTCCAGGACGTCGGCAAGGACGCGTGGGACACCAGTTCCTACCAGCGTGAGAATACGCTGATGCTCTCCGACGAGAGCGAGGCCGACGCCTCCCCGAAGCTGATCATCAACAACCACGACACCGAGGCCAGCCACTCCGCGACGGTCGGCCAGATCGACCGTGAGGACCTGCTCTACATGACCTCCCGCGGTGTCAATCCACGCGCCGCCCGCACCATGCTCGTCGAGGGCTTCTTCGTGCCCGTCTTAGAGGAGATCGACGTTGACGAACTCCGCGACGACCTCGAAGCCCTGATCAGCACGCGGCTCCGTCAGCGCGAGTAACGACCACAGACCACGCCGTTCGATTCGATTTTTCGGATTCGTCGACGGCTCGTGAGACACGGCACTGTCCGGAGCATTGATCGGCGCGAGAGATATGTCGGCGGTGTGTCTCACGTCATGTCCGACTCACCCATTGGATCGTTGAAATGCTATCGGCTATCGAATTCGAGCAATAGGGAAACATAAGTACCGACGGATCTGTATGTCGGCTATGAGTCTGGGACAGCGTGTCTCGAGCGACCACCAGCTGACCCGGTTGCTCCAGATCGGGGTCGTACTGGAGGAAGTCGTCGAGTCACGCGCCGCCCTCCACATCGACTCGCTCCCGCCCGAGGAGCGAGCGGACTTCGACGAGGAGGTCGAAGAGTTGCTCGCCGAAGCGGCCGCGGAGTCGGCCGATCACCGTGAGCGACTCGAGGCGCTGATCGACGATCTCGAGGCCGAGACAGTCGAATACGAGGAGATAAACGCACTGGTCGACGCCCAGTATGGGCCGCCCGAAGATACGGACGGCGTCCTCTACGACCAACTGGCGAACGAGGAGACGGCGTACAAGTTCTACGACGACCTGATCACGGCGATCGAAGCCTCCGACACCGAGTTCGCCGTCGATCGCGACCGGCTGCTCGAGACGCTGTACGACATCCGCGAGGAGGAAAAGGAAGGCGTCGAAGAAGTGACCCAAATCATGGAGCACAGAGCATGAGCGACCGACGGAGGACGGCAGCGGCCACCACCGACGACACGCTGTCAGACGCCCGTCTCGACACCCGGTTGCGGTTCCACCGGCGTACCACGGCCACGACATACACCGGTATCAACGGAGGGATGGCATGAACACTGCAGATCAGTATCTCAAGGCGATCTACCTGGCTCAACGAATCGAGGATGGCCCCGCATCGACCGGCATGCTCGCGGATCTACTCGACGTCAGTCCTGCGAGCGTCAACGAGATGGTCGGCAAACTCCAGGACCGCGAGCTCGTCGAACACGAGAAGTACAAGGGCGCGAGCCTGACCGACGAGGGCCTCGAGCGCGCTCACAACGCCCTCCAGACGTACTGTATCATCGAACGATTCCTCGCGAACGTTCTCGAAGTCGAGGAGTTTCGCGACGAAGCCCGCGCCCTAGAGAGCGTCATCGACGACACCGTCGCCGAACGACTGGACACGATCATCGACCGCCCCGAGCAGTGTCCCGACTGTTTCGACCCCGAAGCAGACCGCTGTAAACTCCTCGAGGTCAGCGGCAACACGGATTGAGTCTCAGGGCGGCGAGCTACCGAACCGCACGTAGCGTCGGCCGACGATCGCCGCAGCGACGAGCGCGACGACGACCGCGGCGTTGAGGCCGATCGGGAGCCGCCACGTGCCGCCCGCCCAGTCGGTCTCGAACACGTCGGCGTAGTAGGTCGCGATCGCCTCGCCGTGGAGTGCGACGAGCACCTCGCGGTTGTTCTGGAGCGAGTTTTCGTTCCAGTTGGCGCTGCCGACGATCGCTACCTCGCGGTCGATCACGATCCCTTTCGCGTGGATCTTCTCGAATCGGTCGGTGTCCTCGACGAGTTGCACTTCGAGGGGAAGGTCGTTTCGAGCGGCGAGTCGCTCGATTTCGGCGACGAGCCGTTCGTTTTCCTCGGCGTTGTACCACGTCGATCCGAGCAAGATTCGCACGTCGACGCCGCGGCGGGCCGCCTCGAGCGTCGACTCGAGCAGCGAGACGTCGGTGGCGATACTGGGCTGGACGACGAGGATCTCGTCGTCGGCCCCTGCGATCAGCTCCTGCAGGCGCGGCTCGGCGTTGTCCGGTGCAACCAGAAGCTCCGCGGACTCGACTGGTACCGTCGCGGCTTCGTGCGTCGTCCGGAAGTCGGGGGCGGGCTCGGCCGCCGAGAGCCCGGATTCCTCGTCGACGAACGAGGTGTTCGCGCGATAGGCCGTGCCAGCGGTCGTATCCCACCCCTCGAAATCGGCGCGAAAGACGGCCGCGAGGTCGGCTGCGAGGGCTTCGTCCTCGAGACTGACGCCCCAGCCGCGGCTGCTCTCGCCGCCGACGCCCGCGGGCTTCCAGTTTTCCGTGGTGACCAGCACGCGGTCGTCGGCGACGGCGTATTTGGGGTGGTGATACCGGTAGCGTGCATCGTCGCCGCCGATGACCCGCACTTCGACGCCGCCGTCCTCGAGCGTCTCGATGACGTCCGCGGTCGGGGCCGGCGTTCCGCCGACGGGACTGGCCTCGAGGAGGACCTCGACGTCGACGCCGCGTTCGGCTGCGTCGACGAGGTCGGATGCGACCGGCTCGGAAGTGACGGTGTAGCCGGCCAGTAACAGGCGCTCGTCGGCGGATCGGATCGTCTTTCGTGGCACGCCTGGCGCGTCGGGAAGGACGAACGCCGTCGCCTCGTCGACCGTCGTACTCGAGACGGGACGACAGGTCGCGTCCCGTGGCCACCACCGGCCGTCGGTGGTGCCGGTCGCCTCCTCGGGGGCCGCCGTTCGATACCATCGTTCGGCCGTCGGCGCGCTGTCGTACGACACTGCGTCGATCGTCGCCGTCGCGTTTCGAAGGCGGAGCCGATCGCCGCCGTTGGCGAGCTGGAGGCGTCCCTCCAGCGCGAGCACGGGGTCGTCGGTCAACGTCTCGGTGACGTTCGGAGCCGTGCTCACGGCGACGCGTCCGGAGACCGTTTCGTTCGGCAGCGACGCCGTCGTGTGGCCGTCCGTGAGCGTCAGGTTCGCGAGCCGGGTGTCGGGCGGCGTCTCGAGGACGACGAACTCCCCAGCGTCGGCGTCGGTCGTGGGGTTCGGGGAGAGGCCGACGATCCGGGGG
>SDGW01000534.1_pt1 | contig 16056 bp, 14 predicted proteins | sample 2873831 | NCBI WGS metagenome assembly SDGW01 (sample SAMN08132700, study PRJNA421101) | hypersaline lake metagenome | isolation source: celular fraction 0.22 microns magnesium sulfate-rich crust from ephemeral... | place: Spain: Penahueca Lagoon, Toledo | collected 2011-07
CATCAGGGAAATGACTGGGAGAAAGTCTCTACAGAGCTAGAAGAAGAGAAGCCGGACAAGTACGTTTACAGGTCACAGCTGGAAAACTTCTCCCTCTACAGAATCACAGTAGAAGAACCGCCTAAATGCAGAAATAAATCGGACTCCGGAGTAAAATCTGAAGAACAGGTCTGCAAACAGTTCAAAAACTCGTGCAGTGTCCCGGATGGCTGGAAAAAGGTCGAAAGCTGTACCGACTGGGAGGAAGAAAACGTAAGAGATACTATTGAATCACTTAGAAGTGAGGTAGATTCCGATCAGCAGGAAGAACTTCTCCGGAAGGCAGAAACCGCAGCCCAAGAAGGAAACGTAAGCCAGGCGAACAGCCTGATAAATAAAGCCGAGAGCTGGGACCAGCAAGATGGGAAAAGTTCCAGCGTAAAACTGTTCTACCTGCTTCTAGCAGTAGTCTTGCTTTCCGTCTTAACCGCACTGGGAAAGAGACACTACAGGAAAAAGTATAGAGGTCAGCTTTCGGAGGAGATAGATGAGCTGAATAGAGCCTTTGAAGGTAGGAACCGGAAACTCGCGAAAGCAGGTAACGAAGTAGATAAAGGAAATTACGAGAAAGCGGCAGAACTACTAGGAGAGTTCAGGGAAAACGTAGCCTCCAGTCAGCAAGATAGGGAAAACTGACACCGGGCGGATACCGTTTAAAAAACTTCTTTACAAGAACGTGTTTAGACCGGTAAGGTGTGAGCTGAACCGGATCAGGTGAATCAAATAATGAAAGCATACATCTATCTTGAAGTAGCACGTTACGCTAAAAACCTTCTACAAGCCGTACAGATGAAAGCAGTAGGTGCTTAAATAATGACAAAGATGCACTCCGACGGAAGAGGAAGCTCAGGTTCGAACAGACCTGTCAACAAGAAGACTCCTCGATGGGTCGACTACGATGAAGACGAGATCGCAGATCTTGTAGTCAAGCTAAGAAGAAACGGGCACGACCCTTCCCAGATCGGAATGAAGCTCAGGGACGAGTACGGAATTCCTTCTGTAAAGGAAGCAACTGACAAAAGTATTACAGAGATCCTTGAAGAAGAAGGAGTTGAACTTAACATTCCTGAAGAACTCCAGAACCTTCTGGAAAAAGCTGAGAACATCAAAGAACATCTCGAAGAGAACCCTAACGACCAGGACGCAGAGCGAAACCTGGAGCTTACAGAAGCCAAGATCAGAAGAGTCGCCCAGTTCCACCGTGAAAACGGAAATATCGAAGAGAACTGGAAGTACGAGAGAGATGAGAGATAGAAACTAGCTAAGTATATCTCTTTCTCCATCCTTTACTCTATTATTCCATATATAAGCACTGCTATAGTCGGCATTGAGACCTATAGGCACATCTTCTTCTCGCCAAACATATTCTTCTCTAGACTCACTCAAGATGGAAATACTATTCTTATACCCAAAACGCTCAACCTCCTCGCTTAAAGAGTCTGACACTGCCGTCTGATGAAGACCAGAATCCACTTTATATCGATCCTTGCGACCTTCTTCATATTGCCAACTGTAGACTTTCCAAGTTGCTAAATCACTTTTCTCCTGCTCCAGTAGGTTTTGTAGGAAAGTATCATTAACCTCTTCCCTTACTTCTTCACCTATATCAACCAAAACTGCATGACGTGCTCTGCCATCTATGCCCGGATAACCGAGGTTTCCTTGAATATCAATAGATCTGCTCACCGCTCTCTCATCATATAACTCAAACTCTCCACCAACTGTGCCTTTCTCTAGCAGTTGCTGGATTTTTTCAGGCCTCATCTCAGACAACCATTTAGTTTCCATATCTGTAGAAAACAAACGCTTAGTTATAACAAGTCTAGGTATTCAATCAACAAAGTCATCGCAGGCAATTCTCAGCACAAACATAACCCATAAAAGATGAAACGACTGATAGAAAGTATAGTGATTCTACTTGGTTGACGATATCCTTGAAGCTGCAGAACCTGCCGCCGAGAAACTTGAAAATTACGATGGAAAAATCCGTTTGATCGGGCAGTACGACGCCGACGGCATCAACGCCACAGCAATTGCCCACGAAATGCTTGACCGTCTCGGCAAAGACTTTGAATACGAGATTCTGAAGCAGCTCTACGAGGAAGACGTCGAAAGAATCGCGGAAGAGGACGAAGAACTGATTCTTTTCGTCGACATCGGCTCCGGTCAGTCAGACCTCGTCCAGAAACACATAATTGAAGACGCCGGAAAGGAAGTCATCGTCTCCGACCACCACGAACCGGCACTGGACGAAGAAGAATCAGAGTTCATCCACCTCAACCCTCACTTCTACGGACACGACGGTGGAGAGGCAATTTCCGCAGCAGGAATGACATACCTACTTGCAGAAGCCATTGACGAAGATAACATCGACCTGGTGCAGTACGCGCTTATAGGAGCCACAGGAGACGTCCAGAAACAGGAAGGAGAGTTCCTCGGACTTAACAAAGATCTACTTGAACGAGCGGAAGAGAACGACCTGATCACAAAGAGGCAGGGTCTCGACCTCTACGGAAGAAGCACCAAGCCGATCCATAAATCACTGATGTACACCTCCGACCCACATCTAGAAGGCATCACCAATGATGAGTCCGGAGCCATCCAGTTCCTGAAAAGCTGTGGTATCGATATAAGAGACAATGGCGATTTCAAGACTCTCAGCGACCTGACAGAGGAAGAAGAGAAGAAAGTTATCCACGGCCTTATCACTCAAGGTTATGACGTACAGCCTCTTCTAAGAAACATCTACGTGCTTGAAAACGGCCACGGAATCGACGAGTACTCCACAATAATCAACGCATGCGGAAGACTCGGAGAACCTGAGACAGGAGTTGAAATTCTCCTGGAAGGAGATGAGAAACTCGCGAAAAAGATCTCGAGAAAGTACGGTAGAAAGATTTCCTCCGCACTCGGCTACGTCGAAGAAAACGAAGACAACACGGAAGTAGTCTACGAGGACGGTATCGGAGTTATAGACGGAAAAGACGAGATCGGCGACGACTTCATTGGAACAGTTGCAACAATTTCAATGAGCAACGGCTTCTTCACAGATGTACCCGTAATACTCGGAGTAGCTGAAATGGAGAAAGAACAGATCAAAGCCTCCTGTAGAGCGACGAAAGACGCTGTCGAAGACGGCCTCAACCTTGGAGAAGTCATCGAAGAAGTATGCGAGGAAATCGATGGAGAAGGCGGAGGACACAACGTCGCAGCCGGCGCCAAATTCCCACTGGAAAAGAAAGACAAATTTATAGAGGAAGTAAGAGACAAGGTTCAGGAAGAAGTTGGCGCGTAAATCAGTGCTCCTTTGCCCCCCTTCAAATCTTTTACTCCAGCAGCTCAAGAAGTTCTTCCTCAAGTGCTTCAGCGCTCTCACCTATATCCTCATAGTCCGGATAAATAGCAGAAGTTTTACCTCTGACAACCATTTCTGGCTTAAGATCCTCACTTAATCCAGAAGAATACGTTTCTATCCTGTACTCCAGTTCTTCGTCGTTTTCTTCAAAATTTACTAACTGCAAATTATTTCTTGAGAAAGGCTCATTACCATGATAATCTCTGAGAACGCGTTCATAGCTCTCTTCAGCAGAATCAGCTACTTCAGGTATCACGTCTACCCGGTCACTCCCACGAATGAGAGGCGTCAGATAATCTGAAACCAACCTGTATTCTTGAAGCTCTGAACTCTTTTCACGTTCAGGAAGATAATCAGACATTGAGATTGTGCTGTTAAAAGTATAGGCTGTTCCGGCACCCATAATCATCAGAAGCGAACCTCCAAGAGCAAGGAAGTTCTGGTTGGTGATTGAACCATATGCCATAGTAGTGGAACCTGACGCCATTACTACCCCACCTTGAAGTTTAGTTCCAATCTCAAGTTCTCTAACATTTTCATACAGACTGTCAACTTTTTCCTCAAGAAAACTCTCCTCTGCTTCTTCCGCAAGAACTTCAGCAAAAATACGGTTTTCTATCTCATAGTTTTCATCGTTGTCCCAGAGATCTTCTGCAGAAAGAAGACCAATGTCTTTCTCTGCATCTACTATTTCTTTCAGTCCCTTTTCTACAGTATCCTCAGACATGACTGCCTTGACGTCATAAAATATAATAACTATTTCTCAAGCGAAATACGCTCACCCAAAGCCTATCGTTTATAAAGTTTTGACCCGGGAAAAAGGATATGGCTAAGGCAGTTATACAGAAAAACTGGTACGAACTTCAGGCTCCTGACATCTTCTCAGTCGATGAAGTAGGAGAATCTCCAGCTGAGAAAGACTCACAGGTAATCGGGAGAACTGTAAAAGAATCACTTACAGAAGTGATGGAAGGATCTGACAAATACTACGTAGATGTTTCCCTCAAAGTTACAGATGTTGAAGGAAACAAAGCATTTACCGAAATTGACGGAATGGAATGTTCCTCAGAGTTCGTCTCCAGAATGGTCCGCAAGAGAAGCGACCGATTCGATCTTGTAGAAGACTTCACAACAGCAGACGACAGAGAAGTAAGAGTCAAGATTGTCGGAGCAACAGTCAAGAAGACATCCTCACAGACACTTAAGGCAGCAAGGAACAAGATTAAAGAAATAATCGAAGACAACGCTTCCGAACAGGCCTACGAAGAGTTCATGGAAAACATCTTCCTGGACAACCTGCAGGACGAGATCAGAGACGAAGCCAACAAGATCTACCCATTCAGAGAGCTCGAAGTTAGAAAGACCGAGCTCCTAGAATAAACTTTTTTCCTATCCATTTCTAACTTTCTATCTCCAGATTTGAGAATGAAGAGAATTTTTAAATTCCGGAATGGATAATGTTTTCTCATGGAAATGACTCTAGATAAGTTCGAAGAACCTGTTACTAAAGCCGTAGCAAGCGCGGCAATAGCGCTTACCGTGACCTTTGGAGTGGCTCAGATCTATCCTACTGGCGATCTAGACTGGGCTTTAGCAGCAGTCGGATTTGGCAGCTTCTTCTCAGGGTTCTTTTCTTCCTACGAATAAAAAAAGAAGAGAAAAATTTAGAGGACTGCATCAAGAGCGTACTGTCCTGCACCGGTAAGGTAGTACATGAAACAGGCTCCAAGAAGCAGGATATCTACTTCATAACCTCCTTCAAAGTCCTTATCCATCTTCACTATCGACACATAGGTCGCTACAAGCATGAAGACAGTAAGAAGCAAGGCCGCTGTCTGTGTGTAAAGCCCTACTGCCAGAAGTGTTCCAGCAACTACCTCTATAGCTAACGCAAGATAAACCAGACTCATCGAGTCCGGTAGACCGACACTCTTGAAGAACTCCTTCGTCGACTCAGAATCTTCAATCTTGGGAACCGCGTGTTTAACGAAAACAGCTCCCAGAATAATCCTGAAAGTCGCCAGTCCTAAAGGAGCGAACTGTGTTCCAAAATCAATCAACATGTTTTTCTAACCACTAACAATTGGTACGTAAAACCGGTTTAAATTATCCAAGGAAAAAAGAAGGATTCAAAAGAATCAAACCTCGAAACGTTTCTTAAGTCGGTTCATAGAACCGTCTATTGCGTAGTATCAGCGTAACGATACTTGCCGGGGTAGCCAAGTGGCCAAAGGCGATGGACTCAAGATCCATTCCCGCAGGGGTTCAAGAGTTCAAATCTCTTCCCCGGCATATTCATTCTCAAAAATTAGCAAAGAGTTATAAATCGGTTTCATATTCATTCCTCACCAGAGATGAAACTAAAGACCGTCATCTTAAGGATTTTGGAACTATTTCCTCTAATAGAAAACAAAAAAGTCCATTATCATATCAAAGCAAATCATATAGAGCAGTCGAATATAGAGCTTAACTGATTACTATTCTTCCTGACCTAGATCGGAAAGTTCGCTCTGAAGGTTCTCTAGCTCGGAGTGAAGCTCCTGAACTGAGTCGTCGATCCTGCCGTCCTGCTGTTGCTGCTGTGGGATATCTGGCTGGTATGAGACCTGTGACATCCCATCTACTTCCGGCATCTCTGTCTCCACGTCTTCCAGTTTCTCGTTAAGCCTGTCCACGTTTTCGTAGATTGTGTCGATTGACTTCTTCTTAACATCTCTTACCTGTTCCAGTACTTCTGAAGCTTCTCTGATATTTTCGATTATCTGTCTTACTGCCTCTAGATCCTGTAGAAGTATCTTGTACCCTTCGATTCTTACGTAGAGCTGGTCTTGTTCAGAAGTCATTAGCGATCCTTACATCAGGTTTATTTTCCCTGTTATTAAAATTAGAGGTCAGAGGTGTTCGGTCGTCATCATCCCGGTTTTGGCTGCCCGGCTCAGACGATGTCGATCCTCATCATTCCAAAAATATAGTTTAGAGTTCAGGCTTCGTGGTACCTGCCGTTATATCCTTCTTCTGACTCCTCAACCTTATGAAACACTATCTGGTTGACTCTTGCATTTTCCTTGATTTCAACCCCATCCGAGTTATGGACTTCCAGCATGAAGCTTCCTGTGCCTGTAAAACCTGAGTCCCAGACCGCGTTCTCAATCGTACATCCCATCCTCAGCAGAGAGCTTCTAGGATAGGCGAATCCCGTAACATCGTTTGGAATATCTACTTTCTCGTTCATAACGACTTTGTAGACTCCTGGCTCAAGTTTCCACCAGCCGTAGTCGTCTTCAGAATCTTTCTTCTCCGGCTCCACTTTCTCCGTCTCCGGAATCTCTCTTTCAGAGTTTGAGAAGTCCAGCTTCCCTTTCTCCTTGTATCGATGAATTTCTCCAGCTGTAAAGTCGAAACCGTTCGGCTGTAGCTGTGTATCCAGATCAATGTAGTTCTGAACCAGTCCGTTTTCAACTGCTTCCGCCAGTCTTTCGCCAGTAAGAATCATATAGAACAGTACTTCCTTAACCGGTAAAAATGTAACCTACTCGATATTTTTCACTTAGACAGCTTTCTGCCGTTTCAAAGCTAAGAAAACCTCTTAAGCGCTCCTCAATAACTAGAACTCTCTCAAAGTTATGTTTAAATTAAAACAAGCAATTTTGTGTAGTTAAACCCCTTAGAAATAATAAAGATAAGCGGTACTGACAGGATGCAATGAAACAACATATCACACTGCTAGTACTGCTCGCCCTGCTAACATCCATAGCAGTAGCGCAGAACCAGCAGCAACAGTCAGGAGCAATCGACACAGTAATCATAACATCCGCCAACAGTACGCAGGACACTTTAGCTGCCTCCGGTCCTTCGGAGAAACTTGGGATCCCGATTCTCCACACGGAAAACGGCATGCTTCCAGAGTCGACAGTTAACGCTCTGGAACTTCTGCAGCCGTCGAACATAGTTGTGCTCGGAGGACCTGAAGCAATACCTGCAGAGATTGAAAACGAACTCAGCAACTACGCCAACTCCACAACCCGTATATGGGGGACCACAGCAGCAGAAACCTCCATACAGACTTCTAAGTACTACTGGCCTGAAGGAAGCAACGAAGCAGTCATAGCCCACGCACCTCTGGGAACAGAAAGTGCTTCCGAACTCTTCAGCCTGGTTAAAGAAGTAGAAGGAGAAAAACCGATTCTTATCTCCCAGCAGGAGAACATCTCCGGGGACGTAATGGGTGAAATTGACCGTCTCGGACCTAACCAGGTAACGATCTACACAACCCAGTCCGAAGAGTTCAACACATCCCAGTTCAGAGATCTAGGTATTGAACAGGTAGAAGTCAGACAGGGAGAGCTTCAGAACATCTCTGCACAGATCAAGGAACAGCAGATGGTTCAGATCGCTGAGAACATTGACTCCAACGACACGTTGATCCTTGCAGCAGGACAGGAAGAAGGAGGTACAGCCACCATCCCTTACCTTGAGGACGTGTACATCTACGGAATACAGGATGAAACACAGATCAACACTGCTGCAGGACTGGTACATGCAGTAGATCCATCAGAGATATGGGTTACCGGAGAACCAGAGCTTGTGAACGACGTAGTCACTATAGTAGAGGATGTGACACAGAAGAACCTGGAGACGATAGAAGGAACACAGCTTGAGATTATCGACCAGATCATCCAGAGAAGACTCGGAGACATACTCACGATACAGGACAGACTTCACACTCAGTGGATGGAAGATATCCAGAACACCACACAGCTCCAGGTCTCAGCATCAAGCCAGCTTGAAGAAGCGAGAAACGTTGTAGGTCAGGACGCACCTCAGGAAGCACAGCAGCTTCTTGACCAGGCGGAAACAGCCTACGAACAGGGAGACTACTTCGAAGCAAGAAAACTGGCGCTACAGGCATCATCCCAGGTACGGATGGAAGACTATACGGCGACTGCGAACACTACGCAGGGCTAGCCACAGCTCCCGACCAAACCACATTTCCCTTTCTTTTTTCTTCTACTATAAACTACATTGAACTTTAAACTCGATAAAAAGAAACCGTGAACATGGAAGAGGAAAAACTCTGGCTTTACATCTCCAAAATTTTCCACCCAATGCCTATATCACCGTTTCTGGGAATTCTATACCTCTTCCTGGCCGGATTCACTCCTCTCGAATCGCTGAAATGGGTCGGTATCTCGGCAGCAGTAACAATAATACCTATCGCAACCTACATGGCGTTCAGCGATAAATTTGACTCCTTCAACGCCATCAGAGAGAAACGAGGCCAGTTTTACCTCATGGGCGCGGTAGAACTTCTCATACTTGCAGCTCTCTTCCATTTCATGAACGCTCCGGAGCTGATAAACACTCCAGTATACAGCCTTATCGCTCTCCTGTTTATAGGCTGGGCAACCAACTCCCACTACACGAAAATAAGCATCCATACAGGCATAATATCAGGATTCGCTTCAGTCATTGCTTTCCTCGATCCCAGTATCGGAGCCGTGCTCGGACTTCTAACTATCATCGTAGGATACTCCCGCACTCAGGTTAATGCGCATACACCGAAACAGGTAGTTCTCGGAGCTCTAGTACCTGTACCAGTGATCGCAGCAACATTCATCTTCTTCCTGTGAATCACGAAGACCATAAAAAAATGAGCGAAGAAGCTGTTGATTGTGAACTGAATGCTAGAAAGAACATACACTCATGATATAACCCCTGAAGACGAGGGCGAAAAAGTTTCCGTGGCCGGATGGGCACACGAAATAAGAGATCTGGGAGGACTGACGTTTGTCATCCTAAGAGACCGCGAAGGACAGGTCCAGATCACTTTCAAAGAAGACGATAATGAAGAACTATTTGAGAAAGCACAGAATATAGGTAAAGAAGACGTAATACAGGTAACCGGAGTAGTAGAAGAAACAGACCAGGCACCAGGCGACAGAGAGATCAAACCGGATAGTCTGGAAATTATCGGAGAAGCAGAATCGCCGCTACCGATGGACGTCTCCAAAGATATCGACTCTGATCTATCCACAAGACTGGACAACAGGTTCATGGATCTCAGAAAGCCGGAAGTCCACTCCATCTTCTCACTCAGAAGCCACATGATGGAAGCGATGGAAGAATGGTTCGAAGAAAACGAATTCATCAACATCACGACACCGACAATCGCCAAAATGGGTGCAGAAGGAGGAGCAGAGCTCTTCCCGGTCATCTACTACGACGAAGAAGCATTCCTATCCCAGAGTCCACAGCTCTACAAGCAGATGCTGATGGCAGCAGGATTTGACAAAGTATACGAGACAGGAACAGCATTCAGGGCAGAAGAGTTCGCAACAAGCCGACACATCTCAGAAATCTCAATGGTCGACGTCGAGCTTGCATTTATCGAAGACCAGCACGACGTGATGGACGTACTGGAAGACTCCCTCGTCCACACTCTCGAAGAAGTCAAGACACGGGCAGCAGACGACCTGGAGATCCTGGGAATTGACCTGGAAGTGCCTGAAGAAGACTTCCCGAGAATCAAGTTTGAAGAAGCAAGAAGAATCCTTAAAGAGGAGTTTGACCACGTTCCGGAGGACGAGCACGACCTTGACACCAAGGGAGAGCAGCTTCTCGGAGAATACTTCGAGGAACAGGGACATCCGGCATTCTTCGTGATCGGATACCCTCAGGAGAAGTTCTACTACATGGAAGCAAGAGAAGGAGACGAATACCAGAGCCGGAGATTCGATCTGATCTACAAAGGACTTGAACTCGCATCAGGAGGACAGAGAGAACACGACATGGACAGGCTCATGGATGCAGTCGAAGAAGAAGGAATCGATCCAGAAGACATCTCTTTCTACCTGGAATCCTTCAAGTTCGGAATGCCCCCACACGGAGGATACGGACTGGGGATCGACAGACTTGTCAAGCAGATCGCAGAACTTGACAACGTCAAAGAAGGAATTCTGTTCCCAAGAACGCCAGACAGGCTTACGCCATAAACCTCTGGCGTAATACATTTCCTCTCTTTATTCTATTTATTCTCCTTTATGTATTACATCTTAGAGCCATGTAATACATTTCCTCTTTCATGAAGCTAAAATGACACTTTTGTAATACGCCAGTTCTGGAGGAGCGTCATAGTCTTTTTATGCTACACACGGCAATTTCTTCTTTACATGGCTGAAGCCATTCAAGAGGAAGAAACAGAGATGTCAGAAATAGAAACCGAAGGCGGAAACGAGGAACCCAAAGGCTCGACCAAGATAAACAAAGTCACATGTAAAGGCTTCAAGTCATTCCAGCAGAAAACAGCCATACCATTGTTTGAAGGACTTACAGCAGTTGTAGGAGAGAACGGTAACGGAAAATGCGTGACCGGCGATACAGAAGTTCTTTTAGCTGATGGAAGCAGAGAAAAAATCAAAGACATTGTCGAAGAAGCCGTTGAAAAAGACTGTGAAGAAATAGATGACGGCTATGTTTCTTACGAAGGCGAAAAAACTGTAATCTCGTTAAACCCCGAAACTTTGGAGACGGAAGAAAGAGAAGTACTAGCCTATGCTAAGAGAGAATCTCCGGACAAAATTTTGAAGATACACACGCGTTCCGGAAGAGAGATAACCGCTACGGAAGATCATCCCTTATTCATATTTGAAGATGGAGAAGTCAGAGCAGCAGATGCTGAGAAACTTGATGAAGGGAGAAGAATCGCAGTTCCAAGAAAACTAGATATCGAGAACAATAACAAGGTCTTTAACGGCCTTCTGGACCTCATAAATGAAGAAGATGGATTGTATGTACCTTACAGCAAGGACCTAGAGAATAAGATCAGAGAAATTAAGACAGAAGAATCAAAGACATGGGAAGAACTTTCAGAAGCTACAGATGTTCCCACCAATACTTTCCATGGCATTAGAGACGGCCAATCAGGAAACTTCGCTCATGTAGTTAAAACACTTAGATACGGTGAACTTTCAGAGAGCGAAATTAAGGACTTTCTGGACGAAGTGAAGCCTAGAAAAAGTAGTAAAACCTGTAAACTTCCTTGGGAGAACTCAAGAGAGTTCGCGAGGCTGCTGGGATATTTACTCGCAGAAGGACAGAACCCTAAGTCAAGTAAGCAGATACGATTTACAAACGCCAAGGAAGAACTCGTTGAGAACTATGAAAATCTTTTTAGTTCTGTTTTTGACATCGAAACAAGCCGTAAAGAGTACAAAGAAGACTGCTGGGACGTACTGGCTTACAGCGCGGCAGTCAAGAAAATCCTGGATAAATTCGGCATAGCGAGAGACGGAAGTTCTGAAAAAAGAATTCCTGACCTATTCCTGAAAAATTCCAGTAAAGAAGAACTATCCGCTCTACTAGAAGGAATGTATGCAGGAGACGGATACGTTTCTTGGAATGCTATAGAACTTACAGCCAAGAACAGAGAACTATCCGAAGATCTTCAAGAAGTCTTCCTCAGGTTAGGAATACAATCTCGAATCCGGAAAAAGGAGAAAACCGCTACAAATACAGGCTCAACCAATACATACTATCAAGTGAACATCACTGGAGCAAAGAATGTTGAAAAGTTCTATCAACAGGTTTCTCTTCCACATCAGATGAAACAAAAAAGAGTAGAAAAGCTTAACAAGAGAGATTCAAACACCAATATTGATCTTATCGAAGCTAACGGCACTGTGCAAAAAGCCGTTGAAAAATTGGAAGTATCTCCTCATTCACGCGAAAACAGAGAAGAGCTGCCTAAATTAGGTGCTTATTGCGGCGAAAAATGTCTGACAAGCAGAGAAGGATTAAACGAGATAATAGAAAAATTCGACAACGAAATAGAAGAACTAGATAAACTAGAAAAAATAGCCAACTCTGATATCTACTGGGACGAAATAGTTTCCATAGAAGAAGTAGAACCTGAAGAAGAATGGGTTTACGACCTTAATGTAGGAGTAAACCATAATTTCATCGCCAACAATACATTTGTACACAACAGTAACCTTCTTGATGGCATAAGCTTCGTCTTCGGCCGAAGATCGTCCAACTTGAGAGCAGAGAAACTTACACAGTTGATTTTTAACGGTGCTGAAGGCAGGAAAGCGGCCGACTACGCCAAAGTTACTGTTTATCTGGATAACTCCGATGGGCTTTTCGACGACTTTCTGGAGGAAGCTGAGAAGGAGGAATCGGATGAAATCACTGTTGCGAGAAAGATTACACAGGCAGGGTCCTCTATCTACAAGTTCCAGGGAAGCAACTGTAAGAAGAGTAAGATCGACGAGATCGCAAGTAGAGCAAATATTGACCCGGAAGGATACCACTTTGTAAGACAGGGTAAAGTTACTGAGATCGTTGAACAGTCAGATGTAGAGAGAAGAAAAGTGGTTGATGAACTATCCGGGGTCGCCAAGTTCGATGAGAAAAAAGATGCTGCAGAGGAAGAGCTAGAGGAAATTGAGGAAAAGCTTCAAGAGCAAGAGATACTACTTAACGAGAAGAAAGAACAGCTGGACAAGCTCAAGGAAGAGAAAGAACTGGCGCTGAAGTACAGAGAGCTGGAAGAGAGAAAGGAGAAACTTCAGGCCTCTATACTGGAAGTCAGGAAGAGAGCGCTTTCCAATCAGCTGGCGAACATCAATACCGATACTTCTGAGAAACGGGAACGTATAGACGAACTGGAGGAAGAGCTGGAAGAGCTAGACGAAGAAATAGATGCGAAACAGGACAGGATCAAAAAGATCGAAGAATCGATGGGCGGGGACTCGGACGTCCAGCACCTTGAGAACCGTATAGAGAAGAAAAAAGGAAAGATTGAGAACAAGAGAGACAAGGTTGAGGACCTCGAGGAAACGATTGAAGAGCTGAAGAAGATGCAGAAGCGGAAGAACACTGGTTCAAGATCGGTCGACGCCGTTCTATCAATGGACAACGACAAGATCCTCGGAGCTTTCCAGGATCTGATCTCCGCGGAAGAAAGATTTGCGGTTGCGATCGATACAGCAGCAGGAGGTCACATGAACGACGTGGTTGTAGAGGATAAGAATACAGCCATGGAAGCGATCAACTACCTCAAGAGAGAAAATATCGGTAGGGCAAGAATGCTGCCCCTGGATAAGATCAAAGACCGCAGCAAGTCCGCCAAATCAAAGATGGCGAAGAAAAAGAAAGGCGTGATCGGATACGCGTCCGAGCTTGTAAATTATGATGATAAATACGCGAAAGCAGTCAGACACGTCTTCTCAGATACTTTGATCGCTGAAGACCTTGATGCTGTAAAAAATGTCAATGGTATCCGCGTTGTAACCCTTGACGGAGACGTTATGTCCCGTGGAGGAGCAATGTCAGGAGGTAAGAAGAAAAGCCGGAAAAGCAAGAAAAATAAGAGCATTTCACAGAACCTGGATCCGGAAAAGAAAAAGAAAGAGAAGGAAGAGGTCGAAGAAGAGATCGAGAAACTGCAGAAAGATATTGCTGAACTCAAGCAGATGAAGGAGAGAAAAGAAGAGGAACAGGAGACAAGCGACCAGCTGAGAGACGAGAAGAACCAGATTCGCGAAGACCTACAGGAGATGCGTGAGAGAAGACAGGAGCTCTACTCCGAGAAAGAGAAGCTGAAGACCAAGATCGACGATGTCGGAAGCAAGAAAGCCAACCTCAAGGCCGAGCTAGACAACGTCAAGGACGATCTGGAAGAACATGAATTTGACGAAGACGAGCTTACAGGCCTTGATTCATCGCCTGAAGACCTGAAGAAGAAAAAGAAGAAGATTTTACGAAAGCAGAACTCGATGGGTCCTGTAAACATGCGTGCTATCGACGAATACAAGGAGAAAAAAGAAGAATTCGATGAATTTAAGGAGAAGGTCTCTGAGATCCGGCGTGAGAAGCTGGAAATCGAAGATATGATTTCAGAGATTGAAAAGAAGAAGAGAGACTGTTTCATGAACACTCTTACCGAGATACAGGACGACTTTTCAAACATATTTGAGCAGCTGTTCGACGGCGGAGAAGCGGAGCTTGCGCTGGAAGACGACAATATTGAGAAAGGTCTGAAGATCAGGGCTGCACCTCCAGGCAAAGACCCGCATATCATCCAGGCGCTTTCCGGTGGAGAGAAAACAATGACCGCTATCGCCTTCGTATTCGCAATCCTCGAACAGAGAGAAGCACCTTTCTACATCATGGACGAGATCGATGCCGCACTGGACAAGAAGAACTCGAAGAAGCTTTCAGAACTCCTGAAAGACTATGCAGACGAGAACCAGTTCATCGTTATCAGCCACAACGAGATCACTGTTCGACACGCAGAAAGAGCTTACGGAGTTTCCATGAATGACGGTGTTTCACGTATGAGAAGCATCGAGCTGGACGTTTAACAACCAAACCAGTTAAATAGCGTGAAGCCCAAATTTCTGTGTAAGGGTTCGTGGGGGAGCGATTTACGTGATAAGAGATGAGCGAGATACAAGACACTAGTTTCAACCAGGGACAGGATTACGACATGAATAACCTGGCGAATATGCCGTGGGAAGAGACCTTGGACTTTCTGACCGCAGACATGGACCCACAGAACATTGATATCGCTGTTCTAGCTGACAGGTACAGAGAGTATATTGACGAACTCCACGACTTCAACATGGAGGTTCCTGCAAGAGCCATACGTGTTCTAACAGCTCTACTCAAGTTCAAGACGCTGGCACTGGCTGGAGAAGAAACCATGGAGGAAGAAGCAGAGAACCCTATGGACTTTGAGGAAGAGGAAATGATGGAAGATGAAGAGTTCATGGAGGAAGACGATGAACCGGATCTAGAGGTCGGACCAGACCTTGAGATACCGGTTAAAGCAAAGCCTAAACGCCGCATGACGAAGAGAGAGCTGAAAGACGCACTGAAAGATGCGATGGAAGTTAAAGAAAGAAGAGAGGAAAGGCAGGAGATGCGTCAGGAGATGGAAGACCCTATTGGAGTTGATGAAGAATCACTGGAAGATAAGATTAACTCTCTCTGGTCTCGTTTGACAAGCATAGTTTCGGGTAAAAGCGAGGAAATACCGTTCGACAGACTTGTGGAGAAAAAGGACTCTGAAGAGAAACTGGAGAAATTCCTGCACGTCCTACAGCTGGAAAACGAGGAAAAAGTCAGATGCATTCAGGAAGATCTTCTGGACGATCTCCATGTACAGCCTGAAGAAGACAAGCTTGAGGAGGAGCAGGAAGAAGGAGAGGTAAAGGCCTAGAACGTTTTTAACCGATGCATCCAAAGAACAATTATGGATTCTAAAACTAGAAAATATTCACGAAGCCTGCTTCAGCTTGCTGAATGCAGAGCAACTGGTAACTTAGGGTGATAACCCGGTGGAAGAAAAGAAATCCCGTCTTGAAGCAGCGCTTTTTCTTTCCGAGGAACCTCTGGAGAATGATGAGATAGCAGATATTCTGGACCTGGGTTCCATGGGTTACGTTGACATGCTTATCGAGGAGCTTCAGGAAGATCTTGAAGAGGAACATAGAGGTCTTGAACTGATTGAGACACCTGAAGGATACGAACTGAAGGTGAAGAACGACCACCTTGAACATGTTTACCATCTCGCCCCTCACCAGGATCTGAACGAGGGAGAGCTACGTACACTCAGTCTTATAGCATACAACGCCCCTGTCGAACAGGCAGACATT